>JAABUS010005087.1_pt1 | contig 17781 bp, 15 predicted proteins | sample 5560161 | NCBI WGS metagenome assembly JAABUS01 (sample SAMN10711885, study PRJNA513376) | rock metagenome | isolation source: Antarctica rocks | place: Antarctica: Victoria Land, Trio Nunatak nord | collected 2016-01-04 | reverse complement strand
CGGGGGGGGTGGGGGGGGGGGGGGGGGGGGGGGGGCGGGGCGGGGGGGGGGGGGGGGGGCGGGGGGGGGGGGGGGGGGGGGGGTGTGGGGGGGGGGGGGGGGGGGGGGGGGGGGCGAGGGGGAAGGGGGTTACGGACTTTGTGACGGTAGCGGTGGCGGTTGTGAATGTGAAGGAGTCGATTTCGATGGTGTGGAAGCTGGAGGTTGAGGTGCGAGTTCCGTGGGTGATGGTGCGAGTGGTTCTGTGGATGATGGTTGAGGTTATTGCGGCGGAGGGCTCGGTGTCGTAGTAAGTGTGCGTTTTGGTCGAGAATAGCGTTGTTGTGGCATCTGCTATTGATGAAGGCTTGGCGACGTTTTCGGAACAGGCGGAACTGAGAATGTTTGGTGGATAGGTTTGTAGTGGGACTGGCGTGCTTAATGAAGTTCTGGAGGGGGGATTTCGCTTTTCTTGGTGGGATCCGCTTGGAGACGGTACGGTGGTTGTGGTGGTTTGCGTGATTGTGTAATAGACCGTTGTATGGGGTGTCGTGGAGATGTCCTCCGTGGTCGCGGGAACAGTTGAGGTGGCTAGGGAGGTATACTCGGTATACTGGGTTGTGGTGTCCTCGGTAGGATAACGAGTCACCACCGTGCTTGACTGAACGGTATGAATGACCGATTTGGTTGAGCGATACGTGGAATAGCCCAATTCGGCAGAACAGAAGCTTCGATAGTTGTGACTAAATATGATGGAGCTGGCCTGCGCGACTAGGTCCGTTGATGTGTTCGTTGAGGCAGAGCTGGACGGCTGAGTCGAGGAGGATTTTGTTGTTGTGCTTTTGGAAAGTTTCGACCTTGTGGGTGAGCTTGAAGATGACGTGCTATGTTTTGTTATACTCAAGGAGGTTGTGGCTCTCGAAGAAGCAATCGGATGTGGTGAGGGTCTGGTGCCGAGTCGACTGCTAGAGCGCTGAGATGACGTCGTACTTGAGAAAAATGAGCTGCTGCGCGACGGCGACGTTTTGCTGCCAAGACCTGAAGGCCTTCTCAATAACGAGCTCAAAGTGGAAGAGGTCCTGCTAGAAGATGAAGTGCTCGGGCTCTCTGTAGTCGAGTAGATCGGCGAAAACTCGGTCGATGTCAAGATGCTGCTATTAGTGCCATGCGAATTGCTGCTTTTACTGAGGCCGGTCGTTCTTGAGTTGAAGTATCCAAAGTCAGAATTTGAGAGGGCTTGCGTAAAGCCCGCCGAAACGAACAAAATTAGAGACAGGACTGTCAAAAGCATAGCTAATAGCGGTGATAAGAAGAAAAACGAGAGCGAGCTAGCTTAATGTACGGGAAGGAGGAATGCGGAAATGGAAATGACACAAGCGAGGAATGCTGTTTGGCTCCGAACTATGAGCAACAAGTACTCGAAGCGGTAGCTGAATTATAGGACCCATTTTCCAGAAGTATAGTTCAGTTCCACACAGTCATTATTTGACACGCTTACAAAGGCTCAAATATCAAAAATTGGTTTCCCGGCGCCATATCTCGTGACAACGTCGGATGCACTGGTACGTAGGTGCTAACTGAACACTTTGACAGCCTCTAAGTCCCATCTTCAACTTCTTTCCCTTTTGGCAATTCATACCAGGTGCGGCATTTGTAGAAATGATACTTCTGAGCGTTCCGTCCGTTTACCAATAGGTCTTTACCAGTAAGTAAGTTCAGCAACGATCCGCAAAATCAATGTAAAGTCGGTGTGAAGGGAAGCAAGTCTTGAAACAAACACCCGTGCCAGTGCATAGGAGGGTCGGCCGCCCATGTAGGTGTATACCAAACGCGCGTTGCCCCTTGACAGAGGCTAGGGATTAAACAAAATTCTTCCCTTCTTCACCGTAATCCATCCGCATTCCATCCAGCCATCGACCGAAAGTAGGTAATGTTAATGCCTGATATCCGAACGTAAAGAGACGGATGCCTCGGAACCAGACTACGCTTATTGTTTTGGTCAGCTGATTTCAATCGCAGCCGAGCAAGCTTTCGCTGAACGACGTCTATTTGCGGGGTAATGATGATTATCGCGATAGGACATCGATTAAGTGGAGCCTTGTACGTCACGATGCTGCCGCCCCGGCAGACTGTAGGGACATTGCTCTTAACATCTTGACTTTGCAACCGAAGAGGGCTGACCCATCAGTGCTGGTGGGGGCGTCAGTATAATGTCCCAAGCTGTCAAAAAGCTACAACAAGATGCGATACCGAGCCAAGCCGCCTTTGACAGCAAACCTGCAACGGAAAGTGACCCTAGGGTAGCGAAATAGAGCGATCTGAGCGCACCAGTTGCCGGAGCTCGGTGAGCAGTCAGAAGTCTTGGATGCGTCAACGGGCGTTGAGGATGGTGGTCAAGGAGACTACTGGCTTCAACCATGATCTTGTGATAGATGCGATGTCAATGTCTTTCCAAGCTTCTCCAACGAGAGTGGTTTGGACAAAAAATCGTCTGCACCGGCGGACCTGAACAGCTCTTGGGCTTCGGGACTGACAACAGCGGTAACGGCAATGATGGGGCGCTTTCGGGAAAGTGTGCCAGCTGTCTCCATTGAACGGATCTCCTTGGTCGCTGTCACACCATCTTTGACGGGCATGGACTGATCCATTAGTATAGCATCTATTACAGCATCATACCTCATGATCTGCTGAATGGCTTGCTCCCCATCATCCGCCGCAATGACTTGGTATTTCAATGTCATGAGCATTTTCTTACCGAGCTTCTGATTGATCTGGGCATACGGTAATTAGTACGGCACTCCGGAGAGTTCATATGGACTTACCGGATTGTCCTCGACTAAAAGTATCGTGAGTTCCTTGGACGCCAAATGTTCATGAGGCCGTTTATTGTCACCAGCATCGACTATGTCCACCTTCGGTGCAAATCTCACAATCCTGGAGAGGGCATTGGAACTCTTACGCTCGTTTGCGGTTGCAATTCTTTGCTGAAAGGAATGCCATACCAACGGCTTCTGCAAAGGCATGCAATTACGAGCTGCCAGAAGTCCAGGAACCTGATGCAGCGCCTCCTGGGTGTCGTACGGTACAAGGACCAACCATTCGTCTTGCGTCAAGAGCTTTTCGCGAACCTGGGGACTCATTCTGAGAAAGCTCACATCCGCCCAGATGTACTTCCAGTCTGACCCAGAGAGCTCAGAAAAGTCCTTAACCCTTGCAACGTCAAACTCGGCTTTCTCCCAGGCCATTTCTATGCCTTCAAATGCTCTTTCGGTGGTACCGTGGAAGATGGCGACCTGGGGCCGATTCCCAGGGCAAGAAGTCTCGCCCAACGGTGAGCTCAGTGGCGGCGCAGGTAACTTTATGGTGAAGCTACTGCCAGTGTCTTCAGGATCGATACCTGCTGTATCAGGATGCCGACTGTCAACCTCGATGGTGCCATTCATCCTATGCAGAAGTTGCTTGATGATACTCATGCCGAGGCCAGTACCTCGTTGGGAGCCTCTGGTGGTTGCCTGCTTGAAAGGTTCGAATAAGTCGGGTAGGAAAGATGATGGTATTCCAGAGCCGGTGTCCTTCACAGTGGCAGTAAGCTTGCCATCTTCCATCTCGACAAGTAAGAGGACGAAGCCAGAAGTAGTAAATTTGAGTGCGTTGGAAAGCAAATTCATCAGAATCCGCTGCATGTAAGTTTCATCTAGAAAGAGAGAATGCGGTACAGTTGGCGCCACAACCACCAAAAGATCGACTTCAGCGTCGTCGTTCTTATTGGGTAAAAGCATCAGCGTCGATTCGCAAACCGTCCTCATGTCCAAGGCAATGGGTCGGCAGATATCTTCAGTGTCCTTTTCCAGCTTTGACCAATCCAATACATTGTTAGTGACTAGGAGCATCTTAGTAAAGTGTACACCAAGGAGGTTATTAGAACATACTCAACGAGAGTGTCTTCGTTGCATGTTGGATTGCACATAGCAGTGTTCGGCCTTCATCGGTCAACTCGGTCCTCGAAAGTAAGTCGCTGTAGCCCTGTAGATGGTGGAGCGGTGTACGTATCTCATGGGAGGCAGAGGCTATGAAATCACTCTTGGCTGCGGCGGCTGCCTCGGCGTTCTCCTTCAGGGCAATCGTCCTCCAGAGCTCTTTTCGAGTCATCACAATCTCCGCCAGTTTGTTGCGTGAGAGGGTTGCGACATGCGCCAAAAGGAAATTCGCTGCGATGCAGGTAACAATAGCAATGCTAGCTACCGCGACAGTTACGGAAGAAGGATATCCTCTTCGATCGGAAGGCGACGCATAAGATCGAAACGTCACCGCCCACATCCCTACTTTGTATTAAGCCAGTATGTCAAGGTAGGCAAGCAGATCGACTTACCAGTGAAATGCATCGTAGCAACGCCGATGCACGCAACGGCAGCAAATAGGAATTGCTGTGCAAAGTTGGTCTCTATGTGAGACATGAGAATGCATCCGACTAAGCATACCACCCAGCTAATCAGTGCCGACAGAATTACCAAAATAGGGTGGAGTATGAAGGATCCCTGAGGTATACGTAGGGCAGCGATGCCCACATAGTGCATGCTGGTGATGGCGAGACTCCAGAAGAAGCTCTTGACAACGTTTTTGAGGGTACATCTGGTATAGAGAGCCTCTCCGGTAGCGATGAAAGCATTTTTGGCGGGCGCCGTACTTCGATAAGCTATGTTCATTATACGATCAAGTCCATAGGTACTCAGAGTAGAACCCATGAACGAATCGGATCGCTGAGATATCGAAGGCCCGCTCGTATGGCTACGGTAGAGACTTGGACGACCGTCGATTTCCGCCTGTAGTGCTTTGGGGCTTGGCGAAGAGCCTTGAGATGATAGCTGCTTGCTCAGGGTTGACCCGTTACAAGAAGACGTATTATCTTCGTGGCCTGAGTTGATCCTGGACGAAATTCGAGACATGTCGAGTGCGGGTTGCCTCTCTTCCTCGGCATCGACCACCATACCCGCGGGTACCTCCTCCTGCAAGTCCTCGAGCGGCGGCGACTCTAAGTCTTCTCCATCGAGACTGTAGTCTTCCTCGTCTTCGATGGCGGATTGACCAAGGAAAGGGTGCGAGGACGAGTCGTGCATCGACACGCTGGGACGTTTGATCATCCCGTTTTCGGCTCCACGCAACGCCAGTACACGCCGTCTCTTCGGCGGGCCTCGTTTGTACGCGTTCCATAGTAGATCAGATGCCAATGCAGCAAAGGTAATCAGAACAGCCAAGACCGCGCTGAGTAGGGTCAAGGGAACGTTGATTCCGATGGGCAGGTCGAGCTCGCATGCCAGCATAGCAACAAAATGGAGGCACCAAATGGCGCAAAAACCGAAAGTGAGGCTGCCGAGCATCGTCCATACCAGTACGCTCGAGAATTGTACGGAGATCCTAGCTTGGCACATCCTATTGACTGCATTAGCATTCACAATGATGAGGGCCACGAACTCATCGCTGGTACGAACAGCTGAGTGGAGGTAAAGGCTCCTAGGAAGGAGATGGCAATCGACGCTGCAATCATTCCGGCGTTCCAATGAGGCTCCAGCGGGCGCAGCAGTACCTCTCGGCCCACAGTCGCTGTCATATTTACGCCTGTGGCGTGATCCATTGAGGTTGACATGTTTGCGGTCACGGAGGTCTGGAGAGATCATTCCGTGGTGGTCGACACTGCAAGCTTGTCGCTGAAAAGCTGCGTCATGGCAATTGTCCGAGGGAGTGGCTAGGAAGGCGGCGGAAGACTTATGGTTGCCGCTAGACAGAGCTGGAGAGGTCGACGAAAGGTAACTAGAAGTAGGTTTGAGGATGAGGGAGACACCCTCCAGCAAGAAGAAGCAGTGTTGGACTAGCGACTCGAGTTACGAGTACCTTGTTTGAGTTCCCCGATCGGTAGATCGCCGGGCCGGACCACGGGCTGGGGCTTGGCATCTCGAAGGTCTATTTTGCTACATCAATATATATACTGCAACTCACGCCTTACCCGTCCCATTTCGTTGGCTCTCGACTGCCGCCAAGATTGTTCCATCACGTAATCTTCTCATCAAAATTCTCTTTCTCTCTGCAACTGCCACGTTTACGAGACCACGCATATAATTATTCGCAAGATATCTTGATTTCTAAGTCTTATTGAGCGCATTCTTTATTAGCTTCAAGCACTTGATTTGAAGATCTATAACAGAACTGACGTCGCTTTGAAATCTGGCGATCGCGCAACGACCGCGCAACCACCCGTCAACCCCGTCTCAACCCTACCAAGTCCTACGCAGCTCCTGTGGAGCTGGCGACCCTCCTTGTACTCCACATTCGTACATTAAAGTAAAGTAAGTACAGCATCCTCGCCAAGTTGTCCAATACTCTATGCTCTACTTTACTTTCAGAGACTCATATCATAGACGCCATAAGATATTGTCAGATATGGCCCTCGACGCATTAATGTATGGGATATAGCGGTTATCCACTGTTCAACCTCTTTCCGCCATCTGTTCCTCAATGCTCCCTCATCAACTGTATGACCTTTTCCCCTTGGGGTACCAGATTCTTGAATCGTAGACCTGGGTGCAAAGAGAAGGAAGGCCGACTGTTAGATCTAGCCACTGTGAGGATGTACTCTCAGGATCTCTGTGATGAGTATTCCAGTCCGATGTCATGTGTCTTACATTCTTTGTGCTACATTGAGCTCGCTAGGTCTACTCTGAGATGTCGGAGTACTGCTGGCTCTGGAACTGATCACAAGGCCCTGAGCCTTTCGGTATGTAGAATAGACCATTCATCGCGAAATGCGAGGCTCCAGTCTCTGTCAAGACAACGCTAGGCATTCCAACCAGCACTTCAAGAATCCAGCGCCGAAGTATCCCTCGAACGGTATGCCGTCCCATGCACAGTGATAAAGTCAGGGTATCCTTATCTCGGCACGGGCCTACAGTACGCTGCGCAATGCTAATCCGAGATCATCCCTCTCTTCATCGTCGTGCCAGGCACGCACGCGATGCTCATTTCCAAATAGGAAATATTATCCTCGGCCCCTCGCAGACCCCAACTGTCTGAAGGGCGTTGTCCTCGTGGGATAGACCATCTTTCAGATTCGTCTCTTCGAACCTCGTGAAGTCGCCCACCTAAAATAAGCGTGGCGCCGGTTTCTGCAACATTTGTCGATCCACTCTCTCGGTAAGGCCAGCAGGGGGCACCACTTTCGATGACTAGTTGATGGGGCCCAAAGATATTTCCTTCATCTTGGGCATACGTTCTCGTCCGCGTATGCCTTGTATCGTGAGAGAAGGTCTGTCTGCTGAAGACCGTTAGACTGAGCACCGAAGCTGAAATGGGATGCCATTGCTTTGCCATGCATGATGGCGTCTAATACCGCTAAGTCAGTCTTCCATCAAAGGGGGAGCATGGGCGTGAACTTACGGCGACCAAGCTTTTTGGGAAGCTCGACAGTCAAGAATTGTTCGTCGTCTACGAAACCAAGGTTGTCAACGATGTCATCACCCCATATACAGATCATGTTGATACTAAGACGTCCGTAGTGGTAGTCCCACAGATCGTAATGGTATTTCTCCAAATCGTTGCTCTCGAGGTGCTCGAGGAAAGAGTAATGCTCCTGTGCGGCAATCGCCCAATTGTTCCATGCTGATCCCCAAGCTGAGTATTCCGTGGTCGTTATAGGTGTGCCATCGAGCGTATATCCCGGCCCCAAAGGCAGCCACCGGTGGTTTTCCGAAGGGGGATCGAAACGCTCGCGGTGATAGAAATTATCGCTATCGTGCCAGGAAGGTAGCTCTGAGGCGCGCCAGGAAATTTTGGTCTCGTTCTGCGGCCGGACAAGCTCTGGGAGGTAGGGACGTATTGCTCCCATGAGATGATAATGGACCCAAGACATTGCCGGGTTGTTAATCACATTTGCCGAAACTAGAAGCTTTTCTGGATGGGCAGCTTTGGCCGCGACCATGTCTTTGATGGTGGAATTGCCAACAAATACCACATCGTCATCAATCTTCACGTACATTACGCCGCGTTCGACAACCTCCCAGGACAAACCGTGAAGGCCCTTTGGATCGTCGATTGTTTGCTTTTTGTAGCTCTTGGACGTTTCGAGGAGTTGGTCCAAGTACGCTAGGTCATCAGCGTTGGTCGTTTTGACGACGAATCTGATCTCGTCCAGGACTCCGCCGTTTTCGACCAGGTTGCGCTGGATCATCTCGTTAGCTGGTCACTCACGCTGTAGTGCTCTGTCTCGGAACGCTTTTACCTTCAGATAGCAGTCCAGGATCTCGACTCGCGATTTTCTGCCAAAGAAGACCAGGCCCACGGTTTTGAAAATTTGAGGTATATGAGGAATGACGATGGTATCTGGCCCACGGATCTGTCCTAACAAGGGCTCGTCAGCTGCTGGTGGAGGAGGCGGCGGGTCAAGCTCCGGGGTTGCTGGAGGAGATGGCGAGTCAAGCTTCTCGGCTGCAGCTGAATCATAGTCATCGGGTAGTGTGTTATCACCATTGTAGTTTGAAAAAGTCATGCGCTTAATGCCTGACACATGCAGTGCAGCGAGCACCAGAAGAGTGGCCGATAGGACAATCCCGGCGTACTTCAGCACGCCTACCCAAGTATAACGATTTGACCATCGCTTCTCAGTCAAAGGCGTATACCGCACGTTTGAAAATGAAGGAAGTAGCATTGGAACAAGAGAGCTTTGACGAGGGTCTCGAGGTTTCTGTGTGGGGAACAGTTCAGACGTGTAGAAAAGGATGATGTGAGGAACGAAGTGGACCTGAGAGGTCTTTCACAGAAGGAGATTCAGCCGCATCGCTTCTGGTAAGATTGAGATGCCAAGAAGGGAGTCTCACAGCCTTGGGGAAAAATTGGATGCAAAGCGGCAGCCCGTTCACCCGCATATGCCTCGCTGTAGACGGTTGGCCAATCTCATAACAGCGTTCCAGCATGCGGACATACAACGATACATAAAACATGGAACAAGGCATATCTCCCAACGACGTGCGCAAGAACGTCCTAACAGTGTAGTTCGCCAGCGGATGTTTGGGCGGCAGGCAGGCCCAACGGGCTGGAGTGTTTCACTCTCGAATGGAAGGGCTGAGTAAAGTAAAGTATGCCAGGATCCCCAAGCCGACCCTTATTTTAGCTAGTCGGTTCATAGGGGCGGCTGAACGCGATAGGCAGAAGTACGAGTACTTCGTATCCACAGTGACAGGGTTTATTTTGTCCAGCTTTCAGCCAAATAACCCCTGTCACGCTTACATATAACCCCGTGTATACGAAGCACGACCAACATTGTGGAAATGACGCCTTCTAATACCCTCTGCCAGTAGGCCAATAAATATAGAAACCCTCTTCACCGTGCGATCATATTTTTCGTGAGCTTCCCTTGCACGACCAGGCCCGCCCTTGTTGGCATGCGCTTGTCGGAAGTAATGACTGTTGAGCGTCGGCAAGGCGGCAGAGGCCTTCCTCTGGCAGCGGGTAACACGTTTCACCTATTGGTGTGGTCCATTTCACTATTTCCTGATTGGGAACGGCGGACTTCTGTAGCGTGGTCGGAAAATGGCCGGACCCATTCTTTTGCGCTGGTGGCGCCGTGTTTTCGCGAAAATTGTCTCAATTGCACCAGCTTAAGAAGAACAAACCATCTTGAAAGGCCCACGAGGGCAAGGTACCTTAGCTTCCCACCACCCTGCGCCCATTAATTGCATGTATACTCGAATATATCTTTCTCTCACGTTACCTTTTCTTTTTAGCCCACTTTGGAACGATCGAGTAACATTGTCAAAGCTGCAAAGAATTATGCATTTTTCTCAAGCACTCGCTGCTGCGGCTCTTGCTGCTTACGGCGCCCATGCATCTCCCATGCCAGACCTCGTTAGTCCAGATCTGACCTCGGCTCAACGCTCCAAAGTCGCTGCCATCGCAGACGCGTTGAAGCTGAACAAGGCGACGCCGTTCTGTTCCACGTTCCTTTCATTCAAGCCAGCAACGTCTTCTACCACGGTCATGGTGACAAAGACTGCGTACGCTTGACTAATTTGCAATGAGTTCCTAAACCATTTCAACAATAGACAAAAGATCTAAAACGACAACTAGGATCGTTACTAAGGGATTTCCTTCCTGAAATCCTGGCCATGAGAAGCTGTCAAGTGGGTTTGAATGTATGAAGGACCTCCGTAGTGTTTAGAGCTGGCAATCCTCCGGCCGTCAAGGCCCAAAAAGATTCAGAGAGCGCTGCTCTGAGCCAAGAAGAGCGAGACTCAGTCCCCCAGCTAGCAGGGCGAGAAGCAACACTCACGATCCATGCCTACGTGACTGCCTATGCAACATCGATTATCTCAAGTGCTTGCGACTGTCTCCACGTACCAACTCCTACAAGCACGCTCAGCTCAACGAGGACTACGACTACAACCGCCACCATCAATGGGGGTGCACAATGACTGTATGCTTTCCCAGGATATGTGCTTATACATACCCCAAAGGTCACTCCCCCGGCCGTAACATCAACATACTACCGTATGCAGTTCCCCATTCCATGATCTCCATACTTAACCCAAGTCTCAGCATGCGCAACCCACATCTCCACCCTAACACCCACCCTGCCCGACGTCTCGCCAACCAAAGCGGCGTCATCACATCGGGAAATACGCTTTACGGGTCTGGTACCCCCTATGACAGCCTCGAAGGGTGTTACAACCTTTGCTTCTTCGGCATATCGAATTGCATCCAAGCGTATTGGCACTCCTACGAGGGGTGCGTTATTATGCAAGCCCAGACGGTGAACGGCATGGGCGTTAGCAGTGTTTGCCCGAATGGGAAGATTGATGGATTGGTGTATAATCTGGATAGCAATGCTCTGTTTAGAACGACGGGTGATATTGCAGGGCAGTGTGGAATGCAGTATCATGACTTGTGAGTGAGGCTTGACTCTGTCGCCGCGGTTGCAAGCCGTGGGCCATCGGTTGTGCAGGATCGTTCCGACATCTTAGGAGGACATTTGGGCGGAGCTCCAATGTTCGCCTGGCAGCCAAGATACGATGTTCACGACTGTTCCATCTCGTGATTGACCTTGATTCTCAACTGGTCACACTTGGCTGGCGACCCTGGGATTCCCCCTTCCACTGTTGTTGTGATCGTCCCTAAGCAGGTCTCTTTCTTCCTCCCTCCCCCTCTTGCCCTCCCCCCTCTCTCGTCTCTTCTCCCGTATACATTCCAAACATCTCCGCCTCTTCCTCCTCCACACCCACAGGACGCACTGGACGACAACCGCTGCATGTACAACTCTATTACGTCACAGTCAGCCCTTTCCCAAACCTAGAAGCCCCCTCCCAAGCAACAACCCAAACAACCTCACAACCAAGGGGACACTCACCCCAACACCAACCACAACCCCGCATCCCACGTCATCAGCACGGTCCTCTTCACAGTTTCCAACCCATACCAATAATGCGCCCGCCCGACCATGACCATCCCCACCACAAACAGCGACGCAAACGCCGCGGTCAGGAGGCTCTCCACGATAGCGAGTATCCAAATTCTCAACGGGGCGTAAATGTCGAGGAGGTGCCATAGCAGCGAGAGGGAGAGCTGGGGGGGTGTTAGAGATGAGGATTAGAAGTTGGGGGGAAGGGTGGAAGGGAGGGAAGGGGAGGGCGCACGGGGAGGTAGGCTGATGAGGTAAGGAAATGGGCGGGGTGGTAACGGAAGGTGTGGGTGGTGATGGTGTTGAGGATGAGGCTGACGAGTATGGTTAAGAGAGCGAGTATGCGGAGTGGGAAGCGGGCGGGCTTTGTTCGACCCTCATGGCGCATAGATGTGGGGGAGCGAAAGATGGAGGCCAAGGCCATGTTGTCGGTCTACCATGAGGCGCAACCCGCAAAGGAAAGTGAGTAGCAGAACGCAATGAAGGTTTCTAGAATATAGGCTGTGATAGTTTTGGTAAAGATAATGACAAGAGGTAATGATACGAAGGATAAGGATAATGGACTGTGTTGATGGGGAATGATTCAAGGCGCGCGAGGATTTATCGATTATCGGCCCAATTTCGGGGCTCTTTCCGCGCACGACCATATCTTCCCTGTACATCGACAACTTAAGGTAAGATGGAATGTCGCGACACCTGATGTGGTGATTCTCGTTCTGAGCACGGTTCTCGTTGATTTCTCTCTTTTTATCTCTTCATGGAGTGTAAGAATCTACGCAGAGGGAACAGACATGAGGATCACCCCAGCCCCGAGCTAAGGTAGTTTCAAGGTCGCCGATATCCCGCTTCCAGGCACACAGTTCAGTCGCCACACTCTACTCTTCCACCAAATCATCCTAGGAAACCCTTCGCATACCGCAACCTAGCGACCGAGGAGCAGCGCCAAAGGAAGCAGTAACGTCGGAGAGATACGATATCTGAAGGGATAACAGTGGATCTTGTGGGTAAGAGTACAGTAGCCTAGATATCCGAGACCAGGGAGAGGATTTATTGAGGTGTGATATACGCTTTGAAGGGGGAGATAAGCGTCGAGGCCCGGGGATGGTCAGAGGGGCAGAGAGGTCGCGCAGAGAGGAAAAGAGAGAGTAACAGTAGGGAAGATTGGAGGTGGAGGTTGTTACCGGGGAGATACGGAGTGGGACGGTGGCTAAGCTTTCGGGATCTGCGGGTGTTGGATAGAGCGATAAAGGGAAGGGATGGGATGGGTTTGTTCTGGGAGAATAGGGGGGTCAGGATTGGTGAGGGTTGGATGCTTGTTAGCCGTTCGGGTTTGGGCTGGAGAGAGATGCTCATGCGTGAGGAGAATCAGTCGGGTTCGGATTGCAAGGAATACTAGAGAGAGCGCTGTATAAACCCAGATTGCGGTATCGTGGGCTATCTGTGACCCATGTCGCAATACCTCTGCTAAATTTCCAGGTACTCCAACGATGCTGAGCTTATATGTTCAAAAGATCTTGATCTGATCCTGCTCTGCATCCCCCGTCCGCCTCATTCTTCTGCTGCATCAGCATCTACCAGCCATCATAGGAAATTGCAGCTTCGAACGCACACCACAGCATTGATAGCGTATCACGCGAAACAACACCCTAAAGTCAAGCGCGATCTTATAGGAAGTAGGTCACATAGCCTGATCGCCCAGAAACGGGTGAGCAAGCTGGCCTCAGACTGATCTGTCGGCCTGGGATGCTTGCTTCTTGGTATTCTAGAAACGATAGCGGGGTCTGTCGATGCATTCGCAGAGACCATCTTGACGCACTGCTGCTCCATATCGTCAATTGGATTTGTGGAACATTCGCTTTTATTCACTTCTGTCCGAACGTGCTTGAGAAGTTGGCGAACTGGTACAAAACCGGGTTTTCACAGTCGTCTCCGCTCTGGCCTCTACATGTACAATCTGTGCCATGCCTAGAGTTCGTAGAATATGTTCCCAGTTGTACCGCCTGCTGTAGAAGTGTAGCGGCGTTGGTATTGATGTGATTGCGAGCCATGCGTTGAAGTTGTACACCGCATGTCGCACCTACGTTATTTTGTTGTTGAATATCGAAGGGAATCGCACCGGCCAGCCCGGAGACTCTCACCGCGATTTGGAATCCACTTCGTTAAGGGCTCCTCGAGCGTTTTCTGTGTCGTAATGGTCTTCTAGGTTCAATCCTGAGAGGCCCACTCGTATCCCAGACAGGCATGCCATCAACAACCGACTACAAAGACGACGAGGGCGTCTTACTCGGCGTAGACGCAATACTGAACAGCCCAATATTATTCACATCATGGTCTGCGAGCGAATCTGGAAGATAGGTGACGATGACATATCGAGGGGACATCTAGGATGAAAATTGACGAAAGCAGAGCTGTTTGCAGAGCGCTCAGACGATCTCCATTGCTATATCGTCAATGCGCGCTCTTATTCGCACCCACAGAAGAGCAATTTTTTCCAATCTTGATAATTAGAAGGGTGGAAAGATTGTTCGGGTTTCGGAGGTCCATTTCGCTCTCTTTCGGCGCGTCAACTGGATCCTTCTCCATGGTCGAGGAATATCTAGCTGATTAGAGCTCGGACGAGGGATGCTTTGATGCCGTTGCGCAATTAATATTCGGGAGGGGGCCTGGCGGCTTGGGCGCAGCAAGCAGGAGATTTGGGTGGTGGGAGAGTCCCAGGTTTCATCGGGGCAGTCTGGTTTCCTATTTCCGACAGTCTGATTAGCCACATAGCCACATTAAACCCCCGCATTGCGCAACCCACCTAGTAAACACTATTCCTAATTAGAAACATCTCGTCGTCGTCGTCGTCAATTGTTTATAGTCTCATTGACGATGTTTTCGATGAAGTTTTTAATTTAGTGTATGATCGACATCTTTGTCGACTCGATGCATTAATAATATTTCATTCTTTATCTTCTCTTTTCACATCTATATCTCTATCTATTATTAACATTATTATTATCATCTTTACTAGTCTACATGCATTATCAATATGCAATTTAGTATAGTTTACATTATCGTCGATCTCGAAAACAACAATTATAGCGTTGTTAGAATAATTGTTGCAAACTCCAAATATCGCGATACTTAATTAATTAAATTAGATTATCGAAATTATCTTGTCTACTTGTCGACTTCTACATTTATTATCTTTTTATCTTCTATATTTACGTTTTTAGCTTTGTTAATATTAGTTAATCTTGTTAGTCTTGTAATAATACTAGACGATCAATCTATTATAATAATTCTAGCATAATTTAGCATCTCTAGCAAGAAGACTTAATAATAAATCAAGTATAACGAAATATAAAAGTAAAAAAATTAAAAACTATCAATTATATCGATAACAATAATAGTCTCTTAAAGTCGTTCGCCAATTGCGATACATTCTTTGTTCTTTTTATCGTTCGTCTTGTCTTCTTTTTCGACGTCGTTGTCGTTTGTTTCGTTTTCGTTTTCTTTTTTGCAAATACGATTCTTTGTTTTTGCGATTCTATTCTTAATTGTTTCTTAGATTTCTTTCGTATGCGTTTGATAAATTTTGTTATAAAATAAAATATCTAACTAAGACGCTATTGATTGTCTAGCTTCGTCGACGTTGTCGATATTAAAAAAACGAAAATCGTTTGACTCTTCTAATTGATAATTGCTTTTAAGATCGATAGCTTGTTATTTAATTAATTAAGATTAACATTCTTTGCATTAACAAAAGTCTTAAAAGTTTTAAAATTTAATAAGTTTAAAATTAGAAACTAATTTATAAATTCGATAAATTCGAACAAAAAATCAAATAGAAAAAAATTTATTTTTATTTAATTTTTATTTACAAAGATAAGTTAAGTACGTTTTCTAATATTTGTCGTTAATATAAACAAACTATTATTAGAAAGATTATAAAATTGTTTTTGTTTTTCTTTTTCGAGAAAAAAATTATTAATTTGATTGAAATCTAATTTATAATTTGTTTTCTAAATTTCTTTCGCAATAATCTACTTTTTAAGTATTTTTTTTTGTAACAATTTATTATACATTTGTTATTAACAAACGTCTATTATATTTATATATTATTAATATATTGTTATTGTTGTTGTTTAATTCTTTATTTCTCGTTTAATTAAAGTACGTTTTTTGCGCAACGTTTCTTTCTTATATACTAGATCTTTTTTGTTTTTTTAAATAATTAAAAAGCTTGCAAATATCTTGTTGCAAATTGCATAACGTATTTCGTATTTCTCGCGAAATCTAGTATCTAATTTAGTCTTTTATTTGACAAAGTTCTTTGTTTTTTTTGCGAACAAGATCAAATAATATTCGAAATTCTTTAGAGTTTTTATCTCTATTATATTGCGTTTTTTGTTACAATATTTGTTGTTATTAATATTAATAAATATCGAAAGTTTTGCAACGTTCTTGTTATTATCGATTGCAATTAGCGATAATCTTTATTGTCTAATATAGTTTTCAAAATAATTATAAAGTTATCGAGAATATATTAGAGTTATTAAGATCGAAATATTTTTTGCAACACAAATATATAGAAAGCACTTATACGAAAAATTATATTGTAGCGATAATAAATATTAAAGCAAGTATTTATTGTTGTCTTAAGATTCTTGCATTTTGTTTGCGTCAATTATATTATATTATCTTATTATTATTGCTTATTTCTTTGTTATTTTGTCGATTACTTTATAAATTAATTTAGAATTTATTCGATAAAATACTTTAACGTTTATAATTATTAATCGCTTTATTCTTTTTTTGTTAATTGTTTTTTTATAGTCTTGTTTTTTTTATTTTACTAGCTCTACTATGCGAGCGATTGATTGATCAATAGACGTATGCTTAGACACGAAATTCTTTGTTAATTTATGCAAGCTTTTTGTTGTTTGCGAGATTTACGATTCGAGATTAATATACGTTCGCGTAAAGTACTTAATAAAGACAAACTTCTATCGCTTATAATAATTAATAAGATAGTTCTTATTTATATTAAACAATCTATTCAAGATAATTAATTGCATGTTCGCTAGATTCTCTTAATTATAGATTTTTATCTAGTTTTATAGCAAATTTTGAAGCTCTCTTTGTAGCTTTGCCAAATATCGTCTCGCGCAAATAAGTCTTTTTTTTATAGTTTTTATCGCATGTTATGCGCACAATTGAAGCTATATATTAGTGTCGAAGACGTTAATTCGAAATATAGTTATCTTGTTCTCTATATTAGTTTTTGTACGATTAATCTATTGTATTTTGCATATAGCGAAGAATAGTTTTAAAACAAAATTGTTAATAACTACGCAAGAATTAATATAATTATAAAATATTAATTTCTTTAACGCATTAAATATAAACGTAAAGATTTTCTTTAATTTAAAGATTACAAAGCAATAGATTGCTAAAAAACTCTTATTAATATTAAAGATTTTAACTATTATTATAAAAGACAAATTTAGATAATTAGTATTAAAGATTATATTTGTTTGTAAACTAAATTTATTAACAAAGTATTTAGTTATTTAGATTTGCTAGATATTGCAAAAGAGAAAATATTCTATTATTATTTGTTGTTGATTACTTCTCTTAACAACATATTTTTAAAAATAGCAAATATAAAATCTCTTAAATTCTAGATTACGCAATATATATTTTAATTAATTTTTCGACAATATTTTGTTATTGTTGCGCATAAGATTACTATATTTGTTTGTATTTAAATTAAGTTTTATATAAGTTATTATTATCTAGATTTGTCAAAACGTAATATAAATATATTTTAGATTAATAGCAATTTTTATTGTTTATTGTTAATCAAAATCTTAATTCTTGTAAGCTAAAAATACAATTTTTTTTTCGCTTATTTTATAATTATATTGCAAGCAAGTAATAACTAGCTACTATTAGTTTTGTTATTTCGAAAAAACAACAATAATATTGTATTTGCAATTAACAACAAATATTGTTATTATTTGCTTTCTTTTCTTTTGCTTATTAAGTTTTCGTCAATTTTTCGTCGACTTCTTGTGTCTAATATAGTTTATTTTTTGCTTGTTAACATTTATATTGTTCGAAAAAACAACTATATAGAAGTTTTAACTAAAGACGTAGTTTTAAAGACGTTGAAAACTAGTTTTCTTATTGTTAAGAAACTTGTGTTGCTACGACGACGCAAAATAAGCAATTAATATAAGAGCTAGAATCTTTGCTTTGCGATTCGCAACTTAGGGTTAGGGTTAGGGTTAGGGTTAGGGTTAGGGTTAGGGTTAGGGTTAGGGTTAGGGTTAGGGTTAGGGTTAGGGTTAGGGTTAGGGTTAGGGTTAGGGTTA
>JAABUS010005086.1_pt1 | contig 17785 bp, 2 predicted proteins | sample 5560161 | NCBI WGS metagenome assembly JAABUS01 (sample SAMN10711885, study PRJNA513376) | rock metagenome | isolation source: Antarctica rocks | place: Antarctica: Victoria Land, Trio Nunatak nord | collected 2016-01-04 | reverse complement strand
TATATAAAAATAATTATTATATTTTAATAATCCCTCGGAGTTTATAGCCTATATTTTATTCTTTATATAATAACGGTTCTTTAATATATTCGCTCTAGTTTGAAAAAAGTTTATTTAATTATTATAGGTTTATAATTCCCGAATTAATATTTTAATAGGCCTTTTAGGATTATTATATATAATTTTAAAAACTATTATAATATCCCGCTTTAGAATTATTACTCTTAACTTTATAATCTAAAAAATAAGGGTTATAATTATTCTTATTTCTTTATTTCTTTCCGATAATTAACTACTAGTCCAAAGAATAAATTTATTCTAAAGTATTAATAATGATTTAATATTTAACGACGATACTCCCTTATAATTAAGGCGCCGCGATAATATATTAATAAAATTTAATTTTCTAGCCCGATAAAAGATCTTAAAGTTATAAATAATTAATTTAAATATTTAACGGGTTTATTTAAAATTTAGTTCCTTCTACTTTATAAAACTCTTTAAGTTATTATAATTAATCTAGATTTTAATATAATAGAGGCTACCTTTTAAATAATATTATTATTATTTTATTACTACTACGATAACGAGTAATTCTTAATTATAGGTCTTATAATTCTATTTTAAGAGATTTAATTTTTATAACTAGAATATTATAAAGCGCTAATAATTATTTTTATTTTATTATAATAGTATAGAGTTAAGGTTAAAGTTAGAAGTATTTATCTCTATATATAATTATTTAATTAGATCGTAATAGCGTAGAAAAAGCGCGTTTACGAATATATTTTATAAGATCTAAAATACTTCTGTAGCGCCGTTTATTTATTTTAACGGATTTATTTTCTTATTTACTTTACTACCTTTAAATAAGTTAATAAACGATATAGTTATATTAAAATAATTATAAATAAACTATTTATAGAAATTAACGAAGCCTAAAAAGATTTATACCTCCCGATATATTTTCGGTTAAGATTATTTCTTAATAGTTTTAACGCGTTCCGGGTTTATAACTATCTTATTAATAAATATAATAAAATTTAAGAACTCGACCGTTTCGGTATTAAATTAATACTTCTTAAGGTTAATAAATAGCTAGAACTATTATAATTATTTAAATATTTATTTAATATACCGTTAATACTCCGCCGGATTAATACTATAAATTAGGATATTATCTAGATATATTATATACGTTATATTTATTAAATTTATAAACGTATAGTTAATATAAATTTAAAATATCGCCGGTATATTAACGAGCCTAAAAGATATAACTAAATATTCGAAATAATTATAGTAAGTTCGGAAAATAATTTTTTATTTATTACTTTCTTTAATTTAGATCCTATAATGAATATCCTTAAAGTCTAATTTCGTAAAGATTTTAGAACCGTATAAGCGGTCTAATATCTCGGTAATTAAAAGTAATAAATATCGATTCTTAATAATTATTATATTTAAACTTTAATAATCTATATAAAAACGTAGTTTATTATTCTTTTTAGGTATAAAAAGAATAAATATTTTAACTAAAAATATTAAATAACGGATTTAACCTTTATAAAATAAGGATTCTAAATAACGTCGTAACTCCGATAATTTAGTTTAAAATAAATTATAAAGAGGCCTATAAAACGGTTCTTTATTAATTTTTATTTTAATAACGTAATCTCTTTATTTAAAAATAAATAAGGTACTCGCTTTTTTATTAGAAAAAATATTATAAAACTTTATAAATTCCTTAGGAATCTTTAAGTTAAGAAGTTCTTTCTATTCGCCTTATATTATTATAATATATACGACCGCGAATATATTCGGTTTATTTTTAAAATTATTAGTAAATTTAACCGGTTCTTTAATTTATAAATTATTAGAATTAATCTTAAACCGCTATTAGTCCGCTTTAAGATTAATTAATATTTTTAATTAACGTAACCTAGGTATATCTAGAATAATATCTAAATCTTTAAAGTTTATAGTATAGAATAGAGTATTATATTTACGCCTTTAATCTTAATTATCGACTATTTAATAATTTAATTAATACGTGTTATAGTAATATATACTTTACCCGCTAATTATTTTAGCTAGTAGTAAAGTAGTATTATAAAATTCTAAATCGTTTTTAATAACGAACCGTTATAAAATTAAATTAATTTATACTTTAAAATTAATTAAGGTAATAAACTACCTAATTTTATTTTAAAAAGTAATTTAACTCTTAAAAAGAATAGAAGAGTATATCTTTATTAATTATTTTTCTTATCTTTCTTCCGAGATATAAATTAGGTTTAATCGTTTTTTATTAATACCGCGCCGATATTTATAACTAGTTTATTTATATCGGGATATTTAGATTTAATATAGCCTTCTACTTTATAATAATAATAAATAATTTTATTATATAAAGAATTAGTAGTATTAGTTTTATATTTATTACCCTTCTCCTTTAAATATATTTATTTAATATTATCGCCGGTGTTAGATTTAGTAATTCGGTTTATTATAGATTTTCCTTTATTAGGGTTTTTTAATTAAGAACCCGAATTAAAATTAAAGCTACCTATTAATTATATATATTTTAAATTCTTTTTTTATATAATAATTTAAATAAGAATTTCTTCTCTTTAAATAAATATATTATTAATATTAAGGATCTTATTTTTAAATTTAGGTTTAAATTTAATTAAAAAGAAATTTACTTTATATTTCTTTAAAAACGGGGGTAATTAGGTCTTTATTTCTTTAAAATAGGCCTTAAATAACGATACCTTTTAATAAGATTATTACTTAACTTCCTCCTATTTTTTATAGGCGAGGAGACGGCGGTTAATTAAATCTATTATTAAATTAAAAAGAAACTTCTTAAAAAAGCTAAATATAATATTAACTAAACTATATAAATTATAATATTTATATTATTACGTTAAAGGGTTACCCTCTAACGAGTCTATATAGTATACGATCTTTAAATAATCGGTAGTGAAATATTTAGAACTAATTAAAAATTTAATATTTACGTCGCGGAATTAGCGTAAATATTTACCTTCGCTCGTACTTTTATAAAAACGTATTTTATTAAAGTATAGTATTTTCGCTCTAATAAAGATATCCTTATTAAATATAATTAAATTTATTATTATTCTACCGGTAGGTATAATAATTAAGGAATCTTTATTATAAATAATAAACTCCGCTAGCGCTCCGCTAGCGGGCGTAGAAATAATAGGATTATATAATTTTTAATTTTAAGTTTATAATACCTTTAATTTTTATTATTATTTAAAGCGATAGTTTTCTTCTTTAATAACTTTAAACTATATATTTAAAATCTCTTCAGGGGTAGTAATACCTTCGAATTTACTATTATTTTTACGGCGGGGGTCGTCGGAGGGGGTTTAATTAATATTATTATTATTAAATTCTTCTAGATATTCCGAGGTTAAACCCGATATTATAATAATAATAAATCTTTTCTTTAAAAAGATAAAAAAGATTAGAATTATAATACCTAAAGTTATTAACGTAGAGCTAGCGGCTTAGTAATAATATAAAAAATATAAATTAATTATAGGGTTTAATACTAGGTAGTTTTTAAATCCTAGATTTAATAATAGAATTAATCTCTAAGGATTTTAATAAAACGGGGGAATACTAACTCGATATAAAATTACTAAGAGTTAAAACTCTACGATATTAAGGCTAGAATCTTTTAGAATATATATCTAATTATAGATAATAATAGAGGTTGAATAATTAATTATTATCTATAGTATTATAGTTATTATATATATAGTATATAAGGCTAGTTTACTAAATAGCGCTAAATCTAACTAAGTTAGACTATAGTAGAGATTCTACCCAAATACTAATACTCCTATTTAGAAGCGACGACGTTATATATTAATAATAGTATTATTTTATTAAATAATACCCTCTATAATTAGTCTTAATATCGCCGGTATATAGGCGAATTTATTAGAGCCTACCGGTTTCGTTATATAATTAATAACTATAACTAACGTATTAATATAGATAATTTCTAATTTATATATTTCCGATACTAATTGCCTTATAAAATAGTAGTAGTTCCGAATATATTTAGTACGCGAGTAGTTTACTAGGTTTGACGCTATTTTAATAACTAACTAGTTATTAATATTAAAGCGAATAAAGTTAAGGTTATTATTATTATATCCTAATTTATTAAAAAGTAGGTTAAGGAATAATAACTCTTTAATAATATTAATTTAAACTATATATTTAGTTTTAATAATCGATAGAGTATATAGAGTTTACTATTTAAATAATTAAATAATAAGTTTATTTCATAGCTATAATATATAATTTAATATAATATAACTAGTATCTTTATAGTCGGTTTATAAGTTATTAATCTAGAGTATTAATTTACTCTTAGGGTTAAGACTAGTATTATAAATATTCGGCTCATAGTATAATCCTAGGTTTATAATACTAACTAAATATTTATAAATTCGCTTCATAGTATTAAAATAAATATTAGTAGGGTTTATAGTATAACGACTATATTTATTAATAATAAATACTAGATCGGGCCTAGTTATAGTTATTAACTATTATAGTACTCTTATTAAAAATCTATATACTTTAGTCTCTTTTCTATCGGCTTTATAACTATTGGGAGTTTTCTATATATCGTTACCCTAGTTTATAAAGATTACCGTCGGGTAGTATTTAAATATGTTAATTTATTTAAGTAATTACCTAGTAAAGCTAGCCTAGTTAATATAAATAATACGATTAAAACGATCGCGAATAATCTTTATATCTAGATATTATAAAATTTTACCTAAATATTTTATTTTAAAGTATTTATCTAGTTATTACTTTAGTAAGCTAGTACTAATTTTATTAAAGACGAGAATAAGAATATCGTTAATATAAATAGTAATAATTATTTTATTTTTATAAACGAATACTAAATAATCTTTATTAAAACGCTCGTATCTATTTATCTCGAAGAAGGTATATAAAGTATTATATTATTCATAAAATAATTATTTGAGGTTATATAAAATATACTTTAATAAATAAGTAATATTACGATCCCTATTAATATATTTATATAGTTATTCGATATAGATCTCCTTTTATAGTAGTATTTCTAGGAATACTAAAACTATATTTAAATATTTTATTTCCTAGTTATATTTGGCTCTTAACGCTAGTAGAATATACTAACTTAAAGACTTTACTATTAATAAGAAGATTTTATAGTAATTAAGACCCTCGATTTATTTAAATCCCTTAGTAACCCAACGGGCCTTATATTAATTAAATACTTTTATTAAATCTAGTTTAATAGCTAGTACCTACCGTCTTAATAGTATTTTCTTATTAGGTAGTACCGGAATAAGATCCCAAACCCTATTATTTATAAAGTTATTTAACTCTTCGGTAAATACTATATATTATTTCTTCTTATCGGGTTTATTTAGTACTTCTTATATAATTAACGGGATAGTAGATATATTATCTAGTTTAACTTTACTAACTCTTAATATAAATCCGCGCTTAGTATATTATTTAATATTATAGAGTTCGCGATAATTAACTCTATCCCGGTTCCTACTAGCTCTTAGTTAAGGAATTAATTTATCGTCTAATATTTCTACTTCTTAGATAGGTAATTTAAATTATAATTCAACTTCTTTAAGAAATACCTCTATATTATTAATAAATAATATTACTACAGGACTATTAATAGTAGTATTACTATCGAGGTTATCTATTTCTTCGTTTATAAACTATACTAGTATTAAATTAACGTTAACGGTATCTTTAGAAAAGAAATCTTAGGAGTTATTATTATATATCTTACCCCCCGTTTCTTTATTAATAATAGCGTCGTTAAATCTTATTTATAAAGCGCGAAAGACTTACTTATTCTTAAGATCCTATAAACGGTATTGATTTAATCCTTTATAATTAAGGAATTTATATTTTCTATTTTTATTATCCAGCTTTTTAAATACCGAATCTATATTATATATATAAGTAACGTAGCCGAAAGTATATATATAATCGAGTCGGGGTTTATAGTCGTATTAGGTTTTAAAAGAAGTTATTCTATTAAGTACTTTAATAGGCGAATAGTTTTTATAATAAATTATAAAATTTAGGGCTTCGCCCTATATAGATTAAAATAAACCGGTATTATTTAGAATACTTCTTACCCTCTCGAATAAAGTACGAAAGATACGTTCCGTAATAAGGTTTTAATTTAGATTATAGGGAGTAAATAATTTTTATTAAATCCCACGTTCTTTTAGAAAATTTTGAACTTTATAACTAGTATAAATAACTTTATTATCGGTATTAAATCGTTTTACCGGGTAACTTTAGGTCGATATTTAATTTAAATAATTCTTAATAATAACTAGGGCGTTAGATTTCCTCTTTAGTAAAATTATAAAAATTATATTAATAGTGTTATCTATAAAGGATTTAGTATAGGAGTATTTTTTTATTATTTATTTAATTAATCCTCCCCCTACGAGATTAGAGTATATAAATACACTCTTTACTATTTCCCGTTTATTAGGGTTCTAGCGACGAGGCTAACGAGATAGTTCTTTAAACTATTTCCTTATTATATATAATTTATATAACTTATAATCTAGAATTAATTTCTAAAAACGATTTATTTCGTTAATATTAATTCCTTTACTTATAGTAGCTAGCTTCTTTATATTCTATATATTTAAATATACTAGACGCTAGTACTATTTATCCTAGGAGTAATAATTTACGGGGTAGTTATATAACGATTTTAATATATATAGTATTTTCGAATATTTTAAATCTAGTAGATAACTAGTACTAACACGCGTTTTTAATAGTATTTTCTCATTATTAGAATCTATAATATCGAATTTATTATTTATAATAGTAGTAGAATATCCCTTCTATTCGAGAGTAGTAATTAAAAGTAGGTTATAGTCTATTCTAGGTATATAATATATATTAGTAAAGATAATTTAATCTAGTTTACTATTAATAATTATTGGATAGCGTATAGATCCTATACTTTATATACGAAGATATTAATTATTAATTTTATTTAGGGAATTATTATACGACTCGTAGGAAATAAACTTAGTTCTATCCTATAATATATATACGTTAGAGGTAGTATTTATATAGACTACGTCCTCCTTAATATTATATACGATGTCGGTATTAATAGATTTCTATTTAATCGTAAATAATTTAATTTATATACTTTTAGAACTATTATTATCCTGGTTTTAAACCGTAGCCTTATTCGACTTCTTATTAAATTTCTCTTTTATATAGTTTTCTTTACCTTTAAATAGTTTCTAGTCCAGTGAGTATATATTAAAATAAAGATAGTAATATTTATTTTTACTATAATAGGGCGATTTATAATAAGAATAAAGAGGCTTCCCCTTATCCTTCTTATCTTTATTATCTTTACTATTATTATTATTAATAGTAGGAGGCTTCCCTTTTCTAGGCTTATCCTATTTATTAAATCTAGTTATATAAATATACTAATTTTCTTCTTTACCTCTAATTATCCGATTATATTAACCGAGAGTAATAGTTATATTATTAATACTAGGTTCTTACTTCTCTTTAATACCTTAAATTAAATTAAATAATAGGGGAGCTAGACTCTCTTCCAAGCCTATATAAAAGAAGATATTAAATATCTATTTAAATAATAGTAGTCCTATTTTAATTAAGATTTAAAATATTATTTTAATTATTAAGATATAAACCTCGACAGTAATATATTTTAACGAGTCGACTTTTAAAATTTTAAATATTACTTTATCCCTAGTACCTAGATTACTCTCGTTATATAATTTTATAAATACCGCCTATTAATTAATAATATTCTCGATACTTTCTATATACCTCTATGAGCTTTCTTTAATAAAGAATATTAACTTAGTTATAACCTTAATATTCTTTCTATCCTAGGCCTTTACCGCCTTTTATTACTCTATTAATTCTTTTTTATAGTCTTTCTTTTCCTCTTTAATAAAGGGTTCTTTTATTTCCTAGATAAATTGTATAAAAATAATAGGTCGAAGCTCTTTACCTAATATTATTTAATTAATATTATCGAGGATATATTTATTTATTATTTCGTATTTAAATTTAAACTAGTTCTTCGGCCCATTTAGTTTCTTAATTTTAAATTCCTAATAATCCGTTATAACTACTATTTATTACTATATAGACTAGGATCTAGGGATAGATCTAGAGGTAGTATTAAAATCGTTATATACACGATTTAAAGACTTCTTTAAACGTGTTTATTAAAGAGTAGTAGATATTAAACCCGGGCTTATAACCCTTTAGAATATATATCTAATTATAGATAATAATAGAGGTTGAATAGTTGATTATTATTTATAGTATTATAGTTATTATATATATAGTACGTAAGGCTGGTTTACTAAGTAGCGCTAAACTTAACTAAGTTAGATTATAGTAGAGATTCTACCCAAATACTAATAGAACCCCGTATCGATAAATATTAATATTATAGAGGTAGCGGAGTGTAGGTATATATAATATACTAGCGCCTTTAACGGGGCGTAGGTGTATATAATATACTACTACTTTATATATCTACTATAATTATAATATTTAAACCTCGAATATTAATAACGGTACGGCCCTTCTTAATACTATCTAATTTTATAATCCAAATAATAAAGACTAGGAAATTAAATAGAGTAGTTTATATCGTTTATTTAAACCGTCCCTAAATATATAATTTATTAAAGATTTCGTTAATAATCTTCCAGCTCTCGTTATTTATAAAATAAATATATACCGTTTTAAATACTTTATCTTCCTAGTCGGCGCGAAGTAATATACGTATTTATTTATTTTCTAGAATATTAATAAAGCCTCCTTCTACCTAGAGTATAAAAAATCAATTAATAATCTTTACTAGCTCCGGTTATTTACTATAAATAATAATATTATTTAAGAGGATATTATTCTTTACCGAAATAATTACCTCTATTAATAAAATAAAAAGTCGGGAATTAATTAAATTCTTTATATCTTTACTCTTTAAAGGTTATTTAAAAAGTAATAAACTAGTACTAGCGGTAACTATACTATTAAAAACGTTTTTAATAAAAGTTTCTTTATACTTTTAAAAAGGCCTTTATATAGCGAGCTCGCGAATATCGTTATCGTTTATAATAATATTATAGTAGTTATTAAATTAAACCTCTAGTACCTAGTTAAACCTTATATTTCTTAGGATTTTAATAAACTTATCCGTTTTATTCTTTATAAATACTAATTTTATTCTATTATTAATAATTCCGGTAAAGAGATATACGTTAGTATCTACTAGTTTAAAGAAATAATCTCGTACTAGTAAATTAAACTTATAGACTTCGATAATTATAATAACTTATAGGGGGATAACTTTTATTTTTATAGTATATACCGGCCGGTTTATATTTATACTCTTTAAATAGACGTTAATAAAGTACTTTATATTATAACTACCGATATAAGTTACTTAACGAGATATTAATATATTAATTCCTTTAGGGACTATAACGTCTATATTAATAAATATACTTATTTTAAAATTATCTATAATATAGACTTCCTTAGAGGCGGTTTCGGTTATTATTTTATTACTATTTTTATCTTTCCCGGGGAAATATAAAGAGGTAACGATATATTTAAAAATAATATAATAGTTAATATTAATACCGGTAATTTAGAGTAAAGTTATTATAGTACGAATTCTAACTTTTAAAAGGAAGTGTATTATAAATTTATAGTCGGCGATAGTTACTTTATAACTAATATCTTTATAACTCTTTTTTATTTTAATTTCAAGATCTAGGCCGACCCGAATACCGGTGTACCGGTATTTCCTAAATATTTATCCTATTCCCGTATTTTTAGAAAAGTCGTAGTTTAATTTAATAATAAGTTTTTATTTTAATAATTCGTTATTCGTTTTAACCTAATAATAAGTTTCTATATTCTCGTTTATTACTAAAGACTACTTACTCTTTTAAATAATATTTATAATTAAATATTTAGAGTAGGAGGTTTTAATAGGGTTTTTACCTAAACCTTAACTTCTAAAATATATATATAATATATTTTTAGAAAAGAACGACTTTTTATAAATATAATACTCGATTTATTTAGGCGAATCGATAATAGTTATTTAATAACCGGTTATTTCGTCTTATTTATTATAATAATCCTTTTACTACTAATCCTAGCTCTATTTATTAATATAATTAATATTAGACGTGGATTACTTTTTTATTTATTACTCTATAATATTATTTTCTTAAGAATAGTTCTTTTATACCTCGATTTTATAGTAAATAGTTATATATTTAAGGGGTATTTACTATTACCCGAAATAATTAAAATTATAACTACCGGTTATAGGCCCGCGGTTTTCTTAATATAATTAAAAGTTAAAACGATTTTTATTTCTAGGAGGGAAAGATATATTCCTAGTACTACTACTAATAATCTATAACTAAATAAGTAACGGTTAAATTTAACGAGGCTACTACTACGTTTAAAGAATATTTAATATATTCTAATAAACTAGATTAATAAATTAATAAAAAGTAGCCTAAAGTAACTAGTTTTATTATAACTAGAACTAGCTAGGTTATTAATAATTCTACTAGCCTTACTATAAACCCTCTAACTTAAAAGGCGGTAGAGGCGTAGTTATTTTATTACTTTATATTATTCCTAGTTAAACTTCTTCCTTAGTATTAAATAAATTAAAGAATTTATTTAATAAAATACTAGGTTTAGGCGGATTAATAAAAGACTTAAAATCAAAACTAATATAATTATAAATTATAAATATTTATTTATATACGCTAGGAATATCGGCGGCTTTAGTTAAATTAAATATTTTATTTATATACTACCTAGGCGTTTTACTAGTATATATTTAAATAAATCTATATTTATTAGAATAAAATTTACGTATAGCTTCTAGCGTCTTTATTTTAAATCGTTTAATAAAACGATTTATCTATTTAGGGCTAGCGAAGGTACGTATTAATACTTTAATATTAATATTTAATTTATTCGAGAACTATTTAAGGGCTACTTCTTTAAAATATAAAAATAAAAACTTTTATACTTCCTCTTCGCCGTATTATTTAATTATATTATTAACGCGATCTTTAAAGTCGAAAACGTTCTTATATATAATATATTTTTTTAAAATAAATAAATTATCCTTTTTATTACCTTTAGGGTCGAAGAATCTAATCTCTTCGAGTTTTAACTTATTCTAGGCGCTTATTCTAGAATTAATACTATTTTAACTAGTTAAGTTATTTATTTTTAATAAGTCTTAAAGTCCTACCGGGTCTTTCTTTATTTTAGTTACTAACTTAATAATAAAAACCTAAATCTCTAGCGATTCTATAAATTATATTATTTATTCGGAATCTATAGTAGGTTACTCGGGCTCGGGAGGAGTTATAATTTCTTTATCTTTAAATTCGTCCTCTAAAGAGTATTTCTTTTATAAATATTAACGTAGCTCTTTAATATCCCTTCGGAAAGTATTAATAAACGGTATTATAAATATCTTATCTATAATCTAGGGTAATTATAAAATAGATTATTTAAATTTAATATACTTTAAAAGATCGTCGTTAAATTACTTCGCTTTCTAGGCCCTCTTTAATAAATACTAAAAAGGTACTTTAATAAAAGTATAAAAAAATTATATAACTATTTAAATAATTACTCGTTTAATATTAAGAGTAACTTTTACCTATTTTAGGATATATTTATTTAATAATAGGATTTTTTATAAATAAAAAATAAAATTAATTATAATAGAGCTTAGTTAAACTTCTTTTAAAATAATAACTAAAGTAATAATTAATAATAAATACTAAAAGTAGTAATACTAGGCGAATAATAAAAGTAGTATTAAAAGATTAATATTCTAGTATTCTTTTTTTATAGCGGAAGCGTAAAAAATATAGTTAGTAATATATTTACTAGGTTAAATATTTACCTAATAAGTAATTTATTAAAATAAATAACTATATTAATAAAAGAGAAATAAATAAAGAGACGTTCTAAATATTTAATTTAGTATTTACTATAAATACCCTAAATAAAAAGAGTATTAAATAAATTACTTTAATAATTTAATAAAGAGTTTAGAAGTACTTATTTAAGGTAGTAAAGTACGATATAGAAATATTAAATAAATATAACGTAGGTTAGACTCGCTATCGATACAAAGTAAGTTATTTTAAATTTAGTAGTTAATAGGGAGTATATTAACCGTTTTAAAGATTATTTTACTATTTATAACTAGTATAATCGTTCTTATTAATATAGAAGAAGTATGATTCTATATTAGTATTATTATTACTACTATTTAACACGGGGTTAATATAATAATATATAGTATAAAAGATATTAATTATTCTATAGAGGACTTGGTCTTAATATACTAGAATCCTAGTATTACTCTAGTCCCGATAGGGCTAGCGGTAGAGCTTAGCCCGTTATTTCAATAAATATTTATAATAATACTCCTACTAAAGTCTACCCCGTGATAAAGAATTAAGGTAATTTAGACGTAGTAATACTCGTTTTATAACTAAATATTAACTAACCCGAAGGGGTTTATTATTTTAGTTTCTTAGATTTACCGAGTTATTATTAAATCTCTTTAAATTAACTCCTATTTATTAAGCCTCTTCGGGTTAGAAATATTAATTTTATAATTAAATAACGGTAGGTCTAAGCGTAGAATCCTATATTTTTATTAAATAACTTTTATTTATAACGATATACTTAAGAATAATTAATAAATTAAATAAATTTATTTTTTAATTCTCGTCGCGAGATATATCGATAAATTATTAGTTTTTTTAAAAATAAAAATAAAATCTTTTATAATAATTCTTTATTATCTCTCGATTTACGTCGATTTTAAAAAATACGATTTCTTTTATATCTTTCCTTTTCGTATAATTTATTATAAAAGAATTTATTTTTCTTAATTTTTTATTTACTCGGTATAAAATTTATATATTATCTCGCCCCGAGCGAAAGAATAGAGAAGAAATATTAAATATTTATAAATTTATAAACCTCGACGTTCGAAAATTTAAAAGGTTAGAAAATCGAAATAAGGAAATTCTGGCGAAAGTATCGATTCTGCGCTCAGACGTGGTAATGCTCGTTCCATAACTAAGCATTAACCAACCCGAAGGGGCTTGGTGTGACACCACGTCTGAGGGACTGAGGCAAAATCATTCAAGTACCTCTGTCTATCTGCTCATACTACCGTAGATCCGTCATCCTATATCTAGACCTCTCAACAGCTGCAGCTTGCTGCTAGCGAATCAATTGGCTCTTTGATACTGTTCGTCGGTTGCCAATACAATCTTCGGGGGCACCCTAGCGCCTATGAGTTCGACCATTCACCTACGATTCATACAGAGCCACGCCTCGCAGAAAGCTCTGACTGAGGCATGCATGCTTAAGTAGACGGTTTCCCTGAATAAGTAGGCGCATTATCCCCATGGCCCTTGTGCGCCCTTGGTGTCGTCTACATGGACATCATGCTTCATTTCTTTCGGAGCCAGCGGAGAGACCGGGCCGCATCAGTGCTCCCTTCGAGATCATTCTTCAATTCCTTCCCTGCTCCACCTTTCGCCCCAGAACCCCATCCTTTCTCTTCCTTGTCAATAGCAGGATATAGCCCCGCCGCTGCTATAGAGCCATGGTGTTGCAGTCTTGAGTTTCTCTTGTACTTACTGAATGGAAACATGAGGAAGGCTAAGAATACAATGACGATCACGCCTAGAGTTACGCCTAGGCCGATGCCTATTTTGGCTGAGGAGCTTAGACCAGACGTGGGTGCTGGACTGTTAGTCGGAGCCGATGTTGACGATGGGGATATAGGATCTGTTTTTGTTGAAGTGGTAGCTGCACCACTTGCGGCGCTGGTACTGGTAATGGAGGAAGAGGACGTGCTGGAAGCTTAGGAGCTGCTAGATTTGGTTGTCGTGAATACAGTCGGGGTGGATCCGGCGATATCTGTCTGAATGACAGTGGCGACTGCACCGCTACCGCTCGCTGCAGCGACAAAAATACCTATAGAAGACTGAGGGCCATAGATCGGACACTGCAGGGGACTAACCTGAGCAGAATGAGTTACCGACGGCAATGATCGAGCTAGTATCGGTGGCCCCAGTTGAGGGGCAAAGTTCATTCGAGTCGCGTACGCCTTTTCCGAAATCAAAGTTCGAACATAAGCAGTTGATGTCGTTGTTTGCGCATCCTAATGACGGGGCTTTGCCTAACATGTTCTTGGTACCAGTTTTCTCGAATTGTCGGCGGATAAAGTAATGCAACATTTGCATATAGAGACGCCACTCACTCGACAAGCAGGAAGACCATTGATAGCACCGAGGTCCTGCGCGTTTGCAAGGCCGATGCTGATCATCAGCAGCAGCATGACTCATAGGCACGTCATATTCGTTGCTAAATGCTAAGACATGAGGAATTGCTTTTGGTGTGTATGGGATGATAGTAGTAGATAGAGCCGAACATCGAAGGAAGAAGGAGAAGGACTTCTTGGGCAGGAAAGGCTGATCCGGTGGGGAAAGATAAGAACGACGCTGAAGGTGCTTTGACAAACCCATCTCTCGCTGATCGACATCTCTCGCGAATACGTGGGGAGGGCCTTCCAGTGGGGAGATGTGTAGATAGTGTGCTCATCATGAGGCTGAAAAACATCAAAATACTGTGTGATTGGGCGATGCAGAGTACGTGGTGCATATTATGCAGTACAGTCTAACTTTCTCGAGAGAACTTCCATGCTTTAGTGACTTGGCTGTCCAAGAGCAGCTTGACACGGCATGATAAGCCTGCAGTATTCAGTCCTAGACTCTTAGTCCAAAGATCGCTTGACTGATCGGCCAAAGATAGGAATTATGTGCAGAGCAAGAGTTGAAGAAAGGAGCAAGACATTGACAGCATGCGCACTAGTGGCAGAGACGTAGCAGGGGCGTGACAAAGGCTCTCCAGCCAGGAACCGCAATCTTGTATTATCTAATCATCGCTCTGTAGTAAGAGCAGTGCAGTAGTTGACTTGACCAGCAGAGTGATGATCTGCGCTGTCGAAACTCGATTGAATCTTCACGCGGGATGTAGTAGGCAAGGGGTCTAGACCTTGCCGAGCTAGGGTCAGCCAAGCGCATATGTTCAGTATATAGGGCTTTTACCCCGGCTGAACTTACCGTATATACGGGTTAACCCTAGCTTAACTTTAACTTTTAGGGGGGGCCCCTAGAGTAACGGTATATATTTAATATAAATTTACGCGTATATACTTTATTTCTACCGAGTATTAACTCTCGCTTTTAACGTATTTATTATTATTCTTTTTTATATTCTTTTTTTTCCTCCTTCTTTTTTATTATATATATTTAATATATATTTAATATATTTTTCTTCTTTCTATATTATCTTTAAATTAATATCGCTATATATATTAATTATCTACCGAGTATATATTTATTATAAGTATTAATTATAATATTTTTAATATTATAAACACCGTTAACCCCTCCGCTAACGGGTACTATTATAGTAAATATATTTTTAATATATACCGAGTTTTTTTTAATATATTTAATAAGGTTTATTTTTAATTCTAATACTACCTAGGTCCCCTTTTATAAATTTTATATTAAATAAATATTAAATATATATTTTTACCTAACGCGTTATATATATTAATTATATTCTTAACTCGTACTAGTTTTACTATAAATATTAGTTATAAATTCGATTTAAATTATACCCGAGTATATATTAAATATATATAATACTATAAATAACCGCCCCGGAGAATACCCGTAAATATAATAATTACTTTTTATATAATATATATTAAATATATATAAAGGCCCCTAATATCGGCGCCGTCCTCTTTGTTTTTAATATTAATATATATATATACCTTAACTCTAGTATATTCTAAATATATATTAACGCGATATAACTACGACGTTATTTTATAAGAGTAGATAATATATAGTATTATTTTCTAAAGATATTAAATCTAATTTAATATAAATTAAAAGTATATTTAATATATATTTAATATACGTTTACGAAGATTTAACTTTATTATTATATTTCTAATAAATACCCTAGTACCCGTAAATTACTATTTTTAATATCCTTTAAATATATACTAATTATATATAATTATTAATTCTAGCCGCGGTAACTTCTCCGCTCCCGTTATTTTTATAAATTAGAAATAAGTTATATATATACCTAGTATATATTTAATTAATACTCGCTAGTATTATTATATTATAGGTATATTCCGAGGGTTAACGCGATACCTAGTATCTTTTCGAGCTAAGGTATATTAAATATCTATTAAATATATATAAAATTAATATATTATAAAACTAGACCCGTTAATAAGTACTTTAATTAGTATATTATAAATATAAAAGTAGTCGCGTAAATTAGATATTTATTATATATATACCGAGTTAATATTAAATAGCCGCTCCGATTAAGTCTTTATAAAATTATATAATACCTATTTCGACTATCCTATAAATTTTACGTATATATATATATTAAATATAAACCTACTATATATTATTATTTATCTTTAAATATATATTTATATTTAATTTAAAGATAAATCTTTAATATATATTAAGCGCTAGCTAGTTATATACCGGGATTATATATTTACGAAAATATCTACCTCGGACGCGAATTTATATTTATATAAAGTATATACTCCGTATATATTAATTATTAATATAGTATAATAAATTATAGTACCTACCTTTAAGTCCGTATAAAAACGTAAAGTTAGTATCTTCTTTAATATATTATATATATATATTAACTTTATATATAATATAGTTTTACTCCGTTACCCCGTCGTTTTTACTCGCCCTCGCTCTCCGCTCGCGGTAAATATATTAATTTTATAATAAATATATATTTAATATATATAAATTACCGTTAAAAAGCCGAAGCGAGCTTTAGTTAAACTAGTAAAGTATTTAAATAAAAAATAAATTCGGTTTATACTTAGTATATATATTATTAATATTAATAAAGTTAGTTATTTAATAAGAAATTTTCGGCTTATTACGCCCGCGGTACCTTTAATACTATAAGAGTAAATTTAATATATATTTAATATATATATTATTAACGTTTTAATAGATAATTTTAATATTAAATATAATCTTTCTATTTAGTATTATTTATATATAGTATATACTATAATATATTTTTAGTTTATATTAAAATATATTATATATTAAGGTATTTTACTTATTATCTATTACTACTAGGCGTAAACCTAGTATATATTAAATAATATTTTTCTTAATATAAACTAGATAATACTACTCTAAATTTAATACTATATATATATTTAACCTATATTATAACTATGATACGTATATATTTAATCTATACCGTGATTTTAATTAGTTATTATCGTTTATTATTAACTAGGGAATTTATAGACCTAATATTTTAATTTATTTAAATAATAATTAAAAAGTCTTTATTATTTTATTATTTATATAAAGAATAATTCTAATAATATTCTAAGATAATTATTTAATTATATAATATATTATAATATTTAGATTAAATATACGTTATAAATATTAAAATTAAAACTTTT
>JAABUS010005085.1_pt1 | contig 17785 bp, 15 predicted proteins | sample 5560161 | NCBI WGS metagenome assembly JAABUS01 (sample SAMN10711885, study PRJNA513376) | rock metagenome | isolation source: Antarctica rocks | place: Antarctica: Victoria Land, Trio Nunatak nord | collected 2016-01-04 | reverse complement strand
GACATTAAGAATACAGAAGAGAAAGAGTGCGAGCTCTTCTATAAATAATGACTTGAGACTGCGCTAGACTTGATACAGATGTGATGTAATAGATCAGATGTGTTTGTCTAAAAGAATGATGAAAGAAATGAATGAAGAAAGTGCTGAACAACGAAAAGACGTGCTGAGAATGACTCAAAGAAATGTGCTAGGTTCAAACTAGACATAACATCATGACTTGCTTTAATCAAATTGATTAGAGTTAGATCTGAACTCTGATCGATTCAGACATGTTCGTAACATTACTTCTTTCTTTGAACATTCATGTTTGCATGAATAGAAAAGAAATAAAAGCAAAAAATTCATCGTGTTTTCAATTTAGTGCGACTTATTCAAGTATAGCTTGTGAAATTCATTCAAAACTTTCTTCGAGTCATTGAATTTCTCTTTATCGACATAGTATCATTCATCATCACAATTTATCTCAATTCATTTGATCTTGTATTGTAGTCTTTCTTTATATCGCCTGAAGTTCAATATATCATCTACTTCTCAATGCTTTTCATTCTCTTCAATGATCATCAATCTAGAGAGCTCAGAATGTTGTTCTGATAGAGAGTTGTTTAATGAAGTTTGTAGATACTTCGAGCTGAACACTGAATATATATGCTTCATGCTTCTAGATAGCTGAAGATGATAGAAGATCTCAACTTTGACTGTGATTGAATAGAGATTGAGCTGCTTGTCTTTCAAATCTTTGCATGATCTAGTGATTTTGATGTTTTCGAAGACTAATCAAACTTGATCATTTACTTCATAAATGATGTCTCATCTATGCTTGTTCATCTGAGCTTCAATGATCTGCTTGATCTTTTTCAATTGTTGATGATTGAAGATAAGAAGTTTGCTCATTTGAGTGATAATGTCATCGATCTTTCTAGTTTCAATACGTTGACGAATCATTTCATAATCAGTTGTATCTGAATTGAAACTCATTCAAGAGTGAAAGTCTTTATTGAAGTAGAAAAAGATCATCAAGATAGTCGAGAATGTATTGAAATTATTACTGAATTTCATCATTGAAAGTCATTTAGCTCAGTCATTCTGCATGTAATTGCAGTAGATTCAAAGTTCACATTCAACATCTTGATTAGCTCATTTCGACTGATCATTGATCTCTGAATGATAGACTGTTGATAGATTGACTTTGATCTTCAGTCGTTTACAAAGACTTTGTTACATGATCAATATGAACTGAAAGTCTTTATTTGAAATGATAGAACTGAGTAGATCATGAAGTTGATAAACGTTTCATAGCATGATTCATACTGTTTCTTCGATTGAGATGTCATCGTTTTCTCAACGACAGAAAACATAGTGACGTTCTTTGAAGAAACGACATATGATCGTGCAAATGACGTTATATTTTTTCGATAGAGATAGCTCAATGATGAAGTTCATAGCTATATCTTGTCAACGCTGCTGAGAGATTGATAGAGACTGAAGCAAATCATTTGTATCATCTTGAGATGCTTTGCTTCGCTGACAGACATGACAGTTTCGAATGTATTGTTGAATAGTTGCTTGATGATCTGATCAATAGTAGAAGCGTTGAACTAGATCAATCATTCATTTAATATCAGAATGCAAGATTGATGATTAATCGTGAATCTTTCAAAGCAATTTCGTATGCATTTGTTTTGACATTCATAGTAGATTTTTTTTGAATAGAACGTTGTCAATGATTTGACAGTTTTTTAGCTTCATGTCATGAAGCTTCAGTTCATCTTTGTTCATAGCTTGTCAATACTCATTGCATAGTTCATTCTTCTGATTGACTAGACGTACGCGTTGATAGAGATTAGTCTTGTATTCAGATTCAATTTCAAACTCAATCGATAAAACATCTATTCAATTCGAGATCAGTATAGTCTGAAAACGATCATCTATGTCTTTAGCTGATTCAGAACTATCAATCATTGACATTCTAGTTAAAGCATTGACTTTGAAGTTTGTTTTGCCTGATCGAAAGATAATCTGAAAGTTAAACTTCGATAGAATATTCAGATAGTTCGCTTGTCATCGAGTCAGCTGTTTGTTTTTCATAAAGATCTTTAAAGTCTGATGATCAGTAAACATCTGAATAAATAACTCAGTATCTTCTAGTTCAAGTCGTCAGTGTTCAAAGCATCGAATGATAGTTAGCAATTTCTTGTCATAGATGTGATAATTGCATTCAGCTGAAATCATGCTCTTGCTATAGAAGACTATCGAGTGAAGCACATTCTCGTCATCGTACTGAGATAGTATGTCATCTTTTACATAGTTGAATGCATCGATTTTCAAAATAGCTTGATGTTTGACATCGAAATGACGCAGAACTGAGATTGAGCTGATCTGCTTCTTTAGATTGTCAAAGACTTCAATGCAAACTTTGTTTCAAACAAAAGACGTGTCTTTTCAAGTCAGCTGAGTGAATGACTTGACTAGTTTTGAAAAGTTCTTGATGAAGCGTTGATAGAAATTGACGAAGTCAACGAAGTTCTGTATCTCTTTTAAATTAGTAAATGTAACTCAATTGATTATAGCTTTCACTTTGATAGAGTTCATGCAAAGATCTTGTTTGAATACTATGATCTTTAAGAAGACTATTTCTTCTATGTTGAATTCACACTTTTGAATATCTATTTGCAGATCAGCGTCTTGTAGATGATCTAGTATCATCTTGACATGTTGTCTATGCTTCTTTTGAGTCTTGCTGTATATGAGAATGTCGTCTAAATAAGCTTGACAGAAGTCATTTAGAAAGTCTCATAAAACATCGTTCATATATTGCTGAAACGAGATCGAATCGTTTGTTAATTCAAATGATAGAATCTTTGATTTGTACGCTTCTAGAGCGATAATGAAGATCGTATAGTTCTCACTATCAAGATGCATACGAAGTTTGTTGAAAGCGAAAATTATATTCAGTTGAGTCAGATGCTTGCAGTCAACGATTTTGCGAATCATCTCATCTATGAGCGATAGAGAGAAGCGATTTCTTTTGATAATGACATTGAGCTTTCGATAGTCAATGCAGAAGCGAAGATCATCATTGATCTTCAAAGCGAATAAAACGAATGAGAAATATGAGATCTTGCTAGAAGTAATAAAATTCTTTGACAGATTTTCGTTCAGATATTCTTTGATCTTCTGAAGCTTGTAGAATGACATTCGATAAGCTCAACATTTAGAAGAAGTGACATCGTTAGTGAGCTCTATCTTATGATCATAAAAACGATAAGATGATAGCTTATCAACTTGAGCTCGATCAAACACGTCGAGAAAATTCTGATATTTCAAAGATAGCTTGACTTTGCTGTCTTCTAGATTTTGAGCTGATGCATCGATGAAAGCGACGTTTAGAACGTTCAGTTCGCATTGAGTGTTGTAAACTATTTCTCTATCAATATCTTCAATCGACATAGCAAAAATCTCGATGCGATTCTTCTTTGATCGTTTAATCAGTGCATAAAAAGATGCAGCTCTCACACTGAACATAGAAAAGTTCTTTTTCAAAGCAGTAGAAGTGAGTCGTTGAAGCACTTTGAGAACTGAATGAATAGAAGAATTTGATGATCATGATCATTTTAAGTGTGAAGCTCTGACTGACATCGAAAAAACAGAAATGAGAGCTTTTAATTGATTTGAAAAAACGATGACATCGTTTTGCATATCTAGTAGTATTTCATTTTTGTTCATTCAGAGCTTTTCTAATATGACATCATGATGATTTATATCAGCTATTAACATTGAAACAGTCAATTTCTTATGACTTTCGACTGTGAGATTGAGTAGAATTTTATGAGTAATGATCTTCTTCGTCAGCTTTTCGTCATATTCTCTTATTAACTTCTCTTTAGCTAGTTGTATGAGTTGAATTTTGAGCTTCTGACATATTTGATCAACTAGCTTTGTATGAATCAAGATGTAAATCATCAAGTCACTATCTATCAGAGATTGTAGCTTGAAGAATTCGCCTTGCGAGAATAGAGTGACATCGACTAGAAATGACTTTTCGAAGTAGTTCTCTTCAATAGGTGAAATTTCGTCGATTAGATTGCACAAAGAAATGATCTCTATCTCTTCAATGACTCTGAAAGAGATGACTAGTTTTTTGAATCAGACTCTGAATTGAAGTTCAAAGAATGATCAAACTTGTCATCTAATGCGTTAATTCTGAAAGATCTATTTGAACACTCTTTAGAAGTATGATCAGACTTATGACAAAGAAAGCAGTTTTCGATTAGTAAGTCATTTTCTTTGACGCTAGTCAAAACAGCGTCGTGTGATTTTGACTGATCAGTCATCTTCGTTTCTATGATTCTACGAGTAACTTTGACTGATTCTTCAACGAAGATGATCTGTTTAGTTGTTCAAGCTTTGATCATTGCTTCTCTATTCTTGATCTCTTGAATAGCTCGTTGATCGTTATTCAATTGAATAAGATAGAAACGAATTTCTTTCAGAGTACTGAGTTGAATCAATTGAGTTACTCAAGCGAATTGAAGTCGAAAGTTTATTTTATTCTTTAGATCAACAATCAGCTGTTTTTCTTGATAGTCTAGATAGAAAAATAGTCGTTCAAATTGAGTATAAAACTCGCTGAATTTCTTCTGTTCTTGAATCAAGTTGTAGTAGTTTCTACGAAAGTTGACTTCTTTATCTGAGTCATCAAACAACTGAGCTAGCTCTTTCAAAAGCTCATCGACGATCTTGTATGAGTTGAAACAGTCACGTTCGCGTCTTGACTGAGTGATCTCAGCTGCATTATCGAATAATCTGAAATGTACATAGCTCAGCTTGACTCGTTCACTTGAAAAGAGATCAACATTAATTTTCAGCTTGTTCTGAACTTTTTCATATCAGTTCTCTCAGATAGAGTTCTTTTCATCAGTGAACAACGAAGAATCGAGTATTTTCTGAGATCTAGAACGCTCAGAGTAGATTGATGATGACGAAGTAATCTCTCTAGCTTGTAGTCTAGCTTTCAGCTCTTTGCATCGTTTCTTCAAAGCTTTCATGATTATAGAAGATGTTATGATTTCAGCGAATGAGTCGTTATCTTCGACAATGAAGAATGAAGCTTCGAAACACTCTTTGAAGAAATGAGACATGAGAAAGAAGAGATTGAATTGAACGAGTGTTTTTAAAAGAAAGAAATCGAGCAAAGAACAATGCTCAACAATAAAAGATGAAGTTGTTTTTGTTGTTTGATTTGAGAGTTAATTAATTCTCTTGATCGATTTGATTCTCTAGCAATCAACGAAGATTCTTTATCGCTGATTCTATTAATCGAGATGAACGATGTGTATTTAATGAGCTGTAAGTCGTCTAGCAATTCAATCAGTCTCGCTGTTGATTCTATAGACTTTCTAGTGTTGTTCTGCCTTTCGATTGCGTCGATCATCAGGTAAACGAATTTCTTTAGACTCGATCTGCCTGAACGAGTATATTGAACGAGTAATGAGTATTTGTATCGTATGATAAATGAGATTCTTAATGTAATGTTGAAATCGTGCCTAGATCATTCAATCAAAGAGACTCAGAGCTGATATGTATGTATTGTTCTTTAAAGATAGCTATAACAAGACATTAAGAATACAGAAGAGAAAGAGTGCGAGCTCTTCTATAAATAATGGCTTGAGACTGCGCTAGACTCGATACAGATGTGATGTAATAGATCAGATGTGTTTGTCTAAAAGAATGATGAAAGAGATGAATGAAGAAAGTGCTGAACAACGAGAAGACGTGCTGAGAATGACTCAAAGAAGTGCGCTAGGTTCAAACTAGACATAGCGTCATGACTTGCTCTAATCAAATTGATTAGAGTTAGATCTGAACTCTGATCGATTCAGGCATGTTCATAACATATGCATGCATTGATTCTTTCAACGTCATCATTCTAGAATAATATAATAATGAGCTTGATTCTGAACTGCACTTAACTTTCTCATGTGCAGAATTGAAATTGATTATGATGAGTTACAACTCATTCTTGTCTCAAGTTTCTCACTGTTCATATCATTGTTCTTCTATCATCTTTGTTAGATTAAAGTCGTGATAAAGCGAGAAAAAACATACTTTATTCTTCATGAAGAATTTCGAGACAGTCTCATGATTCAGACTGTTCTCTGCAAAGCTCTTCTTCTTTCTCTTTCTGAGTTCACTTCATTGATAGTTGAAGTCATCGTTGATGTCTTCTACATCAAACAGCGAGTGTGCAAGAAAGAAGTATACAAATTCGTTCTTTGCATTCAAATCAAGTTTCACTTGACTTTGTTTCATCAGTTTCTTTCACAATTATCATCACATAGTTTCTTGTCTTAAAATAGATTGAATAAATCACTGTTTTGTGATGAATGTGTAATCATCTGTGATCACTTTGTCAATGTATATGTCTCTTGATCTGAGTAAAACAAAGCATATCTTCAACTTTTCATCTTTGAAAGTGATTCTCAATTCGCGCACTTTATTTGTATTTCTTTATACTATGTTGAATCATAGTTGTCATGAGAATAATCATCAGAAACATGATAGAATTGAACATGTGCTGTGTTAAACTTGTAATGTCAAAGCTTTCGTAATGATCATTATGCATGAAAGATGTCAATGCTTTTGTTAGAATGAAGTTTCTGAACATTTCTGATAAGTTAATCTTCTTGACGTCAGTATGAAAGTATTTCAAGAAGATTATTTTACATCGTGATGATCAATGCTTAGAAAGACGTTGTTCTTCAATAAAGCATGAACTAAATTCATTGAAGCTGTGCTGTTGATAAAATTATAATAATTGAGAATCAAGATGCAAATCTTATACATCATATGAAATCAATAGTTATTTATGATGTCATACATTTGAATTGTGTTAGTTTGAATGAGCATTATTCAATCATGATTGCTTTACTCTTTTCACTTCATAAAATGTTGATTTCATCTTTACATCATTGTTTCTTCAATCAATGACTTGAATTATGCGATTAATTACTCTTGATCATATGCTTTTTATGAGAGTTGAAAGATTGACTTTTTGCTGAGAGTCAGCTCATGATTTGCAGTCTTCGCTCGTGTATTCAGTCATAATTGTAGCTCGCAGATATGAAATCATCTGTCACATGATGTTCTCATGTGTGATTGTTGAAATTTCTCTCTTATGTTGAATACTTTCACTTCAGATATATGATGAATCATGATGATCATCTTTTCTTCGCTGTCAATCATAGAACGAAAAATTCATAAACTTCATGCTGCGTGACTTGATCTTGAAATCAATGAAGGCATGAGATGAATCATGTTAAGAGTTTGATAGCATGCTTGACGCGTTCGTAGTACGCTTTTTATTTCTTCTATAATCATTCTCGTTGAACGACAGTATAGATGTAAACTGCTTGTCATCAATAATGAAATTCAATGTGAATTTTATACACATCAATGATTGTATTCTTGTCAATGACAATTCTCAACTGTTTTTTTCTCTCAAGTCAGATTTCAACTTCTTTTTACATCTTGCTGAAGTATGAACAGATTCAAAATCGTTTGATATCAATTCTTCAATTGAGCTTGAATCATTCTAACACAGAGATAAGTTGATGATACTTGAGATAAGTGTAATAAATAATGATCATGCTTATTTTGCATTCGTGACTTTTTCATTTGATCATGTGCATAACTGCAAGATGATCTTTCAATATATCTTACATTAATATGTAAAGTGATGACTAAATTATATTATAAATTCAATGAAGTCTTGAAAGTAAAGAACGTACGAAGAAATAAAGATTGTAGAAAGTAAACAAGAATATGAATAAAACTAACTTTCAATTCAATTTTTATTTGACTTGAATCTTGATTTAATCAGAACTAAATTGTTTCTAGATGCGCTTAAACTTGTATTTTCTGCATCATTTTTTAACATTGAATATATAGTTATCTGATGCTTTAACGACGTTATGTTAAAGACATCACATTGATGTAAAATGAGACAGATTTTCTCATCTCACTCATCTTTAAGTATATCTGATGACAAGTAATTCAACGTCTCTTCAAGTGCATCTGATGAGAAATCTCAACTTTTCAACATTAAATTTATAGTTGTTTGATGCTTTGATAATGTTATGTTGAAGATATCATGTTGACACAAGATGAGACAGATTCTCTTGTCTCAATCGTTTTTAAGTATCATTGATGATGAGCAATTCAACGCGTCTTCAAGTGCATTTGATGAGAAATTTTAATGCTCTGAATTTCATTTCAAATTGAAAGTCATCAATCTGAAATTTCTTTACATGAATGCAGTTACTTAGATCACATCTTTGATTGATAAACATGATAAAACAGTCATTTTTATTACATATACAGATTGCACAACATTTCATTTAATGCTCAAGCAGACTTTCAATGATATTGAAAGTTGAAGTCATTTATCACTCATCTCTCGTCATTGAAAGATTTGTTACGAGCGTATCAAGATTGATAAGACTGAACAGAGCTAGTCAACGATTTAGTTGAGATCTGATCTAGATCTGACTCAGATTTGACTCAGATATGACTCAACATTCTTTTTCTTTTTCAACACTCTTTTCTTTCATCAACATCTTGTTCATCTACATCATTTTCTTTTCATGTCACAAACACATTTCTTTCGAATCTAGCGCAGTTTCTGAACATTACATAAATAAAAGCTTTTGTATCAATCTTCTTCTGTATTTTTAATATTCAGTTATAGCTATCTTTAAAGATCAAGCACTATCAATTCTGATCTTCATTGATTGTATCATTTAGACACGATTCTGACATTATATTAAGAATTTGTTAATCACATGATACTGATCTCATTACTCATTTAATCAACTCGTACAGATGAATTAAGTTTAAAGAAATTTGTTTATCTGATGATTCAATCTCGAAGAACAAGAACAACATCAGAAGATTAATAGAATCAACGAGAACATATGATTGTTGAATTGCTAGAAGATTTATCGCTCATTCAGTACACATTCATTCAAAATCGATTAATAGAATCTATGATAAAGAATCTTCGTGAATTGCTAGAGAATCAAACCGATCAAGAGAATTACAATAAAGAATCTTCGTGAATTGCTTCAAGATTAATCACTTTCACAAACATCTTCTTTGTTGAACAAACATTCATCTTTCTTCATAAAAATATTGAGCTTCATTTTTCATTCAATTCAAATTAATTCTCATCTTTTTCACTATGATATTTAAGAACATATCTGATAAAGATAAAGCTTTTGTTGACTTCTTGCAATAAACATGTTCACAAGCTTTCTCTTTTATCATTTATTCACAACACACTTCTTCATTCATTGCTTTCAATGAATTAAACGCTGAAATCATCATACTTGATGATATAAAAGTATGAAAGAAATGTATCTATGATTTTAATAAAGAAACAGATCATCTCATTGAGATGAAACAACGAGACAAGAGCGAAATTCAACAGTTGAAAGCAAAACTATAAGCTTTCACTGCTATTACAGTCAATGTAATCATCACTGCTTTCTTGATTGTCATCTACTTTGAACGATCTAAATATCATAAAATACTCGATTCTTCAATGTTCATTGATGAAAAGAATTCTACTTGAGAGAACTGATCTCTTGATATACGAGAGAAGCTAGCAATAAACGTCGACATCTTTTCAAATGAACTCTATAAGCTGAGCTACATTAACTCTCGACTAGCAGATGATGTCATCAAAGTCACTCAAGTCAGATGCAATTTCAACTGTGACAATTTCTATCTGACTATCAATGAACTTCTAAAGACTCTAGCTCAATCATTTCATGATTTTGATAAGAAAGATAACTATCGTAGAAAATATATTAATCTGATTCAAGAATCAAAGAAATTCAGCGATTTCTTTAATCAGTTTCAACGACTATACATCTATCTAAAGTATCAGAAGAACGTACTAGTCGTTGATCTAAAGAATAAAATAAACTCTCGTCTTTGAATCTTTTGAACAGCTCAGATAAAGTCGCTCATTAAGCTATCAGATATTCAAAACTATCTGATTTGCTTAAACAATGAACATAAAGCAGTTCGAGAGATCAAGAACAAACTACTCAAACGTGATGATTCAAAGATCATCATATCTATTACTGTTCAATCTTCTGCTTCAAAGTCTGACTGATCAAAGTCGCGCAGCGCAGTTTTGACTAGCATCAAGAATGCAGACGTTCTAGTCGAAACCTGTTTCATATGTCACAAATCAGATCATAGTTTCAAAGAATGTTTGAATCAATCTATCAAAGTCAATGCAGTTGATGAGAACTACGATTGTTTTGAACTCGATATTGAATCAGAGTTCAAGTAAAAAAACTAGTCATTTTTTCAACAATCACTGAAGTGAAGATTATATCTTTGTGCAATCTAGACGAAATTCTATCGAAAGAGAATTACTTTGATAAGTCATTTCTAATTGATGCTCTTCTCATCTTGCAGAACGAATCATTCAGTCTTCGCTCTTTAATAGATAGTGATTCAGTCATTTATACAATCATACATATCAATCTAGTCAATAGAGTATGTAAAGAGCTGAAAATTCAATCTATATCACTGACAAAAGAGAAGTTAATAAAAGAATATAATGAAAAGATATCTAAGAAGACTATCACTCATAAAATTCTATTGAATCTCATTCTTGAAAGTTATAAGAAATTGACTGTTTCTATGTTGATAGCTGACATCAATCATTACGAAGTCATATTAGAAAAATCATGAATGAACAAAAATGAAATATTACTGAATATGCAAATTGACGTCATCGTTTTTTCAAATCAATTAGATACTCTCATTTCGATTTTTTCAATCTCTCTCAATTCAAAGCACTCAAGTTGATCGCGATCAACTTTATTTACTTCTATCTCTCAGTTCAAGATTTCTAGAATGCTCAAACGATCTGTTTCAACTATGATTCAGAAAGAGTTATTCTCAATTTGAAGCATAAATGTTGTTTCGTTCAAAACACTGTTGAATCACTCAAAGAAGAATCAGACTGAAGTATTCGCTCTATTCATGAAAAATATCGATAGAAAAATTGCGTACAATACTCAGTGCGATTTGAATGCTTTAAACGTCTCTTTAATCAATGAAACAACTCAGAATTTGAAAGATATTAAAGCGAAGCTGTCATCAAAATATCATGAGTTTCTAGATGTTTTTGATCGAGCTCAATTGAATAAACTACTCTCTCATCGCTTCTATGATCATAAAATCGAGCTCATCAGTGATTCAATGCTTTCTCATTGTTGAGTTTATCAAATGTTCTTTGTCAAACTTCTGAAAGTAAAGAAGTACTTAAACGAGAACTTGTTGAAGAAATTCATCACTTTCAGTCAGACTCTCTATTTCTTTCTCGTTCTATTCACTCTCAAAGCAAATGAAGATCTTTGATTCTGCGTGAACTATTGAAAGCTAAATGTCATTTTCAAAAGAAATAAATATTCTCTATCGTTGATAGATGAGATCATTGATAAAATAGTGAGTTGCAAGCATCTGACTAGATTGAACATCATATCAGCATTCAACAAACTTCAAATGCATCTTGATAGCGAGAATTACATCATCTTTATCACTGCTTTAAAAGCATATAAATACAAAGTGCTATCATTCAAACTAACTAATGAATCGATCTTCTTTCAGCAATATATGAATAACATTCTATGAGACTTTCTGAACAACTTTTGTCAAGTCTATCTAGATGACATTCTCATCTATAGCAAAACAAGAAAGAAACATAAAAATCACGTCAAACAAGTATTGAATCAACTACGCGAAGCTGAACTGCAGATGAATATTTGAAAGTGCAAATTCAATGTAGAAAAGACAGTTCTTCTAGAAGTCATTGTATTAGAACAAGATCTTTGCATGAATTCAAGCAAAATGATCATCATAGTCAACTGAACTACTTCGATCAATTTGAAAGAAATTCAGAGCTTCGTAAGATTTGTGAACTTCTATCGTTGTTTCATTAAAGACTTCTTCAAACTAGTCAAATTGTTTACTCAATTGATTAGAAAAGACACGTCTTTTGTTTGAAATGAAGTTTGCATTCAAGCTTTCAGTAATTTGAAGAAACAGATCAGTTTCGCTTCAGTTCTTCGTCATTTCAATCTCAAACATCAGACTATTTTGAAAATCGATGCATTGAACTATGTAAAAGATGAAATACTGTCTCAGTACAATGATGAGAATGTACTTCACTCAATGATCTTCTACAGCAAAAACATGATTTTCGCTGAAATCAACTATCATATCTATGACAAGAAATTGCTGATCATTATTCGCTGTTTTGAACATTGATGACTTGAGCTGAAATGTACTGAATTACTCATTCAGATATTCATTGATCATCAAGCTCTGAAGATCTTCATGAAAAACAAACAGCTGAGTCGATGTCAAGTCAACTATCTGAACATTCTATCAAAGTTCAATTTTCAGATCATCTTTAGATCAGGCAAAATGAACATTAAAGTCAATGCGCTAACTCGAATGTCTTTAGCAAAAGTTTCTGAATCAGCTAAATGATTTAAAGATTGCTTTTAAACTATTTTTATCTTTGATAAAGTTGATATTCTATCTATTGACTTGAAATCAAGCGCAAATTCGAAATCAGAAGTCAATCTCTATCAGAAAGTATGATTAGTCAATCAAATGAATGAGTTTTGCAGCGAATATAAACAAGCTAAAAACGATAACAAGCTCAAGCTTCATAGCACTAAGATGAAGAACTGCGAAATCATTAATGATGTTCTATTTAGAAAAAATCTACTGTGAGTCTCTGAGAACATGCATACGAAATTACTACAAGAAGTGCATGATCAATCTTCAATCTCTCATCTCAACAATAAATGAATCATTGATCTAGTTCAGCGTTTCTACTATTGATCAAATCATCGAGCTACTATTCAATGATACATTTAAAACTGTCATGCTTGTTAACGAAGCAAAGTCTCTAGAAATAGCATCAATAAACTTCATCATTCTCTTTTGATTTCACAGAAACGCTGAAAAGATATAGTTATGAACTTCATCACTGAGCTATCTTTGTCAGAAGACTATAACATCATTTGCACAATCATATGTCATCTTATCAAAGAACATCACTATGTTTTCTGTCATTGAGAAAACAATGACATCTCAGTTGAAGAAACAGTCTGAATATTGCTATAAAACATCTATCGACTGCATGATTTACTCAGTTCTATTGTTTCAAATAGAGACTCTCAATTCATATTCATCATGTGAAAGAGTCTTTGTAAGCGATTACAAATTATTGCTAGTCTATTCACTGCTTATCATTTTGAGATTGATGATCAAACAAAGTGAGTCAATCAAGACGTTGAACGTGAACTCAGAATCTACTGTAATTACATGCAGAATGATTGAGCTAAATGAATATCTATGATTGAGTTCAGTGATAATGTCAATATGTTCTCGATCATCTCAATGATTTCTTTCTACTTCAATAAAGAATTTCATTCTTGAATGAGTTTCAATTCAGATACAACTGACTACGAAATCACTTATGAACGAATTAAAGCTAGAAAAGCAAACAATATTGTCATTCAAATGAAAGAGCTACTGAACTTTAATCATCAACAATTGAAAAAGACTAAGCTGATCATCGAAGCTCAGATCAATAAACATAGACGAAACATCACATATGAAGTAAATGACTGAGTTTGACTATCTTTCAGAAACGTCAAAACAATGAGACTCTGCAAAGATTTGAAAGACAAACAGCTAAATCTTTATCAAATCACTGTTAAAGAAAGTATCTTTTATCATCTTCATTTATCAGTCAGCATGAAGCATCTGCATTCAATGTTCAGCTCGAAGCTACTATGATTGTATTCAGAAGATTCTCTATCAGAACAACATTCAGAATCACTTAGATCAATCACTATCAAAGATGATGAACATTGAAAGATAGATGATATATTGAACTTCAAACGTTATCAAGATTGAATACAGTACAAAGTTAAATGAAAAGATCTAAATAGAAACGACGAATGATACTATGTTGATAAAGAGAAATTCAATGACTCAGAGAAAGTTTTGAACGAATTTCATAAGCTATATTCAAGCAAACCGCGCTAAAAATCGAAATAACTATCAACAAAAGTGAGTAAAGAAACTACATTCATGCAAACATAAATTTTCAAAGAGAAAAGTAATGTTACAAGTATATCAAGATCAATAAGACTGAACAAAGCTAGTCAACAATCTAGTTGAGATCTGATCTAGATCTGACTCAAATTTGACTCAGATATGACTCAACACTCTTTTTCTTTCTTAACATTCTTTTCTTTCATCAACATCTTGTTCATTTACATCATTTTCTTTTCATGTCACAAACACATTTCTTTCAAGTCTAGCACAGTCTCTGAACATTACATAAATAGAAGCTTTTGTATCAATCTTCTTCTGTATTTTTAATATTCAGTTATAGCTATTTCTAAAAATCAAGCACTATCAATTCTAATCTTTATTGATTGTATCATTTAGACACGATTCTGACAAAATGTCACATGAAGTGAACTCATCTCTCAGTCGCAAAATCTCATTATCACTTAACATTTTTTCTGATGATAGATTTATTTCATCAAAAGTTCATTGAAATGAACGCAAAATCTTGATAGACAGTAAGTTGATATCATTTAATCTTATGAGTTCTTGAGACTCAAGATTTTCGTTAAATTTGAATATTATGAATAGTACTTGATACAAGAAGTATGTTCTTTATCATTCATCATCATCATGTGAAAGCTTTGATGCATTGATCAATGATGCAAAGCAAGTTTCTGCATACAAGTCTGATAATGAGAACAGTCAAATGCAATATCTCTCTCAAGTCAACATATCAATTGATGAGCGCGATAGAATCATCATCTTCGTCACAACTACAGATTGCACATCATTTCGTTTAATGCTCAAGCAGACTTTTAATGACAGTCAAATGCAATATCTTTTTCAAGTCAACATAGTTACATCATTGATAGAAACATCAGTATTTGTAAGCAAAAATGAACATCTGACATGTTTGAATTTAAAGAGTGTCTGTTGAAAAACTATTAACTCACTCATTTTATATCATCAGATTTCATGCATATCAACATCACTATTCATTTCATCATCAGCAGCTTCATTGATTGTTGAAATCTGACATGCATATGCAAGTTGTAAATGATGTAAATTATGAGAATGTTTAGAGTGTGAAACTTCGTATGTGAAAAAACATTCTAAAAAAGACAATAATTCTGAATAAAATATGATCACATCTTTCATAATATATGTTAAGCAGAATTTGAATGAAATTTGAATTGATAAGATGAAAGTGAGTAAGATTTGAACAAGATCTGAGTGAGTAAAATTTGAGTCAGATCTGAGCAAGATGTAAACAAGATTAAAGATAAAAATAGTGAATGTAAAACTGTTTAACTACTGTATTAAATGCTACTAAATACTATTATTACTATGATATAAGTGAAAGCAGACACTTGATTTACTATCATTGCAATATACTACTTATCATTGATGACATTGCATATGAATGAATCAATGTTTTGTAGAAAGATTTCTCAACAGTAGCTTTGAATTTGTATAATCAATATTGATTGACATTGTTGATACAAGATGATTTTGAGCTTAAGACTAGTTGAAATGTTGACATTATATAGTTTACTTTATTCAGTTTGCTAAAACTTCAAGTTGCATATCAACTGCATTGACATTTCAATGAAGAGCTTAAATAGTTTGTAAGCTAGTGAGCAACGACATTCGAATCTTAATATGCTTGAGATGCATATGCTAGCTACTAGATGAGACGTTTGCTACAAGCTAGCTGTCAGCTGAGTGTGCATCATTGATTAGCTTACATGCTACATAAATCAGCTACAAGCTGATTTAGCTGATTTAGCACTACTTTTCATTCTACTCTTCATTCTACTCACTCATTTACTCTTCATTCTACTCGCTCATCTACTCTTCATTCTACTCTCTCATTTACTCTTCATTCTACTTGCTTATCTACTCTTCATTCTACTCGTCTATCTACTCGCTCATCTACTTTTCACTTTACTCATCTATTTACTCGCTCATTTACTCTTTATTCTACTCGTCTATCTACTCACTCATTTACTCTTCATTCTACTAATCTATTTACTCGCTTACATACTTTTCATTCTACTCGTTTATCTACTCGCTTATTTACTCTTCATTCTACTCGTCTATTTACTCACTCATTTACTCTTCATTCTACTGATCTATTTACTCGCTCACATACTCTTCATTCTACTCATTTATCTACTCGCTTATTTACTCTTCATTCTACTTGTTTATTTACTCGCTCATTTACTCTTCATTTTACTTGCTCATCTACTCTTTATTCTACTCGTTTATCTACTCGCTCATTTACTTTTCACTTTACTCATCTATTTACTCGCTTATTTACTTTTCATTCTACTCATCTATCTACTCACTCATCTACTCTTCATTCTACTAATCTATTTACTCGCTCACATACTTTTCATTCTACTCGTTTATCTACTCGCTTATTTACTCTTCATTCTACTCGTTTATCTACTTGCTCATCTACTCTTCACTCTACTCATCTATCTACTCGCTCACATACTCTTCACTTTACTCGTCTATCTACTCGCTCATTTACTCTTCATTCTACTCATCTATCTACTCGCTCATTTACTCTTTACTCTACTCTTCATTCTACTCATTTATCTACTCGCTCATCTACTCTTCACTCTACTCATCTATTTACTCGCTCACATACTCTTCATTCTACTCATTTATCTACTTGCTCATTTACTCTTCATTCTACTCATCTATCTACTCGCTCATTTACTCTTCATTCTACTCTTCATTCTACTTGTTGTTGAGATCGTGTCTAGATCATTCAATCAAAGAGACTCAGAGCTGATATGTATGTATTGTTCTTTAGAGATAACTATAACAAGACATTAAGAATACAGAAGAGAAAGAGTGCAAGCTCTTCTATAAATAATGACTTGAGACTGCGCTAGATTTGATACAGATGTGATGTAATAGATCAGATGTGTTTATTTAAAAAAATGATGAAAGAAATGAATGAAGAAAGTGCTGAACAAATGAAAAGAAGTGCTGAGAATGACTTGAAGAAATGCGCTAGATTCAAACTAGACATAGCATCATGACTTGCTTTAATCAAATTGATTAGAATTAGATCTGAACTCTGATCGATTCAGACATGTTCATAACATTACTTCTTTCTTCAAACATTCATGTTTGCATGAATAGAAAAGAAATAAAAGCAAAAAAAAAAATTTCATCGTGTTTTCAATTTAGTGCAACTTATTTGAATATAGCTTGTGAAATTCGTTTAGAACTTTCTTCGAGTCATCGAATTTTTCTTTATCAACATAGTATCATTCGTCGTCACAATTTATCTCAATTCACTTGATCTTGTATTGTAGTCTTTCTCTATATCGTCTGAAGTTTAATATATCATTTACTTCTCAGTGCTTTTCATTCTCTTCAATGATCATCGATCTAGAGAGTTCAGAATGTTGTTTCAATAAAAGATTGCTTGATGAAGATTGTAGATACTTTGAACTGAACACTGAATGTATATGCTTCATGCTTCTAGATAGCTGAAGACGATAGAAGATCTCAACTTTGACTGTGATTGAATAGAGATTGAGCTGCTTGTCTTTCAAATCTTTGCATGATCTAGTGATTT
>JAABUS010005084.1_pt1 | contig 17787 bp, 16 predicted proteins | sample 5560161 | NCBI WGS metagenome assembly JAABUS01 (sample SAMN10711885, study PRJNA513376) | rock metagenome | isolation source: Antarctica rocks | place: Antarctica: Victoria Land, Trio Nunatak nord | collected 2016-01-04 | reverse complement strand
CGGACGCGCAGTTGGACGAGGTGTTGTGTGAGGCACTGAACGGGTTGGCGAACGACACGGAACGAGTCAAGTCGCTCACCAACCAGCGCTGGCTCTATGCCAATGCCTCATCCTAAATCAGTATTACCTGCTGGCGATCATGATTATCGTCCTCTTCGGCGTGCGAGTGAAACTGCTGCCGATCACGAAGATGCGCGGCAACATTTCGTCCGGGCAACCGGTGGACTGGAGCCTTGCCTTCTTCAAGGATGCCCTCTACCACGCCTCGCTGATCGTCTTCATCTACGCCATCACGAGCATCGGCGTCTGGATGCTCCTGATGAAGAGCAGCACCGTCGCGGCCCTCGACGAGGACTACGTCACGGCGGCACGGGCGCGGGGCCTCTCCCCGGCGCGCATCGCCTTCGCGTACGTTGGGCGCAACGCCATTTTGCCGCTCTTCACGCAACTGACGGTCGCCATCGGCTTCATCGTCGGCGGGTCGTTCCTGATCGAACCGATCTTCGCCTATCAGGGGATCGGGGCGCAGTTGTTCACCGCGCTCCAGCGGCGTGATTACCCGCTGATGCAGGGTATTTTCCTGATGATCACCGTCTCTGTGATCGTGGCGAACCTCGCCGCCGATCTCCTTTACAGTCGGCTCGATCCGCGCATCCGCACGGGTGGGGAGGGGCGCTGAGCCATGGCACAGGTCGCGACCGATCTCTCGCAAGTGCCCCAGACCGCCCCCGCCGAGCCGGCGACCGCCGGGCGGCGCGGGCAGACGCTCCGGCTGCTGCTGCGGAACAAGGTGGGCGTGGCCGGGTTCGTCATCCTCGCGCTCTTCGTGCTGCTCGCGATCTTCGGCCCCTTGCTGACCGCGCCCGCGCAGGGGGATGCGACGCAAATTTACAAGGCCCCCTCTGCGGCGCACCGGCTCGGCACCGACTTCCAGGGGAAGGACATCCTAACGCAGGTGCTGCGCGGTGGCCGGGGCATTCTTGTCGTTGGCATCCTCGCCGCCCTCCTCTCCACGGCGTTCGCGGTCATCATGGGGGCGCTGTCGGCCCTCGTCGGCGGGTGGTTCGATGCGATTGTCCTGCTCGTCGCAGATGTCGTGCTGACGATCCCGTACCTCGTGCTGCTTGGCGTGCTCGCCGCCTTCATCAAACTGAGCAGCCCAATCCTGCTCGCGCTCATCATCTCCTCCGTCTCGTGGCCGACGCTCCTACGGGCGGTGCGGGCGCAGGTGCTCTCGCTCAAGGAGCGGGAGTACGTCGAGGCGGCGCGAATGCTCGACCTCGGCACGGTGCACGTCCTCTTCCGCGAGGTGCTGCCGAACATGATGAGCTACATCGTCATCAACTTCGTGATCGCGATGACAAACGCGATCTACGGGCAGATCACGCTCTATTTCCTCGGCCTCGTGCCCCTCGCGGGGGACAACTGGGGGCTGATGATTAACCTCGCGTACACCAAGGGCGCGTTGTTCTTCAAGAACAGCCTCTGGTACATCCTCACGCCGATCTTGTGCATCTCGCTCCTCCAACTCGCGCTGGTGATGATCACGCGCTCGTTGGAGGACCTCTTCAATCCGCGACTGCGGGAGGGGTGAACGTGGCGCTGCGTGGACGACGGGACCAGACCGCAACCATCGCCCCGGCGACGAACGGCGTGACGCCACCGGACACGGGCGCGGTGCTCTCCGTGCGCGATCTCGCGGTGGAGTACCGCACACCCGCCGGGGCGGCACGGGCCGTGCGCGGCGTGGACCTCGACATCTTCCCCGGTGAGGCGGTCGGGTTGATTGGCGAGAGCGGCTCGGGCAAGAGCACGATTGGCCTCGCCCTCCTGCGGCTGCTCGTGCGGACGGCGCGCGTGTCGGACGGGACGGCGCGCTTCCGCCGACGCGACGGCGCGGAGGTGGACATTTTCGCGCTCAACGACGGGGAGATGCGGCGGTTCCGCTGGCAGGAAATGGCGATGGTCTTCCAGAGCGCGCTCAATGCCCTGAACCCGGTGCTGCGCGTGTATGACCACTTCCGCGACACCGCCCGCGCGCACGGCAAGCGGGACGACGGCTGGACGCGCGAGCGCGCCGCCGAACTGCTGCAGATGGTGCAACTCGACCCGGCGCGCGTCCTCCCGTCGTTCCCGCATGAACTGTCGGGCGGGATGCGGCAGCGCGTCTCCATCGCCCTCGCGCTCCTCCTCCAGCCGCAGATGGTGATTCTGGACGAGCCGACGACCGCGCTCGACATTCTCACGCAGCGCGCGATCATCGATGTGGTGCGCGCCTTGCGGCAGCGGCTGCAATTCACGATGCTCTTCATCTCGCACGACCTCTCGCTCGCTTCCGAACTCGCGGATCGTGTCGCGACGATGTACGCGGGGAAGATCGTCGAGATCGGGCCGGTGCGGGAGGTCTTCCACGTGCCGAAGCACCCGTACACCGTCGGGCTGATGAATGCGGTGCCGCCGATCGCCGGGGAGGAGTTCGTCGAACTGACCGCGATCCCCGGCGCGCCACCGAGCCTCACGGCGGTGCCGCCGGGGTGCGCCTTCCACCCGCGCTGCCCCTACGCGACCGCCGAGTGCCGCACGGATGTCCCGCCGCTGATGGAGGTGGGACCGAAGCATCTGGCCGCCTGCTGGCACCACGACGAGGTGGACCGCGCGCGCGCCTTCAAGGAACCGGTAGGCAATGGCTGAGCACTCGACGCCGATCATCCGCTTCACGAATGTCCGCCGCCAGTTCACGACGCGGCGCGGCACGATCACGGCGGTGGACGCTGTCTCGTTCGACCTTGCCCCGCGCGAAATCCTCTGCCTCGTCGGGGAGAGCGGCAGCGGCAAGACGACCGTGGCGCGGATGGCGGCGGGCCTCCTCCAGCCGACGAGCGGCATGGTCGAGTACGAGGGGCGCGACCTGCGCGCGCTGCGGCGGGGCGATTGGGGGGCGTATCGCCGCGCCGTGCAGATCGTCCATCAGGACCCGTACTCCTCGCTTAACCCGGTGCACACCATCGGGGAGACGCTGACCGCGCCGCTCCTCCACCATCATCTGGTGAAGGGGCGGCGGCAGGCGACCGAGCGCGCGGCGGAACTCCTCTCGCTCGTGGACCTGACGCCTGCGGGCACGTACATCGGCAAGCACCCACACCAACTTTCCGGCGGGCAGCGGCAGCGCATCTCGGTCGCTCGCGCGCTCGCGCTCAACCCGAAGGTGATCATTGCGGACGAGGCGGTCTCGATGGTGGACGTCTCGACGCGCGTCAGCCTGCTCAACATGATGCTCAAACTCCGCAACGAACTGGATGTCACCTTCCTCTTCATCACGCACGACCTCGCGGTGGTGAAGTATTTCGCGTGGGGCGGCAATGTGGGGGTGATGTACGTCGGCAGGATGGTGGAGTACGGGCGGACGCCGCAAGTGATCGGCAAGCCGGAGCATCCGTACACGCGCGCCCTGATCGCGGCGATCCCGGAGGTGGACCCGGACCTGACGCGGGCGAAGGAGAAACTCCAACTGCGCAGCCTCGACATCCCGAACCTGCTGGATTTGCCGGATGGGTGCGTCTTCCATCCCCGCTGCCCGCTCTTCGTCCCCGGCGTCTGCGACCGCGTCGTCCCGCCGCTGCTCGACGTGGGCGAGGGGCGGGAGGTGGCGTGCCATGTGGTCGCGCGGGAACGGGGCGTCATCCCCGCGCTGCCGGGGGCAGAGACGGCGGTCGCCGTGGGCAATGGGTGAGGGCGAGAGGGGGAGTCCTAACCCTCCTCCCCTGTCCCCCGTGGGGAAGGGGGAGGGGAAGATAGGCCACCGCTCTCACTGCCCCGCTTCATTCGTTGTCCCTTTCCCAGTTGGGAAGGGAGTTTGGTAATGGGTTTCACGATTCACGATCAAGGAGGCACAGGGATGGACGGTAACAACGGCACAGCGGGCGTGACACGGCGGCGTTTCCTCGCGGTGATCGCGGGCGGGGCGGCGAGCGCGGCGCTCGCGGCGTGCGGCGGTAGCACGACGAATACCCCGGCGCCCTCGGTCGCACCGACGACCGCGAGTGGCGCGCCCACCACAGCGGCGGGCGCGGCCCCGACGACGAGCGGGGCCAAGCCGACGACCGCGCCCGCGACATCGGCGAAGACGGGCAACAAGGAGTTCCACTCCGCGTGGCCGTACCAGATCCCGCCGAACGGGCACTTCAACGTCGTCGGCGGCGTCGCGAACGGCATCCTCACCTCGACGACGAACAACATCTACCTCGACATGATTATCCAGCCGTTCGCGATCTACAAATGGAAGGAGGATAGCTGGCTGCCGCTGATGGCGACCGATTGGAAGTTCGTCGGCACGGACACCTTCTCGATCAACCTGCGGAAAGGCGCGAAGTGGAGCGACGGCAAGGACTTCACCTCCAAGGATGTGCTCGCCACCTTCTCCGCGCTCCGGCTCCTTTCGAGCACCGTCTGGAAGTATCTGGACAAGGTGGAAGCGCCCGATGCAAACACGGTTAACTTCCACATGAAGCAGCCCTCGACGGTCGTGCAGCGCTACGTACTGCGGACGAACACGGTGTCGAGCGCGACCTACGGCGACTGGGCGAAGAAGATCGACGACCTCTTCGCGGCGGGGAAGACGATCAACGACCCCGAGGGCAAGCAACTGCTCACCGACTTCAAGAACCTCCGCCCGGACGACGTGATTGCCAGCGGCCCATTCAAGTACGACCCGAAGAGCATCACGCAGGCGCAGATGACGCTCGTGAAGAACCCGACGGCGTGGAACGCTGATCAGGTGCTCTTCGACAAGATCGTCAATTACAACGGCGAGACGAACGAGATCACCCCGGCGGTACTCAACAAGGAGATCGACTACGCCACGCAGGCCTTCCCGACGGCGACGGAACAGGCGATCACCGGGGCGGGCATCCGCATCATCCGCCCGCCGTACTACAGCGGCCCCGCCTTGTACATGAACTTCGATAAGTTGGGCAACGTCTTCGGCGACAAGAAGGTGCGGCAGGCGCTCGCGATGGCGATCAACCGCGACCAGAACGGCAAGGTCGCGCTTGGCGACTCCGGCAAGGGCGTCAAGTTGCTCACGGGTTTCAGCGACAACCTCGTGCCCCGCTGGCTCACCGACGCGGATACGAAGGCGCTCAACCCGTACGCCTACGATCAGGCGAAGGCGACGAGCCTGTTGCAGGAGGCGGGGTGGAAGAAGGGCGGCGACGGCATCTGGACGGCGAAGGACGGCACGCGCTGCGAGTTCGAGTTGTCTGTCCCGGCGGAGTACACGGACTGGTCCGCCTCGGCGCAGGACCTCGCCGACCAGTTGACGAAATTCGGCATCAAGACGACGGTGCGCGCCGTCACGCAGACGCAGCAGCCGCTCGACGTGGACAAGGGCAACTTCCAACTGGCGATCCAGTCGTGGGGCGCGTCGCACCCGCACCCGCACTTCTCGCTCCAGATCGACCTCTTCCTGCACAACACGCAGGCGGTCAACAACGGCGGCAAGGGGTACGCCTTCCCGCTGAAGCAGCAGACCGATGTGGCGGGCGAGGTGGATCTTGAGAAGATCGTGCTCGATTCGGCGGACGGGCTGAATCAGGACGCGCAGAAAGGCAACGTCACGAAGGCCGCGAAGGTCTTCAACGAGTTGCTGCCGATCATCCCGCTCCTGGAGCGGTACGGGAACAACATCGCGCTGGAGAAGACCCGCGTGCAGGCGTGGCCGGCGGACAGCGACCCGATCATGCAGAATGGCCCGACCGCCGACGGCATCGTGACCATCCTCATGCTCACCGGGCAGTTGAAGCCAGTCTGATCGATATGACGTGCCCTCTCCCTGCTGACACAGGGAGGGGCACGCCCACCGCATGAGCGTGATTCGCGGCAGTGTTGCCGCTGATCCGCTCGTCGGGAATCTCTCACATCGCTGAATATCTTTTCGGGGGTCAGGTCATATATCCTGATGCTCCCTGGGTGCTCCCTAATATGATACTCGCCATGCTCGATGCGTTGTGCGGAGTGACTTGCAAGTGAGGCAGAGCATCATGTACAGTATCACGGATTTCCCGTTACCAATCATGTTGGCACAAGGATAAATAAGGCGGTACAATGGCAATTACGCTGAAGCGACAACTGGACGACACAGAAAAGGCACAGATTCTCCAACGATACGCACGAAAGTGCTTTGCCACAGGCCACATTATTCCAGAAGGCGATGCGGTTCATTTTGACCATATTAGGGCATTCTCCGAAGGTGGTCCGACCGATCTCTCGAACATTGCTCCCATGTGTGAGACCCATAACAAACAGAAGGGTGTTTTGCCTTTAGAGGATTTCCGTGTCAAGCTTCGGTTAGACGACTTCTTTTCACGTGGCGATTCCCTGACGCTAAAAGATCTGCTCGTCTACCTTAAAGAGAAGTCAGAGATTCAATCGTTTGGGCAAGGAATAAGCATTCATGATGATGGCAGTAACGTCCAACTCGATTCTGCTGACGGCAATCTCACTTACGCGCTTTATACATGTCCAGCAACAGGGTGGCGGTACTTCTATGCGACATTACCCGTCAGTCTTGTTGACAGTGACGATGAAGAGGATCATAAGATTGGTCTCCAACCGCGTTTCCTTATCCCGGATAATGTCTTCGGCTTGTATCGGCACTTCCAACGACATCCAGTGCTGCAACCCTCAATCGGACGTATGCATCAGAGTCGCATCGTCCTCTTTGATGGTCAGCACAAGATAGCCGCCCTGCTTTGGAATGGTCGACGCGAATTTGAGTGCAAAATCTATTTGTCCCCGGATCTCCGACTGCTGAATGATACGAATATTGCGGCACACGATAAATTTGCACAGACGCGATTCTATTCCTCAATCATGGTTCTGAAGCTTGGAACGGAGTTCGGGGTTGACTTCGAGAATTATAAGAACCTCGAAGATGCATCACTGAAGAGTGAATCTGGGTTCATGAAGTATCTCGAAGGCAACCCTAATCAATCTTTGACGAAAGCGGAGCGGAACAACAGGTTTAGGAGCTACTTGTTCAACTCAATTCTGCAAGACGCTGACAACCGGGCAGCGCGCTTCGTTTCAACTGGTAATCGAGGCAGCGATGACAAACCACTCACCATTGACATGCTCAGTAAGTCCCTGTTTTCTTCTTTCCTTTATACACACCCCGTCGAAGACAACATGATGACCGAATTCTACAAACGGGAAAAGGAAGTCGAGAACAATATTATATTGATGAATATGTTATATGACCTTGCTCTTGGTGCATGGAATCCGAAAGCCGGCCCCTCAGACGACAACCAACGCAGGTTGACGCGCCTTTTTAGGTCCAAGTCAATAATGGCTTGGTCGGAACTCCTCAGAGACGCGGTCTGCGGCAAGCTCGACCTAATTGATCAAGAGGACCGTGAACGCCCATTCTATCGTGATCTTTCAGAGGACAATAAGGAGCGGATCAAAAAGGTTGTGGAGCGTCTTGTAAACTGGAGCTTCTGGAACTCTCCGGCGAACAGCGAGATAGACCGAATCCTTGCGGACAATAAGAATGCCGTAAAGACGTGGCTAAAGGAACATGGTCTGACATCAGGCTATCTTATGGGGGCACCCGAGTAGACACGAGATGTCTAATCGGCTTGGAAGTTTCGACCGCCTCTCCACCATTGCCACAACTGCCGTCGCAAACGCACACATTTTGCCTGCACTGTGCAACGAGAAGCAGTAAGTAAAATGGACGCTCTGCCGCCAAGTATGGAGATAAGTCAGAACGTCGGTGGTTGTCACGGTGGTTGTCAAGAGAGCATAACGCCCGCCCGAATCACGGCGGGCGTTTCCATTTTGCTAATTATACAAGAAGAGAGATGGTACGCGGGAAGGGGGTCGAACCCATGACCTTCTGCTCCGGAGGCAGACGCTCTATCCACTGAGCTACCCGCGCATTGCGGCTATGGTAGCGGTTTCGCGCGCGGGCGTCAAGGCGACAGACAAAGTCTTCACCCGGCGCGTTGCTGCATGGGGCATGGCACCGTACAATGCATCCATGGTGCGCAGGCGGCACGGTGCATGAATGGTGGCGTCGCGCGGGGAGCGGGTGACAGAGACGATGGACGCAATTGCTTCGCTTCCCGACAGCGCGCCGGATCCCTCCGGCGGGACGACAATCTATCTCGATCACGCCGCCACGACGCCGACGCACCCCGCCGTGATCGAGGCGATGCTGCCGTACTGGCGCGAGACGTGGGGGAACCCGTCGAGCCTCTACGCGGCGGGGCGGCAGGCGCGCGCCGCGCTCGACCGTGCCCGCGCCGCGCTCGCGGACGTTCTGCGCTGCCATCCGCGCGAAATCACGATCACCTCGGGCGGCTCCGAGAGCGACAACCTGGCGCTGCGCGGCATCATCGCGGAGGCGCGGAAGAGCATCGCGCGCCCGCACCTCATCACGAGTGCGGTCGAGCATCACGCGATCATGCACACCGCCGAGGCGCTGGCGAAGACTGGTGTGGACGTGACGTTTCTCCCCGTCGATGCACACGGCATGGTCTCGCCCGCCGATCTCGCCGCCGCCATCCGCCCGGAGACGTGCCTGATCTCAATCATCGACGCGAACAACGAGGTCGGCACCGTCAACCCGATCCCAACGCTCGCCGCCATCGCACGCGAGCGTCATATCCCCTTTCACTCGGACGCGGTACAGGCGGCGGGGCTACTGCCGGTGGATGTGGACGCACTCGGCGTGGATTTGCTCTCGCTCTCCGCGCACAAGTTCAACGGCCCGAAAGGGGTCGGGCTGCTCTACACGCGCCGGGGCACGCGCTGGACGCCGCAGATCACCGGTGGCGGGCAGGAGATGAACCGCCGCGCGGGGACGGAGAATGTCGCGTACGCCGTGGGGATGGCGACGGCGCTCACCCGCGCGGCGGAACACCGGGCGGATACGGTCGCCCAGTGCGCCGCGCTCCGCGACCGTTTGATCGCGCGCGTGATGGCGGCGGTGCCGGATGTCCGCCTGAACGGCCATCCGACCGAACGCCTCGCCAACAACGCGAATCTCGGCTTCCGGGGCGTGGAGGCGGAGTCGCTGCTCATCCTGCTCGACGCGGAGGGGATCGCGGCGTCGGCGGGTTCGGCGTGCGCGAGCGGCAGCATCGAGCCGAGCCATGTGCTAACGGCGATGGGCGTGCCGGAATCGTACGCCCTCGGCACCCTGCGCTTCTCCCTCGGAGCGGAGAATACCGCTGCGGAGATCGACGCTGTCGCGGAGGCCCTCCCGCGCCTCGTTGCCCGTCTCCGTGCCCTCCCGCCGCTCGCAGTCTGATGGAATCAACCACAGAGGCACAGAGAACACAGAGAGGAATAGGAGAGAAAGGGTAGATGGAGAGAAAAGGTTTCCTCTCTTTCTCTTCCTCTGTGTTCTCTGTGCCTCTGTGGTTCAAGTATTTCATTTGAGGAGGTACGTGGGTGGAGCGCGATGAGGCGATCCGGCGACAATTTGACCAGTCGGCGGCGGCATACGGCGCCTCGCCGATCTTCGCGCAGGGGCACGATCTCGCGCTGATGGTCGAGGCCGCGACGCCGACGCCGGAGATGACGGCGCTCGATGTTGGCTGCGCGGCAGGGCACACCGCGCTCGCCTTCGCGCCACAGGTGCGCGCGGTCGTCGGTATCGACCTCAGCACGGCGATGCTCGCGGAGGCGGCGCGGCTGGCGGAGGCGCGCGGCGTCGCGAACGCGCGCTGGCAGGAGGCATCCGCCGCAGCCATTCCCTATCCGGACGATACCTTCGATATCGTCACCTGCCGCATGGTCGTGCACCATTTCCCGTCGCTCGCCCCATCGCTCGCGGAGATGGCGCGCGTGCTCAAGCCGGGGGGGCACCTGCTGATCGTGGATATCATCTCGCCCGAGGAACCATCGCTCGCGGACTTCATCAACGCGGTCGAGGTGCTGCGCGACCCGTCGCACGGCCGGGACTGGACGCTCTCGGAGTGGGACGCGGCGGGCCGAGCAATTGACACCCCCTTCGCGGTCGTCGCGCGGTGGGATCTGCCGCTCGACTTCGCGGACTGGACGGCCCGCCAACAGACACCCCCGGACGCCGTCGCGAAAATCGAGCGGCTGATGGACAACGCCTCCCCCGAGGCCCGCGCCGCCTTCTCGCTCAGCGGCCCACCCCATCGCGCATTCCACCTCTGGGCGGCATTCCTCAAGGGTACAAAGACGAGTAGCGAGTAACGAGGTGAGAGTAACGAGTAACAAGGGAGACGACGGGCTTGAGTCTTCTCGTTACTCGCTACTCCGAGCCGCCGCTGGCCCCGTTTGTACATCGCGGAACCGTCCGGTACACTGCCGGAGCGTGAGCGATCAATGCCGGTACTAGAGAGGGCGGATGGGTAGTCGGGTCGTGCGATGGGCCAGCATGACGTATCGCTGGGCACAGGGGAATGCGCTCCAGGCGGCCTTTCTCGTGGGCCTGCTCATCGCCGTGATCGGTTGCTGCGTGCCGCGCACGGAAACGGCGCACGACCCCGGCGTGATCGGCGACGTAGTCGTGCGGGCGGTACCCGAGCGAACGGTGATTGGCTTCCCGCTCGTCGTCTGGTCCATGCCGGATGTGCACACCGAGACGGACTGGAATTTCGGTGCGTGGCTTCTGCGGCGCGGCTTCGTCTTCTGGGCAAACATCTGGCTCTGCGGCCTGCCCGCGCTGCTCGGCGCCCTCGCCCATCGCGCGAACACCGTCGCGTTCGCCATGCCGCGTCTGATCGGGGCCATGTTGCTGACGTGGCTGGCGTATCCCGTGCTCGTCGCGCCCCTCCTGCTGACCCATTGGAGCGCGGTCGCACCCCGCTCACCTATCGCCTATCTCCTTCTGTTCGGGCGTGCCACAGACCTCTCGGCCGCCGTCGCGTGGGGTGGCGTCGCGCTGATGGGCGTCGGCTGGCTCATCTTCGCCTTCCCGCCGCGCATGTTCCGGCTGCCGGTCTTCGTCCCACCGCCACCGCGTATCGAGCACGCGGATTTCGAGCGGCTGCCGATGCGGTGACACCGCCCGCGATTTGATCGTTCGTCGGCTCTTTTTTCTCTTACTGGGAGGACCTCATAATGCAGCAGGAACCAACACGTCCGGCGTTTGTCTTCACCGAGGCGCCGGGCGAGGCATCCGTTTCCCAATCGACCTACGAGAATGAAGACGGCATCTTCTTCGTCTCGGTGTACGAGCGGCCATCGTCCGCGTTCCCCGCGCAGTACCTCGTCTATCTCTTCAACATGGCGGAGACGATCGACGCGGACGGGAGCGTCTTCATCCTGCCGTGGGCGGAATTATTGTGCTCGTTCACGCCGGAGTGGATCGCCGCCGACCCGGAGGTGAACCTCGTCGAGTCGGCTGAGGATACGGCGATGAACTGGCTCGATGCGGAGGATGTCGCGCAGGACGCGCGGCGCCACCTCGTCTTCACGGAGGACGAGCCGGAGGGCGAGGAGCGCGACTATCCGGGGGGCGCGGGGCAAGCGTAAGGGGAGTGTAACCCAGAGGACGCGGAGATTCTCCTTTTCTTTTTACCTCTGTGCTCTCTGTTCACTCTGTGTGCTCCGCGTCCTCTGGGTTAAGTCCCTGATTTCTCCGTGTTCAAATGTTCCGTTCTCACGTCGCGGTTGTAGAGGGGGCACATCATGGCAGAGATGCGCGTCGCGGTCGGGCAGGTGAGCCAACTGACGGATGGAATTCTCACGTTCGCGCGGCAACTCGGCGTCTCCGGGGTGCAGGTTAACACCCCGGCCCTCCCCGGCGCGCATCGCTGGGAGTATGAGGATATCCGTGCGATGCGCGAGCGATGCGAGGCACACGGCCTGTGCCTCGAAGCAATTGAGAATGTCCACCTCGATTTCTATGACAAGGTGATGCTTGGCCTACCCGGTCGGGACGAGCAGATCGAGCATTTCCGCGCCACGATCCGCAATGTCGGGCGCGCGGGCGTGCCGATCCTCGGCTACCACTTCATGCCGAACTCCGTCTGGCGCACGGGGCGCGCGCCGGTCGGGCGCGGGGGCGCGCTCGTCACGTCGTTCGACATGGCGGCGGTAGAGAGGCGGCGGGACGAGTTGCTCGTCGCGCGCACCGATCGCTCCGGCAGCGACGACCCGTTCGACACGCGCGGCGTCGTCCCGGCGGCGGAGTATCAGCGCAGCGAAGCCGAGATGTGGGCGAACTACGAGTACTTCATCAGGGCGGTGATCCCCATCGCGGAGGAGGCGGGCGTCAAACTCGCGCTCCATCCCGACGACCCGCCCGTGAAATCCCTCGGCGGCATCGCACGGTTGTTCCGCAACTTCGATGGCTTCAAGCGGGCGATGGCGATCGCGGACAGCGATGCGTGGGGCCTCGACCTCTGCCTCGGCTGCTGGTCCGAGATGGGTGGCGAGCCTGCCGTGATGGAGGCAATCGACTATTTCGGCCCGCGCGGCAAAGTCCTCTACGTCCACTTCCGCGACGTGCAGGGGACGGTGCCCAAATTCGCGGAGTGCTTCATCGGCGAGGGGAATTTCAACGCCGCGCGGGTGATGCGCGCCCTCAGGCGCGTCGGCTTCACCGGCTTCCTGCTCGATGATCACGTGCCGTTCATGGCCGATGACACCGACTACGGCCATCGCGGGCGGGCGCACGCCATTGGCTACATGCAGGGGTTGCTCGACATGTTGGCGGAGACGCCGACGCTCTAATCGATCGCGACACGTATCGAATTCTTGATCGCTTTCCTTGCCTTTTCAGGAAGGGAACAGGGAATCAGGAGGCACCGTCCGCCGCCTGCAACCGCCGCACAGATTCGGGCGCATCAGGATCGTGCGAGGCGCGGATGATGGCGACCGTTGCGGGCGTGCAGCCCGACGAATCCGCGAGGTCCGCGCCGAGGGCGGCATGATTGAGCAGGCGGGCCATGCCGCTCCGCCAGCGTGGAAGTAGCCGACTGTTCGCCGCTGCCCACACCAGTGCGCGCGGCCAGCGGGCGAGGAGCACGCGCGCCGTCCGCTGCGTGATGCCGACACCGGGGTGCTTGCCGACATCATGCAGCAACGCCGCCGCGAGCAGGTCGGTATCGGCCTCTGCGCGCGCGATGAAACTCCGATAGACCCGGAGGGCGTGCTGTTGATCGGCCTTTGGCAGCATGCGGAACGCCGCAGCCGCCCGCGCGGGCAGGATTGCCAGCGCCGCGTCCCGGGCCGTGCGATCCAGCGGTAGCAGGGGTGCGAGGAGCGCGCGGAATCCTTGTGCGAGGCGGTAGCGGACGCGCCCTAGCCCCCCAACCCCCTTCCGCAACTCTGGTGTGGGAAGGGGGGGACGCAAGCCTCGCGGAGGCTGGGGTATTGAGGGTAAGCCATAGCGTTTGATAGCGCCACCCCCTCCTCGTAGGAGGGGGCCGGGGGGTGAGTTCCCCGCGTCAGAAGTTCCCGAAGACACCCGCCGTCCCCTCGATCACGCGGGTCAGCACCTGGAAGACCGGCGCGCTAATATTCGTGATGATCCGTGGCTGGAAGAAGATCACAACGAACAGGATCAGGAAGCCGTACTGGTCGAGCCGCGCAAGCACGGGCGTCCAGAAGTCCGGCAGGAGGCCGGTGATGATTTTCAGGCCATCGAGCGGTGGCAGCGGCACGAAGTTGAAGGCCGCGAGCGCGATATTCAGCGTGATGAGGGTGTTCACGAAGGTCTGCGCGTTCGCGGGCAGGCTGCTGAAGCCGCTCGAAAAGAGCCGCTGCGGCACCGCGAGTACGAGCGCGAGGATCACGTTGGAGATCGGCCCCGCCGCCGCGACGAGTGAGACGCCGCGCTTGCCCCAGCGGATGCGGTACGGGTTGAAGGCGACGGGGCGGCCCCAGCCGATGCCGAAGCCCGTCAGCGCGATGAAGATGAGAAAGAGGAAGCCAATCGGGTCGAGATGCGCGATGGGGTTCAGTGTCACCCGTCCCTGCTCGCGCGGGGTCGGGTCGCCGAGGACCGTCGCGGTGTAGGCGTGCGCGAACTCGTGGATCGTGATGCTGATGATGAACGCGATGATGATGGAGACAAACTGCTGCGGGTTGACATCACTGCGACCAAACACTCCGGCGGCTCCCGTTCCATGATGTCTGAGGATCGATGTTGGTCCATTTTGCCGCATTATATCATCGCGACTACCGATTTCGTACGGCGAGGATGACCGCGCTTGTTGGAGTGACGAGAATTTCTGTTGCGATGATGTCCGTGCGGTTCAGCCACGCGGCGCGGAGGGCATCCGGCTGGCCGCGCCATTGGGGCGACCAAAGTTCCTGGGGCGTGAAATCGTCCAGCAGGATTAGACCGCCGGGACGCATGGCAGGGAGGAGTCGGTCGGGGTGCTGCTTTGCGTCTCCCCCGTCAACGAAAAGCAGCGAGAATGGCCCACGCACGATGATTGCGCCCCAATCGTCGCGGAGAACTTCAATGTTTTGCAATCCTGTGAGGAGTGTTTCTACGCGCGCGGCATTGACTGGATCGGACTCGACCGTAATGAGCGCCACATGTGGAAGAAGGCCGCTCGCGAGCCACGCTGTCCCGACACCGCAACCGCTGCCGATCTCCCCGATTGTGCCATTGCGCACCTGGGCTGCCAGCACGCGCAGGAGCAGACCAACCTCAAGCGTGCAGGAGTGTGTGAAAGCCAGCCTTTCCGCGCCCTGTATCGCCTCGTGCACGAGCGGTGGGATGTCGGTGGTGGCGCGGTATGCAGTCATGCGGAACTTCATTCCCCGGCCCCGCTCCATCGCGATGGAGCGGGGCCGGGGGTAAGACTACTTCCTAATCCCCCACGGACGCGGTCGGCAGAATCTCGCGATTACTGTTTTCCGGCGTATAGAGGTGACAGGCGACGAAGTGATCGCTGCCCTTGTCCTCGAAGGGCGGTTCCACCACGTCGCAGACGCCCTTAATAGCGTACTGGCAGCGGGTGTGGAAGTGGCAGCCGCTCGGCGGGTTGATCGGGCTGGGCACGTCACCCGTGAGGATGATGCGCTCGCGCTTCTTCTCGATCGCCGGGTCCGGGATCGGCACGGCGGAGAGGAGCGCCTTCGTGTATGGGTGCAGCGGCTCCTCGTAGATCGCGTCGCGCGAGGCGAGTTCGACGATCTTGCCGAGGTACATCACGGCGACGCGGTCGGAGATGTGCTTCACCACCGAGAGGTCGTGCGCGATGAAGAGGTACGTCAGGTTGAACTGCTCCTGCAAGTCCTCCAGCAGGTTGACGATCTGCGCCTGGATCGACACGTCGAGCGCGGAGACCGGCTCGTCCGCGACGATGAACTGCGGGTTCGCCGCGAGGGCGCGGGCGACGCCGATGCGCTGCCGCTGGCCACCGGAGAACTCGTGCGGGTAGCGGTTCGCGAAGTAGGGGTTCAGGCCGACCGTTTCGAGCAGTTCCTGCACGCGCTGGTTGCGATGGCCGCGATCGACGAGATTGTGAATCTGCATTGGCTCCGCGATGATCGAACCGACCGTCATGCGGGGATTGAGGGAGGCGTATGGGTCTTGGAAGATCATCTGCAGGTGACGGCGCATCCGGCGCATGTTCCCTGCGTCGAGCTTCGTCAGGTCCGTGCCCTCGAACTTCACCTCGCCGGCGGTCGGCTTGTAGAGCTGGAGGATGGCGCGGCCCGTCGTGCTCTTGCCGCAGCCGGACTCGCCGACGAGGCCGAGCGTCTCGCCCTTCTTGACCGCGAAGGAGACGCCGTCCACCGCCTGCACCGCGCCGACCTTGCGCTGCACGATGATGCCCCGCGTGAGCGGGAAGTGCATCACGAGGTCGTTGACTTCGAGCAGCGTCTCACCGAGGGCGGTCTTGCCGTTCGCTGTCGCCTTCACCTCCGTCGAGGAGGCCATCTGATCCGCCATTATGACACCTTCTCCCCATTGACAATGTTAAACCAGCACGCGATCTGGTGCTCGGTGGTGACCTCACGCAGCAGCGGGTTCTGCTGGAAACACTGCTCCTCGGCGAAATCACACCGGGGTGCGAAGGGACACATGTTCGGCAGGTCGATCAGGTCTGGCGGCAGGCCGCGAATCGGCCGCAGCCGTCCCTTCTCCTGCTCGTCGAGGCGCGGGATCGAGTTCAGGAGGCCGAGCGTGTACGGGTGGCGCGGGTTGGCGAACAGTTCGTCCGTCTCCGCCGTCTCCACGATGTGCCCAGCGTACATTACGTTCACGCGGTCCGTCATCCCCGCGACGACGCCGAGATCGTGCGTGATCATGATGAGTCCGGTGCCGCGATCGACCTGAATCTTCTTCAGCAGTTCGAGGATTTGCGCCTGGATCGTCACGTCGAGCGCGGTCGTCGGCTCGTCCGCGATGATGAGGTCCGGGTTGCAGGAGAGCGCCATCGCGATCATCACGCGCTGCCGCATACCGCCGGAGAACTGGTGCGGGTACTGGTTCACGCGCTCCTCGGCGTTCGGGATACCGACCATCTTCAGCAGTTCGACCGACCGCTCGCGCGCCTCCGCCTTCGACATGCCGAGGTGGAGCATCACCGCCTCGCTGATCTGGCGGTTCACAGTGAGCACGGGATTCAATGAGGTCATCGGGTCCTGGAAGATCATGGCGATGCGGTTGCCGCGGACGCTCCGCACTTCTTCGTCGCTCATCTCGATGATGTCGTCGCCCTGGAAGACGATTTTGCCCTCGGTGATCTTGCCGGGGGGCGTGGGGATCAGGCGCATCAGGGAGAGCGCCGTGATGGACTTGCCGCAGCCGGACTCGCCGACGATGCCGAGCGTTTCACCGGGATTGAGGTAAAAAGAGACACCATCAACTGCCTTGACGACGCCGTCTTGCGTGAAGAACTGCGTCCGGAGATTCTCAACATTCAGGAGGGGCCCTTCTCCGTCCCACGATCCTTTCCTTGTCTTCCCTGGTGCCTTCGCAACTGCCATGCTGGTTTACCTCCCCATGTCGGGGCGATGGGCAGCCCAACGGCGGCTGACCCTACGACCGTTCCCTCCCCCCGTATGCACCGACCTTTCCGGTGTACGGTTGCCCGTGCCCCGGACCGTCCCCACAGTTGTCTCCATCGGCGCATGTTTGGGGCGCCGCTCGCGCGGCGATGGCGGAGTATACCATCCCGCCCTTTGAGCGTGCAACAACTGCCCGCCACCAGCGAAACGGGGTTCGCACGCTCTCCATATGTGGATGCCCAATCGGGTTCACTGCCGCAGATTTTGCACCCACCCTATCGCGGCCTCCCAGTCGAAAAGGGTATTCATGACCTGCTTCTGCTGACAGAGATGGCGAACCACTGCGGCATGTTCCGCGTGGCGTGGGGGATGAAGTTGCGCGAGGACGATGATTCCCGCGTATTCGGGTTCGACATGTCATGCACAGGCCCAGAGATGCCAGGCGTCATGGAGCAACACGAAATCTGCCCGATTATGGTGAGAACGATCCACCCGCGATCCGCTGCTATAGAGTAGTTGGCTGCTGTCAGCTGCGCCCAGACGCCGTTCATCGCGCGTCGTGAAGACTTCGTGGTCGTAGGTGCGGAGTGTGTCGTTCAATGACAATGAGATATTCTCATCCGCATAGAAGATAGCCACGAAATGCTACTCTCCGCGATTGATGAGGAGCCATGCGTCAATGTATGCTAGGACTTACGCAGGTTGTGTCCGTATCCTTCTGTAAATAGCGGTGCCGCTCGTCAAAGTGGCCATCGTCCTCCACGATCGGTAGTGCGAACCAACCGGATCGAAGGAGGGGGCGATGACCTATACACAGCGTACCGG
>JAABUS010005083.1_pt1 | contig 17793 bp, 14 predicted proteins | sample 5560161 | NCBI WGS metagenome assembly JAABUS01 (sample SAMN10711885, study PRJNA513376) | rock metagenome | isolation source: Antarctica rocks | place: Antarctica: Victoria Land, Trio Nunatak nord | collected 2016-01-04 | reverse complement strand
TGGTATCGTCCCACTACTAGAGTGCTGTGCCGTTAGTGCTGTGCCGTTGCGCGGTAAGGAGTGATGATGAGCCTCGATACGCAGGCGCTCGATGCCTTGTGGCGACCATTTACCCAGCACGCCACCCCGCAGACCCCGATGGTGATGGTCGAGGGGCGCGGGGCGACGCTGATCGACTCCGATGGCAACGAATATGTCGATGGGATGGCCGGGCTCTGGTGCGTCAATGTCGGCTATGGGCAGGAGCGGTTGGTCGAGGCGGCGGCACGGCAGATGCGCCAGTTGCCATACACGCCGCTGACCCGCCCCGCCCCGGCTGCGATTCAGCTTGCCGAGCGCCTGACCGCACTGCTGCCGGGCGATCTCAACCACGTCGTTTTCGTCAATAGCGGCTCGGAGGCGGTCGAGACGGCGCTGAAGATCGCGCGGCAATACGCGCGGCTGCGCTTCCCGCAAGAGAACCGGCACAAGATCATCTCGCGCTATCGTGGCTATCACGGCTGGACGATGGGGGCGCTCGGTGCGACCGGCCAGGAGGTCCGCAAGACCCGCTTCGAGCCGCTGATCGGCGGGCACATCCACGTTCGCCCGCCCGACACTTTTCGGCTCTTCGCGGGGCTGACGCCGAGTCAGGCGTCGGCGCAACTGGTGCGCGAGCTTGAGGATGTGATCCGCTTCGAGGGGCCGGATACGATCGCCGCGTTCATCGGCGAGCCGATCATCGGCGGCGGCGGGATCATCGTGCCGCCGGATGAGTACTGGCCCGCGATCCGCGCCCTCTGCGACCGCTACGGGATTTTGCTGATCCACGACGAGGTGATCACCGGCTTCGGGCGCACCGGCAAGTGGTTCGGCTGCGAGCAGTGGGGCGTCGTGCCGGACATCATGACGATGGCGAAGGGGATCACCAGCGGTTACGTCCCGCTCGGCGCGACCGCCGTCACCGCCGCCGTCTTCGATGCCTTCAAGGGCGATCTATCCGAGAATGTGCAGTTCAACCAACTCAGTACCTATGGCGGGCACCCGGTCGCCTGCGCGGTCGCGCTGGAGAACCTGGCGATCCTCGCAGGGGATGGGCTGGTCGAGAATGCGGCGCGCGTCGGGGCTTCGCTGGGCGACGGCCTGCGCGAGTTGATGGCCGATCACCCGATCGTCGGCGAGGTGCGCGGCAAGGGGCTGCTCTGGGGGGTCGAACTGGCGGTGCCGGGGACGACCGAACCGCTGGCCGCCGCGCACGTTAACACCGTGTTGCGGGAGGCACAGGCGCGCGGCGTGCTGCTCGGCAAGAACTCGTCCACCGTGCGCGATCTCGATTGCGTCGTCACGATCTCGCCGCCGCTGGTCATCACCCAGGCTGAGGTCGAGAAGATTGTCGCGGCGCTCGATGAGGCGCTCGGCGCGGTGAAGCTCTAGGGTTGGTATCGTCGCGCCATGTCGGTCGGCGGCGGAGGCGGATATCGGGTGCGCGTTGTGCGCCGCTCGGGGATGGGGTAGAGGGTGGGCGAGACGCAGGCAATGCGGGCGCTCGGCATTATCGCCGCGCTGAACAAGCCACAGGCCCGGGAACTGGAAGCGGAGATCACGCCCTGGCTCGTCGCCCAAGGGATCCACTGTCGCGATGAAGCGGCGATGATGCGCGAGGGCTTCGCCGATCTCGATGCGATCGTGGTCCTCGGCGGCGACGGCCTGATGATGCGCGCCGCGCGGATGTTCCCCGATGTGCCGCTCCTCGGGATCAACTTCGGCCACGTCGGTTTCCTGACGCTGGTCGAGCGGAAAGATTGGCGCACGGCGATCGAGGCGACGCTGGCCGGGAACTGCCGGATCCAGCGCAGCCCGACCTTGCAAGTCGATCTGATCCGTGACGGCGCGACCATCACCTCCGGCTGGGTGATCAACGACGCGGTTATCCGCGCCGGGCCGCAGCTGATCGATGTCGAACTCTACGTCGATGGGCAGTACGTCAACATCTACCCCGGCGACGGGATGATCGTCTCCACACCGCAGGGGAGCACCGCCTACTGTATGTCGGCCGGTGGCCCGATCCTGACGCGCGGCGTGCGCGGCTTCGTGATCATCGCCCTGAATCCGCATTCGCCGATCCGTATCCCGCTGGTTGTAGAAGAGGAATCGACGATCGAACTGGTCCTGGCGAATGACCGGGCGAGCTGGCTCTATCTCGATGGGAAGATCGAGGACGCGCCAGACCTGCATCGCGGCGATCTGGTTCGCGTGCGCCGTGGGGCGCAGAGCTTCGCGCTGGTCCTGCTCGAAGGGATGAGCTTCTTCACCGCCGTGCGGAGCCGCTTCAACTTCCTGATTCGGCCCGATTCTGTGCCGAGCCGGACGTGAGGGGTGTAGGTGCGGCCCCCCCGGCCCCCCAGTGCTGCGGAGAGCCTGCCGGGAGTGTTGTGGAGAGGGTGAGCGATGACCTCTCCCCGACGTGGGGAGGGTGGGGGCTAGCTGCGTTGACGTTCGTGGCGGCGGCGAAAGATAGCGTCCATAGGCGAAGGATCACCCCCGCGACATTTGTGGCAAGCACCCTCCCAGTATTGGGGGGCAGGGGGGGCGGTCCGTCGTGAGCGAGCGCGTCACCACCCCCATGACCCCCGCGCCCGCCCCGGCACCGGCCGCGAAACCGAACCTCTCCGGCCAGGTATCGCAGGCGATGCTTTGGAACGGGGTCTGGCAGATCGCGAAGCTGATCGCGGGTTTCGTCTCCTTCATCGTCGTCGCGAATCTCCTCTCGAAAGACGGTTACGGGACGGTTACGACGATCAGCGCGATGGCCGGGACACTGGGCCTGATCGCCGATTTCGGCGTCGAGCGTGGTCTGGCGAAGTTCTTACCGGAGGTCGAGGCGCGTCACGGCAGCCAGGGGGTGCGCCGCACCTTGCAGGTGGTGATCGCGCAGAAGCTTGTGATCGTCGCGCTGATCGTCATGGTGGCGCTGGTCTTTCGGGAACGCCTTTTCGCTTATTGGTCGGGGCGGGTCGATGAGCCGGAGACGCGGGCGATCCTCGATCAGTATCGGCAGACGTTCTTCTGGGCGCTGATGGCACTCGTCTTCTTCGGCGCGGTCTTCGATGTCTTTATGCAGACGTTGACCGCCTATTTCAAGCAACGGGCGTCCGGGGCGATCGGCTTCGTGGCGCAAGTTCTCAGTCCGGTCCTGCGCCTCGCGGTGGTGGTGGTCGGCTGGGGGATCCTCGGCTTCGTCGGCGTCCTCGTCACCATCCCGCTCGTCGTGACGGCGCTCGCCGCCTGGCAGACGATCGGGATTCAGCGGCAGTTGCCCGCCGCGCCGATCCTCGATAGCAAGGGCGCGCGGTTGCCGCAGCGCTTCATCTCCTATTCGGCGCTCAGTTACTGGCAGCAATTGACCGAATATCTCTACGCGCTTGACTTCGTCCTCCTCGCGTTGCCGGGAGCGAGCGCGGTGGCGAGCTTCAAGGTCGCGCACTCGCTGATCAATCAGATTTTGGGGGCGCTCTGGTCGCCGCTCTCCGGCATTCAGATTCCGCTCTTTTCCAGGCTTTATACGCGCGGTGACGAGCGGCAGTTGGCCGACGCCTACAGTATCCTCTGCAAGTTCCTGGCGGCAGTGATGATCCCGGCGGCGGTCGGGCTGACGCTGTTGGTCTACAACATCCTCGCCCTGCTCGGGCCGAAGTATGTCGATGCGGCGGGGGCCGCGCGTATCCTGGCATTGACCCTCTTCCTCGATGCGGCGATCAGCGTGCCGTTGGCGATGCTGATGGCCTACGAGCGTTACCGCCCGATGCTGATCTCGCGGAGTTGCGCGATCTTCGCGCTGCCGTTGGTTTTCTTCGTCGTGCCGCGCTACGGGATCGTCGCGGCGGCGCTGGTGATGGGCGGGTCGCGCCTCTGCTGCGATGGGTTGGCGATGGCTCTCGCGCTGCGGCAGTTCCCGATCCGCTACCCGATCCGTTTCGTGGGGCGGGTCGCTCTGGCGACTCTGGCGATGGCCGCAGTGATCGCGCCATTCGCGCTCTACTTCTTCAAGCCGACGCTGCCTTGGGATCCCAATGTCAAGCTCGGTAAGGTCAGTATCGTGCTGTATCTGTTCGCCAATGCAGCCATCGGTGGGGTCGGGGCGATCGTCTATCTTATTGTCTTCAAGCTGACCGGTGGGATCGATCCTGAGGATCGGCGGCGGATCACCGAGTTGCGCCTGCCAATGGCGTCAAAGCTCTTGCGGTTTTTGTGAGGGAACGATGAGCGCGTTGCACGATGGGGCGAAGTTGCTCTATTTCACCGCCGCCTATCGCCCCGGCTCGATGGCGATCCCGGTCCATACGGAATTGCTGGCGGCGCTGAAGGAGCGCGGTTATCCGAGCGCGATCGTCACCCTCGGGTTGCCAGGGCAAAATGCGCCGATCGAGTATGTGCCCGATGGTGACTTGCCGGTCTATCGCGTGGCGATCTCGCGCGGCTGGCGTGATCGGTTGGCGAATCGCTACTCGCGCACGCGGCTGGGCTATCCCTATTTGCTGACGGCGGCGCGTTATCTGCGGCCCTGGCTGCGCTCGCGCCTCGCCGCCGACCCCGACCTGATCCTGCAAGTGGAGATGGCATTCCCGCTCGGCGCGGTCGTCCGTCGTGCGCTCGGTGGCACGCCCGCGCGCACGGTCGTGAGCCTGCACGGCGGCGACGTGTTGCAGACCAATGATGGCTCCGACTATGGCTATGCGGGGTCGCCAGCGACGCAGCGCGAACTGCGTCAGGTCTTCGCCTCGTTCAGTCGCGTGCGCCCGATGGCTCCGCTGCTGGCGCGAGCGGCGGAGGACTTCGGCTGCCCCCCGGAGAAGATTTCGGTCGTGCCGCTGAATGTCAGCGACGGCTTTTACCCGACGACACCGCTGCCCGAGCTACGCGCGGCCTCGCGGCGGGCGGTCTTGCAGGAACTGGTGCTGCCGGATGATGCACGCCTGCTGATCACCAGCGGGCGGGTGTTGCCGATCAAAGGGTTCAACTTCCTGGTCGATGCCCTGCCCGCGATCCTCGGCGCGCACCCGACGACTTTCCTCCTTCTCTACGGCCCCGACCGTGGCGGCACGACCGACGCGCTGCGGGCGCAAGTCGCCGCGTTGGGTTTGACCGACCGCGTCCTGTTCCTCGGCACCCTGCCGTTCGAGGGGCAGGGGCGTTTCCTCGCCGCCGCCGACCTCTCGGTGATCCCTTCGACCCTCGACGGTTTTAATCGGCATGGGATCGAGGCGGGCGCACACGGCACCCCGATCGTGGCGAGTACCGGCGCGGGGATCGCCGATTTCGTCCGTGACTACGGCGCAGGCCGCGTCGTGCCCTCACGCGATGTTGCCGCGCTGGCGACAGCGATCAACGACCTGTTGACCGATCAGGATGCGTGGACACAAGCCAGCGCGGGCGCTGTACATCTGGCCGATGCGTGCCGCACCGGGCATGTGGCTGATGCGCTGGCGGCGTTGTATGGGGAGACGGTGCGGCGGTGAGGAGTTAGATAGGAAACGCGGTAGGGTTGCGGGCAGACCGGGATTGAAATCCCGGCTAAGGGCCTGCGGCCACGAAACCCGCCTCCGCGGGTTGGGGTTCGTGGCCGCAGCCCTTAGCGCCGATTTCAATCGGCGGCCCCGGCGCATCCAACAAATTGATCGGCAGCACCACCCGCCTACGCGATGAAGCGTTGCACCGCGCGCATTGCCTGTTCGAGCGCCTGTACTGAGCGCACCACGTCACCGGTCACTTCCAGGCCATGCTCGGCGTCGGCGATGACGAGCAATTCTCCATTGATTGTCCGGCGTATCTCTGCGGCGAGGTCGTGGTCGTAATGCGGGTCGGCGGTGCCGATGACGACGAGGGCTGGTTGACGTGCGGCGAGCAAAGACGCGCGCACCGGCTCTTCGTGCCACGGCGGCGTGAACCAGACGGTCTTCGCGCCTTGCAATGCCTCCTCGGTTGCCAGCAAGTGCGCCATCGCGCGTGTGCCGAGTGACTTGCCGATCAGGGTGACCCGTTGGTACTCGCGTTGAGCGAGCGCTGTTCGGCAGGCGGCGGTCACATCGGCGACCAGCCAACGCTGTCGCTCTTCGGCGTCCAGCGCATGGTATTCGGGGAGGCGACTGTAGTTGTAATCGACTTGCAAAACCTCGATCCCCTGGTCAAGCAAATGGCTCACGGTGAAATAGAGCAGGGGCATATCGCAGTTGTAACCGTAGCCGGGCAACACGATCGCGAGGTGCGACGCATGATCATCCTGACGGAAGAAGCGGTTCAGCACCGACGCATCCCGATAGCCTTTGATCGTGAGTGTCGTTTCTTGCATCGCGTGGCTCCTCAGTGGTCATTATTCGCGAATCTCAGCGTATAGACCGGCTCGCCATACTGCATTGCCCCGGTCGGCTGAAAGCCCATGCCGGTGTAGAGCCGTTGCGCGTGATCGTTGTCGGGGTGGACGGTGAGGCTGATCTGACGGCAGGCGGGGTGCTGGGCGCGGACCAGGGCGATGAAGGCTTGCAGTGCGGGCTTGCTGTGGCCTTTGCCTTGCTGCGCGCGGTCGATGAAGAAGTGGTAGAGCCAGTAGCGGTCGTCGCTGCCGGGGGCGTAGGCGAGGACGACCAGGCCGACTGGCTGCTCGTCGGCGCAGATCAGATACGGGAGCCAGGTGAGGCCACCGGGGCGCACGTAGGCTTTCGCAAGTACGATGGCGGCGATCGGCGTGTGGTCGGAGACGAAACGTTGCTGCTCGGGGTGGACCGTGAGTTTCAGCGCTGCCCGCCAATTCTGACGGTTGACTTCACGGATGGTGAGCGGGGCCATTCCTATCCTCCTCATGCAAGATCAGACCACGCCGCCCTTCCCGCACCCATAATCGACTATAAGGCATCAGCAGTAAGTCGACCCTCGGAGGTGGGCCGTGGTCCTCTGCCGGGTTAGAGGGTTCGTGGCGCGGCCTTCAGTCGGGGTTTCAACCCAACGGCAACCCACGCCACACCACCCTCACGCTAAAACGCGCTGCCCATCTTTGCGGACGCGGAACCAGCGATAACCGTAGCCTGCGATCTCGATCCCCTTGCCTTTCTCCACCGGTGGCTCATAGGTTTGATCGCTGAGGATTTCGATCAGGCTTTCGTCGGGGCCGAGCGTCACTTCGGTGGTTGTGTGGCGACCGGAAAGGTTGTGGACGATGATCACCACACTCTCGTCCCAGTCGCAGCGGTGGGCGAAGATCGCTGGGGAAGCCGTCTCGACCAGCGTCGTGCGGCCCCAGCCGATCTCCGGGCGCTCCTTGCGCTGGCGGATCAGGCGCTCCATCCAGTTCAGTAGCGCGTCGGGGTCGCGTCGCTGATCGGCGACGTTGACCCGCTCCGGCGCGAAGCGCGGGTCGGTGGGGATCGGTCGGCGCAGGGTTTTGACCGTAGCAGGCGAGAAACCGCCGTGCGGCTCGGCCGACCATTGCATCGGTGTGCGGACCGAGTAACGGTCGGGGATATCGAGGTTCTCGGCCAGTCCGATCTCCTCGCCGTAGAAGAGGGCCGGTATCCCCGGCAGGCTGAACATCAGGCTGTAGGCCAGTCGCAAGCGGCGCTGGTCACCATCGAGCATCGTTGGCAGGCGACGGCGGATGCCGCGCCCATAGAGTTGCATCCCTTTGTCCGGCCCGAAGGCGGCGAAGACCTCCTGCCGCTCCTCCTCGGTGAGCTTGTCGAGGCTCAGTTCGTCGTGATTGCGGACGAAGTTGGCCCAGCCATTCTCGACCGCGATCGGCGGGAGGGCTTGCAACGCCTTTTCGAGCGGGGCCGCTTCCTCGCGCGCCAGGGAGAGATAGAGAGCCTGGTTCATGGTGAAGCTGAGGATCATGTGCAACTCATCGCCATCTTCGTCGCCGAAGAAGGGGCGCAGATCTTTCGGCTCCAGATTCACCTCGCCGAGCAGGATCGCGGTGCCTTGCCGCCGCGAGGCGAACGCGCGGATGTCGCGCAGATAGTCGTGGGGATTGCTGATCGCGTCTTTCTCCACCCCCATCGTCTCGATCATGAACGGCACCGCATCGACGCGGAAACCATCGACGCCGAGTTCGAGCCAGAAGCCGATCACCTTGTGGATCTCGTCCTGCACGTCGGGGTTGGTGATATTGAGATCCGGCTGATGTTTGTAGAAGCGGTGCAGATAATACTGTTTGGCACTCCGATCGTAGGCCCAGTTGCTCGTCTCGGTGCCTGGGAAGACGAGATCGTTCGGCTTCTCCTTCGGCGGCTGGTCGCGCCAGATGTAGAAGTCGCGGAAGCGCGACGCGGGATCGGCGCGGGCGGCCTGGAACCAGGGGTGCTGATTCGAGGTGTGGTTCATCACGAGGTCGATGATCACGCGCAGACCGCGATCGCGCGCGGTACGCATGAATTCGACAAAGTCGCCGAGGGTGCCGTAATCGGGATGGACGTTGTAGAAGTCGCTGATGTCGTAGCCATCGTCGCGGTTGGGCGAGGGATAGAATGGCATCAGCCAGAGGCAGGTGACGCCGAGCCCGGCGAGGTAATCGATCCGGCTGGTGAGTCCGGCGAAGTCGCCGACGCCGTCACCATCACCATCGAGGAATGTTTCGACATCGAGGCAATAGATGACCCCGTTTTTCCACCAGAGATCGCTGGTCGCCTTGATCTGCATCCGCTTCCTCCTCGGCAGTGCGCCAACCTGATGTGACGCGCTCACCGCTCACTATGCGCTCAAGGCGATCTGTGCAGGGTTTGGGTAGGGTTCCCTCTGCTGAAAAGGATGCCACATCCTTAAATGCCAGGAGCGCGACGCACGCTGCATCGCGCTCCTGGGCGCAAGTTTCGGGCCAGACGCCGTTTGCCGAACGCGGTGGCTGCTTCTGGCGGGCTTCGCTGCGCTACGTTCGCCGCGTGCTCAGGCCACCACGCCGTCGCTGACCACGCCGCGCAAGGTGAGGTCTTCGGCGTAGTGGCAGGCGGCGAAGTGGCCCGGCTGCACCTCGCGCAGCGCGGGTTCATCAATTTTGCAGTTGTCCTTCGCGTAGCGGCAGCGCGGGTGGAACGGGCAACCGCTCGGGCGATTCGAGGGATCGGCGACCTCGCCTTCCAGCCGGATCCGCCGACTCTTGTCCCGCAAGCGGGGATCGGGGAGCGGCACGGCGGAGAGGAGTGCTTCGGTATACGGGTGCAGCGGGTGGGTGTACAACTCTTCCGTATCGGCCATCTCCACGAGCTTGCCGACGTACATCACCGCCACGCGGTCGCAGATATATTCCACGACGCTGAGATCGTGCGCGACGAAGAGGTAAGTCAGGCCCAACTCCTGCTGCAAGTCCTGGAGCAGGTTGAGGATCTGAACGCGCACCGAGACATCGAGCGCCGAAACCGCCTCGTCGGCCACCACCAGCCGAGGGTTGAGGGCCAGCGCCCGCGCGATGCTGATCCGCTGCCGTTCGCCACCGCTGAAGGCGTGCGGGTAGCGCCGCATATACTCCGCGCGCAGCCCGACGCGCCCAAGCAACGCCGCGACCCGATCTTCCAGGTCGCGGCCCTTCGCCACGCCGTTGACGCGCAGCGGGTCGCCGATGATCTGCATCACCGTCATCCGGGGATTGAGCGAGGAGTAGGGATCCTGGAAGATCATGCGGATGTCGCGTCGGTATGGCTTCAACTCGCGGTTATTCAGGCGCACGAGATCGACCTGCTCGCCGTCCGGCTTGTGGTAGAGGATCCGCCCGCCAGTCGGCTCGTAGGCGCGGAGGATCGCGCGGCCGGTGGTCGTCTTGCCGCAGCCGCTCTCGCCGACCAGCCCCAGCGTCTCGCCGCGCCGGATGAAGAAGTTGACCCCATCGACCGCCTTGACCGCGCCGACCTGACGGCGCAGCAACCCTTGCTTAATCGGGAAGTGCATCTGGAGGTCTTGCACTTCCAGCAACATCTCGTGCTGTCCGTCACCGGTCTGCTTAATCTCAGTCAGCTCAGCCTGCTTGCTCATTCGCCCCTCCATCACCACCATACAGGAGGCAACGCACGCGCTGTCCACTCTCCATCAGCACCGGCGCGGGCATGATTCGGTCGCACCGCCCGGCCATGAACTCGTCGCAGCGGGTGTGGTATGGGCATCCCGCCGGCCGATTGAGCGGGTCCGGCACGATCCCGCGAATCGAGGTCAGCCGCCCGTGCGCCCGCAGGCCCAGGCGCGGCACCGAGCGGAGGAGCGCCTGGGTGTACGGGTGTTTCGGCTCGTGGAAAATCTGATCGACGTTCCCTTGCTCGGCGACGATCCCCAGGTACATCACGGCGACATCGTCGGCGATCTCGGCCACCACGCCGAGGTCGTGGGTGATGAACATGATCGTCATCCCGAAGTCGTGTTGCAGTTCGCGGATCAGATCGAGGATCTGGGCCTGTGTGGTGACGTCGAGCGCGGTGGTCGGCTCGTCGGCGATCAGCAGACTCGGCTCGCAAACCAGGGCCATCGCGATCATCGCGCGCTGGCGCATCCCGCCGCTCAGTTGAAAGGGATAGGTGTCGATCCGCTGCTCGGGGCGCGGGATCCCGACCCGGCGCAGCGTCTCGATCGCGCGCACCCGCGCCTCGGCTTTCGAGACCGGCAGATGGAGCAGGATATTCTCCATGATCTGATTGCCGATCGTGTGGACCGGACTGAGCGAGGTCATCGGCTCCTGGAAGATCATCGAGATGTCTTTGCCCCGGATCGCGCGGATCTGCGGGCCGCGCGGGTTCAGCGCGGCCAGGTCGATCGTCTCGACCGTGTTGTCGGGCCGGTTGTGGTGAAAAAGGATCTCGCCTTCGACGACGCGACCGGGCGCGCTGACGATCTGGAGGATGGAGCGGGCGGTGATACTTTTGCCGCAGCCGCTCTCGCCGACGACGCAGAGGATCTTGCCGCGCTCGATCGTCAGGTCCACCCCATCGACGGCGCGCACGATCCCTTCATCGAGGAAAAAGTGGGTTTTCAACCCCTTGATCTCCAGCAGCACATCTTTCTCCGGCGCTGCCACCGTCCCAGGCAACTGCGTCACCGGGGCTCTGTTGCGATCAGCCATAGGTGCCTCCAAGAGAGTAGGGAGTCCGTAGTCCGTAGTACCCCAAGGGCATAAATCCGTAGTAGAGGTTTGTTGCTGGCGCACTGCCTTAGAGGCCACCGCCCAGCTACTACGGGCTACGGACTACGGACTCCCCGCTAACCTACCGATACGGATCGGCCGCGTCGCGCAGGCCGTCGCCGAGGAAGTTGAGCGCGAGGACGGCGAAGACCACCATCAGGCCCGGCGTGAGGAGCCAGGGGGCGGTCGCCACGGAGCGGATGTTGGTCGCTTCTTGCAGCAGGACGCCCCAGCTATTGATCGGCGAGCGCAGGCCGAGGCCGAGGTAGCTGAGGGTCGTTTCGGCCAGGATCGTGCCGGGGATCGCCAGGGTCAGGGAGGCGATGATGTGGCTGAGGAACGATGGCACCATGTGCCGCCCGATGATCCGCGGTTCGCTATTACCATCGAGTCGCGCGGCCAGCACGAAGTCATCCTCACGCAGGGAGAGGAAACGGCCGCGCACCACGCGGGCCAGCCCGGTCCAGCCGATCAGCGAGAGGATCAGGGTGATCGCGAAATAGACTTGCAACGGCGACCAGGTTTTCGGCACCGCCGCCGCCAGCCCGAGCCAGAGCGGGATCGTGGGGATCGAGCGCAGGAATTCGATCACGCGCTGAATGACGTTGTCGACCGCGCCGCCGTAATAGCCGGAGGCACCGCCGAGCGCGAGGCCGAGGACCAGACTGAGGACGACGCCGATCAGTCCGAGCGACATCGAGATCCGCGCGCCGAAGATCAGGCGGCTGAGGAGATCGTGCCCGATCCGGTCGGTGCCGAGCAGGTACATCGGTGCGGTCGGGTCTTTCGGGCCGATCAGGTGCCGTGTGGTCGGGAAGAGGCCGAGGATCTTGTATGGCGTCCCTTGCGCGAAGAAGCGGATCGGGTAGTGTTGCTCGGGATCGATGACGAATGTGCGGCGTAAGGCCGTCGGATCGATCGAAACTGTGTAGCCGTTGACGTAGGGGCCGAACTGCGTGCCGCCAGCGGTGTTGTTGATGAAGTGGATCCGTTGCGGCGGTGCGTAGGTGTAGCGGGCACTATAAATCTCGGGGTTGGTCGGTGCGAGGAACTCCGCGAAGATCGCGATCAGGTAGATCACGATCGCCACCACGCCGCCGATCATCGCCAGCTTATGCTTGCGGAATTTCCACCACATCAACTGCCACTGCGAGGCGACGTATGCCCTAGCCTCGGTTTCCCCCTCGGGCGGCGCGGGCACGCCGGTCGCCGTCTTGTTGGCGATCGGAGCGACAGGTCGGATATCCCCGACCTCTTGTTGCGAAAGTTCGGTACTCATCATTCCTCCCAGTAGCGAATCCCGACTATACGTTGCCCAGCTAACGTTCGGTAGCGCGTCGTCGGCTGCCATATGCCGAGCGCTTGAAATCTTCCTGCTCAAGCATTCCACGCTGACACAGACGCAGCGGGCCTCATTGGTAGCGGATACGCGGGTCGAGCCACGCCAGCAGGAGATCGGAGACGAGGGTGCCGATGACGGTCAGGATGCTCACGAAGAGGATCAGGGTGCCGGCGAGATACATATCCTGCGATTGGAGGGCGTGCAGCAACAATGGCCCGGTCGTCGGCAGATTCAGCACGACCGCGATGACCGCCTCGCCGCCGATGATCGCCGGGAGGGTGTAGCCGATCGTGCTGATGAAGGGGTTGAGGGCCACTCGTACCGGGTACTTCAGGAGCAAGCGCCACTCGCTCAGGCCCTTGGCGCGGCCGGTGACGACATACGGTTTGTTCAACTCATCGAGCAGATTGGCGCGGGTGATACGGACCAAGCCTGCGGTGCCACTGATCGCGATGATGACGATCGGGATCCAAACGTGCTGGAGGAGGTTGACAAATTTTGCCCCATCCCAAGCGGCGTCGACATATTGCGGCGAGAAGAAGCCGCCGACGCTCTGCCCGAAATACTTAAAGGAGACGTAGAGCAGGACCAATGCGAGGAGGAATTCGGGGATTGCCAGGCCGATGAAGCCGAGGAAGGTGAAGAGGTAATCGCTGGCGGTGTACTGCCGGGCGGCCGACCAGACGCCGATTGGGAAGGCGATGATCCAGGTGAGCAGCAACGCGGCGATTGAGAGGGCGATCGAGAAGCCGAGGCGGTCCCAGACGAGCGCGCTGACCGGCTGGTTGTACTCGAATGAGCGCCCGAAGTCGCCGCGCGTGACGATCCCCGAGACCCACTTCCAATACTGGACATAAATCGGCTGTCCGAGCCCATACTGGTCTTTGAGCGCGTCGATCGCCTCCTGATTGATCGTCCCGCCCTGGCTGGAAAGGCCGGAGACCAGGGTGTCGAGGAAATCGCCGGGGGGCAACTGGATGATGAAAAAGACGACCATCGAGATCGCGATGACCGTCGGGATCATCAGCAAGATACGGCGGATGACGAACTGTAGCATAATCCCTCCCCAGCAGCGATGACAGCTATGCGGCTCGACGTGTTGTCCGACAACTATACCCGCTGAACGAACCGATTGGCGACCTTCGACTGTTGGGTCTCTTGTCGTGGCTGCGAACCGACCGACTCACCGCGCATACCATAACGGCTTGCGCTACTCGCGGACTTCCGCGATGGTCGGCCAGCCTCGCGCGACCGCCGTGGGGATCGACTTGGCCGATTCTTGCACCGTCGGGATCGCCAGTTGCTGACAGTAGGCGATCCGCGTCGCCGGATCGCCGGAGACCATGTGCGTGCGGAGGCAGACCTTCATGCCGCACCTCCCGCCGGGGCCGCGACCTGAGCGAGGGGGAGCGCTACCGGTCGCCCTTCGCGGATCGACTGGTAGGCCGCCTCGACCAGTTCGAGCGAGGCCCGCGCGTCCGCGCCGTGCGTCAACGGCTGTTCGCCGGTACGTAGGCAGTCCAGCAGGTGATCGATCGCTCCGGCCATCCCCTCGATCTGCGGGCGTGGTCCACCGATCGGCGGTGCGGGATGGATCTGCAAGATCCCGCCGCTCGCCTCGCCCGCGAGCCGGGGCGACGTGACGGTGATCGTATCGTCCCAGTCCATGCGGATGGCGCCTTCGCGACCGTAGATCTCGATCGGCATCACGTCCCAGTTGGCCGCGAGGCGCGGGTCTTTCAGGACATAGGAGACGGTCGCCTCGCCGACGCAGCCATTCGCGAAGCGCAGGGTCATGATCCCGGTATCTTCGGTCGTGCGGGCCGGGTCGATCAGGTCGCTGGTAGTGGCGACCGCCTGTACCGTGCTGACCTCGCCGACCAGCCAGCGGAGGAGATCGAGGACGTGGATCCCGATCCCGGCGATCACGCCATCGTGTTTCCAATAGGTCGCCAGTCGCTGCGGCTCCATCTGCTGCCAGGCGTAGGTGATGTCTTGCAGATAGGCCGCGCGCACGAGGATCGGTTCGCCGACGTACCCGGCGTCGAGCAACCGCTTGAGGGTGCGGTGTCGATTCTGGTAGCGTTTCGTCTGGTCGACCATCAGCAGCACCTTATACTGCTGACAGGCGGCGATCATCGCGTCGGCCTCGGCGAGCGTATTGGCGATCGGCTTCTCTACAAAGATATGTTTCCCGGCCTGCGCCGCCTGGATCGCGATCGGGGCGTGGAGGTGATGTGGCAGGCAGAGATCGACCACCTGGATCTCGTGGTCGGCCAGTGCCTCTTCGACCACGCTATACCAGCGGTCGGCACCCCACTTCGTCGCGGCCGCCTGCGCGAGTTCGGCCCGCACATCGACGGCGGCGACGAGACGCGCTTTCGGGTTCGTGGCATAGGCGCTGAAGTGGCCGTTCGATACGCCGCCACAGCCGAAGACGGCGACGCCAAATGAGTCCGGCATGGTGGACGCTCCTCTGTGCTTCGCCTGCCGGAGGTCGACACGGCGAGATGGTGCCCGGAGCAGGATGGGCGTGGGCGTCGGATAACGGGCCTGGTCTGCCAGGGCGCTGAACGCAGGGAAACGTTTCCCGAGCGGTAACTTAACCGAACCGCTTGCGTCCGTCAAATTGCTCCGCTGGCGAGTGGTCGGACAATGTTGGCGGCAGTAACCCGCAGGGACGCCGTCTCGTCGGACAGTGTCAGCGATGGCGCACCGGTGAATAGGGGAGGCCCGCCCGGCGATCATGCCGGGCGGGCCTCCCCTAACGGTGGCCTTTACTCGAAGAAATAGGCGGAGGAGTTGGTCACCGCCGGATCCTGGAAGAGCCACGCGGCGAACCGCTTCTGCGGCACATTCTTCAAGGTGTTCTTCGCCAGACCGTAGCCAGGTGGCGGCAGGACGATCCCGAAGCAATAGAATTGGTCGGCGGCGATCTCGATCAATTCCTTCATGTATTGCGTCTGCTTCGCTTCGTCGACCGTCCCCTTGATCTGGTCGTAGAGCGCCATCTGCTTCTTGATCTCCGCCGGCGGTTCCTCGGGCTGAAGCAACAATTGGCCCGGTGGGTTGTACCAGTAGCGCCACGCTTGCCCCATCAATGACTCATTGTTGAACGGGAAATACCAGCGCGGATCGAGCAAGCCGTCGCGCAAGCCGCCATCGCCGCCCCAGATCGCCGCTTCGTGTTCGTTGGCATCTTTACGCGAGTAGAAGAGGGCGCGATCCTCGTTCTTGACCTGGATCTCGACGCCGACCTTCTGCCACATCGGCTTGATCAGGTTCAGCGTATCCAGCCAGAATTGGTTGACCGTGCCGGCGACCTCGACCTGGAACGAGATCGGCTGGTCGTTCGGCCCGAGGCGGATCCCCTGACCATTCTTCTTCGGGAACGCCTTGTCCAGGGATTCGTTCGCCTTGGCGACATTGAATTCGGTGTACTGCTTGGCAAGGCGCTCGCTGTAATACGGCGATTCTTTACGCGGCGCGGCCTGCCAGGGCTCGCCCTGGCCGACGAAGACGACGTCGATGATCTCTTGGCGGTTGATGGCGTGCGATAGCCCGATGCGGAAATCTTTGTTCTGGAAGATTTGCCGCTTCACCTGATCCTTGGCGTTGAGGTTGAGCGCCAGGACGAAGTTGTTCATCCCCGCGCCAACCGTCTCGAAGAACTTCAGGTTCGAGCGCTGGAGGTTATCCGTGAAGACCGCCTTGTTATTGAGGTTGTTGACCTTGTGGTAGACGAGGTCGAGTTCGCCGCTGAGCGCCTTGAGGAGCATCGTCTCCTGGTCCTGGAACTGCTCGGCCGTGTACTTATCGATGTAAGGGAGTTGGTTCCCCTCGGTATCGACCTTGAAGTAATAGGGGTTGCGGTCGGCGGCGAAGCGCGACGTGCCGGTGTACGCTGTGGTAACGAGCCAGCCGTTGAGTGTCGGCAAGTCCTGATTCTGCCAGAGGGCATTGTACGGCGTGCCGGGGATACCGGCCCCTTTCGTCTGGAAGAGTTTGACCCAGGTGTCCTGATTCGCGTCTTTCGCCAGCTTGTCCACGCCATCGGGATTATATTTCTTGTGGAATTGCTGCAAGTAATGGCGCGGCATGGAGCACATCTGATAGGCATTATAGGTGCAGAGGTTCTGCAGGAAGAGCCCGTTGGCGGCGGCGAACTTACACTTAAAGGTCAGTGCGTCAACCTTCTCGATCGCCATGTTCTTGTTGTCGGCCTTGAGCCAGGCCGCCACGCCACCCGGATTGATGTCGGTGTTCAGGACGAAATCATCCCACCAGAAGACGACGTCATCGGCGGTGAACGGCTTCCCATCGGACCACTTGTGGCCCTCGCGCAGCTTAAAGGTAAATTCGGTCCCCGCCGCATTCACCTCGAACGATTCGGCGATATTCGGGACCACCGCTTTCCACTCGGCATCCCAACGAACGATGTGCTCGTAGCCGATCGTCAGCTGCAGTTGCGCGAGATCGGCACCGCCGAGGAGTCCGTTGCGCCAGGTGCCGCCGTATTTCCCGATCTTTTCGATCGGCTTGATGACGAGTGGTTTCTTGGGCAGACGCTCGACCGTTGCCGGGAGCTTGCCATCCTTAACCAATTGGGTGAGTTGCGGGGCTTCCTTGTAGGCGCTCGGGGCCGCCGCCTGGCCGGTGCTGGCACTCGGTTGCGCGGCCAGCGTCGGCGCGGCACCGGCTGCTGTCGGGGCGGCGCTGGCTCCCGTCGATGGGGCCGTGCTGCTCACCGGGGCGGTGCTGCCCGTGGATACCGCCGCCGTCGGCGGCAAGGCGGTACTGCTGCTGCACGCCGTGATCAGCGCGCTCGCCGCCCCTAAGCTGGAGAGATAGAGGAACCTGCGTCGGGTCACCATCGCCGCGTGCTTCACATCGTCCGTCACAATATCCCTCCCACTTGTCTTGCTCCAACGCAGCCCCTGTCGGGCCATCCTTATCGGGCGTGTCTCCCACACATCTCACTGCCCGGCTCGTCCTCTAGGGTATGTGATCGTTCGGCAGCGCCGGTCGATGCACCGGCTGAAGCATGTTAATCAGCAAGGCACCATGCGGCTGGACAAAATGCCTGGATCGGCGTGGGTGAAACGTTTCCCTACTTGGTACTATAACACGTATGTCAAGACAAAGAACTGCTTGTCCGGTCTATTGTACGACAGGTTGCGGCGTGGTATAGATGTTGAGGCGCGATAACTGGTCTGCATATTTGCGCTGTGCTGAGCGTGATGATCCGCCGTGCGTGTTGATCTGTCCGGCTCACCCAGTTGGCGTCTTGCGGTGCTGACGAGACGGAGGAAGATGGCAACGGGACGGC
>JAABUS010005081.1_pt1 | contig 17795 bp, 15 predicted proteins | sample 5560161 | NCBI WGS metagenome assembly JAABUS01 (sample SAMN10711885, study PRJNA513376) | rock metagenome | isolation source: Antarctica rocks | place: Antarctica: Victoria Land, Trio Nunatak nord | collected 2016-01-04 | reverse complement strand
ACCTTGTGCTGCTGGCGCGGGATGTGGTGACGGCGGTCCTGGTTCAGCTTGAACGGCAAGATGGGCATCCGGGGTTGGGAGGGCGATCGCTTACGTCACCCAGCGCCTCAGCACCACCCACCGCCCGATCCGTGCACCACGCTAGCTCACGGAGCAACTCCGTTGCACGCCGGTAGCACAAACGTATCACATAAAAAGTATGTCGGTATTGGCCAGGTAGCACAAAAGCATCACGAACGCAGCACTACGAAGTGGCTTCAATGCTGTCCGGCAACGAGAGGCGGAGGAAAAGGGCGTATACATCATTGCATCCCTCCTCGATGCAAAAAAGCAGGATGCACTCGCGTCCGGTCGCCTTACGCTAATGCCTCCAACAAGGAGGCAGGGTGATGACTGCAGAATTAGTACAGCGGATGCCGGATGTAGAAGGGGGTGTAAGCCCGAGCCCCAGAAAATTCCGTCGAGAGCCTGAGATTTCGACCCTGGATCCCTTCAGGCACGGGTTCATGGTGAGCGACTTTCCCTAAAAAGGGTTCCGGTAGCAACCAAACCGTAAGTGCGTTTCAGCGAGATGTTCCGGCTCAGATGGCTGTTATCGTTGAGTTAATGCAGAAAACCTACCTTTAATGCGGATCGCCGACGGCTTACCAGAAGCTTGGCTTCTGGATGGATTTAACATGCATAAACCCATGCATTTATCTCTCGCCAGCAAACCCCAGTCGTTTAGGCTCTGAAACGCACTTTCGGTTCGGTTGCTACCAAAACCCCTGACCCGAGAGGAGTGCATCAACTATTTCCGGCATTGCGGCTATGTCCAGTCAAGCTGAAAACGCTCTAACTCGCAAAAGAAGTAATCCTTTGTGGCAAACCCTGGCCGGCCAGGCTGCTGTTGCTTTTGCACGTTCCGGTTCATCCGGATGGCTCCTCGGCTGGTCGGCAACCCTATGTTAACTAATCCTATGCCGAAGCTATAGGCGGGGACCCCATGCAATCTCAGCTTTTGAAGCCCAAACACCCGAGATGCGCGCAGCGATCCAACGGACCCACAGGGCCGGGGACAGTCCTATGACAACCGCGAGCCAGGCCATCCGCAGTCAGGATGCTGCCACCCAAACACCCGCCGGGCGGGCGGTGAAGGCGGGCGGCAACCCGGTCCGGGCACTTGCCGACATGCTGCCGCTGGCCGATGGCCTGGTGGTGCTGGCGGCGTCGGCCGCCGCCTACCTGATGCGCTATGGCACCGAGGCAGTGACGCCGGAGATCCCCGCCGTGACGCTGCTGGCGGCGATCCTGTGCGTGAACCTGCTTCGCGCCGGCGGTGCCTATCGCGACCAGCTCAACGATGGCGTGGTGACGCAGATTGCCCGGACGGCGCGGGCCTGGTGCGGCATCTCGCTCGGGCTGGTGCTGCTGGGCTATTTGACCAAGACCTCCGACAGCTTCTCGCGGGCCTGGACGTTGACGTCGTTCCTGTTGGTGCTGTTTGGCCTCACCAGCCTGCGTGTGGTGATGTCGCTGCTGATGCAGCACTGGCGGCGCACCGGCCGCCTCGCCCGCAATGTCGCGGTGGTGGACCTGTCCGGCAACGGCCAGGCGCTGGCGCATCGCCTGGCCGCGCGCGGGTCGCACGATGTGCGGCTGCTGGGCGTCTATCGCGACGGTGCGGCGGCCGATGGCGGTCCCGACATCGTCAGCCTGACCGCCCTGTCGCGCAGCATGCGGATCGACGAGGTCATGGTGATCCCAGCCCGGACGCCCGAGGGCGCGGGCGCCGCCGCGGAGGCATGGGCGCTCGACGGCGCCATGCGGCGCCTGGGCCAAATTCCGGCCCACCTGCACATCTGCCCCGAGCTGCCGTCGTTCGCCATTGCGCCGCGCGCCGTCGCCATGCTGTTCGACACGCCGGTGCTGACCCTGCGCCAGCGACCGCTGCCTGGCTGGCAGGTGGTGGCCAAGCGGATGGAGGACCTTGCCTTCGGCTTGATACTGCTGACGTTGCTGGCGCCGGTGATGGCGGTGATCGCCATGCTGGTGCGCCGCGACAGCCCGGGCCCGGTCCTGTTCCGCCAAAAGCGGCTCGGCTTCAACAACAATGAGTTCACCGTATTCAAGTTTCGCACCATGGTGCATCGGCCCGACGAACCCGACGTGCCGCAGGCGCAGCGCAACGACCCGCGGGTGACGCGGCTTGGACGGTTCCTGCGCAGCAAGAGCCTCGACGAACTGCCGCAGATCTTCAACGTGCTGCGCGGCGACATGTCGCTGGTTGGGCCGCGGCCGCACGCCTTGGCGCACAACGAGAAGTATGCGTCGCTGATCGACGACTACCTCGGCCGGCATCGGATGGCGCCGGGCATTACCGGGTGGGCGCAGGTGAATGGGTTCCGCGGCGAGACCGACACGCTCGAGAAGATGCAGCGCCGCGTCGAGTACGACCTGGCCTACATCGACGGCTGGTCGGTGACGTTCGACCTGAAGATCCTGATGCAGACCGCGCTGTGCGTGATGTTCGACCGCAACGCGTTCTAGACGGCATTGGTGCAAGGACCGATGAGAGGCTGAGCTGCCCTTTCCCACGTGCTGGTCACGCAATCCGGACAGAGACGGGTTTTGCGGTCCGGATCATTGTGTTGAGCACCGCGACGACTAGGGCGATCTCACCCTGCTGATCGGCCCTAAACTCCGCACGCGGAGTTTGGGGCCGATCAGGTGTTTGTACCGGTCGACAGCCGTTTTCGGCATGGTTGCGCTTGCCATATCCCGTCGCCCTTTGCCAGGCTAACCGGAAGCTGCTTGCCCTGGTTCGCTCACCTTCGCGCCGGCACGCCTGTTGGCCGCAGTTTGTTCAAACACCTTGATCAGCTCGCTGGCGATCCGGTTCCAATCCAGCTTTCCGGTCGCGGTTGCCTCGGCGCCTTCGCGCAATCGAACCCGCAGCACTGGATCATGGGCAATCTTACGGACAGCATCCACCAATGCTTGCGGGTCGCCCGGAGGGACCAACAACCCGTTGTGCCCGTGCTCGACCACATCCGGGATGCCGCCCACCTGGCTTGCGATGACGTAGCGTCTGCCGGCAAAGGCTGCCGCCAGCACGCCACTCTGGGTCGCGCTGAGATATGGCAGCATCACGCAGTCGGCACTCTGGATCGATGCCATGATTTGACAGGGCGGAACGAAACCGTTGTGGATCTTGACCTCCGGCAGGCGCTCGAAGCGCGCCTGCAGCCGATCAAGTTCAGGGCCGTGGCCGGCGATCGACAGTTCGAACGGCAGCCCCTCGGCATGAAGGCTCTCTGCCATCAGCAGCAGGACCTCCACGCCTTTATAGGCCTCCATCCGGCCAAAAAAATATAGTTTCAGGGGGGCGGCAGGGGGCGGCAGCAAGTCTGGCGGCTCCAGGAGCAGCCCGTGCTCGCTTTCGACAACCCGCGGTGCCGAGCTTCCGAGGTTGTTCCGCATCAGGCGCCCGCAATAGGCACCATGGACGACGATGACGTCTGCCCGCCGCCGAAGATACAAGCGAGCCCACGGCATCCGTTGCGCGGCTGTCCGGTCGCGGCCCTCGTGCGGGACGGGATCGTGCACCGTGAGCGCGATCGTCGCGCTGGGCCTCAGCCTGGCGGCAACGCAGGCGTTGAAAAACGCCCTTTTTGGGCCGGAAGCTTCCTGGAAATGAACCACGGACGGCCGAAACCGACTGACGGTCCTAAACATGCGCAGCAGATCCAGCGGAGACTTGAACCGGAACCGCTCCAGACGGCCGACGCCGGCCGTCGGAATTCTGCGGCCCGCGTACTCGTCCGCCACCTGGTCGGCATCGAGACAGACAAGCACGTCGCAGTGCTTCGCCATTCCCGTCGCGTAACCTAAGGCGTACTCGGGAAAGTGAGGTGCGATGATCGCGAGCCGCATCACGACAGACGGACCCGGGACGCCCAGATCCGGGCAACAGCCTGGCGTTCCCCGGCGCTGGCAAGCAGGAAGACGTAGCCGGCGCTGCCGAGAGCCGAGTAGGCAGCACATTCGAGGACCAGCGTCCACAGATGCCGGGCGCCGAGCAGGGTGCCGGCTTCCCGGCACAGCAGCGCAGCCAGCAGAAGCCCTGCAGGCGGGAGCAGGTCAGTAAACCGAAGCGGATTGCGCTGCAGGATGCCGATTACGGTGGCGCACCGCACGACGTTGACTGCCACGAACACGATTGCGACCGAAAGTGCGGCCCCGGTCGCCTGGAATGCCGGGATGAGCACCAGGAGAGACGCCACCAGCAGCACCGCCCCGGCGCTCAGGATGACCAGTTCCAGCCGGTGGCGGCCCGTCATGGACAACACGTACCCGAACGGCGCCAGGATCGCGCTTACATACCAGCCGAACGCCAGCAAGAACGCCAGTGGCCACGGGAAACTGAAGCTCTGGCCGAACACCAGGTCCAGGTCGGTGCCGAACACGGCGATGCCGCCGAACAGATAGCCGCCCAGCAACGTCGCACGCCGCAAGTAGGCCCGCAGCTCCGCCACGATCGCCGCCATGTCGCCGCGCTTGTAAAACAAAGCAATGCTGGGTCCCAGGGTCTGTGAGATTGCAATCGGATAGATTTGGATAAGCTGCGCCACGGTGCTCATGGCCGTGTACTCGCCGACGATCTGCGTGCTGGTCAGCGCCGCAAGGATAAGGATGTCAACGAGCCGGATCGCCTGGTAGATCAGCAGCGACAAGGCCATCCAAAGCGACTCGGACAGCACGCTCTGGGCTTTGCGGGCCACGAGGGGCGCCCGCATCGGCAAGGGTCTGATCCGGTTCGCGCGGTTGTCGAACATCAACGCTGCGAAGGCATAGAGGAACATGGCCGTATTCACCCAGACCAGACTCTCGACGCCGCCGTCCCCGAGTAGCACCAGGCCTGAGAGCACAAGGCGAAAGATAGGCTGGCTGTAGTTGACAATTACGGAGTAGGCCACCACGCGATCAAAGGCCCGGTAAAGCGCCCCAGAAATTTGCACGTCTGTCGCGAACACCATGCCGACCATCGTAATCAGGCACAGCAAGGAGAAATTCGGTATGTCCTCGTAAATGGCTTGCAGCGCCCCGCCTAGCCAGGTCGCAACCAAAGCGAGCAGCAGCAGGTTCAATCCTGCAACAAAGATGCGCAATGCCCGCGAGATGGTCCGCAACTGGCGAGGACGGTCGTGATAGAAGCTTGCATGCTTCAGCAGCGCAAGGTCGAGGCCGAGCGGAGTGACAATCAGCAGTATGCTCGACAGGCTCTTCAGCGTTCCCAATGCTCCGAACGCGACCGGTCCAAGGGTCCGGGCGATGAGGATGCTTGTGGCAAATACCGTCGCCTGCTGGATCAACAGCCCGCCCGAGACGACGACGGTTTCGCGAAACTTCATTCGAGGTGTCTCCAGACGCCAGACCACGGCTCGCTACAGGCTTGCCTGTTGTCATACTCTTCGCACCGCAGCAATATACGCCCCTTGCATAACCGCGGAAACGAAACGGGCCGCCGACCGTGCGCGAGACGCTCGACATGGGTTGATCTTCGGCGTTGCTTGGACAATGCCGGGTCGATCCGGGGACGCTGATGCAGGGGAACGCTGATGGACGTAGCTGAGCTTGATCGGTCGCTCGAAAAGGGCATCAGGACGCTCCTGCTTGCCATTTGGCGGCACAAACTCCTGTTCATCGTGACCGGGGGCATCGTGTTCATAGGTGTCGTCCTCGTGGCGTTGTATATCCGTCCGGTTTATGAAGGATCGACCCTGCTCATTGCCGGTCAGGCTGGCCTGCAGCAGCAGCAAGTGCCCGAGGGCGCGCGCAGGCCAGCTGACACGGCCGTGGCCTTGGCGCGGGTCGCGGAAAGCGAGGAGGTCGTCGCCGAGGCGATCGAGAAAGTCGGGCTGCAGAACCTCGTGCGGGACATCAACCCAAATCAAGTTTCGATCTCAGACCGTCTGCGGAAGCTGGTGTTCCCGTCGGTTGTTCTGCCCAAGGTCGATCTCTCCCCCATTGAGACCTACCTGCCTGCGATCAAGCTGGCGCTCAGCGTCAAAGGGGAGCTGAACTCCGACATCATCCGCATCGCGTTCAGGAACTGGGATCCGGTTGTCGCCGCCAATTTTGCCAATGCGGTTGCGCAAACCTTCGTCGATCGCCAGCTTACGCTGCAGAGCAGGCCCGGCGCGGCGGACTTTTTCCGACGGCAGCGGGAGCGTTTCGAGGACGACATCAAGCGTGCCTCGGACGAGTTGGAGCAATTCTCCGTCTCGACCGGCATCTACGCTGCGGAAGATCAGCGACAGTTGCTTTTGAGACGGCTGAATGACTTGTCAATTGCCTCGGCACTCACCCGGGCCTCCATTTCCGATAAGGCCGGTCAAAGGCAGTCGCTCGCCGATCAACTGCGCAAGCTCGCTCCAGTCGCTCGGTCTCCTTACGTCTCAGCGCTGGTGGACACGCTGGGTGCGGACCATGCCGCGCCGGGACCCCGCACCAACGACTCCCGTATCATAGACGACCGCTCGACCGATCCGCCGCTATTGCTGGTCAGGGTTTACCAAGAGTCGATGGTGGCGCTGTTCAAGGTCAACTCGGATCTTGCAGGTGCCCAGAGCATGCAAAAGCAGCAGGCTGACGAAGTCTCCAACCTGACGTCGGAGCTGAACGCCCTGTCGGAGAACCAGCAGAAGTTTGCGCGGCTGAAACGGGCGGTTGAACAGGCGGCCCTTAACTCAGACCTTTATTCGCGGCGCATGGTCGAGGAGCAGATCAACGCCGATTCGAACGCGGCGAAATTCTCGTCGATCAAGGTGCTGCAGAAAGCGACCGTTCCGTTGAAACCTGTGTTCCCGAACTATGTTCTCGTGGCAGTCTTCGCTGCCATGCTGGGCGGCGCAGCCGGCCTCGGCGCCGCAGTCCTGGGCAGCCGGTCAGGTCGGTGAAGGCGCTGCCACAAGGACATTGCCTGACGAACGCCGCTCGATCAGGCTGTAGGCAGTCAACATGATGATCCAGACGATGTTGGACCGATCCAACAACGAAGACTCCAGTAGGTCATGAAACATGCAGAACGAAACAAGAGACGCAAGCAGCCAGCGCGACCGCGGCGGCGGCAGCGGTTGTGTTGTCAGGATGTAGAGCGGTCGCACGACTAAGGCGAACACGGCCATGACCAGGCCGACCAACCCGGTCTGGACGAGCAAGTCGAGGTACCCGTTGTGAGCATGCGCGATTGTGGTCAGCCATTCTGCGCCGTCCTCGTAAACCGGGCTGGCACTGCCAATCGCCCAAAACGACCCGTAGCCGGAGCCTAGAAGCAAATGGTCTCCAGCGTAGCGGAACAGGACAGGCCATATCTGGACGCGACCGGTCAGCGACCCGGGATCGTCGAAAATCGCCATCAGGTCGGCGACTTGATCGCCGAAGCCGATCACCAGCAGGACCGACAGGCACAAGCCGGTCGCAAGCATGATGTTGCGCAGGCTCGGGTTGCGATAGCCGCGGTCAATCAAAACGCCCGTTAACGCGGCAGTGACGACAGCTCCACCCGACGTCTTTGACTCGGTCATCGCCAGGAACCCCAGCGACAGCGCAGCCAGGATCGGGGCCGTAATGAACGAGCCGCCCTTGAACGCTAAGTCGCCGAACAGGAGTGCTGCGACGGCGCACAGCGCTCCAGCCTCGTTCTTGTGCGTGTGAATGCCGCGCCAATTGCCGGCAAGCAAAGGCTCCGCCTCGTTGGTTTGGTGGATCGCTTGGACCACGATCGGGATCACCATCCAGTCGAGGAGAACAATCAGCGCGAACCAGGCAGCAAGGCTGGACACAACCTGCCGGTAGCTCAGCATGTTCACGGAATAGATGACACTTAAGACCACGATCGTGGTGAACAAAATCCGTCGGAACGACACCGCGGGCTCGATCGCCCAGGTGACGCTGGCCCAGCACCAGAGCAGCAGGACGGCGAGTGCGATCGGCACGTCCAGCAGGGCTTGCGAGCTTTTCATCAGCAAAGTAGTGGCGACAACCAGCGCGAATACCAGGACGAAGGCAGCCTGCCGCACACTGTCGCCGGTCCCGTTCAGTGCTCCTTCCGCGCTGTACTCGCCCGTGATGATCGGAGTAAAACCGATGAACGCGACGAAGATCAAACAGGAGAAGCAGAGGCCGGGCAGGCGGTCGCGCCATGTGCCCGCGCCCCACACCATACTGGCCGACCTTGCTGCGGCAATTCGCAACGACACGCCGACGCGGAATGATTTGACTGATGCTCGAATCCGAACGCCCTCATGTTGGCTTACCTCGCGCCAGACAATTGAATGTTGCGTATCTGCATCTTCTTTACGTTTGCTCATTCGTCAAAGGACCCAGTGTGGCTCTCATGGATAGGCCAGTAACAGATGCGATTTAATGCAACCATAGAAAATGTCCAAGCGATGCGGGCCCAGAATATATGTCTACGAAAAAATAAATTGATCCTTTTAGCTTGACAGAACCGTGAACTAACCCCTTGTTTAAAAGAACAGGATAAAAAAATTCGGAATGGGCAAGGAACGTTTGCTTGGGCGAGACTTTCCTCATTTCTGAGACGTGGTTTATGGCGAAGAAGATATTGGCTGTTGCGTCAGGAGGCGGGCACTGGCTGGAACTCTGCCGCATCCGCCCAGCGTTTGCCGGCCTTGATGTGACGTTTGTCAGCGTTCACCCGAACTACGCCGACCAGGTGCAAGGCCACCGCTTCTACGTGATCAGGGACGTATCTCGCCGGGATTGGTGGGGCATCGTGGTGCTGATCCCGCAACTCGCCCGCATCGTTCTGAAAGAGCGGCCAGACGTCGTCATCACTACTGGCTCGTTTCCTGCCCTGTTCGCTTTGGCCATAGCCAAATCCATGGTGCGAGCCAAGACGATCTGGATCGACAGCATCGCCAACGTTGAAAAGCTTTCTTCGTCCGGCTCCCTGGCGCGCTACGTCGCCGATGTCTGGTTGACGCAATGGCCGGCGCTGAAGGTTGATCATAGACCGGCCTATTGGGGGGCAGTCCTGTGATCCTGCTGACCATCGGCACCATGCTTCCGTTCGACAGGCTGGTGCGGACAGTTGACAAATGGGCTGCCAAGCACCTTGACGAGAAGGTGTTCGCTCAAATTGGTGAGCAGGGCGTCTATGAACCCAGCCATATGCGCTGGACACGCCTGCTGGCTCCCCGCGAGTTTTCGGCGTTGATCGATCGCAGCCGCCTACTGATTGCCCATGCAGGGACAGGCAGCTTCTTCTTGGCGGCGGAGAGGGCGCGTCCGATCGTGCTGTTCCCGCGCCGGGCCAGCTTGAAGGAGCATACGACCGACCATCAAGTTGCGACCGCCCGCTGGCTGGGTGGGAAGCATGGCGTGTATGTGGCCATGACAGAAGACGAGCTTCCATCCGTGATTGCGCAAGCTCTCGCACGACTGGATGTCGTGGCCGACCGTGTCGCCCCGTTTGCCCCGGAGCCGTTCATCGCCCGCCTTCGCGAAGCGCTGCTCTCCTGACGGCAAGCCGTACTCATTAAAGTTACCTGGAGAAGTAGATGGTCCGCTTAGCGCTTATCGGGCTGGGAAAAATGGGCATATCGCACCTGGCGATCATGCGCTCCCATCCAGATGCCGAACTGGTCGCCGTGTGCGACACTACCCGCTACGTGCTCGACGTCCTGGCGAAGTGCACCGGCCTGAAAGTTTACGACGACTATAAGAAGATGTTGCGCGAGGAGAAGCTAGACGGTGTCGTCATTGCCACGCCGTCCCGTCTTCACGGGGACATGGTTCGCGCGGCCCTGGACCACAACCTGCACGTATTCTGTGAAAAGCCGTTCTGTCTCGACCCGGACGCCGGCCAGCGGCTTGCAGAACTCGCCGAGCAAAAGGGGTTGGTCAACCAAGTCGGCTACCACTACCGCTTCGTAGGGCCTTTCCGGGAAGCCAAGCGCCTGATTGAGCTTGGTGCCATCGGCCGTGTCCACCATTTTCGGGCCGAAGCCTACGGCCCCGTGGTGCTGCGCCCGAAGAATGTGACCTGGCGAGCTCATAAATCCGAGGGTGGTGGCTGCCTTTACGACTACGCGAGCCACGCCATCGACCTGGTGACGTTCGTCATCGGAGAACCAGAACGGGTTCGTGGAACGGTGCTGAATACGATCTTCTCGCGCGATGTCGAAGACGAGGTTTATTCAACGCTTTTCCTTGCCAACGGCACGACCGGCCAGATCGCAGCAAATTGGAGTGATGACAGCCTCCGCAAGATGTCCACCAAGCTCAGCATTTGGGGCACCAACGGCCGACTGACGGTGGATCGGCAGGAAACACAGCTTTATGTGCGTGATCCGAGTGCAGCGGGTACACCGCTCAAAGCCGGATGGACGGTCTCCTACACGACGGAGCTTTCGGACAACCAGTTCTTTTACCTGCGTGGCGAAGAGTATTCGGCGCAGATCGATCACTTCGTGCAGGCCATCCGGCAGGGCGGCAGGGACGCCGTCTCGACATTCGCTTCTGCAGCCATCACGGACCGCGTCGCTGCCATGATGGTGCGGGATGCGGCGGGCCTGCCGGAGGCGGCGAACGAAATGATAGCCACCCGGACTCTGCCGCCTCCAGCACGCGTGCGAAGCCTGTTCGGCCGTGCTCGCGCCTTGTTGTCCTGAACCAACCATCAGCAGCGAGCGCAGCGATGCATAGAGTATTATTCGGCGACAATCAGTTTTTCGGCGTGAACCACATGTCCGAGGAGAAGGCCCGGGCGCAACTTATGAGGTTCGAAAGCGACCAGGCGATCATCGACGTGCTCGACATCGCCTACGATGCTGGCATCCGCGTCTTCATGTGCACCACCCATGACCGGATCGCTTCCATCTGCGATCATGTGCGCGCGAACCCTGAACGCTACCGGGATTTCGAGTTTTACCCGTGCATGCCGTATGCGCACAAATATGCCAATGCAGTGACCGAGCACGGCATCCTCGAGGCTCTGAAGCTGTTCCTGCCAAAGGAAGGCGCGATTGGCGCTTTGATGAAAAGTGGGTTGTCAGTTGCGAAAAAGGATGTGCAGGGAATCGCGCAACTGCTCATTGACGCCGAGATGAAGATGTTCCACGGCCTGAAAACGCCGGTCATCTGGTTGCAGAACGTGGTGACCGATCTGCTGCTCGGGAGCGGCTTCAACGAGGCTTTCAGCTACTTCGCCCAGCACGTCAGGACCAAGTACAACGCGGAGCCAGGTTTTATCACCATGAACCTACCGAAGCTGCTCGACGTGCTTGATGCGCAGGGAATCAAGAATCCGATCGTCTGCGCCAATGTCAACAAGCTGGGCTTTCGCATGTGTCCAGGCATCCAGGAGTATGAGCGGCTTATCGCGACGCGAACCTTCCGGCCAGTCGCGATGTCCGTGATGGCGTCAGGAGCTATCCCGCCGCGCGAGGCGATCGACTACGTTTGCAAGCAGACAAACATTCGATCGATCGTGTTCGGCGCTTCAAGCCGCGGGAACATCCTCGAAACCAAACGCCTGATCGATGAGCTGAGCGCCGCGGCCTGACTGCCCGGAACGGCAGCATCTCGATCGGTTTCGCGACTGGTATCGGAAGCTGGGCATGAACATCCTGATCTTGGGTGGAACTCCGGCTCACCGCGGAGGACTGGAGCAGTTCTGCGACCGTGCCCGCGAAGCCCTGTCCGAAGTCGGCGGCCATCGTGTCAGGCACGTTTATTCGCACAGCAGCTACCTCCGCCTTCGATCCCTTCCGGCATTCCTCGGCAGTGTTCTGGGCCTGCTTGTGGCACGGCGGGAGCGCCCGGATTGCGTCTGGCTGCAATATGTCAGCTTTCCAGACCTGGCGCTGCTGTTGATATGCCGGCTGCGGCGCTTGACGGTCCTGGTCACGCCACACCTCGGCTCCAACTGGGCATCGCAAACCAATCCCATGATGCGGTGGCTGACCAAGATGTCACTGGCGGCCTCGAGCGGCATTGGCCTGCTGTCTCCAACCCAGGCCAAGGAGTTGGCACTTCCTGTTTCGCCTCCCAGGTTCGAGCTGTTCACCTTTCTGCCCCGCACGCTGCCGCGCAGGACGGCTGCACGTCCTGGTCATGGCCGGCTGCGGCTGGTTCATGCCGGGCGGCTATCGGTTGGAAAAGGGTCGTTTTTGTTCCTCGATGTCTGCGCGATCCTGCAACGGGCCGGGTTCGCGTTTGAGGCCTCGCTGATCGGTCCCTGCGACGACGCGACGAGCGACAAGCTCCGTTCGGAAATTGAGCGGGCGGGTCTGCAAACCCGCTTGGATTTTGTAGGACCGCTGCCGGAGGCCGAGTTGCTGGAAAAGCTGACATCGGCGGATATCTTGGTCCACCTGTCGCGGATTGACTCATTCCCGCTTATTGTCCTCGAAAGCATCGGCTGCGGCGTCTTTCCGGTCTGCAAGGACCTGCCCGGCGCGCGCCTCATGACCCAGTCGTACTGTGGGCACATCGTCGATGGCAGCGGCGAAGCCGAGCAAGCTGCACAATTCATTCTCAATGCTGACCTGGATCAGCTCAGGACCAGCGCCGATGCCGCCAGCGTCTGGTTGAGAAACGATTTCGGTTGGGGCAACTGTGTCGATGCGGTCGAGCGTGCAGCCGCTCGGCTTGTATGGGGCGAGAGTGTGGCGGAGTGCAGGCGGATGCCCGATTGGAAGTTATGATGCCCCCGATAATGGCGTGCACGGCCGCCTTGCTGATTGCGCTCGCGAACCTTGCTGCCTCGTCCGCGCACGGCTCTCCGCCTACTGCCGAGCCGCCCTTTCCGCATTTCGAGGTGACGTTCAGCTACGTTCCGGCGCGTGATGGCCTGGCTCTGCTCAGGGGCGGTCCAGGCCAAAACGGTTACGCAGCATCCGCTCGGGCGCAAGGGACGACACAATTCTGGGAGCCGCGCTTCAGCACTGAAAGCCGGGCGAAAGGCACCGACAACATCTACAATGGCGAGTTCGAGTTCTATCCCGATCCCGAGTACCCTTGGTCCAACGGCTTCAGCCCGTTCTCGATTGTGGAGGGCAGCCTTCGCATTCGGGCGGAAAGGACCGCTGACGCTCATTTCGCACCAAGTGAGATCCCCGACGATCCGGCGACGGGGCAGCCCTACCCTTGGGTCTCAGGCGTTCTTGTGTCGCGGCAGTCGTTTTCGCAGCATGGTGGTTATTTCGAGATCGACGCCAAAGTGCCGAGCGGTACCGGCACGTGGCCGGCCTTCTGGCTTGTTCCTGACGACGAGCAGCACCCGCCTGAGATCGATATATTCGAGTACCGGGGCCACCTTACCCGTGAGTACCACGTGGCCGTCCTGTCCCCGCCTCAGCAAAACGATGAGGCATCCTATCAGGCGGATCGCGATCTGAGTGAAGACTTCCATAAGTATGCCATCCTATGGGCCGATGACAGGATCGAGTTCTACCTTGATCGGCGCCTGACATGGACCAAGGATCTTTCGCGAAAGCCAGAGTTCGGGCAGCCGTTCTACATGATTGTCAACCTTGCCATAGGCTCTCGGGGGCTTAAGGGCTTTGTTCCGCCACCGGATGACAGCACGCCAAGCCAGGCCGATTTCATGGTGCGGTCCATCACGGTCTGGCAGCACGAGGGGCCGACCGCCGTGCTTGCCTCGGCGACGAGCGTTCGCGAAGACGTGCCGGCCGGCAGCGCAATCGCCGACTTGTCCATGTCCAGGTTCGGCGTCGGGACCAGGGAGCAGTTCTCCATCGTCGATGACCCGGATGGGATGTTCCAGATCGACGGTTCCAAGCTCCGCAGCAGGGCCACGTTCGATTTCGCCCGGAAGCAGTCGCACCTCGTGGTTGTCAGGGCCACCGATAGCCAGGGCCGCGCCTGGCAGCAGCCTTTGACCATCGACGTCCTCGACGCCGGCCGCGGCAGGAACCTCTATCGCGGCAGCCCGGACAACCCGGCGGCACGCCCCGGCACACCCGCCAGCGACTGGGCCGTTGAGAATGCCTGGACGAGGAGGAACGTGGCGATCCTGGTCGGCGTGCATGACGCCGATGGGGAGCGCGCCGCCGAGTTCATCCGTGAAAAGTCAACATTGTCGCCTGCAGAGTTCTCGATCAGCCAAGTCGTCGGCGCCGCAGCCGACGCGCCCGGACGCTACATCATTAGGGGCGATTTCAAACCGCTCGGTAGGAACTGGATCAAGGCGGAGATCGCGACGGCCGATGATTCGAGCATTCTGCAAGTTTATTTCAACCTAGAGGCTGGCAAGCCTGGCCGCTACTACCTGAGCCCGCCCGGAGGGGACCAGCCTCGCTTCATCGTCAACAGCAGGCCCGTGATCGCCCCCGTCGGCAACGGCTTTTATCGGTGCCAGGTTGACTTCACCTCGACAATGCCGGGGGCGCTGCGAACCACCTGGAAGATCGCCGCATCCGGCGAAGAACCTTCATATGGCCATATTGGCGACGCCACGTTCGCCAACGGAATATCCCGGCCCGGGCGGGGCGTCCTCTTCCAAGGCCTGCGAATGCTGGCTCCCTGAATTGGTCGGCGGCCCCCGCACCGCTGCGACAGCCGCCGTGCAGACTGGCAATGCTTTCAGGAGAGGGGCGCGATGACGATGGAGAAATGCCGGGTTGATGTCGTCAGCAGGGTCGCTGCCGTGCCAGGGCCGGTGGCGCCGTTGGCATCGACGGCGTTGACATAGAGGTTACGGTCCGTCGCGGCCGTGCCGCCCCAGGCGTCATTCAGAAAGGAAACGGCGACGTCATGCGTCCCGGCCGCCATCGCATGGCCGAAGGCGAAGTTCTGCGCGCCGCCGCTGGCATGAGACACGCTGACCGACTGCGCCGCGCCGAGAGTCTTGCCGTCCACCGCGACCGTGAACTGCGCATCGCCCTGCCAGGCATCCTCCGAGAGCTGCAGCACGAGCGGGCTGGCGGCGGTGGTGGCGTGGGCGGTACCATTCGCCCACAGCGTGGCCGCCGGGCTGGCGGACGCCCGTCCGTCGAGGCTGACGCGGCCGACGTAGAGGTTCCGGTCCGTGCTGGATGTGCCGCCATAGGCGTCATTGATGAACTGGACGCCCACATCGTGCGCGCCGGGTCCCCATTGCCCTGTGAGGGTGACGGTTTGCGACTGGCCTTGGCTGTGCGACGCCGTGACGGCCACGGTACCGCCGACCGTCTTTCCGTCGACGGTGATGACGGCCTGCGCGTCGCCTTGCCAGGCATCCTCGGATAGGCCGAGCTGCAGGGTGTCGGTCGCCGTGGAAGTGGGGAGCGGCGCGAAGGCGGCAGGCTTGATCTCGAGGATGACGGGGTCCTTGGACAGCCCGAACGAGACGGAGGAGGCATTGGCGTTGGACTGCACCGCGGCGAGGCCGCTGACCGGATCGTAGACGCTGACCGCCTGCGCGGCGCTCGCAAAGGTGACGGTGATATTGGATGCCGGCGGCGTCACGTTGGAGGTGCCGTTGTAGAGCGTGGCGCCCCCGTTCCAAACGACGAGGTCGAACGTGCCGTCCGACTTCTGCAGCAGCATTGAGGAGGCGGTGCTGGGAAGTCCGGCGATGCCGTAGGCCAGGCTGCCCAATGGCTTGGACGCGGAGCCCACCGGGTCCGACAGCAAGTGCAGCAGGTTGCCGATGTCGGTCGCCGCGGGCTTCGCGCTGCCATCGACGCGGAACAGGCCGAACTGGTTCTCCTGCGGCGTGCTCGAGGTGTCGTCTTGCAGCTCGTAGAGAAAGGTGCGGAAGGCGCCGTCCTTGAAACTCTCCAGCAGGGCGTTGGTCAAGATGATGCCCTGCGTCGCCTCATCGGTTACTCCCCAGGTCGCGCTGCCATAGCCGGAACTGGAGATGCCGGTTTCCGTGACATAGACGGGTTTGCCCGGCGCCGTCGCCTGTGCAGCGGCGATTCCGGCCGCCATCTTGGCGCCAAGCTGCTCGCCGACCCCGCCATAGACGTGCCAGTTCGAGGCGCCAACGTAGGCCGACACGTTCGGGGCGGAGTCGATCAGCGCCGTGGATGCGGCCACCACCGTCACCCCGGCCAAGGCCGCCGCCGCCGCGACCGCCGCCTGCAAGCTGGCGTCGTCGGCCGCGCCCCAGGCCAGGTTGCCGTAGGAGTTGCTACCATTCAGGCTATAGCTGCTGATGTTGTACTCGTTCGCGCCTTCCATGCTCTCCACGCTGCCCGGCACGGCGTTGACCAGGGTCACAGCTCGCTGCGCATCCTCGGTCGAACCTACTGTGGTGAAGGCGGCTGCGGTTGGATTGACTTGGCTCAGGTCGAAGACAACGCCTGTCTTTGCTAGGGCAACATATTCCGGCAACGCCCAATCGTAGGGCGTTCCATCGCGAACGTGCTTGACGCCGAGGGCGGCAATTTCGGCGCCGATTCGCTGCGTGTTCGTCCACACCGAACTACCGGAGTCCATGTGTGCATTGACGCCGACCGAGTTCACAAAGCTTCCGGCGCTGGCCGCTTGCACGGAATTGATCGTTGAAGACGAGGCTATGATCGCAGTCGCGTTAGCTGCCGAAGATGAGTTCGCCATCTAAAACTCTCTATGTTTATTGTTATATTTGTTTATGCTATCCTCGAGAGCTTACAACGATGCGTCATGTCTATCATGCAAAGTTTTGTACTGTTTTATATAAATACGTTTATGCTTATTATTTAACTAATTGCGACTAAAATTCAAAATTGTCAGACCCCGTTTTGAAAGTCATGAAGCGGGTAGCCGTTTGCGGTTTGGGTGAGCGACGCGATGGAGCATGAGGCGGATCATGGCGAGGGTGACCATGGCTTCGGAGACTTCGGGCAGGTGCTCGTAATCCTTGGACAAGCGCCGCCACTGACCGAGCCAGCCGAATGTCCGTTCGATGACCCACCTGCGAGGCAGCACGACAAAGCCCTTGGTGCCTGGGATGCGGCCGACGACGACCAGCGTGATGCCGAGCAGGAAGCAGGCGAGCAGCGCGGCCACGCGGTTATAGATGCTGTCGGCGAATACGGTCTGGAGCCAGCAGTAGAGCGGCTTGATGCGCCTGAGCAGGTCGCCCGCGCCGTCGGCGTCCTGGACGGAGGCGACATGCACGAGCACGCCGAGCAGCAGCCCTTGCGTGTCGACCGCGATGTGGCGCTTGCGCCTATTGATCTTCTTGGCAGCATCATAGCCGCGCAGTCCCCCGCTTTCCGTGGTTTTCACACTCTGTGTGTCAATGATGGCAGCCGTCGGGCTGGGCTCGCGCCCCGCACCCTCGCGCAGTGTCGTCACGAGATGATGGCGCATGGCCTCCCATGCGCCTGCGCTGAGAAAGCCCGCATGTCGCTATACACGGTGGGCCAGGGCGGGAACGCCGGAGGCGGCGGCAAATGCCGCCACTGACAGCCGGTGCGCACAAGGTAGAACAGCCCGTCCAGCAAGCGTCGTATGTCGGTCGTGCGCGGGCGGCCTCCGGGTTTGGCGGGCGGGATGAGCGGCTCCAGCACGCGGAACTGGTCATCACTCATGGCCTGGCCAGACCCATAGTCCCCGACCAGCACGCGATCCTCCGGCGTCCACATGGCGATCTCCAGGCAGGAAACCTCCTGGAACGTCGCAAACTCGGCCCCGGTCAGCCCGTCACGTCAGTCTCGCCGATCTTTCAAAACGGGGTCTCAGAACGGTTATAATCGCTATTATTGCGATATCCAAGTTGAACATGAGTAGGTGGGGTGCTAACGATGACGCCTTGAATTCTTCAAAGGTATTGGATGGACATCTTG
>JAABUS010005080.1_pt1 | contig 17801 bp, 17 predicted proteins | sample 5560161 | NCBI WGS metagenome assembly JAABUS01 (sample SAMN10711885, study PRJNA513376) | rock metagenome | isolation source: Antarctica rocks | place: Antarctica: Victoria Land, Trio Nunatak nord | collected 2016-01-04 | reverse complement strand
TGTTGTTTGATTTGAAAGTTGATTGATTCTCTTGATCGATTTGATTCTCTAGCAATCAACGAAGATTCTTTATCGCTGATTCTATTAATCGAAATGAACGATGTGTACTTAATGAGCTGTAAGTCGTTTAGCAATTCTATCAGTCTCGCTGTTGATTCTATAGATTTTCTAGTGTTGTTTTGTCTTTTGATTGCATCAATCATCAGATAAACGAATTTCTTTAGACTTAATCTGTCTGAACAAATATATTGAATGAGTAATGAGTATTTGTATCGTATGATAAATGAGATTCTTAATGTAATGTTGAGATCGTGTCTAGATCATTCAATCAAAGAGACTCAGAGCTGATATGTATGTATTGTTCTTTAGAAATAATTATAACAAGACATCAAGAATACAGAAGAGAAAGAGTGCAAGCTCTTTTATAAATAATGACTTGAGACTGCGCTAGACTCGATACAGATGTGATGTAATATGTCAGATGTGTTTATCTAAAAGAATGATGAAAGAAATGAATGAAGAAAGTGCTGAACAACGAGAAGAAGTGCTGAGAATGATTCAAAGAGATGCGCTAGATTCAAACTAAACATAGCATCATGACTTGCTTTAATCAAATTGATTAGAATTAGATCTGAATTCTGATTGATTCAGGCATGTTCATAACAAAGACAATAAATCAATATATTTGAAACTGCTACATTTATCAGCGATCAAAGACTTCTTGAAATAAATTCAATGAACTACTACATTCTTTACTCATACTTGAACAGCAATGAAAAAACATAGTCATGAATTTCATCATTGACTTATCTTTTTTGAAAGACAAAAACATCATACTAACAATGATATGTAGATTGACAAAGAAATGACACTATATTTCTTGTTCTATTGATGACAAAGAAATCACAGCAAAAAAAACAGCTGAGCTAATGCTTCAGTGAATATATCAAATACACGATTTACTCGATTTCATTGTTCAAATCGAGACTCTCAATTTATCTTCATTCTATGAAAGTTTCTTTGCAAAAGACTGAGCATTAATCTTTAATTATTCACTGTCTATCACTCTCAAATCGATGATCAAAGTGAATGAATCAATCAGAATGTTGAAAGATATCTTTGATTCTTCTGTTCATACATGCAGAATGACTGAGCTAAGCTACTACTCATGATTGAGTTCGTTGATAATAATGCTCTGTTCTCAGTCATTTTCTCGATCTCTTTCTTTCTAAACAAAGACTTTCATTCTCGTATGAGCTTTGAACTCGATGTCAGCGAATATGAAAGTTCTTGTGAACGCTTGCAGATGACTAAAGTCGAGAATATATCTGAACATATGAACAAAACATTGAAGTTTGCTCGCGAGTCGCTAGTCAAAACATGAGAACAAATGATGAAACAAGTCAATAAGCATAGAAAAGAAGTTAATTATAAGATCAAATCAAAAATGTTTCTGAATGAAAGAAACATCGTTACAGCGAGATCTTTCAAGAAGCTAAATGACAAAATGCTCGATTCTTTCATCAATCTAAATCTCATCGACTCTTCATATAAACTGAAATTATCAGAGTCTATGCATGTTCATGATGTATTTCATTCTGATCTGCTTTGCTTTGTCGTTGACAACTTCTTGTCTGATCAAAAGAATGAACTCTCAGATTCAATAATGATAAACGATGAAGATGAATAAAAAATCAACAATATATTGAATTCTCGTCGATATTGAAGATGACTTCAGTATAGAGTCAAATGAAATGACTATGACAATGATCTCAATTGATACAACGCTGATGACAACAAATTTATGAATGCTCAGAAGATAGTTGATGATTTTTATATTTGATATTCAAACAAATTATGCTAGAAGCGCTTTCAACTATTCAGTCAATCAGAATTTAATGAGTCTGAGTCTGTGAAATCATGATTGAGCAATCAATTGAATCAAGCAGAAAATACATTCATGCAAACATGAATCATCAAAGAGAAAAGATAATGTCACGATTCTAGTCTTGTCAGACTCAATCTTCTAGTTTTGTCAGATTTATTCTCACTTCATCATCTTGACTAGTCTCTATTGAGTTTAGCGTCAACTGAGAAACACACATATGTAATCAACTTCTTTTTTGTAGCTATCTTTCTTTCTTAGCATTTATCTTCTAGTTAAATGACACTCATATTGACTCACTCTATGCTGATTTTTAACATTTTCAATCTTGACAAAAAATTGAGTTGCAACATTCTTTCAGAAATTCAATGTATCATTAAAGAGCTTTGTTGTTTTTTGATTAAACAGATTGCTCATGTCAATCTTGAACTCAACTTGATGTAAGTTAATTCAAAGTTCTTCTTTCAGTTGAGATAAAAATCAGTCAATTTGCTGCACACAAGATTTATTCTGAATCTTGATGCAATTAACTGCATCATGAAAGTGAAATGATGTTTGCATCACGACAAGCTGCTTACGACTGTAGTGAGAAATAATTCATAGCTTGCTTGCAGCAAGATTCACTAGACTCTTGATTTACAGTGAGTAGTGATTGATAAATGCTATGCTCAGTTCGCGATCAATCATCAATTGCAAACGTTGATTAAGCTGTTAAAACAAAGCATTGTGTCATTTGCAAAGCTTCAATGTTGTAACAAATGAGACTGAATTATTCTCGTCAGTAGAAACAGACGAAATCGTGATATAATCATCATCAATAAAGAGAGCGTGTAGTTTTTTCAATCATAAACTCATCTCTGTATCATTGAATCAAGATTGCTCTTTATCTTTTCTTGTCGATGATCTGAAAATCGCGATTCATGATTGATCTTTTAAAAGTCAAGTGATCATGTCATAACTTAAATTCTTCAGATCGAAGATCTTCTTTGCATTGAGCAATGTAAGAAATTGAGTGAGATGAGCTTGATGATTGATTCTGAATTCAGAAAGATCATCATCTGTTGTCATTTGTAAGATCAACAGATTGAATATATCTTGAATGTAAGTTTGAATCATGAGATTGACATCGATGATGAAAGCTTCTGTAATGACTTGTTTATATTCTTTTGATTGAGTGAAATGATCATGTCATTTTTGCAGAAATTCTCAAAATAATTCTGCAAGCTGATTCTCACAAGTCAGATAAGCTTGTATGTTGATGACTTTGATGAACAAGATCTGAAATGAATTGCGATGTGCAAGAGAAAGACATTGCAAGACTTAAAAGATGAATTTTGATGAACAGTTTCATTCAATTAAGTCATGAAGAAATCAGATCAGATCATATTGATCAAGAAAAGTTTGAAAATTGAGATTTAACATCATTGATTGATTGAATTGAGAATTACAGCTCAAAGATCAATTTTTTCTTCATCTTTCTTTTGATTTTCAGAACTTTCATCACATTGTTGATTGAATGAATGAGTCATTAACATCAAGACTTAAGCGAAGAGTCTGAATAAGTGCGCTGATCATGATCTCGTTGATCAGCTGTAACTTCTCAAATGCTGATTGAAGCTCATTTGAATCTTGATGTAAGCATGACATGAAAATCTTCACACAGAACAGTCATTGATTCAGCTCTTTGACAATGAAAAGATTAACTTTCTTTGTGAAAAGAACTCAATATGATTTATGACTCAATGCAGTCGTGACTGAGTTTTCATGATTTGCAACAGAAGAAATGCAAATCTTTCTGTTATTTTTCTTTCATTGACTTGACTTAACAGTTTGTGCACTTGAGTTGATCGCGATCAATCTTGATCATCTAAGAATTCAAATGAGTGATGATGATTCAATATCAAATGCTTCGTCTTTGAAACTGTTGAGAATTGATTCAACTGAAAGCATTAATTCAACATCAATGAAATCAATGTGATCAAGATTCAAAGTTTGAAACAGATTTCATTGAATGCAATATTCTTGTTGCACATTGAAGCTGATGTTCATGAAAGTGAAAAGTGCAACACTGATGCAATTCTTGATCTGCTGAAGAATCTTGATCAATCATTTTCATTTTTGCAAATTGAATTGCTTGCTGATTACATATCATCAATTCAACAGAGTCTGTGAGTATTCTAGCGCTTCAAGTTGAGTGTTCTCGAAGAGTTGAAGTTTCTTCATTGAAGTAGCTCACAGATCTTTGTGAAGATTGTACATCTTGTGAAAGATCATCTGCTTGCAATGACGTAAGTCATTTGATTCTTTCAGTTTCATCAATGCAGTACTGACATCACACGTCAATGCTCAGAGAAAGATCTGTGTGATGATAAGTATTAAAACATGAGTGAAACAACGAAATTGATGACTTCAGTTGCAAAGATAGATGATCTTTCATAATAAGATGATGATGAAATCATGATGAGTTGTCAGAGATGTATTTTCATTCTCGAAGTCAAGTCAGCAGTTCTGAGAAGAAAAGTTATCAAAATGTCAGTGAAAACATTGCTGCAGATGCTGTACAAAGTCGATTCATGTTTCAAGTGCTGTATCATGTTTGATCTGCAGTTTCAGATCATGCACAATGATAATCAAAAATGAATTATGAAACTCGATCTGCATTGAAATCTGATCTTCTCATCTTCGATTGCAGCGTCAAAGAATTTCAGTTCAGAAAGCATGCAAGAAATGATTCAAAATAATGTATTACAGATTAATGAAAGCGCTGCTGTTTTGCAAATGAATTTTCTTCTTGATCATGATCTTCATCATGACATCAATAAATGAACGAGAATGATGCTGTAGAATGTCAAAAAAACAGCTGATTCTCAAGATGAAAAGTACAATCTTATTGATTCAGACAGCTTGAATGACAGATTGAAGATGAGTACTCTCATCATGATTTAGTGACATGTGTGACAGAATCAGATGACAGTTGTAGTTGCTTTTCTCTGACATGACGTTGTGCTCAATTCATAGCTGTTTCAATTTATGAATTGCATAATTGTTGAAGAGCACTCGCTGATTCTGCGTGATACGTTGCAGATAGAAAGATCAATACATCAGCTGAAAGTTGTCTTTATGAACTGTCAAAGTGATGACACAAGCGAGAAAACTATCAACATTTCATGTTCATGTAATTCAAGACTCTGCAGACTTGCAGAATGCAAGAAAGCATTTCTTTGAACTTTGAAGACTGAGACTCAATGAAAGATTATTGTCTTCGATCAGTAAAGTCTTTCATTGAATGAATGTGAAATCATCATGTCGATTATCGCGTTGCAGCGATTTCAAATTATATAGCGAAGCTGAAATCGATTTTCTGAAGAAGAAGAGCAACTGTCGATGTCAGAATGCAGTCATTTTCATAAGAGAGTACTGTGACGAGATAGAATTCAAGTGATTTTCGAAATCTGAAGATGTCAATCAGTCATGTTTAATATTTGAAATAATGAATCGATCACAGAAGCAATTTGATGCTCATGCATGATGCAAGCAACGATCAACTTGCTTGAGTCACTTCTCTTTATCTTCATCTGCTTCGTTCGCAATTATGAGACATTGATCATTCAAGATCATCGATGCAACGCTTGAAGTTTGAAAGCTATCGATGAAAAAGAATCGAGCGAAAAAGTCATGCTTCTCATCGATGAAGAAGAAACTCAATATGAAGAGTGTTAAATGATCACTGATGATTGAAGCATTTTGAGCTGATGATGATGTTGAATGATGATCGAATGTGAGACTATTATTCTTGAAGATGAGACTATTACTCATCAAGAGAGAGAATAGAAAAGACGAGTCATCAGACAAAGATGTGAACGTGCGCGAAGTGATTGTAAAGAGCGATACTGAAGAAGTGCAAGATCGAGATGAGAAGAAAGCAATGAAATCACATGAGACGTGCAAGAATGAAGTTGAAAGACGAGTGAAAGAGCAATCAATGATCTCTTCATCAAGAATGAATAAAGAGATTGATGTTCAAGTATCTGCAAATGATAATTGAAGCAAAGATGAGATTGAAATCAAGTTGATGTCAATCACTGATAGATAGACTCAAAAAGAAGAAGAAGATCGAATGATGAGCGTGTATTGAGCAAGAATCTGATAATCAATTCAATCAGATTGATCGCGATAGACTTAGATATACACAATATTGATCAAAGATGATTCAGTCACAAAGACAAAGTCTGAAACTGATGTCAACGAAACTGATGAAAAGAGCAAAGATGATTGATTCTCAATGAAGACATCATCTGTTAAGAGAGCATCGTCTGCTAAGAAAGCATCATTTGCTAAGAAAGTGAATGATTCAAAAGAAACAGCATCAACATCAATGATGTCAATGACATTTGTTTATCTGTGTTTAATCTCATATTTATCTTGTCTCAATGATTGATTGATACGCTTGTCGATGATTGATTTGACACGACGACTCATGATTGAAGTTGATGAATGAGAAAGAAAACATTTGACTGCTTTGTTTGTTGATGAAGAAAGAACGTGTGAAAGAACAGTAGATTTTCTGTCAATTGATCTAGATATAAAGCATCAAGCGAAAAACTAATGTTTTAGCTTGATGCTTGATGCTTTATATCTACGTTTATTAATGAAGCTCGACATTGACAAGCTTTTAGCATATCTGAAATGAAACTTCATAAACTTGAACATTCAACTGTACATGATGATGACAGTGCACTTGAATAAAGTCAAATGAAATAGAGTGTAATGATGTTGAAATCATATCATCGAGCGCATCAATTATATCATGAATCATGTCTCTTTCAATTGCATGATTGCTCAATGATACTGCAACGAGAAAGTGTACAAAGATTGATGATTTTTTTTTGTCAAGTTCTCATTTTGATTTGCACTTGAATTCAATCAACATTGAGCTACAATTATGCTCTTCAAAGTATGTAAGATAATCAGCACGTTGAAATCAATTTAAGTGAGAAAAGATGATGAATGTTGAGTGATTGAGCAGTCAAAGTCATCAATATTCTCTCACTCGTTTGCAGAGTCAAATCTGCCTCTTTTTTCATGATTTCTGAATCATTGAAGTCGTCTCAGTTGACTCGACAATTGCTGTCAGAGAAAGTACTGCACTCAAGCGCGTCTAGTCAACGTTTGAGCTGAGTACAAATTGAGCGAGAGAATGAGTACAAATCAATGTGTCAAGCGAATCATCATTGAGAAGAGTTGAATGCATACTCAGAATGAGTATGATCAAAAATAAGAGATAAACTATTAAGATCAAAGATGATGATGTTAAAAGCTGATTTATTACTAATTAAATGATCATCATTAAAGTTAATAAATTAAGAGTCATTTGAAAGCAGCAGTTTATTGATGACTTTAATAAATTAAAATGAAAGAAGATTTTGCTCATTTTGATTGAAAAGAAAACTACTAATTATACAATCAAGATAGAAATCAATGTGAAGATTGAAAAGTTTACTCATAAAAGATCTGCTGAGATTGTTTCTGAAGATTTTGACATTGATGAGAAATCTCAAAAGATGCACTTGCATTGATTAACTTTTGAATTAAGTTCAAATCAAAGTAAATATACTTGTTGACATTGATAATTTTGATAAAGCATTGCTGAATCATTGATAGTGCAATGATGAACATTATAGAAATCAGAATAACTTCTGTTTCGTGAATTTTACAGACAAGCATTATAATATGAATCACACTCAGCAATCTTTATGAAGTAAAATGATATTTAACATTGAAGCAAACATCAACATTAAATGATTTTCTATCTCTTTATATAACTTTTGAAGTGATAAACAAAGCTCTGTATTACAAGTATATCAAGACTGATTAAAGCTAGTCAATGATTTAGTTGAGATCTGATTTAGATCTGACTCAGATTTGACTCAGATATGACTCAATACTCTTTTTCTTTTTCAACACTCTTTTCTTTCATCAACATCTTGTTTATCTACATCATTTTCTTTTCATGTCACAAACACATTTTTTGAAAATCTAGCGCAGTCTCTGAACATTACATAAATAGAAGTTTTTATATCAATCTTCTTTTGTATTCTTAATATTCAATTATAGTTATTTCTAAAGATCAAGCACTATCAACTCTGATCTTCATTGATTGTATTTTTTAAACATGATTCTGACATTATATTAAGAATTCATTAATCACATGATACTGATTTCATTATTCATTCAACATACTTGTACAGACAGAACAAGTCTAAAGAAATTCATTTATTTGATGATCAATGACAATTGAAAGACAGAACAACATTAGAGAATTGAATAAAATCAACTGTTAGAAATCAGCATAAAGCGAGTCATATGAATGTAATGTAACGAGTATATAAATGCTAAGAAAGAAAAGTATCTAGAAGAAAAGAATCGACTATTTATATGATTCAGAAGAACATAAGCTAACTCTGAATAGAGTTAACTTTGAAACAAGTCTATGCTCTAGTAATGAGTGATCGACGATAGCTCTCAGAATAGTCATCAACATAGTCATTAACATAGTCATCAACATAGCTATCAACGAAGATGCGTAGCTAGAATCGTAACATTATTTTTTCTCTTCAACAATTCATGTTTGCATGAATGTATTTTCTTAGTCTTGTGTAGAATCGAAATGTTTATTGTAACAGACTCACTATGCAAGATAGAGATGTCATTGAAGCAGACTCACTAGTTGCACGTGAACTGATAGGCGAATCGATTCACTGATAGATAGAACGATGAGAAGATCATTGCATTGACGATGTCATTGAAGCAAACTCACTGATTGACTTGCTCATTGAAGAGATCGACTTTGAACTCGTCATTGTAGCAGACTCACTAGTTGCACGTGAACTGATAGGCGAATCGATTCACTGATAGATAGAGCAATGTGCTTGTAGATCATTGCATTGAGAATAGATGTCATTGAAGCAGACTCACTAGTTGCACGTGAACTGATAGACGAATCGATTCACTGATAGATAAAGCGATGAGAAGATAGATCATTGCATTGACGATGTCATTGAAGCAGATTCACTGAGAGTTTGCTCATTGAGATAGAGACTTCACGCAGTTCTAGACTGATTTCTTTGATTGCTCTTTGAGATAGAGACTTCACGCAGTTCTATGACTGATCTCGTTTGAATGCTCATCAAACTCGAAGAATCTCTTGCGAATTTGAATGAGTGATGTATTCGCTGATCTTTGATCTAGTCGAATGATTTCAATTGTTTGTTTATACTCGCTGATCAGCGCATGAATGAAGAAAGATGAGTGCTGCTGCATGAACACAAGTCGCTAGATCAAAGTCGATAGAGAGTTGAAGAACTACTAGCAGAAGCACTCGAAGAAATCGATGCAGATTATTTCACTTCGTCTGTAATGAAGAAGCATTTATATAATGTTAGAGATCAGCATAGAGCGAGTCATATGAGTGTAATGTAACGAGTATATAAATGCTAAGAAAGAAAAGTATCTAGAAGAAAAGAATCGACTATCTATATGACTCAGAAGAACATAAGCTAACTCTGAATAGAGTTGACTTCGAAACAAGTCTATGCTCTAGCGACGAGCGATCGATGATAGTTCTCAGAATAGTCATCAACATAATCATCAACATAGTCATCAACATAGCTATCAACAAAGATGCGTAGCTAGAATCGTAACATCAACGACGAAACTGTTTGAATTGCTAGACTATTTATTGCTCATTAAGTATGCAAAGTTCACTTAATTATGAAAATCATAATAAAGAATCTTCGTGAATTGCTTAAGAATCAAATCGATCAATAAATTCAACAATAAAAAATCTTCATTGTTTGCTAAAGAATTAATCAAATCAATCAACAAATAAATCTTATCTTCTTTGTTGAAGATTAAATATCATTTCATACATCTTTCTTTTTCAATTGTCAAGCATCATCATTCATTTAATCTTCTTTTAAACAAATGTCATCATGTTTAATCATTCATTTATTGAAGAGCATTCTGAAGAATTTCAAAATCATTTCTTTCAAATCTCTGATGTTGATTCATTGAAATCATGAATGAAATCATCAAGTGCTGCATCATTCATTCATGAAGATGATGAATCATTCGCTGAAATGATAATACTTCTTGTGTTTTATAAAATCTGAAAAGCTCAAAGTCTAGCTTTTGATAAAGAAACAGATCAATTCTACAAGTTAAATAAACAACAAGAAGATGAAATCAAAAAGTTGAAGACAAAACTTCAAACTAAAGAAAATACTTCTTCTGATTTCATCTACTTTGAGCATTCTAAATCTCAAAAAATATTTGATTCTTCACTGTTTACTGATGAAAAGAATTCTACTTGAAAGAACTGATATGAAAAAATTCAGAATAAACTAGAGATCAACATTAATTTCTTTTTTAATGAATGAGTCAAATTGAGCTATGTACATTCTAGACTATTCAATGACGCAGCAAAGATCACTTAAGCTAGATGTGAACGTGATTGTATCAATCTTTATAAAATCATCGAAGATCTTTTGAAAAAGCTGACTCAGTTGTTCAATGATTCAAATAAGAAAGTCAACTTTCATAAAGAATATTACAACTTGATTCAAAAATCAAAGAAATTCAACAAGTTTTATACTCAGTTTCAACAATTATCTTTCTATCTAAACTATCATGAAAAGCAACTGATCATTGATCTAAAAGATAAAATTAATTCTCATCTTCAATTCATTTGAATAAATCAACTAGTTCAATTTGATTCTTTAAAAGAAATTCATTTTTATCTGATTCATTTAAATAATTATCAGCAAGTCATTTAAAAGATCAAGAACAAGCTTAAATGCATCAATGATGTTTTAAAAACTATCTTTCATAAAGTGACTGTTGTCACTTAATCAGTCAATCACTTGAAGTCTGATCATCTAAAGTTGCATAACGCGATTTTAACTAACGTCAAAGAAGCAGACATTCTATTTGAAAGCTGTTTTATATGTCATAAATCAAATCATAACTTTAAGAAGTATCTTGATCAATCTACTAGAATTAATGCAGTGAACAAAGAATATGATCATTTTGATTTCAATTCAAATTTCAATTTAAAAAACTAATCATCTTTTCAAAAGTCATTAAAGAGATAGAGATTATATCTTTGTGTAAATTAGATGAAATTTTATTGAAAGAAAATTACTTTGAAAAGTCATTTTTAATTGATGTTCATTTCATTTCTCAGAAACAATCTTTCAATCTTTGTTCTTTAATAAACAATGATTCAGTTGTTTACATGATTATACATTTTAATTTAGTCAATAAAGTATATGAGAAACTGAGAATTCAATCTATATCACTGACAAAAGAGAAACTAATAAAAGATTATGATGAAAAGATATTTAAGAAAATAATCACTCATAAAATTCTATTCAATCTCATCATTGAAAGTCATAAGAAATTAACTATATCAATGTTGATAACTGATATTGATCATCATAAAGTCATATGAAATAAGTTCTGAATGAATAAAAACAAAATATTACTGAATATGCAAAAAGACATCATTGTTTTTTTGAATCAATTGAATACTTCTATTTCGATTTTTTCAATTTCACTCAATTCAAAGCACTTAAGTTAATTGCAGTCAACTTCGCTTTCTTCAATCACTCAGACTAAAATCTCTATGAAACTCAAATGACTCATTTCAATCACTGCTCAGAAAGAATCATTCTCAATTCAAAGCATAAACATTGCTTCATTTAAAACATTGTTGAATCATTCAAAGAAGAACAAGATCAAAGTCTTTGCTTTATTCATAATGAACATCAATAGAAAAATCGCGTACAATACTCAGTGCAATTTGAACATTTTAAACATCTTTTCAATCAATAAAATGACTCAGAATTTGAAAAATATTAAAGTGAAGCTGTCATTAAAATATCATGAGTTTCTAAATGTTTTTGATTGAACTCAATTGAATAAACTACTTTCTCATTGCTTCTACAATCATAAAATTGAACTCATCAATGACTCAACATTTTCTTACTGTTGAGTTTATTAAATGTTTTTTATCAAACTTCTGAAAGTAAAGAAGTATTTAAATGAGAATCTGTTAAAGAAATTCATCACTTTTAGTCAAACTCTCTATTTCTTCTTTGTTTTATTTGCATTCAAAGCAAATGAAGATTTTCAATTCTGCGTGAACTATCATAAGCTAAATGTCATTTTCAAAAGTAATAAATATTCTTTATCATTAATAAATGAGATCATTGATAAAATAGTGAGTTGCAAGCATCTGACTAGATTGAACATCATATTAACATTCAACAAACTTTGAATGCATTTTGATAGCAAGAATTACATTATTTTTATCACTGCTTTAAAAGCATATAAATACAAAATGTTATCATTCAAACTGATTAATGAATTGATCTTCTTTCAGCAATATATAAATGATGTTTTATGAAACTTTCTGAACAACTTTTGTCAAGTCTATCTAAATAACATTCTCATCTATAGCAAAACAAGAAAGAAACATAGAAATCACGTCAAACTAGTATTGAGATGATTATGCAAAGCTGAACTGCAGATGAATATTCAAAAGTGCAAATTCAATGTAGAAGAGACTGTTTTTCTAGAAATCATTGTATCAGAACTAAATCTTCATATGAATCTCAGCAAAATGACAGTCATAGTCAGCTGAATCACTTCAATCAATTTAAAAGAAATTCAAAGCTTCATGAAATTTATTAACTTCTATCATCATTTCATTGAGAATTTCTCGAAACTAATCAAATCATTCACTCAGCTGACTAGAAAGAACACGTCTTTTGTATGAAATGAGATCTGTGTTTAAGTCTTTGACAATTTAAAGAAACAAGTCAGCTCAATCTCAATACTTCATCATTTTGATTTTAAACAACAAGCTATTCTGAAAATCAATGCTTTAAACTATGTAAAAGATGAAATACTATCTCAGTACAATGACAAGAAAGTTCTTCATTCAGTGACTTTCTACAGCAAAAGCATGATTCTCGCTGAAATCAATTATCACATCTATAACAAGAAACTGCTAGTCATTATTCAATGTTTTGAACATTGATGACTCAAGCTAAAATGCATTGAACTACTCATTCAAATGTTCATTGATCATCAGACTTTGAAAATCTTCATGAAAAATAAACAGTTGAGTCAATGACAAGTCAACTATCTGAACATTCTATTGAAGTTCAACTTTCAGATCATCTTTAAATCAAACAAAGTAAACACTAAAGTTGATGCTTTAATCAGAATGTTTCTAGCAAATGTCTTTGAATCAACTCAGCATTTTGAAGATTGTTTTTAAACTATTCTGATCTCTGATAAAGTTGATGTTCTATCTGTTGAATTGAAAGCAAATCTTCATCAATGAATATGTATAATCAATTAAACAGATGAGCTCTGCAATGAATATAAATAAGCTATGAACGATAACAAGCTCAAATTTCATATCATTAAATTGAAGAACTGCAAAATCATTGATGACATTCTATTTAAAAAAGATCTACTGTGAATCTTTGAGAACATGCATACAAAATTACTACAAGAAGTGCATGATTAATCTTCAATCTTTCATCTCAACAATAAATGAATCATTGATTTAGTTCAACGTTTTTACTATTGATCAGATCATTGAGCTACTATTTAATGATACATTTGAAACTGTCATGCTTGTCAATGAAGCAAAATCTTTAAAGATAGCATCAATGAATTTCATCATTCTCTTTTGATTTCATAGAAACGCTGAAAAGATATAATTATGAACTTTATCACTGAACTATCTTTGTCAGAAGATTATAACATTATTTGCATAATCATATATTATTTCATCAAAAAACATCACTATGTTTTCTGTCATTGAGAAGACAATGACATTTCAGTCAAAGAAATGATTTGAATCATGCTATGAAACATTTATCAACTGCATGATCTACTCAGTTCTATTGTTTCAAACAAAGACTTTCAATTCATATCAACTATGTGAAAAAGTCTTTGCAAGTGACTGAGAATTACAGCTAATTTATTCACAGTTTATCATTCTGAGATCAATGATTAATTGAAACAAGTCAATCAAGATGTTGAACGCAAACTTAGAATTTACTGTAATTACATGCAGAACAACTGAGTCAAGTGAATATCTATGATGAAATTCAACAACAATTTCAATATCTTCTCAATCACTTCAATGATTTTCTTTTACTTCAATAAAGAATTTCACTTTCAAATGAGTTTCAATTCAAATATGATTGATTACAAAACAATTTATAAACGACTTGAAGCTAAAAAAGCAAACAATATTGTCATTTGAATAAAAGAGCTACTGAGTTTCAATCATCAATAATTGAAAAAGACGAAGCTGATCATTGAAGTTGAGATCAATAAACATAAATGAAACATCACATATGAAGTAGATGACTGAGTTTGACTATCTTTCAGAAACGTCAAGATAACAAGACTCTGCAAAGATTTGAAAGATAAACAGCTAGATCTTTATCAAATCACTGTTAAAATGAGTATCTTCTATCATTTTCATTTATCAGTCAGCATGAAGCATCTGCATTCAATGTTCAGTTTGAAGCTACTATGATCATATTCAAAAGACTTTCTATCAGAACAACATTCAAAATCACTCAGATTAATCACTATTAAAGATGATGAATACTGAAAGATTGTTAAAGATCAGCATAAAGTGAGTCAATATGAGTGTCATTTAACTAGAAGATAAATGCTAAGAAAGAAAGATAGTTACAGAAAAGAAGCTGATTATATATGTGTATTTCTCAATTGACGTTAGACTCAATAAAAACTAGTCAAGATGATGAAGTGAGAATAAATCTGATAAGACTAAAAGACTGAGTTTGACAAGATTAAAATCATGACATTACTCTTCTTCTTCAATAATTCATGTTTGCATGAATGTATTTTCTGTTCGACTCAATTGATTGCTCAATCATGATTTCACAGACTCAGATTTGTTAAACTGTGATTAATTGAATTGTTGATTAACACAATTTGTTTAAGTATCAAATATAAAAATCATCAATGATCTCTTGAGTATTCATAAATTTGTTGTCATCAGCGTTGTATCAATTGAAATCATTGTCATAATCATTTCATTTGACTTTATACTGCAATCGTCTTCAATATCAATGAGAATTCAATATATCATTGATTTTTCACTCATCTTCATCGTTTATCACTATTGAATCTGAAAATTCATTCTTTTGATCAGACAAGAAATCGTCGACGACAGAGCAAAGCAGATCAGAATGAAATACATCATGAACATGCATAAACTCTGATAATTTCAGTTTATATGAAAAGTTAATGAGATCTAAATTGATGAAAGAATCGAGCATTTTGTTCTCTAGCTTCTTGAAAGATCTCGCTGTAACGATGTTTCTTTCATTCAGAAACATCTTTCATTCAATCTTATAATTAATCTTTTTTTATGCTTATTAACTTGATTCATCATTTGTTTTTGTATTTTGATCAAAGCTTCATGAGTGAAGATCAATGTCTTGTTCATTTATTTAGATATATTCTTGATTCAATTGATCTGCAAGCGTTCGCGAATGTTTTCATACTTGATGATGTCAGAATCAAAGCTCATATGAGAATTGTTAGAAATCGATTTAAAGCGAGTCATAGAGATGTCATTTAACTAATAGATAAATGCTAAGAAAGAAAAGTATCTACAGAAAAGAATCGAGTTCTTATATGTGTGTTTCTCAGCTCTGTGCTAGACTCGATTGAGTTGACGTCTTACACATATGATGCAGAGACTCAATGACATCATCTCTAGATCAGATTTTCGCTAGACTCGATTAGAATGAAATCAGACGAAGACTAGTTGAAGAATAGACGAAGACTAGAATCGTGACATTACTTTCTCTTCTTGACTATTCATGTTCGCATGAATGTTGTTTCTTAGTGCGCTTTTCTTGAATATTTGATATGAAAGTCGTCAATCATCTCTTGATCGTTCATAAATTCGTCGTCGTCAGCATTATATCAGTTGAGATCGTTGTCATAGTTCTTTCATTTGACTCGATATTGAAGTCGTCTTCTATAGCGTTGAAAGTTCAGTATATCATCGATTTTTCATTCGTCTTCATCGTTTATCACTATTGATTTCGAAAATTCATTCTTTTGATCAGACAGAGAATCATCGACGACAGAACGAAGAAGCTCTGAATGAAATACATCATGTATATGTATAGTCTCTGATAGTTTCAACTTATAAAATGAGTCAACAGACTCAATGATCTGAAATGAGTCGAGCATCTTGTCATTCAATTTTTTGAAAGATCTCGCTGTAATGATGTTTCGTTCGTTCAGAAACATCTTTGATTCGATCTTGTAATTGATCTTCTTTCTATGCTTATTAGCTTGATTTATCATTTGTTCTCATGTTTTGATCAGAGCTTCACGAGCGAAAATCAAAGTCTTGTTCATTTGTTCAGATATATTCTTGACTCGATCGATCTGCAAGCGTTCGCGAATGCTTTCATACTCGATGATGTCAGAGTCGAAGCTCATATGAGAATGAAAGTTCTTGTTCATGAAGAAGAAGATCAAGAAGATGACTGATGACAAGATGTTATTGTCGACAAACTCGATCATGCATAGTCACTTAGATCAGTCGTTCTGCATATACAAACAGAAGAATCGAAGATAACGCTTGACGTTCTGATTGACTCGTTCGCTTTGATCGTCGATCTGAGAATGATAGACGATGAACAATCGAAGAGAAATGCTCAGTCGTTTGCAAAGAAACTTTCATAGTATAGAGATGAATTGCGAACTTCGATCAGATACTATGAAGCTTGATAGATCATGAGTTCAATATACTCATTGAATCAGCATTTCAGCTGTCTTTTCAGCTGTGATATCTTCATCATCAGTGATGCAAGAAATATAATGTCTTTCTTTTAACAATCTGCAAATGACAGTCAGAATAGCGTTGTAATCGTACGAATTAAATAGATTGATAATGAAGTTCATTGCTATGTCTTGTCATCGCTGCTCAGATATAAATAGAGATTGAAGCAAGTCGTTTGATTTATTTCTTGATGTCTTTGAACGTTGACATACGTAGCAGTTTCAAATATATCGATCTATCGTTTTTCGCATAGAAGATCAATAGTAATTTCGCTTTATGATCTTCACTGTTCTAAGAATTTCAGAATGATCAATCGACGACTGATCATGTATCTCACGAATCAGATTCATTTGCAGAAGTTCATTGAACGAGATTCATAGCTGACTGTCTTTGTATAAAATTTCATTCTGAATTCAATAATTCTTCAGCTTGATATCTTTGCATTGTGCTTCGTCTCTTGCTATTGCTTCGCGAAGTAGCGTACAATTCTCGTTGATCTCATTAATCTCAAGAATCTGTTTATAGATTGATTGATCATTATTCTTCTCTAGATCAGCGATCTTCATTCAATTTGATGTCAGAATAGTAGTTCTTTGATATCAAATGCGTTCATCGTTGAGATCTCTAGGCACGAAGTCAGCTCGACGAGTTAATGCATCGATCTTAATGTTCTGTTTGTCAAATCAATACATTATCTTGAAGTTGAAGTCAGCTAGCTTCTGAATTCAACGCATCTGTCATCGACTCAGCTTCTTATCTTTCATCAATGAGATGAGTGCTTGATGATTGATGAACATCTTGATAGAAATATCAGTCAACTTCAGTTCAAGTCGTCAATGCTCAAATGCTCAAATGATGATCAGCAGTTTCTTATCGTATATTTCGTAGTTGCACTCAGCAGAAGACATGTTCTTGCTATAGAAAGCAATTGAATGTAGTACTTCTTCGTCATCATATTGAGAGAGAACTTCGTCGTTTACGTAGTCGAAT
>JAABUS010005076.1_pt1 | contig 17818 bp, 18 predicted proteins | sample 5560161 | NCBI WGS metagenome assembly JAABUS01 (sample SAMN10711885, study PRJNA513376) | rock metagenome | isolation source: Antarctica rocks | place: Antarctica: Victoria Land, Trio Nunatak nord | collected 2016-01-04 | reverse complement strand
CCGGGGCAGGCGGCGAGGAGGAAGATGCGCCAGCGGCGCTGGGGGAGGCCGTAGTCTGCGCAGTTGAGCAGGCGCCAGCGGATGCTGAAGCCGAGGGAGGTGAAGATCTGGATGACGGCGTTGAAGTAGAGTTCGTGCCGCCGGAGGAGGCCGGAGGTCTGCTCGAGGGTGACGATGCGGGGGGTGGTTTTGTGGAGGAGGGCGGTGATGGCGAAGAGGGAGGCGGTGTTCATGTCGTCGTCTTTGCCCATGACGGTGTGGGCGTCGGAGAAGAATTGACACGGGGGGGAGAGGTGGGCGATGTCGCATTTGTGGGAGAAGCGGAGGGCGGAGAATTCGTGCGCCCAGAGGTTGTGGATGCTGGCGCGAGGGAAGTTGAGGGTGTAGGTGTCGCAGGCGTGCTGGTTGAAGTCGAAGCCCCATTGGACGTCTAGGCCGGCCATGACGGCGCCGCGTGACATGCCACCTCCGCCGCAGAAGCAGTCTCCGAAGGTATATTTGCGTTTGACTGTGGAGGCCCGTCGTCCGGAAGGTGGTGGAGTGAGGTGCGAAGGTGCGCCCAATTGCTGACGACTTTGGGAAGGACGTGATCCTAGATCAGAGGAGTGAGATGTGGGTTGTGTGCTTGATGCATCGGCTGCCGGTATAGCCAAGGTCCGTATATCTTTAGCATTTACTGGGGTATGTGGGTGTTCTTTCGTGGGAAAGGTAGCGGGACTAATAAATCCTGAAAGACTTCTTCGATCGAGATCATGGCGGTGTTTTTTGGCATTCAAACCTTGGGATGAAGCATTGAAAGGTGTGTCAGCCGCACTTTTGCTTGAGTCTTCGGATTCGAATTCCGGGCGACGGGGCGTATCTTTTGCGGAGACTTGATGATGTGAGAGCTCACGGTTGTCTTCCAAAGCCACGGAAGGTGATCGGCCAAGAGTCCTGTCGCTAGACGCTGGGCTGAGCGATCTGCGTGTTGTTTTTGTTAAGGTCTCATGACGGGTTTTTCGCCGTTTTCGTGGCGTCTCAGTAGGACCTCCTCTCAACTGATCTCTGGCCGGAGGAGAAGTGCTTGGCACGAATGTAGAGGTGACACGACCCTCGTATCTTTGCTGCAACATCCCAGCGCTTGTTGTTGTGTTCATTCGAAGATCAATATCAACAGTCTCCGTTGATTCTTCACGAGTCAGGCGTTGGGATAGAATATCAAGTATGCTGTTTTGAGCTGAGTCGGAGGAAGGATGCACGGCAGTAGGCGACACTGTTGGTTGAAGCATACGGTCACCGCCTGTAAGATCAATAAGGCTAGCAGGCTCATTGGGTTTCGTTCTTCTTACAGCCGCTTGGGTAAGGTCAGCAAAAGCTGCACTCCGTTTTCGTCGCTGCGCTTGTGCTGATGGGGAATAATCAGGGTCGTGCACGTATTGACCTTTCCTTTGCCCCACAACACCACCGTGATCGGAGTCCGGAGAGGACAGGATATTCAGGCGCTCATCGGTTCTATCACGGATTTCCCACGGGGGGAGCTGCTCAGTAGACCAATCTGCCTTTGAACCCCCCTTCTCCGCTGGTCCCCTCCAATCGTGTCGCAGTTGATGATCGACTTCCGCAAGCGTGGGATCACATTCTTCGGTTCTGAGTCGATGTATGGCCTTCTCCGACCATACGTATTTCTCCCTTGCCTGTGCATCAATATAGGAACAGACATACTTGAACCGGCAAACAAGAACGCGCTCATTGAGGATAGTCTCTTCAGCATCTTGAGAGTTGTCCTCGCGGAAGCTGCACGCAGGGAAAGCTTTGTTCGTCAATTTGATCTTTCGTCTTCTCTTAATGCTCGTGACTGGTATCGAGATCATAGCCTGAATAGTGGGGTCCCTGTCGTCGTTCTCATCGACGTGAAGAATCCAACAAAGCTCGTTGGCCTTCCTCTCTAGCAAACCGTTCATGACCCGAGCTCTTCGAAAAAGCCAGCCACGAAGTGAGATCGTGGAGGCTATGGTTGCATCTTCGATAATGTCGATAATCCTAAGGAAATCTCCATCACAAAGCTCAACGTTCGCTCTTGGATTGATCTTGATCCCATTGTACACGTAGCTCTCCAGCCTCTTGAACGGGAGGGCAATGGACAAATTTCTTGCTGGCGTTGGATGCGACGTTGGACCATTGGAATTGTGCTTACTAGTCCCATCTGCAGTCAAGACTCGTTCAGTCTCTTCCTCGTGACGCTTGGCAAGCCAATTCCGGAATTCGGCCTCATCCATGTAGTCCACCGCCAACTGGTCATCTAAATCACTGGTCAAGTCGATCGCATTCTCTGATTGGCGTTTGGTCCCTGTACCGCCGTCATATGACAGTACTTGATTCTTTACTAGAGTGTCCGTCGCTGGGCCGTTGAGCAGCGAGGTCGGAGGTTGAGGGATTACGCTAGCTCTCGGCGTTCTTTGTGTGTCTTTACCCACAATAACGGCTGCGTTCCTGTAGGAACTTTTTCTGTCCTCGTCGCCATGCCGTTCTTTAGCGGAAGCTTGGACAACGTCTGCCTGATCGGCAACGTTCTTGTGACTCAGCTGGCTGAATGGAGAGGCCTGACGCGAGGCTACTTGTGACTTGATTCGATCGGTAGGTTGATCTAACTTAGGCTCTGAGAAAGTGAAGGTTCGATATGACTGACTGGAGAAAGTCTCCTGTGGATTATTATGGTGATTTGACCACAGGGACTGAGATTGGGGGCCTTGACGCCCGGTGGACTCAGCGTGCTCTAACATTGGATTTGCTGGGGTCGCTTGAGGGGCAGATGACATGGACTTCTTGAAAGCTTGATGCTGGATAGCTGAAGGGAGGGATATGTGGGGGGCTGGAGCGTTTTTCGAGGAAGGGCGCGATGTGCTTGAACCGCCCCCACAGCTCGTTGAGAGCAATTCTGGGCTCAAGCGAGTTCGTTGCAGGCCGCTCTGTCTGGCTGTGATAGGGTTAGTCATGGTTCGACGAGGCAAGTGGTCAGGGTTGATGTGCCAATTAACAATTCGGAGATGGTGGCATACCTTCCTTGCTGGATGTCTGCGGAATGTCTGGTGGGACCTCGTCATCAAGGACTATGACAACCCTTTCTTTTTGTGCAGCCTCCATCTTGAGTAGGGTACTCTATCGTGTAAGTCGTAACCCTCCGATACTAATGTCTGGGCTGTGGTGCATGGGGAAGAAGCGGGGTGGGTATGCGATTAGTTGAAGATGGGGTGAGGCGAAATGTATGAAGCGATAGAATTCCAAATGGATTAAACCTAATGTCTTTTCTAGGACTTACTTGCACCCGCCCCCACAGATCTTACAACAGGCCTGACTGCAAAGCTTCCAAAAAGAAGAAGTCCCAAATATTGGGGCGTACTTATAGACGGTTATATACATACCCTGGCTTCTATCCTAACCACAAGTCCCAATAGCTAGTTGCTCCACTTTGCACATCTAGCTGATGGTGTTGGGCCGGCCATTGTTTCCACTGCCCAAAAGAGACAAAGTCGGATCATATGCAGCCTACACCCGTCTCACACAAATTTGATTTCTTTCAACTTCAAAGTTTGTGTATGAAAACTGATAGATATCTAGGACAATGAACACGACAACATGTTTTCGACATGCTCGACAATGAGAAGGTACGTAGACAAGGCTGTGATAAGAGCACAACACAGGTGACTTTCTAGCCATTGAAAAACACGAGTGTGGCAGAGAGCATGTGTCTTACCTTGACCAAGACTGAACTTGGCTTTCGGCAATGGCTCCAGATCTTGGGCCCCAAAAGGGCTTTTCCCCCGGTTCAGCGGAGATGGATGTATCACGCACGAGTGATTGAAGACGCCATCGCATACAAAGTACGACTAGAAAAGCGTCCAGTCCAACAGCCAGAAATACCTTCTCCCACTCCAGCTCTCTTTCTCCCGGATAAAGCTCGGCACGCTTCCCCGCTAGTTTCTCCACCGGCTTTTTCTTCAACCCTTTCCCACCATTGCCGCGGCAATAGAAGTCACAAGATGGATAACATTTCAACCTCAATTGGGGACGCTCTAGCATGCTCACCTCCTGTCAATTGGCACAGGCCGCCGGACCACGGAATTGCGCAGCAGCATTCGCTATTCTATGATCCCCATCCATCAGGGGATACAACGGCGGTCCTGGTCTAGACACGCGACCTCTTGTCCCCTGGTTTATCCTGAGGCGCTCAATTCAGGCTGGTGACTGGTTGAGCGAACGGTAGGTGACAACGCGCTCTGTATGTCATGTGCTGTTTGTCATGCTCTCATGATGAACACCCCAATTTAGATGTTAGACTGCTGAGACTAAATATCCTGCGGACACCAAGAGGCTGTTTCTGAATTCGATCACTTTTTCCCCTCCCTTCTGTCATCCCGTCAATTTCTGACTTCACTGACACATGCTTGTTCGGGCAGGGAGTATCCTGATCCTGCACCATGTGCGGCATCATCGGCATTATCCACGCCCATCCTCACGAGACGTCCGCGGCAAATGAGCTCCATGAAGCCCTCTACCTCCTTCAACATCGTGGGCAAGATGCTTGTGGCATAGCTACGTGTGGGCCCCGGGGTAAAATGTACCAGTGCAAAGGCAATGGCTTAGCGTCCAAGGTGTTTCGGGATGATGGGGGCCGAATAGCAGATCTTCCAGGATGGATGGGAATCGGACATCTCAGATATCCTACGGCAGGAAGTAGTGCGAACGCGGAAGCTCAGCCTTTCTACGTCAATAGCCCTTACGGCATTTGTTTCGCTCACAATGGTACACTCATCAACGCTCGGAAGCTGAGGGAATTCTTGGATTTTGAGGCACATCGACATATCAACACGGAAAGTGATAGCGAGCTAATGTTGAATATCTTTGCAAACGAACTCAATGAGACTGGGAAAGCGCGTATCAATGACAAAGATATCTTTGCAGCTCTCGCAAAGATGTACGACCGCTGTGAAGGTGGCTGGGCCTGCGCGGCAATGCTGGCAGGTGGGTCGGAGGCTATAGGCTTGAAAGCTGGCATCTAATATCCGTTTAGGATTCGGTCTGATCGGCTTCCGGGACTCGTACGGCATACGCCCGGTGGTGCTGGGCTCTCGACCGTCAAATCATGGCTCAGGGACAGATTATATGATGGCATCCGAAAGTGTAGCTCTTAAATTTCTTGGCTACACGTCCATCGTTGACATCCTTCCTGGCCAAGCTGTCATTATACAACGTGGCTCTCAGCCGGTTTTCTTCCAGGTTCAAGAGCAGAAATGCTACGCTCCTGATATCTTTGTAAGTAACCTGCTAGTTCGCACACAAAAGCTCCGCGACTCAACATTCTCGAACCTGCATACTCTTGAGCAAAGCTAATCCAGCCCTATCTGCGAAGGAATACGTGTACTTCGCTCGCCCTGACTCCATTCTCGACTCCATTAGCGTAGCAAGATCCCGCGAAAACATGGGCGTTAAGCTCGCTGACACCATCCGGTCTGTCCTAACGCCTTCTGAGCTGGCTTCCATCGACGTCGTCATTCCCATTCCAGAAACTGCCACAACCTCCGCCCAACGTGTGTCCAAAACGCTCAAGAAGCCCTGGGCCCAAGGTTTCGTGAAAAGTCGCTACGTCTTTCGCACCTTCATAATGCCAGGGCAACGGGCACGCGAGAAAGGCGTCAGAAGGAAGCTCAATGCAATGGAAGAACAGTTTGCTGGGAAGAATGTACTACTTGTGGATGATAGCATAGTCCGAGGTACGACTTCGCGAGAGATTGTGCTCATGGCTCGAGAAGCGGGCGCTAAGCAAGTATTCTTCGCATCCTGCGCTCCGCCGATCACCAATGCACATATCTATGGCATTGATCTTGCTTCGTCATCAGAGTTGATCGCTCATCATCGCGATGCAGATGCAATAGCGACTATTATTGGGGCAGACAGAGTCATATACCAGAACCTTGATGATCTGAAAGCTGCTTGCGCGGAAGCCGTCGTCCCTGGTGCTACACCACGGCCAAATCAAGACTTTGAAGTTGGCGTCTTCTGTGGGAAATACGTCACTCCAGTTGATGATTCATACTTCGTCCATCTAGAGCAAGTCAGAGGCGAATCTCGGAAGCTGAAGCTCGTGGAGACTGCCCGAGAGGCTGTTGCAAACGGCTCTGCTGGACAAGAAGAGATTGAAATAGCTACAAATGGCGTTCATGTGAACAACCAGGGGGAGGTGGTGGCAGCAACATCGTCAGGAAGGAATAGTCTCATCAACGGCGTTCCAAGTGTGAGAATCAACGGGAACACAAAGGGGAGCCCTGGACACCACTCCGAGGGAGACGGCGCGGAGCCGAAAGACAGGCAAGACATCAGTCTTCACAACCTGAATGATGAACAACTATGAATCCAACGAGAGGTGTCTACGGGGAGGCTTGATAGGCTCGATTGCGCATCTATATCAGGAGTGGGGCGGCACTCTGTATTTCAGTTCTGGAACATGTGCTGGTCGCTTGACGAAAATCTCTGTATCGCTTCCACTACTATGAGCAAGGTGGTTTGTCTTCCTATTGTATTGTTGGTCTGAACAACCGCAGGTTCAAGGCACACTTGCTGTGAAGAAATCCACGCACGTCTCGTTGGTCGACGTTGAGGGCAACGTTAGAAAAAGCAGACACCTTGTATCAGTACAATCGAAATAGTTCTAAAAAACATGTATATACTAATCATGATCGTTACCCAAGCGCGCAAGAACCATCGAATACTCCAAAAACAGGCCTGCCGAATTGTGTCACAGTATCGAAAAAGGACCAGCCGAAGACCGTCAGGCTGCCCCTGCTGCCCCCGTTACTTCCTTCCACCACCGGGCAACCACCCACCCAAACCGCTCCCTGCACCCTTCACCTTATCCGCCGCGCCCCCCAGATAACCCTGCTGCTTCTTCGTCTCTTCTGGGTTCAGCGGTCCCATGTCACCCTTCTCCGCCCTCGTCATTCCCTGATCGCTGACCCCCTCCCCGACCGGATTCAGCAGCCCACCCTTACCGAACTGGCCGCCGACACCTTCGACGACGCCCTCTTGGACAGCATCGACTTGCTTGTTGCCTGTGATTTCGGTTTTGCGGAGTTGCTCTACAGGCATGCCAGTCAGTGGTAGAAAGACAAGGAAGGGGGAAATTGTCCGAAAGGCAGGTTTTTGGGTGGCGTTTGGGCAAAGAGGTGATGGAATGATGGACGTACCTTTGGCGGTGTAGGAGGTCTTGTTTTCGCCGAACCAGGCGAGATATTTGTCCTCAAGCCAGGGCACGTAGCTGTCGTAATACTCGTCGTACTTCTTGCCGTACCAAGATTTCTCGCCGCCCGACATGATTGCGAGGTCTGTGGGCTTGTGGAGCTTCGAAGGCTTGAGATTGAAGTTTGAAAGATGAAAAGAGAGCTGTTGAGATTTTCGTTTGTCAAAAAAGGAATTGCATTGATTATAGGTGGCCGCGCAGACGTGAAGTGGGCAACGCGTGAAACCGTCATGCTGCTGGTTCAGATGACGTAGCGCAGCTGCCCAATCTTGCTTCGGATGCCGCTAAGAATGAAGCGGCAGCCCGGCCCGGGAGAGCCCAGACCCTTGCTGTCTACTCGCGAGATCAAAGATCTCCAATTCAAGATTGGTGGTGCCAGGTAACGATTAGGTAAAGCAATGCTGATCTCACTCACCGTGGGGAAGGTTGACGCCGGCGTGGCAGTCTTACTGACTGAAGACAAGAGACTAGTAAGTGCGGTGCTTCCCTACACTCGACGCTCCTATTATTCACCATGGCGCGTTACTTTGGCGATTGCGCTCACCAGAAACAAATGATAGATTGAGTTTCCTTCGATCCTCCTACCCCCTTCAATCTCTTCCGGCAGCGTCGTCGATATCACAGTTGCTCGCAATACTCAATCCGAAGCAGCCTCGCAGAAAGCCTTTTCAAACCTCCAATCCTCCATCTTCGATACGTTCGGCGTATCCTCACCATCACCACCTATTCTCCGCTGTCGCAATGCCACCCAGACCTCTGTTGTCCTGGAATGGGACCCTATAAATCTTGCTACGGCTGATCTGCGGTCTTTAAGCCTCTACCGCAATGGCAGCAAAGCCGGCGCGATACCACGACCAATGGACATCACCAGCACAAAAATCAGCGGTCTAGCGGTCGACACGGAGTACACGTTCTACCTGGTGCTGAAAACGTCGGCCGGCACCTATCATAGCGAAAAGCTCGCCGTCAGAACACAAAAGATGACGGATCTCTCAGGCATTACAGTCACGCCCGGGATCTTGCCTGCACCCTTGAGGGAATCACTGAGTGGAGCAGTCGATAGGATAGGAGCTAAGATTGCAGATATCGTACGGATCGATACCACACACTTCGTTTGTACGGAGGGTAGGGGACGAGAATGGGAGAAAGCTGCTGAGATGAATATTCCTGTGGTCAGGCCCGAATGGATCGAGGGCTGTGAAAGAGAGGGTAGGATTGTCGGTGTCAGAGGGTATTATCTTAACGCAGATCCCAGACTACGACAAGTTGGACAAGGTGTGGGTGTTCAGAACCAGCAGCAACAGTCATCTCAACCTTCCCGGACGGACAGTCAGGCTACGCTCCCCTATTGGCCTCAGCAGCAGAACTCTCTGCAACAGAACTCGGTCTCCTCCAACGCTTTAGATACTGGTAAGGCTCCTCAACCATCGCCTAGTCCGACAGACCCTGCACCTACACCACCGGCGAAAGACACACCAGCACTAGAAAAGCACTCGGAGCCGAATTCCCCCTCGACGGTGCAATCCGCTGATTCAAACCTGCGGCAAAAACCTGAAGTTTCAGTCACATCACCTTCCGAGCCTGATCATGAACGAACGACACCGGACGACGTTGCACAACGAGATCAAAACGACAAGCCAGAATCAAATTCGCCAGGAGATTCAAGTTTCACCGACATCACACTATGATCCGAACCGGAGTCGCCCTCTTCACAGAAAATTAGGGCTTCGTTGTATCCATTGCATTGAGGCGCTCAGCCGACAACTTTTCGCACGTTTTACACTGGGCTTAGGAATGTATCAGTAGTGTATAGGAGCGAAAGAAGATACCCATTCTAATGCAGTACATCAATCCGTAATCGCTACCATGACCATGGTCGCTCTCACTTCCTTTCTGTAAAGCAATACAACGTCTAAGGGATTTTGGCATACGCGCTTGTGCGGGTGTTGGAAGGCTGTGGCGTTTGGATACGGGGAGCTCTTTCTTACTCTTGCCTCAAAATACTTACTGGACGACCGCCAGAGATTTCCCTAAGATGTAGCTATAAGCTATGTTAAATTTATTCTGGCGTGTATATGATAACGAATCTGGCCTCATCTCCACATTCTCCTTCTGTACATTTTCTCAGAATGCATTACAGCATTGAATTTCATTTTATTGTGTCGCGGTTGCAACTTTGATTAGCCAAGTAGTTTCACAAATCGAATGGGTTTCTTCCAGTGACTATCGGCTTTCGGTCCTGGCTCTCGAGCGCAGACACTTCAGAACCCTCTGTGCCGCAGATACACGATAATCCCGTAACTATGCAACGCGATATCGACCGCAGAACACACTCTCCAGCATTCCATGCCTTTTTCAAAAACCAACAACAGCTTGAAACAGTCACAAAGGTCTCGTCCAGTATAGCACTTGGCCAGCCATTTCGTGTTCCTCCTCGAGCCGGCGACCCAACGTACAGCTCGTCTTCCCTACCTTTCCACTGGGTAGCCCCCAGAAACTCCGTTCAGAAACATACAGGACCTGGATCGGCCGCCTCTAAAGCCAACACCGAGTCACCCATCTCGAGAGTACCGAATAAGGGAGCGATGGGTATTTGGCCCGCATGCTTCGACATCGACGATGGCTACTGAAAGCGTGCCCCTAGACCGTGCGTTCGGCCAGGCTCAACGGCCCAACGGATAAACCACCGATCAATCTGATCCAATGCGAATCGGGAGCTCTATGAAGCACTCGTAGTTGCTTGTTTTTGATCTCAGGAGTCTTGCGAGAAACACTCGCAGATACGTGTTTTTCGTCGTTTGGAAATCGCAGCGTTCTCACCTCTCTTCACCAACATCGAATTCATTGTTCTTGAGGCACCAAATCTGGTGATCTTGAGCTCGGATTCGAGGATTGAATCGACCGTTTTTGGAGCTTGGAAAGATTCCGCATCGTTTGGCCTCCATGCCTATGGTAGCGGCGTTCTTCGATGGTCTCGAAGAATAAACTCTTCGAAGGCCTTCTCTGAATCGGAATTTTACAGATTCGTCGAACCTCTTATAAAACTTGCACAAAAGACCATCTACATCAATCCATCCGTGTCCAATCAGTAAAAGGTGTGTACCAAATAGTAGAAGGCGTGTCCAAACAGGGGCTGCCTACAGAATAAGATGATGCCCAGTCGTGGTTCCGATATCCGGCCTTTGCTGCCCCTGGTTAGCTACATCTCACTGAAGCTCCGGTCGATTAGAAAGCCAAGGAAATGCGTTCGCGCTTCAGCTCCTTTGATTGTCGCTCTCTGAATTTCGCATTTCGTTCGAAAGATTTCGCGGCTTCGCTTCATCTGTAGATGCTACTGTTATGGGGTATAGCTTTCGGAAACAGTACATCTTCAGCGGGTAGCATCATCATCAGCAGCTAAGGTACCATACGAACATCGCCCATAAACCTCCTACCCTACCCTCTAAGCTCCACTATGCTCCACTCCCAACCACGCCCAAGGCCTAGCACTTCCAGCCTAACCAGGACCCACTAGCTCCATCCGCCCTTCAAGCCTTTCAGGTATCGTAGTCCACCACTCAATCGACCCAAATACCCTAGTAGACCATCATAAGATCGAGAAAGCGTCACTCTATCATCTCAGATATCCTCTTTATGTCCCCTCTTATGAAAGCTGGCTTTTCTAGGAGAGGATTAGTGTCGACTCCGAAGTCTTGGCCTCTGCATCGAATGCAGTGGTGAGGAATGGAGCCGGGCGGGGTGGCAGTTTCTGGGGAAAAGGGAGGGATGGGTTTAGGAGAGGGAGGGGATTGATGGATGAGGCGGGAGATTGGTGAAGCGGTTGTTGGGTTTGGTTCAAGAACGAATGGTAGGAGGGTCTGAGCGGATAGGATGGGCTGCTAAGAAGTGAACCATGGGATGATTTGCCGCAATGGAAGCCTGTCTCCTGAAGTTAAGCTTCACTGCTAGAGCGCTTCGGAGCGCACTACCGGATTTTGGGAAGGGCGTGGATAAGTTACGGTGAGTAGCACGACTGCTACACCGACGTCAACAACTAAACTCATAGGAGTCACAGAAGCAAAATCAATCTATCTCACGACTGTTCGCGAAACACAACCCAGACCGTTTCTCAGCGTAGTCATACTCTAGCCAGCGCACTGCCCTGGGGCTGCTGGCTTTGGAGATGGCATTCGTAGAGTAGAAGAGCAATCGGAGATGGAAATTGGCTGAGATGCTTGGGGATCGAAGGATCGTTCCCAACGGGGCTTGAGCGAGCTTTGTCGGGTGCAGTGGTTTGGGCACAAGAGGTGCTTGTGTGAGGCTTGTGGAATCGATCGCCGAGGGGGGTTCGCCACTGATAAGATATGCCAAGAAATTCGAGAAGGAAAAGAAGCTCTTGAGTGTCGAGACGGTATCTGGCCTGAACCAGAGATGGAGATGTGGAGATGTGGAGATAATGGAGAGGATGGAGATTAGGATGAACATGATCTTCGCGTGGGAATCGCAACAAGATGAGGCAGTCTACAGAATGGCTTCTGTGAGAGCACGAGGTATTACCGTGACAGGTAGTTTCAGACGCTTTAAATGCACTACTCCTTTGGAATATCTGTCATGGTGCTTTATGTTGCGCACCGATTCATCAACTGTGTCTTCCGGAGGCGAAAAGTTGCTGAACGTGCATGCGAGCATGTTGTAGTAAAGGTAATGCACTGGCGCTGCATTTGTCTGACGTGGATGTTTTAACTGTACCCTGATCAAGGTTAGGGGGCGGTAATGGCTCCAGTACATTCCTGGAGAGGAAGGTCAGAATTAGCTGTCTAATATAACGTCAATCGTCCATGTCACCGTGTGACTACATCAAAATCCATTGTGCGATGAATTATCATCTGCTCACTCCCAGAAGTCCGGATACTGCTGCGGCGGTGGTCATCCCGCCTTTCTGCCCATGCGTGAGTTGAGTGACGTGTGCCATCAGCTTGCAAAATCGCCGAAGTGTGACTCTTTGCTCGTCTGGCTTTGCCTAGTTTTCGTCGATCCATCGATGTTAGGACATGGCTCTGACCACGCGGTCTGGATCTTAACCGCGACCCCCATTCCCTTAGACCGTCTGATTGCATTATTTCGCTTTCGGTCAGCCTGGCCAGGTCACCCGTGCGGAAGCGTCCGAGAAAGCCCCTAAGGCAAGGAATGGTCGCCGCCATCAGAACATAGGCTAGCAAGGTCTGCTGCAATCCCAGGAAGTCCACCGCATCGATGCTTGGTCTGCCGTGCTCGCGAAAGGATATGTACGATATTGAGTAGGGGATGAAAAAGCCGGGAACACTAATATGGTTCAGACACGCCAATCAAACTGTATTTGAGGGCATTCACTTACCCGAGGCGGAAGCAAAAGGCGCTGGTCACGGTGAGCTTTGTTCGAACCCTCATGTGAAGTGTCGAAAACAAGTAGGCGGCTAGTAGAACCATGACCAGCTCTAGGAAGACATCGATTGCTGTCACTGCCGCCCATCGCGCATTCTAGCAACGGCGATTAGCTGGCGGCAACCGGGCAACAAGACTCGGTATCCTACTTCGCTTGTGCATTGGGAGCTCTTTCCTGAACCAAGTGCATCTTCCGGTGAGCAGCTGACGCTTACTATCAGCGTTGATGCAACAGTCCAGCAGCCGAAAACAATGACTTAAGCTTTGCATAGTCGCTATCCTTTCTTGTTATCTCTCGTAAACACCATCCGCAGGAACAAAACAGTGCTACACTTTGTGAGACCGAGCGACAGCAGCGTCAACGATGTGGAAGTGAATAGAAGCTAGAGATACGACGTCAACTCGACTGCGGATGCTTCTTGCTGTCGGACACTATACCTTCCCTGGAGTCTCGAGTGAATCAGCTTGCAGACTGCTCGTACTCCTACCGGCGCCTCTATTAAGTGCGGTATAGATCATGGCCCACTGTGCAAAGCTAATGAGCTGGTAGATTGTCAGTGTGTCATCTACTCGTGGGGATGGCCAAACCAACATAAGCAGCGCCCAAGACAACATCGTCCAGCGCCCAGCGCCTTAACTTGACAACTAGTCGCACGCAAAGGAACGAACAGGAGTAGATCAAGGACAGCGAAGTCGTTATCCACAACGGTGCCTGGTGATTTGTAGATGTCCATTCCGAGAATCGTGGACCCTCCGCTGCTGAGGACAACATTTTCCGATGGCGAGTGAACACAAGGCCAGGATCTCATCCAGGTATATCTTAAAATGTTTTGTAGACATCTCGTCCATACACGTCCTTCGGAGGTTGGGATTTGATGGTCCGGCCCGTCGGTTTTCCGCAGAAGGAAGTGAGACATTTTTCGTTGCTACGTCGACCCGTCAAGGGAGCAAGATCGTCTTCATTCGACGACTGTACTAGGCCCTAAAGATGCTGTGGCTTCAGCAAGCATGCTCAGTAGCAAGCGGGAGACCGTTTGCTGTGCGCTATCGAGGCGAGACCGCAAAAAAGATTAGTGATAGGCCATTGTGCAGCACACCATATGGGAATTCCTTCGCGATGAACTATTCTGGGCCTGGCCAGTTCGGTAGCCGCCAGATTAGATCCCAGGCGTCTCGGGTTGATTCACCCTACGGAGTAGAGCTATACGCCCTCTCGTGCGCCTGTACGTTCATGTCAGAGAGCCTGAACGAACTGAGCGTCGTGATTCTTCGAATGCCAAGATCCTTGCGATCAGGAACATTCTGCCGGATAGAACAGCTTCCAAGTGTTACCAACAGGAGCTCAATCATTAGACTATGCGGCAATAGTCTCCCGTACCCAAGAAGCAGTTAAAATCATCTCCAATACCCAGCGGGCCAACGCAACCACGTATTGCCTGCCATCAACGCGATAAGGTACATGGCTTGATAAGTTATCTTTACCAAAATTTGATGTACCGTCCCCGAAGGACCACCACATGGGGTGCCTGCCTCGCTGTTCGCATAATGTTCGAAGTGGACCCCTGTATCGACAAGATTATTCACCGTCTTTGAAAGATGAATCAAAGATGTGACCTCGCAACTGATGCAGGTGGTGATCGACAATAAACGTGTATGGAGTATCTAGGACTCTCGATCAGAGGAGGCGACCGTGCAAGGGAGATACATTAGAATTGGTGGCGTTTGTTCGACATCGCTAATTGCTGTCAAAGGTCAATACGTGATTGCGTCGGCCCGCTGGGTGTCAAAGATGATGCCTATCGGGGATGGGAGAATGTTGCCCGTGGGTTGTGCGTGCTTCAAGTAGAGCTGAGGAACGGTGCCATTTAGCGTGGTGGAGTAATAGTGCAAATTAGGAGGATATGTTTATAATGCATCAGGTATAGTACTCACTCGGCTATGATGCATCACTCTCGGAAACCCTGGTTTGGGCACATCGCTCAGGTCCAATCTGTTCGCTCTTCAATGTCGCTGCTGCTGTCCAAAAAGCCCATCAGGCGTTGTTGTTTTTCATCGCAATCCTATTACAGCCCGTGTCTACTATTATCAACGTTATTATGATCTTATATCAAGAGAAACCTACAATGCGATAGTATCGCACAGGGCTGTTCAAAACGTCTTTTTACAGTGGCAATGACAACAACAACATCAACATGCGACAGTAAGGGTTCACAATGCTAAGGAGAAGTATAAACTGGACCTGCGCAATGTGCCAAAACCAAGGTTCCTCGTTGGTTTTCCAGGGCGATTCATCATAGCCAAGCCTGTACTATATATGAGCATCAAAAACATACGTACTTATCGCCCACCCCTTTGCTCGTGGGCAATGATCGTCAATGCATGCACGCCGCGTGAATCTGGAGACGCTAAGCACGGCGTGGAGGTACCTTTCGCTTGCTTCTTCTGTTTAGTCTTATGCTTCTTCTGTTCTGATCAAATCGTGCGCTCGGAGAGCCTCATGAGCATCTTGCACGGATAACGTACTGCTGCCGCCGTGGGCGAGCTCACTAACTCTGCTGTGGAGTATTGTGTCAACTCAAGTCAAGTACGACGAAATCGCAAAACAGTTTCGCCAAACCCTAGACCCCCAAGGATGGAAACCTTGAAGAACGAGAATGGCTGGCCTGAGACCAAGCTCGACGTGCGCCAAGTTGTTGATGTTATAGAAGGAGATGCTGATGAGAAGCTGGGCACCGAGCACGACCAACGCGGCATGATACGTATGGGAAAGAAGCAAGAACTGCGTCGCGATTTCCAGTTCTTCAGCATTTGGGGTTTTGCCGTCGTGCTAGGATGTTCATGGGAATACGTCTTCATGTCAGTCGCAAACTTGGTCAGCTTTGCGGAGTCTAGGCTCGTACTGACAAGACCTCGGCAGCAATGGCGTCTTGTCGCTACCCAATGGAGGCACTGCAGGGAGCGTGTGGATGTTCCTCATCACTTGTTGCGGCATGTTTTTCGTGGTGCTCTGTGAGTGCGCTTATCATAGTCGTTGGACGAGAGACTAATCGACATTGCAAGCTATGGCTGAGATGGCCAGTATTGCTCCCACAGCGTAGGAGATCGGGCATCGAGTCCGGATTACAGTAGTCGCTGACGAGATCGACAGAGGAGGGCAGTATCACTGGTGCTCGGAGTGTACGGCTACTTGGAATTATCAACGCGCAATGGCTGACCAAGGACGCAGTTGCACCGCCGGAATACCAAAAGTTCCTGTCATATACCGTCGGATATCTCTGCGTACTGGGCTGGCACGCCTCTTTGGCAGGCACTTGTTATGCTGCCGGGCAACAAGTCCAAGCTATCATCGTCCTTGCGAATCCGGATTACACGATCCACACCTGGCAGACTGCCTTGCTCGCGTGGGCCGTCGTAATTGTATCCATCTTCTTCAATACCGTAATTTTCCGGAGATTGCCTATATTAGAGGGTATCTTCATGTTTGCTCATATCTTCGGTTTTTGTGCATTCATTGTCGTCCTATGGTACGTATGATGCGTGAGATCTTACAGAATCGGAGCAATCAGCGGATATTGGCTGACTCTGGTCCTGCTAGGGTGATGGCTCCGAGGAGTGACTCATCTGTATTAACCACATTTTCGTCCAATGGCTGGTCTAGCCCCGGTGTTGCTTCCCTCGTTGGCATCAGCGCGGCAATCGGTGATGTTATCGGTGCCGATTCAAGTGTCCACTTGGCAGAGGAGCTGAAGAATGCTTCTTGGATTCTGCCTCGCTCCATGATAGCGGCGGCATTGATGAACTACGTATTGGGTTTTCTCACCATCAGTATGGCCGTCTAATTCGACTTAGGAAATCCAAGGCTGACTGACTTTCACATAGTCACACTGGTGTTCTGTCTCGGCGATCTGGACAAGGCAATCAACTCCCCAATCGGTCAACCATACGTCGAAGTCCTCCTCAATGCCACGCGATCACCCGGCGCCACAATCGCTCTGACCACCCTGATGCTCATCCTACTGATCTCCTGCGCCGTGAACACCGTCACAACTAGTTCAAGGCAGCTGTGGTCCTTCGCTCGTGACGGGGGACCCCCATTTAGCGCATGGCTTGCGCGAGTACGACCAGTTTGGGATATGTGAGTCTCTCCTCGTATCTTCTCCCGCTGTTTCCTGCAAATCGCTGCATGCCGGCTAATGCTGCATCAAGCCCGATGAATGCAATGACAGTCTCTTTGGGCTTCACGGTCATCCTCGCTTGTATCGTGATTGGAAGTAGCACCGCATACGGAGTTTTCGTCACTTTAGTCAATTCCGGTCTCTTGAGCAGCTATATGATCTGCATAGCATGTAAGTCAGCTTGACGGCAGAGGCGCACACGACTATCCTAAACTCGTGAGAAGGCGTCCTTCAGAAGCGTATCCGCGGTGAACCTTTTCCTCCCTCTCGGTTCAGCCTTGGTAAAGCAGGCAATGCCATAAACATGATAGCCATTTCGTTCCTACTCGTCGCCTGGGTTTTCCAATTCTTCCCAAGTGCACCGAACCCAAACGGGACATCCATGAATTGGTAAGCCACCGCCCAAAATAATATCATTTTGGGATATGTACCAATCAAGCCCTTCTGCTGGCAGGTCGATTGTAATCTTCGGCGCCGTCATCATCTTTTTCACAGTCTACTACATGGCTGTCGCACGGCACAGATACGCAGGACCAGTTGTACATGTCAAGAGGGATATGTGAGAGGAGTGGAGAAAATCTGTACATACGAGCGTGGGGAAAGAGTTCCAAGACGGTGGTGACATCTTGGAGCCGGGGTCGCCCCTCACGCAATAGCATGTGTTCTTCCAAAACCATGAGCTTTATGATAGGCAGCCCCTGTTCGGACACTACCTGTGTTATATGGACACTGCTTTCACTACCCCATTTGCACGGGTGACCATGTAGTAAAAGAAATGGCTAAATAGGGGCTGCCTAATAATATCAAGGCAATACTCTAGATGGCCTGAAAACACTTTCGATTCAAGCATCGCAAGGACCCATTGATAGATCAAAAGATAACCCCCCTTCCCCAACTCAATCATCACCTATCCCCCAGCTTTCAAAAACACCCATCACTCCCCACCCCATCCCCGAAAACCCAGCCCTACAAA
>JAABUS010005075.1_pt1 | contig 17823 bp, 24 predicted proteins | sample 5560161 | NCBI WGS metagenome assembly JAABUS01 (sample SAMN10711885, study PRJNA513376) | rock metagenome | isolation source: Antarctica rocks | place: Antarctica: Victoria Land, Trio Nunatak nord | collected 2016-01-04 | reverse complement strand
ATTAATTCATTTTCGCATTTTCACCACCATGTCAAAGCCGCTTTCCACGGTCGAATGAGGTCAAATTTTAGATCATGGCAGAATCACTATAGTGTCTATCAATTGACCGAGAGATTGTGTCAAATTTTCTACGTTTACAAGATGTATTTTTAGGGTTTATTCTAGGGTTCGTGCAACTTGATTACAACCCTAAATATAACCCTAGTACTTTGATATCCACGACTTGACTAGAACGCATATTGTGACATATTCTCTCGATCAATTGATAGACACTATAGTGATTCTGTCATGATCTAAAATTTGACCTCATTCGACCGTGGAAAGCGGCTTTGACATGGTGGTGAAAATGCGAAAATGAATTAATGCACTTTCTGGCCTATGGTGTGCCATAGTGAGTATCGTGCCGAGCAGGTTTCTGCTCCGCAAGCGAGAAAGTGAACATCTTTTTAGCCCGCGAAAAACACACCGACAATTTCACTTCACAGGGCTACCACCAGCGCATTTGACCATTAGACAATGTAAAAATCCTGGCAAGAACATGAAATAACATGCTCTACAACCTGTGGGTAGTTTCAAGGCGTGATTGGCAGACTCCGATTGGTACCTGTATCTAAGCGCACTTCGAAGCTAGTTGGCGCTTCTGCTTTGGGTCTTCGCCCTGTCCTCCGTTGTTGTACGTGTAGAGCTCAATCTCAGACCTGGTTGCAGATCCCTATCTCCTGTGTTATTTCATATTTGGGGTGCCAAAATGCAATTCAAGACCGGACTGGGGGGCTTTCAGCCTTTGCAGCAAGCACTGCTTCTTGCGTGCCTGAGCCTGTTGGCCGTCTTCGTGATCAAGCTTTACAATGCTCGCGTCCTTTTTGTTAGGTTGAAAAAACAAGGCTTGGTAATAACATCTCCCGGAATTTGGTTATATTGCACTTTGGACAACCCACTAAGCGAGCGCAGTCGATGCCTCCGCATCATCCAATCTTTGGTCACCTACTTTTGGCCAACGACCTCCTCTCCAAACTTCCCCGAGATGCACATCCCTCATATTTGCCTGGTTTGATACGGCGAGCCATTCCTGATGTCGGTCAAGTCTTCTATCTTGACATGTGGCCGTTCAGTCGACCTATCCTCGTCGTATCCTCACCATCTGTAGCCCAGCAATTCACCCAGGAGCGCTCGTTGCGCAAATCACCCGAGGTTCACACATGGTTGAAGCCATTGGCTAACAATCAGGACCTGGTGAGCTTGGAAGGCCAGGGATGGAAACAATGGCGTAATGTCTACAATCCAGGGTTTAGTGCGAGCCATCTTATACACCTAGTACCCCAGATAGCAGTAGAAGTCTCAATCTTCTGCGACATCTTGAATGAGCGTGTGCAATCAGGGGCCATCCTGCCGTTGGAAGAGGCTACTGTGAACCTGACCATGGATACCATCGGACGGATTGTATTGTAAGTCCTTAGTCAATCCTCTGACCAGATTACTGATGGCATAGGGGCACCCATTTCAACGCGCAAAATTCAAGGAATGAATTTGTTTCGGCACTCCGTGCACAAATACCGTGGAACTTATATGGGACTGAAATGAACCCTTTTGTCCGATGGAATCCTTTTCGTCCTTTATTCCAGCGGTACTACGTTCGAATAATGGATCGCTACGTTGGTCGTCAGCTGGAAATCCGCTTTGCGGCGCACCAAGATTGTCTTGACCCAGTTGGAAGTAAAAAGGCTGGATATCAAACAGTCGTCGATCTTGCTCTTGACAAGTATCTTGAGGAACAGTCGGTGTCACATGCTGCCCGTAGCATGGACGCAGAGTTCCAAAAATTTGCCATCAGTCAGATGAAGGTGTTCATTCTTGCTGGGCACGACACGACCAGTTCTACGCTTTGCTACATTTTTCATTCTCTATCGCGCAACCCTTTGGCTTTGCAGCGTGTGCGAGCGGAGCATGACCAAGCTTTTGGCTCTGATCTCACACAAACGAGCGCTAACATTACGGCAAACCCACAGTCGCTTAATCGATTGCCATTCACACTCGCTGTCATCAAGGAAACCCTCAGACTTTTCCCAGTGGCTTCCAGCACACGCGATGGGGAGCCGGGTTTTCACTTGGCACAGAATGGCCATCAATATCCAACGGAAGGCTTCACTGTTTGGTGCACGCATCAAGCCATGCATCGGGAGCCAATGTACTGGCCACAGCCCGATTCTTTCGTACCTGAACGCTGGCTTGCCTCGGAGGACGATCCCCTACATCCCATCAAAGGAGCGTGGCGTCCTTTCGAATTCGGGCCACGTAGCTGTATCGGCCAGGAACTCGCACTTTTGGAGCTCAAGCTTGTTATGGTGATGACCTTACGAGACTTCAACATCACGGCAAGCTATGATGTCGAGGATCATGATCAGCATGGAGAGAAGCCCGGAACCGTCAATGGAGAAAGAGCTTATCAGGTCTTGAAGGGTACTACACGTCCGGCCGATGGCTTCCCTTGCAGGGTGACATTAGCGGTGGGGTGACGGAGATTTCAACAGAAATGGTACTGTAGGCATTCAAAGCGTCCTTTTAGTGACCATAATCCAACCTTCCAAGAATGACTGGCAAGGTGGCTAGCACGGGCTTTAAACAAGGCTTAAGAAGTAGCGAGCTGAAACCTTGCCCTAACCAGGCCTGAAATAACAGATCAGAATCAAGCTTAACCGTAACGCGTCTTGTCTTTGTCACCTAGCAGAGCGCTGGCGTGCATGTCCCACTCGCTGTGAACATCTACCATACAATAAATTACTTTCCCTAATCTTGAAGTTTTGTCGATATATGTATTACAAAGACTACTCGCTTCGGCCGAGCATTGCGCCAGGACTTAAATGTTGTTTCCCTTCTATTCGACATGAGCTAAGCGGTTCGGCCAATGGGCTTTTTATACTACGACTGATAAATTCCTCTTGCCAACGTTGCCATAGTGATACCGGAAGCGTGCCCGAATGGTATAGACCGCTCGCGCACAATTCTGCTATCTAATCTCACGCGGTGGCTCGGAATGGCGTAGATAATGGAGAACTGCCTAAGGCCGTCCACACCCTGCCACCGTCTGGAATGGTTGGTAATTGAAAGTCGAACAGTTTATGACGTGCGCATCTCTCGGATCCGGCACCCTAGACTTCATGGAGAAAATCCCACCCCCCCCGCCTAGCTTCGAAAGGGTTTCTTCCAATGCAACGTCTATCAAGCATACCCGTTATATATAAACAGAAGGCCTTCTAGGCCTCGGAGCAGATGAAGAATTTGACATAATAATCGGCGGAGCACCTGGGTCGGCGCAAGGCGACGTTCATTTCTTTGAAATCACGGATACGCTTTTTGACCGGTGCTAAGTTCTCTTAGAACAAGAGGTCCTGGAGTGTGACTGAGTCAATCGGCGGCTGTTCGAAGGGGTCAATGATGGGCCATTTATATCCTCCCGCGGCGACGGCTGATCTATGCCTTGTATCGGAGAAATGGTGATTGCTGGGTCTGGATGAATAATGTTGACTCCGACGTGGGTTTGTTCCTGGTTGAATTGTGTGGGTGCGGTCAATTGACTGTCAGATATTATTCGGCGCTGTTCTTTTAGCGTATCCAGGATCACTGAGATCTCTGGCTTCAGCCTCGTGATTTTATTTTGATGTCCTCGATCTAGAGGATTGGCTTCGATATCATATTCCTAGAGGTTCAGTGGATCTTTACGCAGGGTACAGTTGAGGCAGCTCGCCAAGCTCTTCAAGTGTTCCCAGTAGGTTGTGTTGATGTCTGGGGAGACTCGTGTAGTATCTTGCAAAAGCTGGAAGTTGATAAGAGAGGTAAGCTGAAAGGGCGTAGGTAGGTGATGTTCGGAGAGCCCCTTTTGGTTTGCGCGCCGAATAACTTTGCGCATACCCTCGGCCAGGAGTACGATGCATACGTTCATGTGGTCAATGAAGAGCGTGGTGTCTTGCACAAAGCATACTAAAGACATAAGGAGTTGTAACTAGGCTTTTGGCAGTTCTTTTGGTAGTTCAATATTAGAGCGGTCAGAAGTCGGGGCTTGGGAAAGTAGTTCAATAAACGGTTGTATTTGGCGAGTGGCTAACTTGAGCCAATGTAGAACTTTATTGACATTTCTACCACTGCGTTTGTGAGCCCGCGATATGATGATCTCTTCATCATGGTCATTGTCAGATTTCCCGTTTATGGCGTGTGGCTTTTCTGGCAAGATTGACTGGTGATCGTGTTCAGTCATAAAATGTCAAACATCGAAGGGTTATATCAATTACCTACTTTTAAGACGCGATCAAGACCTTCCCAATACTTCCCTTTCGTAGGGCTCTTAAAGCGGGAAGGCAAAAAAATCTGGAACAGAAGTTCTGTCGCATTTACAACCTCCACTTTTGTTTCGTAGGTTTATCGTACTTTATGATCTTTCCAGTTGCACCTGTGATGTTTCCTCTATCCCTTGCAAGCATATCATACATCTCCGGTCTAGTGACGCACGAACAAGCCGACCACAAGATTTTACAGTGTAAAACGGCTGTTGGCCCGAGCGATCGAGGGCAACATTGTCATTGTTGATTACTATACATGGTTCTTGCCATTCCACGGGTGAAGCATAGGGGTCGTCTATAAACGGAACTTCGCCATAGTCTTTGACCACATTGCTTCCGTGTAAGATCTGATTTGTTGGTCGACGAGGCAGATAGTGGGAGAAAAACCGGGAGGAAGACGTTTGTTTTGTCGTGGGTACTATCTGCGGCTGAGTGGCCTCATTTTCGGCGAATCTTACGGGCAATGTCTCCGCTCGGCGGGCGCCCGGCGACAGCACATTACGCCTGGGCATGTTCTGAATTCTTTTGAAAGGATCCAAAAATCGTCTGACGTTGTCGAGGACACCGGCACGGAATTGTATGCCAGGGTCCTCTTTGATGGTGTTATCTTCACACTACGATGGGAGTTGTAGCTATGAGTATTTGGTGCTAGGCTGATAGCGTCGTGCGGCTGAATCTTCGCCCACAGCGGGTTTATTAATGATTTAGGATGAAGAGTGGGTCAACGTCTCCTGTCTTGAGGCCTGAACTGGCATGGTATTCTTACCGTTAGAACATAGTGAGAGCAACTGCCCTCTTGAAGCATCGAGTAATACTATCAATTCTTGTAGGAGTAAGAATGTCTTACTGCTATCTAGCTTGGCAGCCGTCATGAAAAGGGCCAAACACTCTGACCAAGGTAGGGCATCATGATGACAGACACCACATTTGAAGAACCCAGAATGGGCGATCAAGTTGAGACTGCTTCGGGCCGGAAAACGAGCTACTCGTTTTGAGGTAATGCATCTGACCCGGCAATAATGCGTTCCCTATGTAAATCTTAGGGTTATTGCATAAATTACTAGTGCGATGCGTTACCGGGTCAAATGCATTGGGGGGTCAAGACGAGTAAAGGAGTGGGCTTCGCCCAAGTGTTACAAGGTAATCAAGGCATAAACCGTATGTATGGTGGATACATCGTCAATTGACCTGTCGCGATTATCCATATCATTCGGCCAAAGAGCCCGCTCGACTTCGGAACCTTCTTAAGTTCCGCCATGATGTGAGGATTAGCAGTCTTTTTTTTTCGTGGATGATTAGAGAAGCACAAGTGCCGCTTCCTTCCCTGAAATGAAATCCCACAAGCAACTGCACCACCGATACCCGCGCGTCAGATTACTCAAGGTGGGGCCTCGATGCAGCAAGCAGGCGAGCGTGCCAAGCCACAACTTGACAGTGTGACGGTTGTAGATCCGCGAGTGTACACTGCCACTGACATTCTGAGAGAAAGTGGCAAGGAGGGTGGTTTGCATCGGGCGCCCATTACCCAGGTGAACGGTGCGGGGTGGCAGGGGCAGGCTGAGTTGTTCGCAATTGGGTCGGTTTTGAAGACAAAGGCTATTGGCGAAGGAGCTGTGAGGAAAAATCGAAGGATGAAGGTCTAAGAGATCGGCACAAGGGGTTATCGCTTCAGCTGGCGAAGATGAATACCGGCAATATGGCGATGAAGTAAGTTCCATGAAGTAAATCTCGAGTTGCTGACTTGTTATCATTCTCCTCAAAACTCCTTTACGCATCAGAGGGCTGACTTCATGGTGTCTAGCAAGCAATGCACGAAGTGAATTCTTGTCTGCGAGTGCGTATGGTGTCACGTCCCCCTTTCAAAGGCCCTTATAAGATTCAACCTAGTATGAATATTCTTCAACAGTTTCGCATGGAATCGTCCACGTAAGTCTCAAGGGTTCAAGCAAGTAAGAGGCTTTGCAGGCACAATTTGCTAGCTTAGATCTGTGTAACCTCCTTGTCCATTACCCCTTTCGTAAACGCGCGCACCTGGGCCATGACCGTACAGTTCTGATCACAAGACAGGTGCTAGGTCATTCCCTGCAAATTAATCAAGTATGCATTCAAAGCAAGGTCTGTAACGACGCCGCCATATGATCTCGCTGGGTGACCGTCATTGGGCGATCATTCACCCGCAGTTCAAAGATTTTAATGATGGCCAGCGCTTCAGCTAGTTGACTTTCCCACTGCGAATAAGGCTATAAAGCAAGGTCTGGGTCCTCCTCTTTTTCCATAAATCCAACAGTACAACTCCAATACAACAAAGAAGCCGGCCTCTTGAACTTATTTGTCTTCTTGGAAACAGATAATTCCTTCACAGTCTATTGTTACACCTCAGCAAGCACAATCTGCACAGTGTCCACTCTCCTCCGGCTCCTCATCCAGGATATTACAACCCTGCAGACTCACACACATTCTTCCACTAGCTTCGAAATATTGAATCGCCATGCCATTACACTTACGCGTATTACTTCATAATAATCAGTAACCGCGCGCAACCATTATAGTAGTACAATGGTCTCTACGAAGAATTTTCAACAGTACCAATGAATTAGTCCAGGTGAATATACGTAAACGTAGAAGAGCGTGATCGTGTCATTTGCCTAGGTTATGAGAACCGAATCATTGGAACCCATAAATGAAGAAGTCCCAACCAACGGCCACTGATGGAACTCTGAACCTGCGGCTGACGTATGCAATATACCAGATACTAGTATACGTACCAGTGAAGTCTTCTTGCTGTCAATGATACGCGTCTCGGAGGGGACATTCTGGTAAGGCCATCTTCAAGTGAAGGGGCTATTCGGAATCTCTTGATGAACAGCACTGGCCGGAGACCATGTACCACATCACGTACCTGTTTCACCTTTTAACGTGAAAGCGACTATGTGAATCGCCGCTGTTCCTTCTTTTCCTCTTCCTCATACACAATGACACAACCGGGTTCAAATCACAAATTAGTAAACTCGTTAATCCTTACCCTGGTTCATACTCAATTCCTCCGTTGATTTGCGGAGACGTTACAAGATATGTGAGAATTTGACTTGAAGACCAGCCCTCTTCGGGTGGGAGCCGCCGTATAAATGCAGGGTCAGCCCCCTCATCCAATTCTATATTTCTCCAGCACCTCCAATACTTCCAATCCACGACGAGCATAGCCTTAGTTCGAGACCACCACCACCGAACGAGCATTTACAGTTCCAACGAGATACACAACAAACGCGCCGAGCGATGCCCTACTCAAGGATCGAGCTCAACGCGTTAGAGCGACATTATAGACCTGAAGGCCATGCAGGGCCATGTCAGCCAGTATCCTCTTCCTCGCGGCATGCTTCCCCACCCAGAGAGACAACTGTCAGAACCAGCGGACCCCGTCCTCATCAACAGCCACGGCAGGCCGCATCCTCCACCATACTCAGGTCTTCTAATGCGAGAGGATCCTCAAGTTCCCGATCTTATCCTGCACCTAGGATCACGACAGGAGACTCCATCAGGAGAAGCGCTGCGATAAACGCTTCGAAATGGAGCACGCCAAGCGTTTGGATAGATTGCAGGAGCGTTACAATCAGACCCACAAGCGCTTCAGAGATATCCAGCGCCAATTCTACCATGAAAAAATCACATTTCTCAACACGTGGTTGCTGAAAGAGAGATTTGCAGTAACGAGGGCCGAGTTGTCGGCTTTGAATGATGTTTTGGAGACCGCAGAGAGACTTCTGGATAGGCTGCTCGAGTACGAGAAGCTTGGTTCTTTTCGAGCTCCAGACCGTGAGCTATACTTCAGAGAGAAGGAGAGAGAAGAAAGGGAAAATATTGCGGATATGGAGAAGTACATGCGGGCGGCGATGTTTCTTACGAGGCGTTATAGGTAATGACGAGAAGAGCCTGTCAGCTCACGGCGGTGCGTAGCAGGATGAAGATGAGATATGACGTGGTAATGTAGCGGAAGAGGGAGGAAACAGAGGGTACTCATTATATAAAGTAGGAAATCCTGGGAAACACAGAGAAGGTTGAGAGATGCATGCGGATCGATTAGAGGCAATAGTAGAATAATAATAGACTTACAAATTTCTAAGACTGCTGTAACTCGGCGACCTATCTCGTAGAGTAAGGCATATGGCCGGACCCTGAATTCGGGACCAACGTTGGCTTGTTTGTGCAGTTGCCATTGCTTAGAATCGATTCGTAAGCAATCTTATCTCACAACGCTGCCCAAGTGTTGGATGACATCACCCTTACCCGTCGCTTGAGAAAAGTAGTCTCTGAAATGGAGTTCTTGCCCTGAAGCATCAACGCAAGTTTGCAGCTTCTGCGAGAGCTGAGCCCGTATCTCATCCCAGGATCGACGAATGACGTCGAGCGTTCTGTCCAATTTCTCTTATAATGCATGAAAGTACGGCGAGATCGGATTTTGAAGCGGTAGAAAATGAATGCTGTCAGGGAGGTAAATCGAAGACTCACCTTGCATTGCGCAGGTTCGCCTTCATTTGGTTGCTTATGCTCCAAGCCCGCATGAAGTTCATTCAATATACTTCCATCACAGGAATGAGTTTTTGATGTGATCATTGTACCCAGGGGCTCCACAGCCTCAAGGTGAACAGCCCGAATTTTCGTTCGTTGTTCACCAGGGCGACTTGTGCCACCAAAGAAAATCTATAAAAGCCTCGCCAATACTCCCTCCACCTCTGTGTTTCTTCCACACTCCACGTTCAAAGCACATCCGGAACACACTTTATTGATCAACATAATCGAAAGCTCGTCCAAGCAGCCAAGTTCGTGCATCCCCAATTGGACCCTCATCGATACGCTCGACCACTCGCACCCAGCAAAGCCTTAAGTCTACTATCGCTACCATGCCTGCGTCATTCTACAAAAGCAACAAAACCCGGCGTGATCGACTACCACCTCTAGCCACAGCCACACCTTCAACCAGATCATCTCCTACGGGAGGACCCTCAGATCCCTAATCTAAAGCTAGGTTCAGGATCACGGCAGAGCAGGCATAGCACGCTGAAAACGCAAGAGACGACAAGGACCGTGTCCTACTCAAACGTGTGCGGGATTAAAGGCACCGGGTATGGAAAGAGGGAAGTCGTCTCGAAGGAAGGCTAGATTCTTGGAGGAAAGCCCAAGAGAACTTCTCTGACAGACTCGGGACATACATGGATAACATGGGGAGCTGGAGAATGCGTCCGTGGGGAGTGGCCCAGGTGAATGATGAGGCTGCGGTTTTGATAGCGGGGAAATGTATTGAGAAGAGGCAGAAAGAGATGGAGTACGCTTTGAAGACAGTGAAGACAATGGTGGAGGACATCGAAGACATGGAAGCGGCTACGCCGGCGATGACTCGTCTAACGAGCGGACAATGCTATTGATGAAAAGAGACTTGACATCTCCACGACGAGAGTGAGGACGAGTGGCCAATTACGAAGTGGTAATGGGCGGAAGAGGAGAGACTTTAAATGCTAGCGATGGCGTTCAACTAATGTCGCATTAATTCCGGGGAACATAGAGTGCGGAGAGATGCATGCAAACCCATTAGCGAGCACAGACTATCGTTAACAGTCCCACGTGTCTCTAAGGAGTGCTGACGCACCACATCGAACCTGGCTATAGACTTTTACCCCCTGCTTGTCATTATTCTGCCTTCTGAAATCGTCGGACATAAGTGCCCCTTCGTGGTGATAGCATTCTTTTGTTATTTGAATATAAAGCAGAATTAGATTCGGTAAGAAAATGACGCTTGAGGTCCCCGCGAGCAGATAGTACCGGGCCTGAAACTCATTTTTTTCCATATTCAGCAATGCAATGATACAATTACAGAACGAGTAATTCAACAGCCGACAAGCAAGTACCGTGATAAGAACAGAAGGCGCGACAAGCATCTTAATTACATTCAGCGACTTCCCGGATCAAAGGCGCAGCGAAGGAACGAGACCAGGCCGTTGAGAGATAGGAAAGGCAGTCGAGAGCAACGAGAGAAAATGCTGTTGTACATATTGTCCGTTTGACTACTGATTTTCTTGATGCTAATTAAAGTATGGAGTTGTGGTGCTCTGAAAGATATCGCGCCAAACATTGTACGGCTGGCTAGTGCTATTTCTACTTCCCGATCTGGATCTCGGCCCGATGCTCCAAGAGGGCCGGAAAGACCATGAAGCCGAGCTCGCCAAGACCAAAAAGCCGCGCTAGCCGCGGGCGTTTTTCCAGTAAGACATTAGGATCGTGTTCCAGGCCAAGTGATTTGGGCTCATAGGTCTGTCCGTACTGAGCTGAGGGAGCTACCATCCTTGGCGCAGTATATGACAGGAAATGAATACCAAAATCCAGATGAGGAGTCAAGCGTCAATAGATTATATGAAGGATATCAGACAAAGAGCCCAAAAACAAGCTCCGAGAGCGCAAGGATTGCGCTGACATCGGCGCGTCATCGACCACTACGATGATCCTCGCAGGATATATGGTGACTCGTCGACTCTTGAGGATGGGAAGGATTTGACTCAAATTTACACTGATTGACGTTACTTCGAGACAAGCACCATCGTGAGAAGACCCTCGGGCAGAGGCGAGCAGAGTGGACTCGAGAGTGAGTGCATGAAGGATTCGCAGATCTCGCAACTAAGGAACCGTAAATCGGTGAACGATATCCAAATTCGGGATTGCAGTGCAAGGGCCTCACCATTTAGCCGCTCCTTGGTAGCTGCCGAATGCAGAAGCGGTTCGGGAACCTGTGTCACTGGAGTCAACTAGATGAACAATGAGAAGGGACCCCAGACAGGTCAATCTTGATTGGCTTCTTGATCCTTGACCTTGGCCCTGATGAGCGCTAGGTTTTGCAATCACCAGCCTCTTCGGTAAGCTGCTCTGGCATCCAAACATGGCAAGACAGGCCCACTATCCCTCTGAACCTTATGCTGCGCAAAAGGTTGTGACCTTAGGTTACTGTTTGTGACATTCTTGCTCTTGGAGTCCACCTACGGTTTCTCCGGCGGAAGTTTCCCAAGGCTTCCAGTTGCCACTTTGGAAGACAAGGTCAAAATCCGAGTCTTCGAAATCAGGGACTTCACACTGTACTGCACAATCTTCAGTCCAGGTTCAACACAAGATGATCTCTTGATCTACGCATTTACTATTTTCTGACGCCTGATCTAACCAGTCCCTGATAGTAAACCTCGGTCAGAGCAGAGCTTTAACACACCAAGCCGTCCTCGAGACCCGATGCTGGTTCATGGTCTTCATGCCCCTGACTGCCTCCAGGATCAGCGCTGATCAACTTTCCCCAGCCTTTAACACTCTCTAGCAGCGCCGCACGAACATCCGCAGGAGTTCCGGGGTCAGGTGAGTGCATTTGAACAATGTAATTCGAGGTCTTCAGCCCGCTAATCTTACGAGACTTGCCGCCCTTCAGGGGTTGGAAATAGATACGGTGGGTACTATCCTTGTTCATCTATGTCACATTTTGGATCAGTACTATGACCTGCTCCGGGCTCTCGTGATGTACTTGCGCCGTGGTGGTCGAGCCGCATACCAAGCTTGTAGTCCTCTTTGATGGTATACTGCTTTGTAGCCCAGTTGCAGAACTTGTCGTCAGGAATACCGTCGAGAAACTCCTGAACAGTACCTAGCCACTGTTCGTAGGAAGAGTTGATCACAAGGGTGATAGCGTGCCTGTTGCACATGAAGGTCTTGGCAAAATAAATTGTTTGTGCTTTACAATCATGTTTGTTCCTTTTTCTCTTATCAAGAAAGCGAACGGCTTGCTTACAGTATCAAAAGCTGGCTTGTTGAGCTCCACAAAGTATACTGAATCTCTCACAGATCCACGATTCCTTCGCTCATATGGCTGAAGACGACCGTCGAAATCCTTTACAATGGGAAGGGAGCTACTGGAATAGTACGCCTGCTTGGCCTCGCGAGCCTGATCTCGCCTTCATCCGACTCTTAGCACATCGTAATCTAGCTGAACATGTTCAGATGGCTCTGAAAGACGCTGCGTTAACAATTAATTTCTTTGCAGGAGGTACCTTCAACAAGCTTTACCTCGTCTCTCATGCGGGGTTGAACACGAGCTACATATTTCGCGTGTCCTTACCCGTCTGTCCATATTTCACGACAGAGAGCAAGGCTGCTACCTTGGTTCATTTACGTGTCAACACTTCCATGCCAGTGCCGCGTGTCTTCGCATGGGACTCTAGCCCAGACAACGAACCAGGTTTCGAGTGGATTCTTATGGAGAAAATTGCCGGTGTACCGCTTGTGGATGTCTGGCGAAACATTGAGTGGGAGCGTAAGCTCGTCTTGATTGAGAGCCTTGCGGGACTGGTCAACAGCTCGGTAACTACAAATTCGACTGCATCGGAAGCTTGTACTTCAAATCTGTGTTAACAGGCTGTGACGACGACCTTGAAGAAGAGAGAGCTGGCGAAGGTACACCCGAAAAGCAGGGCCCCAAATCTGTGGCAGAGGAGCGAGTTCGAGCTACTACCGCCAACGCTAGTCCGATGGATTTTGCTATCGGACCAATATGTTCTCCTATCTTCTACCTCGACAATCGGTTATACCTTCCCGGAAACAGAGGGTCCTATCGTTATGCGTCCGAATGGGTCAGATCCGAAATGGAGATGCAATTGCGATGGGTAAAGCGAGGCAGCATCGAAGGTGACCGCTGATACGCCAAGGACTTCGAGAAAGAAGCCCCAGAGATGGAGACCGAATGCCATCGATACCTGCAAATCTTACCATCGGGTTTCTCTGACGAAGAATGCTCTACAGACTCCACCACGGAGATCTCAATCTTGCGAATATTCTAGTCAGCCCCGGCAGCTTCGAAATTACTGGTATCATGGACTGGGAGATGATCAATATCGTTCCATTATGGAAAGCCTCATACTATCCTGTTTTTCTACAGGATATTGAACCTCTGGATGAGGAGGAACCGCCGATTCCCTCGTATGAGGACGTAAGAGGATCTGGCCGTGTATACGCGGGATCAGTGGGATCACAGGATCCTTCGACACCACTACGACACCACTACGGAGCGATTGCAAGTTGCGGAGGAGATTTCGAACAAAGCCGCCACTGCGAAGAAGAAGCGGGAGTATCAGTCTGAGATACAAGATTCAGCGACAATATCAGCTGGGCGCAGGACTGGCTGAAGGATTATGTGAGAAGTCTACAGGAAGTACTGGAAAAAGACAGAGATATAGATGGAGTAGTCCATTGAAAGCCTCTTGTCGGATTCAAAATCCGAATGAGTCGACTTCCGACCCTCACCAAGCCAGAACAGATCTCGACTTGCTGAACAGTACATGCGCAATGATCATTCAACAACTTTTCATATAGGATGTGGATCATGTCTTATCCCGAGCTATGACTACGTCTTTTAGCATCAGTCTTCATTGGTTGATGTTAGATGTCCTAAGATGTGAGGAGAAGACTCTTGCTGTGAGTGTTGAATATATAGAACTACCAGCTGATATGCCAGCCTTGACAAGGATTCAGAACACGCTAATAGGTTATTTCTAACCTCGGTTGATTATTCGCTTGTCGTCGATTCACTCAAACGCGTACATTAACCTTTTCTTCAACACTTGTCGGTATAAATGACGCGATTGGTTGCAATATTCTGTACGTCGATACTAGAGTTACTGTTTCGTATAATTCTTATTGTCTGGCTGCTGTTTGGGTAGAGCTGTTCTTAGCATCGCCGGCATCATGGAGACTCTTCCTTTGGAGGTCTCTGTGTACATTTATCAAGAGCTACCCATGTCGGATCTCAAAAATTTACGACTGGTGAATCGGAAACAAAGTACGTTTGCAGAAGCAGTGCTCTTCCATACCATCCTGGTACTCCCTGTTACCTGCAGTTTTGCGCGGGCGTATCAAATCATCCAACGCGACCACTTGGCCCAGTACATCCGGAAGCTTGTCTACTGCGGCGATATTTCTTCGGACGACAGAGTACACCAAGAAATGGTGCCGCGTTTCAGGACATGGTGCCAGAATTGCAGGGCCGTTGGCCTACCGATGGTCGTACATGCAGTTCAGGAGTTGCCGAACAACCTAACCCGACGGGATCATCGAGTCGCCCGCCGAGTGCCCCAAAGAGATATCCGGACCCAACGGAGGCTATACACCGGCCGTGGATTGGAGCTCCAGTTGTTCCGGATAGCCTTAGCTAGCTTACCGAAGCTCAAGGCAGTTGAATTCGGCCTTAGTGCTCGTGTCGACGACTGCAGACAAGGACATTTGGACCAGCTGATGCTCAGCGCAGCCGCTCATTGCACTTTTATGGGTCGAGGGCTTGATCGACAAGCATCACATCGTTCTGAATTGCCTTCTGCAAATTTGCTTGCGGCTACGCAAGTTGCAACTACCGAGCTCGAGAGCTTTATCGTAACGAAGCTAGATCTGAGCCCTTTGCAACTCGACCCTGCGATCTTTGGACCGATGACGAACGCTGTCATGCGTACGACGTGTCTACATCTGGGGATCCGTTACGTTGTCATGTCGAACCCCAACACCAAGAACTTGGACTGGCTAGCCAGAATGCTCGAGGCCGCTAAGAACCTACAAACTGTGGACCTTTCCTTCAAGTCTTCCTTCCTCGGGGGGTCGTGCGGCTACCGCTACGGAAATGCAATATTCGGCTGGCATCTGAGCCTGTCGCAACTACTGCGGTCTGGGACACATTGGCCGCAGCTACATGCCCTCAGGCTTCTCGGGCTATCGATAGGCCAGAAAACCCTTCAAAATCTTCTGCTCAAACACAAAGATACACTGCAGTTCCTTGAGCTTGACCATATTAGGCTCACGGTGTGCATGGGGGTCTCCCTAGACCGCTTTCTACAGGATACTCTACCTTCCGTAGATGCTACAATTGGGGAGAATGTCTTGTACGTTAGACCACCCGTCTTTCGTTGGTAGTAGGTATGCTAGGAAATACGACCACGGAAGGGTCCACGGAAGGAGAACAGAGGTCGCTTGCTTCAAGTCTGGCAGAAACAGGCTCGAAGGCAATGATACCTTTATCATAGCGTGTTGCGAAGGGCGTAGTCGACGGCGCTTGGCGAACCAACTACTCACGGTCAGCTAATAAACTTTGCTTTCATACGCGCAGAGGGTCATGCCTCAATCCAAATATTGCTGTTGCTTCTGAGGTCGAAGGATTCATGTTGCGTACGCTGAACCATCTCATGCTTGAGCCTGCGATGCGCTCCTCGGCCAATTCTTGTTACACTCAGGCCAATCAATGAAAGACCATGATATGGAAAGTGATGTCTTTGTCTTTGCAAATTTGCACGAAGTGGAGCGACCTCACTTCTCGGTTCCCCATGGTTACGAGTACGCTGAGACGTTGGTGATCGTGGAAGTGAGTTACAATAGCTAACCTCCACCCATCATCACCTCCATCCTTTCTATCTACAAACATGGAGCAAGCTGTCAATTCCTTCCGCTGCGGATATCAACGTTATGTAGGAGTAGGAAAGCAAAGCATCTTCGGTAGAATGGTAAGTGCAGATCCTCTCGACCCTTTATGTGATCGCGAAGCTGATGGTACAAAGGCGTCCGCATCAGCCTCATCACCCCTCGAGTCCGTTCCAGCCGAGATCAAGCTCAATATTCTTCGCCTCATCACAGACTTCCAGACACTTCGCTCCCTCGTTCTTGCATCACCCATTTACCATTCGACCTATGTGTTCGCTCGCGGTGAATTCCTCACCTATGCCACTGTTTTCAAGCTCAAAGACCGCAATGTCGACGTTCTGACACCCGTACACTTCGCGGAAGTATGCGTCTACGGCGGCAAGAGATTGAATCGCTATCTACAGCCCGCTCTACAAAAGCTGTACACCCAGACCACCGCAGGACTACGTATCAGGCTCAGCGCGACCCACTGCAAAGCTCTCCTCACACTGGTCGAGCTCAAAGGGTTTTGCCCGGACCACAGCTTGTGGGGAGCAAATCGCTACAATAACGGCTTTCGCTGCGTTACCGCCGACGACGATACTCACTACCTCAATCTGTACGGATGGCGCCGCTATCGTGTTCTGGCGTTTGGGAACCAGAATGCCGCAGCTCGTATTGGGATCAAGCGTCAGCTGAACGGGGCTCACCATATGGCTGGCGTAATTAGGTACCAGAGTGGGAAGCGTGCGGCTATCGAGGCACGCAACGCCAAGGGAAAGAAGATGGCTAAGGTAGCCTGGGCACTCCTAAGGTCGGAGCCAGATGAGTGCATCGCCATGTAGAAGGCATGTACGGATTTTGTTGTGCTAAGGGCTCATGTTCGAGTTAAAATCTTCGATCATGTACGGCGCCGATGTTCAAGTCAACGACAGCGTCAGGGCTTCTGGCCAGAGATACCGAGGTTACACATACAGCCTAACATCCTCAGCGCTCAGCCAGCACACTGCTTACGAGTCCATCGCCATCGGCCTGATGATAACTCTTAGATTTCTTCTACTTGGCTCAAACGCCACTCTCCCCTTTCGTTCCCCTCTGCCATCTTCCTCTCGCTACCCCACATTCTTGTCACCAATCATTCCCAGGTCAAAGCTGGCTAAATCCCTCGAAATCCCCCCCCCCCCCGCATACCATCTCACCCAGTCCCAAAGCTCAAACATCCAGACCCAGCCCTCCCACGGCCCTCTTCATCCCAAAACCCTCCCCGTCTCCCTCAATTCGACGATGAAAGTGTTTCGAGCACGCTGAAACCTTGCTACGTCGTGTGACTCCTGTGAATGAGCTGTTGGTCAGCGACGTAGCGCCCCTTGCGAAGTGAATGGATTCGTGTGGGTTTTCACGGTTGAGGTAATGACGAGAAAGCATGAGTGGCATGAGTAACGTAGGTAAGAAATCAGAAACGCTTGGTGTTTGTTGCTGAACAATGGGCTAGGGGGGGGGATAGTAAGCTAGCGATCTAGTCCTTTACACCCCCCTCCCTCTTTTCTAGAGATAGTAGCAGCAATTGAGCGTTTGAGCCGAAAAGCATTCTGAACCGCTCCTTACATTCTGGAGTAAATTGGTAGCAGCCAGCCCACCAGCCTGATTATATTCGATCTCCACGCTATCCTGGCATTTCAATCCTATATACCAAAGACCCCCGGAACCAAATCGATCACCCAGCACAAAAACTTAGAAACTCCCTGGAAAACCTCAACCGTGCCAAAACTTGTATGTTAGGCAAACCCTCATCGACATAACAAGCTGTCTGCAATCCAGCTTTATCACTCTGTGACGCTACTTTCTCATCGCCTTTTCCCGACACAAGTTCAATGCCCATACACACCGCTCGCCCAACTCCAACAGTCCGATCCGTTATTCAGTGCCCAAGCAGCACTCGAGCCATTTGATCCTCAGTAATCTCCCATCAACTAAGCTCCAACAGCGAGACTCCCCTCAAATCAAGCCCACAAATCCGTTCCACCCTTCATTCACAAACCACATT
>JAABUS010005073.1_pt1 | contig 17833 bp, 14 predicted proteins | sample 5560161 | NCBI WGS metagenome assembly JAABUS01 (sample SAMN10711885, study PRJNA513376) | rock metagenome | isolation source: Antarctica rocks | place: Antarctica: Victoria Land, Trio Nunatak nord | collected 2016-01-04 | reverse complement strand
ATCACCGCCTACCTGGTCTTCCCAGACTGGGCCACCCTCATGCAGACCCTGATCGACTCAAAACCGCCGCCCAACATCGCAGCCCAGATCACCAAGTGACACCCGCGCCGGAGGCCCACTTAGAACTGCTGCTACGCGACGTATTGGTATCTGGAGGCCACGGCCGACCTTCTGAGCGACATCGCCGGCGCCGGCGAGACTTTCATGGCCGGGGGAGCGCAACCATGACGCCGGTCGCCCCCCATATCGAAGCCTTTCTGCGGGACAACCTCTCGCGTCACCGAGGCGCTAGCCAGCATACATGCGACTCTTATGCCTATAGATTCCAACTTCTGTTCGAATTCGCGGCGACCAAACTCCGGACGAAACCGTCGTCGCTCTCGCTGGAGCAGCTTGATTCGGAACTCGTCGGCGCATTCCTCGAATATCTGGAGGACACACGCCGGAACGCGCCAGAGACACGCAACGTAAGATTGGCGGCGATAAAATCCTTCTTTCACTTCCTTGAGCACAGGCAGCCGGCGGCGCTCGAACAAATCCGCCGTGTTCTGGCGATACCGTTCAAGAAAACCAGCTCTCGCCTGGTGCCCTATCTCGTCCGGGATGAAGTCCAGGCGCTGCTGGATGCCCCTGATCCAGCCACCCGTGATGGTGTCCGGGACAGGGCGATGTTGCATTTGGCGGTTTGTGCTGGATTGCGGGTGTCCGAGCTGACCGGTCTGCGGGCCGGTGACGTGACGCTGCCATCGATGAGCATTCGTGTCCTCGGCAAAGGTCGGCGGGAACGGGTGCTGCCGTTGTGGAAAACCACGGCGTCGGCGCTCCGAGCCTGGCTCGCGATCCGGGGGACGGTCGCGGCACCGGAGGTGTTCATCAGTCATCGAGGTGAACCGCTGAGCCGGTGGGGATTCGCCTACATACTGAAACAACATGTCGACACGGCAAGCCAGCTTTGTCCCGGATTGCAAAACAAGCGGGTTTCCCCGCACGTCCTGCGGCACACTTGCGCGATGATCGTGCTGCAGGCGACGCAAGACATCCGCAAGGTCTCCCTTTGGCTGGGACATGCCACCCTGGCAAGCACTGAAATCTATACGCGGGGCGATCCCACCGAAAAGCTCGAAGCCATCGAGGCGATCGTGCCGCCCCATCTGCGCAAAGGCTCCTTCCGGCCGCCGGATAAGCTGATCGCCTTGCTCCGGGATACCGCGGTAATGGAGAGCAGAACTGGCCACGAGCAACATCGAACTGAGGAGAACGGCCGCTGACTCCCCATTACTGAATTTGCCCATAAGGCAGGTAATGGGAAATTCCCATTACCTGCCGCGATCGGCATTGCCCGAAATGCCAAGCCCTGGCGCGGGCCGATTGGCTCAATGCGCGCCAGGCCGAGCTGCTGCCGGTTCCCTACTTCCACGTCGTGTTCACCTTGCCCGCGCCCATCGCCGAGATCGCGTTCCACAACAAGGCCGTGGTCTACGCCATTCTGTTCCGTGCGGCAGCAGAGGCGCTGCGTCGCGTCGCCGCCGACCCTCGCCATCTCGGCGCCGAGATCGGCGCAGTGGCGGTGCTGCACACCTGGGGGCAGGCGCTGCATCATCATCCGCATCTTCACTGCATCGTCCCCGGCGGCGGGATAGCACCCGACCAGACGCGCTGGATCGCCTGCAAACCGGGCTTCTTCCTGCCGGTGCGCGTGCTGTCCCGCCGGTTCCGCGACCTGTTCCTGGATCAGCTGCGCACCGCCTTCGCCGACGGTGAACTCCGCCTTTCCGGTGCGCTCGCAGGCTTGGCCGACCCCGCCGCCCTCGCCGCTCGGCTCGACGCGGCCGCCCAGATCGACTGGGTCGTCTACTCCAGGCCCCCGTTCGCCGGGCCCGAGCAGGTGCTCGGCTACCTCGGCCGCTACACACACCGTGTCGCCATCGCCAACAGCCGCTTGCTCGGGCTCGACGACGGCCAGGTCAGCTTTACCTGGAAGGACTATCGGCAGGACGGCAAAACCAAGGTCATGACCCTCGCAGCCGGCGAGTTCATCCGCCGCTTCCTGCAGCACACCGTGACCGACGGCTTCCACCGGATCCGCCATATCGGCTTCCTCGCCAACCGCCATCGCACCGCCAAGCTGGCGCTCTGCCGCGGGTTGCTGGCCGTGCCGGCGCCTTCGGACCCGGAACCGCCGCGGCGTTGGCAGGATCGCCTGCGCGACCTCACCGGGCACGACATCGAGGTCTGCCCCGGATGCGGCGGCCGAATGCTGCCCCGCGGCACGCTGCGGCCTTGTCCGCCGCCCCGCCCGCCGATGTGGTGCGACAGCTCATGACCCAGCCTCGGTCGCCACCCGTCCGCCTTGTCCTGCAAGGCAACGCTAGCAATGGCGGCGACCACCTTGTGCCGCGCACGGCGTGCTTCGGTGCTGCCAGCCTCGCTGGTCTCGAAAACAGCGTCACACGCCCAGTCAATCGGACGCCAAAGCATCCGAGCACAGCCCCGTGTCGCCAGATCCTGCATCTGCGTGAGCCCACCGCACCAACCCGCAGCGGTTCCGATCGAGGGGCTGCGCTATATAATCCCCATAGCCTGCTCTGGGGCGCGGTTTAGTCCAATCCGTTTTTTGCTCACCGGCGCGGCCCCAAACATGGGCGCCTAACGCGTCAGCTCCGTGCGCCGCGCCGCTAAGCAAAAAACGCTCTACATTATCGTAGCCTTGGTGGCATAACGGCCCCGAAACCCAACAAGAGCCAGCTCTGAAGGTATTGGCCAGGATCGGCTTGCCGCGCCCGGGCGGGACTGACAAGGCCGCCCCCCGTGCCTTAGCCGGTCAGCCCCCCCTTGCCTGCCCTCCTGCCGGACTGCCCTACTTCAGGTGCTGGGCAAGGTGCTTGTTCATCTCGAACATGGTCACCCGGTCCTTGCCGAACACCCGGCGCAGCTTGTCGTAGGCGATGATCTCGCGTCCGTCGTCCGGGTTCTGCAACTTGTTCGCCTTGATGTACTCCCATACCTTGCTCACCACCTCGCCGCGCGCCATCGTCCCCTTCCCTACCACGGCGGCCAGCTCCGGCGATGACTGCAGCGGCTGCTGCAAGGCGTTCGGCTTGTGCCCGGCCTTCGGCTTCTCGACCAGGGTGCCATGCGGCGGCGCCTCGTCCTTGTTGGCCGCGCTCATCGCGGCTTTGGTCTTCGCGGCCTTCGTTGTCGGAGCTTTGGTCATCGGAATAAGCACCTCAAGGTTGGTCTCGGCCATACACAGGCGGCAGAACGCCAGCAAACGCCTTTGTGTCGCACCGGGGAAGGCGGGATCGGCGGCTTGGCCCGGGATGTCGCCCGGCTGCAACAGTCTGCTCGATGCGGCGAAGTGGATCGCGTATGGAACGGCAGCGGGCCTGCCTCGGACGGCGCGAGCATCTCGTGGTTGGCGCAGGTCGGCACAGGGTACCATCCGGCGGCGTTGCAGCAGCAACCGACCCGGCGTGCTATGGCGTCTTCCATGTCTAAAGCCAGGCTGCCTGCCCCACCTGCCGCGTGAGCTCGACATGTTCTTCTCGACGCTGCCCAGCGTCGCCGAGGGCTTCCAGCTCAAGACGTGGCGGGGCGGCCCGCAGGCAGGTCAGCCCAAGCTATGGGGTCCGGCGGGTCACCTTCCAAACATCAGTGCCGATCCGACACGGTCCACGCAAAGTGCGGGAGAGCCACAATTTTGAATGCTCTCCCGGTCATCGTGTAGCAGCTTGGGAATTGGGACCATCTCGCTCTGGGTCTGTCGAGTGCACCAACGCCGCCGCACACCCTATAGCTGTTTGCGCGGACGGGGCCTGCCTGGCTTGGACTTCATTCCGGTGCTGTGCTCCGTCGAGGTTGCCGCAGGCTTGCCTGGTCGGCGCACCGGCTTGCCCCGGCCCAGGACCTGCTTCCGCAGCACATCCTCGATGAAGCCGTTCAACCGGTGCCGCTCGGCTTGGGCCGCGTCCGTGTCCGGGTAGGCCTTGGGAAAGCGCTGGGACAGCCAACGCCATGCCACCAGCCGTTTCGCGACCTTTTCCGCGTGCTCCAGGGAGGGCTGCGTCGCGCGGTCCGGCGGGGGCAGGTGCCCGGCGGCGGGGGGAGGGACAGGGGTGCCTGCCGCGTGGTCCAGCCCCCAGCGCAACAGCCGCTCGATGCCGTCGTCGCGCTTGTCCACCGGGCATAGGGCGTAGGTCCAGCGGTCCAGCAAGGGCAGGCCGGTGCCGTCCATTGCGGTGGCAATGTCAATCTGGGTTCCCAGGTCCGCCAGGCGATAGTTCGGGTCGCCTGGACGCAGCACGGCCCGGCGGATGCGCCGCAGCGTTTCGGATAGGCTGGCAGTGCCCAGCTCCTCCGCGACGGCGGCCACGATGTCCCGGTCCGGCGACACCAGGGGGCGGCGGTCGTCCGACACCGCAGGGTCCGTCGCCAGCAACTTACGGAGCCGCGCCGGATCGCCGCCGCCGGCCAGCACGGCAACGATCCCAGCCTCGTGCTGGCCGTAGCGCCCAGCCCGCCCCCCGATCTGCCTAATCTCGGACGGGGTGAGGGGCCGCTCCTCCTTCCCGTCCCATTTGACCAGTGACGAGAACACGACCCGGCGGATCGGCAGGTTCAGCCCCATGCCGATGGCGTCCGTCGCGACCAGCACCGGCGCGTCCCCTTCCCGGAAGCGCCGGCTTTCGGCGCGGCGGACCTCCGGACCCAGGTTGCCGTAGATGACCGCCACCCGCCGGCCCCGCGCCATCAACTGCTCCCGCAGCAGGAAGATGTCCCGGCGGGAGAACGCCACCACGGCGTCCGCGTCGGTGATCGCCGACAAGCCCACTGCCTCCGCCGCCGCAAGCAGCGGATTCTTGCGCTGGAGCCGAACGACCTCCACAGGCTCATCGCACAGTTCAGCGATACGGCGCACCAAGGGCAGGCAGTCGGGTGCGCCGAGGACGATCACCTCCCGCGCGGGGATGCCCATGATGGCGGCGGTCCACGCGGCGCCGCGGTCGGGGTCGGCGAGCATCTGGGCCTCGTCCACAACTGCGACGTCGATGATCCGGCTGGTGTCCGCCATCTCCACCGTGCAGGCGACGTGGCGGGCGCCGGGCGCGATGTCGCGCTCCTCGCCTGTCAGCAGGCTTGCGGCCACGCCGCGGGCGGCCAGGGCTTCCTGGAACTCCAGCGCCAGCAGCCGCAGAGGCGCCAGCGCCGCGCCGCTCTCCGCCGCCGCGAGCCGGTCGAGCGCGTAATGCGACTTGCCGGAGTTGGTCGGGCCGATGACGACGGTGAGCCGCCGCTGCAGGCTGCGCGCGTTGACGAAGTGCGCGGCGTAGCGGTCCAGCCCGGCGCGGCGCGCGATCACGCCATTCGGCACGCGGGGCCGGGCCTCCGCCGGTTCATCCCGTCCTGCGCCGCGTGCCCTCCAAAGCGCCACCTGGGGCTGCAGGGCCGCGATCTGGTCCGGGTGGAACTCCAGCTCCTCGAACCGGCGTCCGTTGCGGCGCACCGGCGTGCTGCGCGCGACCGGGATCAATCCGTCGGCGAGCCAGCGGTCCACCTGCGGACGGGGCACGCCCAGCAGCGCCGGCAGGGCTTCGATACCGACAAGCTCGCTTTCCCATTCGCGCAGCCGGAGCCGCTCGGCGTCGTGCAGCGCCCGGGCACGGTAACGGGCGGCGCGGACGGCGGCGCGGCGGTCCCGCTCGGCGGCAACCAGGCGCTGGGTGAACGCCACGGCTGCGACCGGGTTCAGACCGGCCGATGCGGCGACCAGCCCGGCCAGCCCCGGAACGGCGGGCAGCGTGGGCACGTGGCCAGTCAGCGCTTCCAGGTCCCGGGCCGCCTGGGCGAAGGCGGCGTCGGGGTCGCGCCGGGCTAGCGGGGACAAGCGGGTGCTTATGGCGCCGCGCAGCGCATCACGCAACGCGTCGTCCGACAGGCCGGCAGTAGGGGCAGACTGGAGCAGAACGGCCGCCGCGGCCTCCTCATCGGCGGCGGTGGCCGGCACGTCTTTCCGGGCACGCGCCAGGGCACCCAAACGCCGTTCCAGCGCCGCCTCCTCCAACGAAGGTGCCGCCCCTGCGAGGGCTGTGGTCGGGGCAGCGTCATCCATGTTTCAATGTGGGTCCTTGCCTGGCGGGGAGCGTGCCGGGCAGTGTGCGGGATCACACGGCGCGGGCGAAACGGTCGTTCTGCCGTAGGTCCCGCGATTGTGCGGTGCCCCGCGTTCCGGACCGTGCCATGTGCCCTCACCCAGGCCGGCCACAAGCTCGGCCCCATGCTTGGCGTGGCGACCGCCGACCAGAAGGTTGAACCCTATGCCCGACCATACCCTGCCCGTCCCGGTTCAGTCCGTCCACATCCCGTTCGACAACAGCTACGCCCGGCTGCCCCCGCGGTTCTACGCCCGCGTCGCGCCGACGCCCGTGGCCGCTCCCAGGCTGATCCGGGTCAACACGTCCCTGGCGGAGCAGCTTGGAATCGACCCGAACGAACTGGCCAGCCCCGAAGGGGTGGAGGTCGTGGCCGGCAACCGCGTGCCGGACGGGGCGGAGCCAGTGGCAATGGCCTATGCCGGGCACCAGTTCGGCGGTTTCTCGCCGCAACTCGGCGACGGCCGCGCCATCCTGTTGGGAGAGGTCGTCGGACGAGACGGCGTCCGGCGGGACATCCAGCTTAAGGGGTCAGGGCCGACGCCGTTCTCCCGCCGGGGCGACGGCCGCGCCGCGTTGGGTCCAGTGCTCCGCGAATACCTGGTCAGCGAGGCGATGGCAGCGCTAGGCCTGCCAACCACCCGTGCCCTGGCCGCGGTAACGACGGGGCAGACCGTGATCCGCGAAACGCCGCTGCCCGGCGCCGTGCTGACCCGCGTCGCCGCCAGCCACATCCGTGTCGGCACGTTCCAGTACTTTGCCGCCCAGGGCGACACGGACGCGCTGCGGCTACTGGCCGACCACGTCATCGCGCGCCATTACCCCACTGTCGCGGCGGCCCCAGATCCTTACCGCGCGCTGCTGGACGGGGTGATCGGCCGGCAGGCGGAACTGGTGGCGCAATGGCTGCTGATCGGCTTTATCCACGGCGTGATGAACACTGACAACACTTCTGTTTCAGGTGAGACCATTGACTACGGCCCCTGCGCCTTCATGGACGCCTATGACCCTGCGACGGTGTACAGCTCGATTGACCATGCAGGCCGCTACGCCTACGGCAACCAACCGCGCATCATGCAGTGGAACCTGACGCGGCTGGCGGAAGCGATGTTGCCTTTGCTGGGCGCGGACGAGGAGGCCGCCATGACGTCGGCCAAAGAAGGGCTCGCCGCCTTCGGTCCGCGCTTCGAGGCGGCCTATTCAGGGGGCCTACGTCGCAAGGTTGGGCTGTCCACGGAGCACGAGGACGATGCCGCCCTGCTGCAAGACTTGCTGATGCGGATGGCCGCAAATGTGGCCGACTTCACCCTGACGTTCCGGGGCCTGTGTGCCGCCGCGGCAGGGCCGGAGGGCGACGCTGCCGTGCGCGGCTTGTTCCGGGACGGCAGCGCCTACGACGGCTGGGCCGCACGCTGGCGCGAGCGCCTGGTGGCTGACCCGGCCCCGCCGGACATCCGTGCCGCCGCCATGCGCGCCATCAACCCGGCTGTCATCCCGCGTAACCAGCTTGTGGAAGCCGTGATTGAGGCCGCCGTGCAGCGTGGGGACTTTGGCCCCTTCGAGGACTTATCGGCAGCCCTGGAGCATCCCTACGAGGACAGGCCGGGCTTCGAGCGCTACGCCGCGCGGCCCGAACAGCCCGAGCGCCCATACCAAACCTTCTGCGGCACCTGATCCGTATCCGTCCGGCGAGGCCGCGGCTGACTTCGGTCAGGCTACGGCGGCGGAGTCCTGGTCGGATAGGCGCCAGTTCTAGGGGTGCGGCGCTCCGACAAGAACCAGGGCAGGAAGTCCAGGTGCAGACGCGTTCAATGGAGGATGTCCACGAAGTCCTCAGCACCGGCAAGGGTGTCGCAGAGCACCACCAGCAGCTCGTCGGACAGCGGGAAGATGTCATTCCAGACCTGGCGAGGGTCGCGCAGCGCCGCGAAGTGGACGAGGAAACATATGCCGACAAGGGATGTCGTGACCGCCTCCAAACCACAGGAGGCCAACACGATTCAAATCCCACCGTGACCAGGGAAGCTGCCCCGCCTGTCAAGCAGAACCTTCTGGCGATTGCCGTGCCCAACCCTCCACACTGCTTGACGAGGAGGCCCGTTGATGTAACGTTTGTCACAATAGTTAAAAGACTTACAAACGCAGGGTCAATGGCAGCCGGACCAGGCTTCCACGGCCCCCGAGGGAATTCGCCGCCGTGACCGGAAACGCTAACCTGCCCTCCAGCGCCGCCGCGCTGGCCGCGATTGTCGACCATACCCTGCTTAAGCCCGATGCGACCGCCGCCGAGCTGCGCCGCTGGTGCGACGAGGCGCGCGAGCACCGTTTCTGCTCGGTCTGCGTGAACCCGGTCAACGTGGCTTTCGTGGTGGAAGCGTTGCGAGGCAGCGGCGTGAAGACCTGCTCGGTGGTAGGTTTCCCGCTGGGCGCCGCCCTGCCCGAGATCAAGGCCGCCGAGACCACGGCCGCCGTGCAGGACGGCGCCGACGAGATCGACATGGTGATCAACGTCGGGGCGCTGAAGGACGGGCGGAACGACGCGGTGCGCGCCGACATCGCCGCGGTGCGCGCCGCCTGCCGGGGCAAGGTCCTGAAGGTCATCATCGAGACCTGCCTGCTCGACGACGCGCAGAAGCGCACGGCCTGCCAGCTCTCGATTGAGGCGAGGGCGGATTTCGTGAAGACCTCCACCGGCTTCTCCACCGGCGGCGCCACCGTCGCCGACGTGGCGCTGATGCGCGACGTCGTGGGCGAGGCGCTGGGCGTGAAGGCTTCGGGCGGCGTGCGTAACTGGGACGCGGCGCAGGCTCTGCTCGCCGCCGGCGCCACGCGCCTGGGCGCCAGCTCCGGCGTCGCGTTAGTCACAGGCGCGCCCGTGACGGGCAGCGGTTACTGACAACAAGAAACGTGAACAGGCAAGGGAACAGGATCATGCGCGGGTTCAGCAGGCGCTCCTTCGGGGCGATGGCGGCGGCGGGCTTGGCGGCGACGGCCAGATTGCCGGCCTGGGCCCAGGCGACAGCAACCGGGGCTGCGGTGGATGCGGGCAAGGTGTCGGCCGACATCAACGCCAAGGCCGGCAAGAAGCGCACCATCGCGACTGTGGTGAAGGTGGACGGCATCGCCTGGTTCGACCGGATGCGTGTCGGCGTCACGCAGTTCGGCAAGGACCAGGGCCACGACACCTGGATGTTGGGGCCCAGCCAGGCCGACGCCGCGGCGCAGGTGCAGCTGGTGGAAAGCCTGATCGCGCAGGGTGTGGACGCCATCTGCATCGTGCCCTTCTCGGTCGAGGCGGTGGAGCCGGTGCTCGAGAAGGCGCGCCGCCAGGGAATCGTGGTCATTTCCCACGAGGCCTCGAGTCTGACCAACATCGACTACGACATCGAAGCCTTCGACAATCACGCCTACGGCGCCAAGCTGATGGAAGTGCTGGGCCGCGACATGGGCGGCGAGGGCAAGTACGTCGCCACCGTGGGCTCGCTGACCTCGCAGTCGCAGATGGAATGGATCGACGGCGCCGTTGCCTACCAGAAGGAGCACTTCCCGAAGATGCAGGAGGTGACGCGGCGCATCGAGACCTACGACGACGCCACCACCGACTACAATAAGCTCAAGGAAGTGCTGACCGCCTACCCGGACCTGAAGGGGATCCTGGGCGCGCCGATGCCGACCTCGGCCGGGGCCGGCCGGCTGATCGCCGAGCGCAACCTGAAGAACAAGCTGTTTTTCTCCGGCACTGGGCTGGTCTCGGTGGCAGGCCAGTATCTGCGCAACGGCGACGTCAACTACATCCAGTTCTGGGATCCGGCGGTGGCCGGCTACGCCATGAACATCCTGGCGGTGATGGCGCTGGCCAAGAAGGATATCAAGCCGGGCCTCGACCTCGGCCTAACCGGCTTCAGCAGCCTGCAGGCGCCGGACGCGAAGAAGCCCAATGTGCTGGTGGGCACGGGTTGGGTCGGCGTTACCAAGGACAACATGGCGCAGTACAACTTCTGAACGACGCGACGTTCGAGCCCGTCAGCCGGGGTGGCCCGCGGCCGCCCCGGCTTAGCTTTCCTGACGAGTTCCTATGACCGCTCCGCTGATCGACCTGCGCCATATCGGCAAGAGCTTCGGCGCCGTTCGCGCGCTGGACGACGTGTCCCTCGCGATTGGGCGGGGCGAGATCCACTGCCTGGCCGGCGAAAACGGCTCCGGCAAGTCCACCCTGATCAAGGTCATCTCCGGCATCTGGCAGCCCGATGCGGGCGAGGTGCTGATCGACGGGGAGCACGTCGCGGGCCTCTCCCCGCGCTCGGCCATCGCGCACGGCATACAGGTGATCTACCAGGACTTCTCGCTCTTCCCGAACCTCTCGGTCGCCGAGAACCTGGCGTTGAGCACCGAGCTGCAGGAAGGCCGCAAGCTGGTGCGCTGGGGCCGCGTGCACCGCATCGCCGAGGAGGCGGTGCGCAAGCTGGGCGTCGAGCTCGACCTCGACGCGACCGTCGACACGCTGCCCACCGCGGGCAAGCAACTTGTGGCCATCGCCCGCGCGCTGATGTCCGACCCGCGCCTGCTGATCATGGACGAGCCCACCACCGCGCTCACGGGCCGCGAGGTCGAGGCCCTGTTCCGGGTGGTGCGCGACATCCAGGGCCGCGGCATCGCGGTTCTCTTCGTCAGCCACAAAATGCGCGAGATGCTCGAGATCAGCGAGCGGCTGACCGTGATCCGCTCCGGCCGCGTGGTCGCTGCCGGCCCGATCCAGGACTTCGACGAGGCCGCGATCACCCGCGCCATGACGGGGCAGGAGATCGCGCCCGAACCCTACCATTGGGAGGGCACCTCTGGCGCCGCGCCGCTGCTGGAAGTGTCGGGCCTGACCGTGCCCGGGCAGCTGGAGGACGTATCGCTCCGCGTGATGCCGGGCGAGATCGTGGGCATCTCCGGCCTGCTCGGCTCCGGCCGGACGGAACTGGCGCTGGCGCTGTTCGGCATGAAGCCGGGCCACGCGGGCGAGGTCCGCATCGACGGCCGCCCGGCGCGGCTGACCAGCGTGCAGGACGCCATCGCCCATGGCATCGCCTACGTCCCTGAGGACCGGTTGACTGAAGGCCTGTTCCTGACGCAGACCATCGACCGCAACATGCTGGCAACCTCGCACGCGCGGCTGAGCCAGGGCGGCATCATCCAGGGCCGCCGCGCAGCGCGCGAGGCGGCGGCGATGATCCGCGAGATGGCCATCGCCACGCCCACCGGCAACCGGCCGGTGACGCAGCTCTCGGGCGGCAACGCGCAGCGCGTGGTGATCGGCCGCTGGCTGCTGAACGATCCGCGCCTGCTCATCCTCAACGGCCCCACCGTGGGCGTCGATGTCGGCTCCAAGGCCGGCATCCATCGCAAGATCCGTGAACTCGCCCGCGCGCGTGGCCTGGGAGTGCTGATGATCTCCGACGACCTGCCGGAGCTGGTGGACAACTGCAACCGCATTCTGGTGCTGCACCGCGGCCGCATCGTGTCCGACACGCCGGTGGAACAGACCAGCGAGGCCGCGCTGGCCGAGCAGTTGGGAACCCTGGCATGAGCGGCCCCGGTACGAGTGGCTTGGCCCTTGCCCTGCGCCGCCATCCGGAGATGATGGTGGCGGCCGTGCTGATTCTGGCGGTGGTGATTATCGGCACGATCAACCCGGTGTTCTGGCAGCCGGCCAACCTGTTCAGCCTGCTGCGCGTCGCCGTCATCACCGGCATCCTGGGGCTGGCGGTGATGATGGTGATGCTCTCGGGCGGCATCGACGTGAGCTTCCCCGCCTTCGCCATCGCGGCCATGTACCTCACGGTCAAGGCGATGATCGCCTGGGGCTTCGACGGGGTGCTCCTGCCCTTCCTCATGGCCACCGCGATCGGCGCGGGGTTCGGCCTCGTGAACGCGGTGTTCGTGCATACTTTCCGCATGATCCCGCTGATCGTCACGCTGGGCACCGGCACGGCGGTGCGCGGCTTCATCCTGGGTGTGGTCGGCACCAGCCAGATCAACATCGACCAGATGCCGCCGCAACTGATCGGCTTCGCGCGCGGCGAGTTCCTCCACGTCACGCAGGGTGATGGCAGCGTGGCCGGCCTGTCCTCGATGGTGCTGGTCTACGCCGCCACTGCGGTGCTGGTGCACCTGATGTTGCGCCACACCATGATGGGCCGCTCCATCTACGCGCTGGGCGGGGGCGAGGAAGCGGCGCGTCGCGTCGGCTTCAACGTCCGGCGCACCACCTTCTTCATCTACGGTCTGGCCGGCGCGCTGGCGGGCTTCACCGGTCTGCTGCACGGCGCGATGATCTGGACCGCCAACCCGCGCGACATGGTGGGGCTGGAGCTCGACGTGATCGCGGCCGTGGTGCTGGGGGGCGCCTCCATCTTCGGCGGGCGCGGCAGCGTCCTCGGCACAGTGCTGGGCGGGCTGACGCTGGTGGTCATCACTAACAGTCTGATCATCCTGGGGGTGGACACCACCTGGCAGCGTGTGGTTGTGGGCCTGATCGTGATCGCGGCGACGGCGACCACCGCCTGGCGCGACCGCAAGCGCCTGGCCTGAAGGGAGCCACCCGCATGAGTGCCATCACCCAGCGCCTGCGCCGCCTTGACACCGACCTCCTCCAGCTCCTGTTGCTGACGGTGCTTATTTTCGCGGGCATGGCGGCGCTGAACCCGGACCGGTTCCTGCGCCCCTACGTCTTCGAGTCCCTGACCTTCATCGCGCCGGAACTGGGCCTGCTCGCCATCGCTATGATGGTGGCGATGCTGACCGGTGGCATCGACCTGTCGGTGATCGGCATCGCCAACCTGTCCTGCATTCTGGCCGGGCTGTTCTTCCACACCGTCGGCGCGCTGCGCGGGCCGGAGCTGGTGAACCTCCCCTGGCCGCTTGTGGCGTCGGGCATCGCGATCGCGCTGGGCACCGGCCTTGTCGCGGGCGCTGTGAACGGCTTCCTGATTACCCGCGGCCGCGTGACGCCAATCCTCGCTACCATCGGTACCGGGCAGGTCTTCACTGGCCTCTGCCTCGTGCTCACGGGCGGTCCGGCTGTGGTGGGCTTCCCGGCGCTGTGGGGACGGATCGGCAACGGCACCGCCTTCGGCATCGCCGTGCCGCTGATCGTGTTCCTGCTGGTGGCTGCCGCCGTATGGTTCGTGCTGTCGCGCACCGCCTTCGGAATCGAGTTGTCGCTGATCGGCACCAATCCGCGCGCCGCCGCCTTCGCGGGCCTGCGCACCGGACGGACGGTGTTCTTCTCCTACGTGCTGACCGGCGTGCTCGCCAGCGTCGCTGGCATCCTGCTGTCGGGCCGCACCAACGCGGCGAAGTCGGATTACGGCGTGTCCTACCTGCTCCAGGCCGTGCTGATCTCGGTGCTGGCGGGGACGAACCCGGCCGGCGGGCGCGGCAGCGTGGTCGGCGTCGGGCTGGCGCTGGTGGCGCTGATGCTGCTGTCGTCGGGGCTGCAGATGATGCGCTTCTCGAACTTCCTGGTGGACCTGATCTGGGGCGGCTTCCTGCTGCTCTCGATCGCGCTCGCCGGCTTGCGCAACCGGGTGCGCTGATGCTGGCCACCGTCCCGCTCCATCCCATCCTAGCCAGTGAGGCTCCATCCGAGGTGCTGCGCGCCGGGGAGCTTTCGGCCACGCTGCTCCGCTTCCACACCGGTATCCCGGCGCTGCGCCTTGCCAACGCACGGGGCGAGGTCGTGGTGCTGCCCTGGATGGGCGGCATGGTCTGGTCGGCGCGCTTCGACGGCGTGGACCTCACCATGGAAAGCGGCTTCGACGCGCCGCGCCCGGCTACCACCATCGCCGAGACCTACGGCTGCTTCGCCTTTCACAGCGGCCTCCTGCGCAACGGCGTCCCGGCGCCGGAGGATACCCACGCCGCGCACGGCGAGTTCCCCTGCGCCGTGATGGACCGTGCCTGGCTGGAGATGGGCCAGGATGCGGAAGGTCCGTTCCTGCGGGTCGTGAGCGCGCGGGACCACGTGATGGGCTTCGGCGCGCACTACCTGGCGCAGCCTTCGGTGACGTTGCGGCCGGGGGCCACGCTCTTCGATATCGGCCTGAACGTGGAAAACTGTTCGGGCAAGCCGATGGAGCTGATGTATATGTGCCACGTCAACTTCCGCTTCGTGGCGGATGGACGTTGCCTGCAGCCGGCCCCCTTCACGCCCGATCGCACGGCGGTGCGCCGCACCGTGCCGGCACACGTCCAGCCGAACGCGGACTACCTCGCGCTGATCGACGCACTGGCGGAAAACCCCGCCCGCATGGAGGTGCTGCGCGAACCGGCGCTCTACGACCCGGAGCAGGTCTTCTACCTCCGCGGCCTCGGCACCGATGCGGCGGGCGACACGCTCCTGGCCCTAAATCGGCCCGCGGGCGACGGCTTCGCCCTGCGCTACGCTCCGGCCAGCTTTCCGCAAACGGTGCGCTGGGTGCTGAACGACCCGGACCAGAAGGTCGCAGCCTTCGCTCTGCCCTCGACCTGCGAGCCCGAGGGCTATGCCGCCGAGAAGCGCAAGGGCAACGTCCGGGTGCTGCCGCCGCTCGGACGCGCCGATTTCACGGTGCGTGCCGGCTACCTTGACACACAGGCCATGACACGCGCGGCCGAGACCATCGCCGCGCTGGGGAAGGAGCAACCCGCATGAAGACGCGCATCGGCGTGGTCGGCAGCAACATGGTCGACCTCGTGACCTACACCGACCGGATGCCCGAGGCCGGCGAAACCCTGGCCGCGCCCTCCTTCCTGATGGGTCACGGCGGCAAGGGCGCCAACCAAGCTGTCGCCGCCGCCCGCCTGGGTGCCGACGTCATGCTGGTCAGCCGTGTGGGCGACGACCTGTTCGGTGAGGGCACGCTGAGGAACTTCCGCAAGGTCGGTATAGACGCCCGCCACGTCCGCGCGGTGCTGGGCACGCAGAGCGGCGTCGCGCCGATCTTCGTGGACCCTTCGGGCGAGAACCGCATCCTGATCGTCAAGGGCGCCAACGACCGCCTGCTACCTGCCGACGTGGACGAGGCTGCCGAGGACCTGCGCCAGTGCGGGCTGATCCTGCTGCAGCTCGAGATCCCGCTGGAGACCATCTACCACACCGTCGTCTGGGCGGCGCGCGAGGGCATCGAGGTGCTGCTCAACCCGGCGCCGGCGGTCCCGGAACTCGATGTGGAGCGCATCCTCGGCGCCACCTTCCTGGTGCCCAACCAGACCGAGCTCACGATCCTCACCGGCCTGCCGGCCGACACGCCCACACAGGCAGAGGCTGCGGCGCGCAGCCTGGTCGCGCGCGGCATCCGCACCGTGATCGTGACTCTGGGCGCCGAGGGCGCGCTGCTGGTGGGCGACGGTCCGGCGGTCCACGTCCCTTCCGTGCCGGTGCGGCCGCACGACACCAGCGGCGCGGGCGACGCCTTCATCGGCGCCTTCGCGCAGCACTACGTCGCCTCGCGCGACGTGGAAGCGGCGATGCAACAGGGTGCGGCCTACGCCGCAGATTCCATCACCCGCCCCGGCACGCAGAAGGCCTTCGCAGACGCGGAGGGATTCGCCAGGTTCCGCGCGACGCTGGGCGACTAGGCCCGGCGGGACGAACAGGGTGGCAGGGCGATGCCCTTCCCCGGCGCGGTGCCCCTCAGACTGAGGTGCCGGGCTGGCCGAGGCTCGTGCTTGCGGCGTCAGCGCCGTCGAGACACTCGCTGCCGGTTTGGAGCAGGATGGCGCCGCTGTCCGTGCCGCCCTGACCCTGCCCTGGAGCAACGGATAGGCCGAAGGCCAGATCAACCGGCTCAAGCTGCTCAAACTGCAAAGCTACAGCCGGGCCAGCTGCGGCCGGCTGCTTCGCCCCGAAGCGGCCGTCGACTCAGCTTGAGACGGAACAGGCAGGCACAGGGCAAGGCCAGCGCAGCCGTGCCGCGTTCAACTGATTCTTGCCGGCACCGATGGTCTCATCCCCTGGCGGCTTTGACCAACCCCCTGACGCGATCGGGATCAACCGGATTCCACCAAACCCCGTCCTGCTTGAGGGAAGATGCGACGATGACCCCGTCGGCAATCGCAAGGATGGCCCCGACGTTGTCCGCGTTCACGCCGCTCCCCACAAGCGTCGGCAGGTCCGATGCCGCCTTGATTTGTTGGATGTAGCCGAGGTCGGCCGGGTGGCCAGTCCGCTGGCCGGTGGCGATGATGGCATCGACGTCGAAGAAGACAAGGTCGCGCACAAGTTCCTCGACGGCGCGATCTCCCGTAATGGCATGTGCGCCGTGTTTGACGTGCGCGTCGGCGAAGATCCGAATGCCCTTGGCGCGAAGCTGGGCACGATAGCGCATGGCTGCCGCCGCCTCGCCGTCCAGCAGTCCCTCGTTGGCCACGTAGGCGTTCGCCCACTGGTTGACGCGGATAAAGCCGGCGCTAGCTGCCGAAGCCACGGCCAGCGCCGGAATGGGGGCGTTGGCCAACACGTTGACGCCGACCGGCTTGCCAAAACGCGTGTGGATGCGGTCCGCGATCACAGCCATGTGGGCAGGCACCTCGGGGCCGATCGCGTCAGGCTTTGCGAAGGGAATATCGCCGTGGTTCTCCACCATGACCGCGTCGCATCCGCCATCCAGGTAGGCGCGAGCGTCGGCGAGGGCCCGATCGTAGATCGCGTCCACGCCTTCCCCATCGTAACGCGGCGCGCCTGGCAACGGCGCGAGGTGGACCACGCCGATCACTGCCTTCGCTGTTTTGAAAAGGGCGGTGATCGCATCTCCCGGATTTGCCGAGATGGGCTGTGGGGCGTCCGTCAACGTCTGTCCTCCGTGATGGAAGCGTCGCCCGATGAGTCGGGCGCGCAGGGGTGAGCGGAAAGGAGGGCTGGCGCGGGTTGCAGGAACCGGAACTTGCAGGTCATTGTCGGACGCCGAGCCTGTCGAGACCGATGCGGGGGCCGAGGACGAAAGCCTGGGCCAGATGCATCGGGAAACACATCGCCAAGGACTACTCCATGCCGACGGTCACCGCCGACCTCGTTCGCCTCTACGTCGACAGCGATGCGCTCGGCCTCGCGGAACTCGTGCGGGGCGGCCAGGTGACGCCGGCCGAATTGACCGAGGTGGCGATCGCGCTGATCGAGCAGGTCGACCCTACGCTCAACGCCGTAGTGATCCGCGATTTCGAGCGCGCCCGCGCACGGGCGCGCCTCGCTCCCTCGTTCGGAGCCTTCGCGGGCGTCCCGTTTTTGCTCAAGAATATCGGCTCCTCCTGCGAGGGGCTGCCGCTGACGGCCGGGCTGGCCTACCAGAAGGATTTCGTTCCCGCCGTCGACTCCGAGATGGTCCGGCGCATCAAGGCCGCCGGTCTCAACATCCTCGGCCGGACCAACGTGCCGGAAAACGGCTGGTGCATCGCCACCGAGCCCAGGCTCTACGGTCCTACGCTCAATCCCTGGAACCCTGCCGTGACGCCCGGGGGATCGAGCGGCGGCGCGGCCGCCGCCGTGGCGGCGAGGCTCGTTACCATCGCGGAGGCGACCGACGGCGGCGGTTCCATCAGGGTGCCCGCATCCTGTTGCGGGCTGGTCGGGCTCAAGCCCTCGCGCGGACGCATCACATATGGCCCCGACGAGGTGGATGTTTGGCTCGGCAGCATCGGCTTCTTCGCCGTGTCGCGCACCG
>JAABUS010005071.1_pt1 | contig 17834 bp, 14 predicted proteins | sample 5560161 | NCBI WGS metagenome assembly JAABUS01 (sample SAMN10711885, study PRJNA513376) | rock metagenome | isolation source: Antarctica rocks | place: Antarctica: Victoria Land, Trio Nunatak nord | collected 2016-01-04 | reverse complement strand
ACAGCCTGGCCGCCCTCGACCCGCAAGGGATCCAGCTGGCCTCGTTCAAGGCGCCTACGCCGACCGAGCTGCGGCACGACTTCCTCTGGCGCATCAAGCCGCAGCTGCCTACCGCGGGGATGATCGGTGTTTTCGATCGCAGCCACTACGAGGACGTGCTCATCGCGCGGGTCCGCTCGTTGGCGAAGGCTGCAGAGATCGAGCAGCGCTACAGCGCCATCAACGACTTCGAGAAGGCGCTCGTCGACGACGACGTCACCGTCATCAAGTGCATGCTGCACATCTCCAACGAGGAGCAGAAGTCCCGGCTACGAGCCAGGCTCGACAACCCCAACAAGCACTGGAAGTTCAACCCCGGCGACATCGACGAGCGGGCGAGGTGGGACAGCTACCAGGAGGCGTACGAGCGCGCGCTCGAGCGCTGCACCACCTCAGCCGCACCCTGGTACGTCGTGCCGAGCGACCGCAAGTGGTACCGCAACTGGGCGATCGCCACGCTGCTGCTCGAGCACCTGCAGCTGCTGGGTCCGCAGTGGCCGGTCGCCGACTTCGACGTGGAGCAGCAGAAGGTCCGGCTCGCCGGCAGCTAGGACGACGCTCGCCCGGGCAAACCTTGCCTGCCGCGGTACTAGGCTCAGGCCGGGATCGGCACCAGGTTGAGGGCGCCGACGGAGTAGCGGGCGAGCAGCAGCCGCGCCACTTCGTCGTGCGCACCGAGCGGCGCCGAGACCGCCACCGCTCCGGCTTCCAGCGCAAGCTCCGCTGCTCGGTCCGGCAGCTTCCCGGGCGCGACGAACAGCGAGCCGACGGCGACGTACCGCTTGCCCTGCCGGCGCCAGTCCCGCACCGCTTCACCGGTTGAGGGCGGGGAAGCGGAGGCGAACGCGACCGAGGTGGGCAGGTTGTGCCGGTGTCCCCAGAGTCGCGCCACCCGTGACATCGAGGCGTTCGCCCTGGCGTCGGAGGAGCCGGCCGCTGCGAGAACCAGCGCGTCGAGCTCGCGGACCCGGGCCAGTCGCAGCGCCTCACGCAGCCGCTCGTCGAGGACGGACAGCAGCGCCGGGTCCGGCCCGATGACGTCGGCGACGGTGACGGTGACGTCGGTCCGGTTGTCGTTGATCTCCTGCACGACGGCCGGGACGTCGACGCGGGCGTGGTACGCCGAGGTCAGCAGCAGCGGCACCGCGACGACCTCCGTGACGCCCTTGGCGGCGAGCCGGGCCACGACGGTGGCAAGGTCGGGTCGGACGTGGTCGAGGAACGCGGTCTCGATCGGGAGATCGGGACGCATCCGCTTCGTGGTGGCGGCGATCTCCCGGACGGTGCGCGCGGAGCGCGGGTCGGCGCTGCCGTGGGCGAGGGCGATGAGGACGGGAGCGTTGTTCATGAGTGGATTCCGCATTCTGTCTTGGAGGTTCCGGCCCAGCGGCCGCTGCGGGCGTCGTTGCCTGGTGCCACGCGTCGCGTGCACGGCCAGCAGCCGATGGAGGGATACCCGTCGTACCGCAACGGGTTGACGAGCAGCTGGTGCTCGGTGATGTAGCGGTCGACGTCGTCCTGCGTCCACCGCGCGAGGGGCGAGACCTTGACCTTCTCCTTGGCCGGGTCCCATCCCACGACCGGCGAGATGACCCGGTCATGCGTCTCCTCGCGGCGCAGCCCGGTGGCCCAGGCGTCGTAGCCCTCGAGGACCGCACGCAGCGGCTCGACCTTGCGCAACGCGCAGCACAGGTCGGGGTCGGTCCGGAAGAGATCCTTGCCGTACTGGGCATCCTGCTCGCGCACGGTGATCGTCGGAGACGTGGTGATGATGTTGACGGGCAACGTCGCCGCCACCGCGTCGCGGGTGCCCAGCGTCTCGGCGAAGTGGTAGCCGGTGTCGAGGAACACGACATCGACACCTGACGCAACCCGCGACGCGAGGTGCGCCAGCACGGAGTCGGTCATCGACGACGTTACGCAGAAGCGGCTCCCGAACGTGTCCACCGCCCACTCGATGACCACCTCGGCCGGGGCCAGCTCCAGCTCGGGCCCGGCCAGGGTCGCCGTCTCTTGCAGCTCGTCGACGCTGATCGTCGTCATGACGTCCTCCCCACGGGGCTCACCAAGCCGAGGAACTTCACCGAGAAGGCTCGCAGGCACTCGCGGCACTCCCACGCGCCGTGGGTCTCGCCGTGCGGGTGCAGCTGCTCGCCCGCGCAGTAGGGGCAGTGCAGCGGCACGGAGTGCCCGGCGGCGCTCATCGCAGCTCGCTCTCGTCGGCGCGACCGGCCCAGGCGGCGAACCGCTCACCGTCCGCGCGGCCCGCGAGGTAGTTGCGGGCGACGCGCTCGACGTAGTCGGTGAGGCCGGCCGACGTCACCTTGTGACCGCGCAGCTTGCGGCCCAGGCCAGCCTCCAGCCCCACTCCACCACCGAGGTGCACCTGGAAGCCCTCGACGTGGTTGCCGTCGTCGTCCGGCACCAGCTGGCCCTTGAGCCCTATGTCGGCGACCTGGATGCGGGCGCACGAGTTCGGGCAGCCGTTGAGGTGCACCGAGATCGGGGTGTCCAGGTCGGGGATGCGTCGCTCCAGCTCGTCGACCAGCTCCGCAGCACGACCCTTCGTCTCGACGATCGCCAGCTTGCAGAACTCGATGCCCGTGCACGCCATCGTCGACCGACGCCACTGGCTCGGCCGTGCCGACAGCCCGAGGTCCTCGACGGCCTGCACGAACGAGTCGACGGCGACCCTCTCGACGTCGAGCACGACCAGCTTCTGGTACGGCGTCGTGCGGACCCGGGTGGAGCCGTGCGACTCCGCGATGTCGGCCAGCTTCGTCAGTGTCGTGCCAGAGATGCGTCCAGTCGTCAGGCTCAGGCCGACATACAGGCGGCCGTCGGCCTGCTCGTGGACGCCCACGTGGTCACCGTTGCCGAGCGGCTTCTCCGGCGGCTCCGCCCTGACGAGCCGACGACCGAGGTACTCGTCCTCCACGACGGTGCGGAACTTGTCGAGCCCCCAGTCGGCGATCAGGAACTTCAGCCGGGCACGTGCCCGGAGTCGCCGGTACCCGTAGTCGCGGAAGGCGCCGACGACGGCTGCCCAGACGTCCGGCACGTCGTCCAGCGGTACCCAGACGCCGAGGCTCTTGGCCAGCATCGGGTTGGTCGACAGTCCGCCGCCGACCCAGACGTCGAAGCCGACGCCGCGCTGGGGGTGCACGATCGGCACGAACGCCACGTCGTTGACCTCGGGCGCAACGTCAAGGCTCGGGTGCCCGGTGATGGCGGTCTTGAACTTGCGCGGCAGGTTCGAGAACTGGGGGTCGCCGATGTAGCGGGCGGTGATCTCGTTGATCGCGGGGGTCGGGTCGATCAGCTCGTCGGCGGCGATACCTGCGAGCGGGCTGCCGAGCACGACCCGGGGGCAGTCGCCGCACGCCTCCTGCGTACCGAGCCCGACCGCCTCCAGCCGCGCCCAGATGTCGGGCACGTCCTCGACCCGCACCCAGTGCAGCTGGATGTTCTGCCGGTCGGTGATGTCTGCGGTGTCGCGGGCGTACGTCGTGGAGATGTCGGCGATCGTGCGCAGCTGCTCGGTGCTGAGCTGGCCGCCGTCGATCCTGATCCGCAGCATGAAGTACTCGTCGTCGAGCTCGTGCGGCTCGAGTACTGCGGTCCGTCCGCCGTCGATGCCGGGGCGGCGCTGGGTGTAGAGCCCCCACCACCGGAAGCGGTTCCGCAGGTCGGACGGGTCGATCGAGGCGAAACCCCCGTGCGCGTAGATGTTCTCGATACGCGCACGCACGTTGAGTGCGTCGTCGTCCTTCTTGGCCTGCTCGTTGGGGTTGAGGGGCTCGCGGTAGCCGAGCGCCCACTGGCCTTCACCGCGTGTGGGGCGGCTCCGGGCGGGCGAAGTGGCGGTCGTGGTGCCGGGGGGAGTCATGCGCATCCTCTGGGGGTGGCGCACGGTCGCGGCTCGACGCGTCTCTCGGAGCGTCAGGGCGGCGGCGCGCGCCTGACGAGAAGTCTGGCGGGCGAGGTTACGCCGGCATACACATCGCGCTACGCGTCATGCAGAGGTCCACGTGACGTCGGGTCACGAGGAATGCGATGAGGCGGGCGGCGGATGTCATAACGGAATCCTCGCCGCCGAAGGACACTCGCGGCAAGCCAGCATCTCGCAACGTGAGATACGATCTCACTCAATGAGACGGACGTGTCAGCGTGGCGCACGCGGGGAGGTGTCCACTACACCCTGACACGTGGGTCTGCGCGGCTAGAGCTCGAGGCCGGGGTAGAGGGGGTACGCGTCGAGCAGCTCGGCCGACGCTGCCTTCACCCGGTCGCTCACCCCGTCGGCGGTCGTGCTCTTCACCTTCGAGGGGGCACCGCTCTTGGCGGTGTCGGCGGTCGTCTGCGACAGCACCTCGACGATGAGCTCAGCCACCTGGTCGAACTCGTCGTGGCCGAAGCCGCGGGTCGTGAGGGCAGGAGTGCCGAGCCGGATGCCGCTCGTGTACCAGGCGCCGTTGGGGTCCTGTGGGATCGAGTTGCGGTTGGTCACGACACCTGCGTCGAGCAGCGCCGTCTCCGCCTGCCGCCCGGTCAAGCCGAACGCTGAGACGTCCAGCAGCACGATGTGGTTGTCGGTTCCGCCGGTGACGAGAGCGGCATCGCGCTTGAGGAAGCCCTCCGCCAGTGACTGCGCGTTCACCGCGACCTGGGTGGCGTAGGTCTGGAACTCCGGTTGCCTGGCCTCTGCCAGCGCCACCGCCTTGGCCGCCATCACATGCGACAGCGGTCCGCCGAGCACCATCGGGCAGCCCTTGTCGACCGCGTCGGCGTACTCCTCCGTGGCCAGCACGAGCCCACCACGCGGACCACGCAGCGACTTGTGCGTCGTCGTCGTGACGACGTGTGCGTGCGGCACCGGGTTCTCGTTGCCGGTGAACACCTTGCCCGCGACCAGCCCGGCGAAGTGCGCCATGTCGACCATCAGCGTCGCGCCGACCTCGTCGGCGATCTCGCGCATGGTGGCGAAGTCGACGCGGCGCGGGTACGCCGAGTAGCCCGCGATCAAGATGAGCGGCTTGAACTCCCGGGCCGCTGCCGCCACCAGGTCGTAGTCGAGCAGCCCGGTCTCCGGATCGGTGCCGTAGCTGCGCTGCTGGAACATCTTGCCGGAGATATTGGGTCGGAACCCGTGGGTCAGGTGGCCGCCCGCGTCGAGCGACATGCCCAGCATGCGCTGCTGGCCGTAGCGTGCCCGCAGCGTCTCCCAGTCGTCCTCAGAGAGATCGTTGACTCCCTTCGCGCCGGCTGCTGCGAGCGCCGGCGCCTCAACCCGGGTGGCCAGGATCGCCCAGAACGCCACCAGGTTGGCGTCGATACCGGAGTGCGGCTGCACGTACGCGTACGGCGCCCCGAACAGCTCGCGCGCGTGCTCGGCGGCCAGCGACTCGACCGTGTCGACGTTCTGGCAGCCGGCGTAGAAGCGGTGGCCGACCGTCCCCTCGGCGTACTTGTCGCTGAGGAAGCTGCTCATCGTCAGCAGCACTGCCGGCGACGCGTAGTTCTCGCTCGCGATGAGCTTGAGCGAGCCGCGCTGGTCGGCGAGCTCGGCGCGGGTGGCGTCGGCGATCCGCGGCTCGACCGAGGCGATCACCTCGAGGGCCGAACGGTAGGCGACAGAGGCAGTCTCGGCGAGGTTCTCGGGGCTCATGGGCGACAGCCTACGCATCACCGCGACGGGTACGCCGAGGTCAGGTGACCGGTGTGGTCCGAGCCGCCACGAGCGCCACATCGGCGCCGGGCGGCAGGGTGCCGAAGACACCGCCCCAGTTGCCGCCCAGCCGGGAGGAGCAGTAGAGATGGGCCACCTCTGGCGCTGAACCGCCGAGCAGCAACGCGGCCTGCAGGCAGGTGGCCATCGACGCCGCGAGCTGGCGAGCCGACTCCTCCGACTGCGACAGGTCGGCGAGCCTCGTGAGGACGTCGTGGACCGCGGCGTCGAGATAGCTGTCCTCGCCCTTGACCTTGCCGACCTCGGTCAGCCACGCGTCGAGCGAGGTGGGGGAGCGGGTCAGCGCCCGCAGCACGTCCAGCGCGTTGATGTTGCCGCTGCCCTCCCAGATGGAGTTCAGCGGCGACTCACGGAAGAGACGTGGCAGCGCGGACTCCTCGACGTACCCGTTGCCGCCGAGGCACTCGAGCGCCTCGGCGACCTGGGACGGCGCGCGCTTGCACACCCAGAACTTCGCCATCGGCAGCGCGATCCGGCGCAGGGCCTGCTCGTGCTCGTCCTCGCCGGCATCGACCATTGCGGCCAGCCGCATCGCGAACACCGTGGCCGCCTCGGACTCGATGGCGAGGTCGGCGATGACGTTCTGCATCAACGGCTTGTCCGCGAGCACGCCACCGAACGCGGCGCGCTGTGACACGTGCCAGGCAGCCTCCGCGACCGCGCTGCGCATCAGGGCGGCCGAGCCGAGCACGCAGTCCAGCCGGGTGGCGGCGACCATCTCGATGATCGTCTTGACGCCCGCGCCTTCGTCTCCGAGCCGGCGTGCCCACGTCTCGTCGAACTCCAGCTCGCTGGAGGCGTTGGAGCGGTTGCCGAGCTTGTCCTTGAGCCGCTGGAGGGCGAACGGGTTGCGGCTGCCGTCGTCGCGCACCCGCGGCACCAGCAAGCAGGTCAGGCCGCCCGGGGCCTGAGCGAGCACCAGGAAGACTGGTCCTGCGCCCATGGGGTGGCAGCGAGACCGAACCTGATCGCCTTGTCGAGCAACCAGTGCCACGACGGGTGGAAGCGCACCTCGTCGACCCGGTTGCCGTAACGGTCGTGTGTCACCAGCTCGGGCGTGAAGGTGTTCGCGAGCCGCCCGTGCTCGCGTGCCTCAGCGGTGCCCGCGAGGTCGCCCAGCTCGTCGAGCGACCCAACGGTGTCGTCCGCACCGAACCGGCGTACGGACTCGACAAGTGCGGTGTCCGAACCGACGACGTGGTGGCCGATCAGCGCCTCGGGCTGGTTCGTCGCTCCCCGAGTTACGCCTGTCATGTCGTTACCGTAGACCGCATGGTGTCGGAGTCGGTCAAAGCGGCTGTCGCGCGCCGACCGTGGCTCGCCGCCGCGAAAGAGACCAGCTGGCGGCTGCTCACCTCGACCGTCGGATCCTGCTTCCGCCACCGCGTCACCGGTCTGGCGGCGGAGGCTGCGTTCTTCGCGATCCTCTCGCTGCCGCCGCTGGTGTTCGGCCTCGCCGGCAGCATCACCTACGTCATCAAGCAGGTCGACCCCACCCAGATCAGCTACTTCAAGTCGCAGGTCATCGACATGTCCGGGCAGGTCCTCACCGAGCAGTCGGTGAACCGGGTCGTGGTCCCGACGGTCGACCGGGTGCTGCAGGGCGGCCGCTTCGATGTCATCTCGATCGCCTTCGTGCTGTCGCTGTGGTCGGGCTCCCGGGCGCTCAACGTGTTCGTGGACACGATCACGATCCTGTACGGGCTGGGCGGCAGGCGGGGCATCGTCCGCACCCGCTTGCTGGCCTTCGTGCTGTACGTGGTCGGGCTCGTCGTCGGCGTCGTGGTGCTGCCGTTGGTACTGGCCGGTCCGCGGCTCGTCGACGACGTGCTGCCACCACGCCTCGACTTCCTCAACGCCTTGTACTGGCCGGTCGTGGTGGTGCTCAGCATCGCGTTCCTCACCACGCTGTATCACCAGTCCGTGCCCGTGCGGACGTCGTGGCGGCACGACGTGCCCGGTGCCGTGCTGGCATTCACGATGTGGGTGCTGGGCAGCTACCTGCTGCGGATCACCTTGCAGGTGGCGACCACCTCCATCTACGGTCCGCTGGCGGCACCGATCGCCGTGCTGCTGTGGTTGTACCTGACGGCGCTCGCGGTGCTGATCGGAGCGGCCCTCAACGCGGCCTTCGACCGGGAGTGGCCGGAGACGTCGACAGCGAGCGCCAGGCTGGAGATCCTCCGCCGAATCCGGCGTCGTCCCCCCCAGCCCCTCGAATAATGCGGTGCGGCGCCGCGGCCACCGACCTACGCTTCGCCGTGTGACGGCACCGAAGTTCGACCTCGTAGGGCTCGGCTGGGACGACTCCTGGCGCGAGCTCGCGTCGGCGTACGCCGAGAACGGCGAGGTCGGCCGGGTGGTGCGCGTGGACAAGACCCTCTGCACCGTCGTGACCGAGTCCGGACCGGTCCGGGCGAGCTATGGCGCGTCGATCCTCGACGCCGTCGCGGCCGACGTGCGCGCTGCGCCCTGCACGGGGGACTGGTGCGTGGTGCGGCACTGGCCGGACGGTCCCACCACGGTGGAGGCGGTCCTCGAGCGGCGTACGGCGGTCGTCCGGGCGGCGTCGTCCGGTACGTCGACGGGACAGGTGCTCGTTGCCAACGTCGACGTGCTCGCCGTCGTGGTGGCGCTGCACCCCGAGCCCAACCTGTCGCGCATCGAGCGGCTGGTGACGCTGGCGTGGGAGAGCGGGGCCCACCCCGTCGTCGTGCTCACCAAGGCCGACCTCGCCACAGACGCGGAGCTGCTGGCCGCCGACGTGCGGGTGGCAGCACCGGGGGTCGACGTGGTGGTCTGCAGCACGGTGACAGGTGAGGGGCTCGCCGACGTGCGCGCCCTGATCGCCGGCAACCTGACGATCGGCCTGCTGGGGGCGTCCGGTCACGGCAAGTCGTCTCTCACCAACGCCTTGGTGGGCGCGCAGGTGCTGACCACGAAACGGATCCGCGACGACGGCAAGGGTCGTCACACGTCCGTGCGCCGAGAGCTCGTGCCGTTGCCGGGCGGCGGCGCGGTCATCGACACGCCGGGCCTGCGCGGTGTCGGGCTGCAGGAGGCAGCGGAGGGGCTGGCGTCCACGTTCCCCGACATCGAGGCGCTGGTCGAGCGGTGCCGCTTCAACGACTGCAGCCACGAGGGCGAGCCGGGGTGTGCTGTGCAGTCGGCGGTCGCGGACGGCACGTTGGCGGAGCGTCGGCTCGACAGCTGGCGGCGGCTGCGTCGGGAGATGGTCTGGATGGCGTCGCGCACCGACGCCCGGCTGCGCAAGGAGCAGCTCAAGAAGTGGAAGGCGATCACCAAGCACAACCGCTCGTTCCGCAGATGAGGCCATCGCCGCCGCGCGGGCTCACGTTCCGGCCCGAAACCGCGGGGGAGCCCGCCGCCGTCGATCACCTCGTCACCGAGGCGTTCGGCAAGGCCAAGGTGGGCCGGCTCGTCGCCAGCCTGCGCGCCTCGGACGCCTGGGTCGACGGCCTGTCCTTCGTGGCTGAGCTCGACGGCACCGCCGTCGGGCACGTGCTCTTCACCCGCAGCCTGCTCGACGCCCCGCGCCGGCTCGTCGAGGTGCTGGTGCTCAGCCCGCTGGCCGTGCTCCCGGCGTACCAGGGACGCGGTATCGGCAGCGCGCTCGTGCGGCACGGGCTCGAGCAGGTCCGCGGCCGCCCCGAACCGGTGGTCTTCCTGGAGGGGTCGCCGTCGTACTACCCCCGCTTCGGCTTCGAGCCGGGCGGACCGCTGGGGTTCCGCCGGCCGTCGCTACGGGTCCCGGAGGCGGCTTTCCAGGTCATCCGGCAACCGTCGTACGAGCCGTGGATGACCGGCACCCTCGTGTACGCCGAGGAGTTCTGGCGCCACGACTGCGTCGGCCTGCGGGGTGAGGGCATGCAGAAGCTGACCGGGCTGGACCCGTAGGCCGCTGGACCCGTAGGCCGGTTGAGCTGTCAGCGCCAGGCTTCGCCCACGATCGCCGCTGACTCGGCGGGGAGGTCGAGGCTGGAGCCGTCGAGGCGGGTGCCGTCCGGCGCCCACGCGAGCGCCACTTCGAGGCCGGCATCCTCCTCGACCCCGAGGGCGACGGTGCGGGCTTTCCCGCTGAGGTTGACGACCACCACCTGCGTGCCTCGGCGTACGACGACGGTCTGGGCGTCGGTGTCGTGGTCGACCTCGACCAGGGCGAGGCGCGGGTCGCCCAGCTCTGGGCGCTCGCGGCGAAGTCGCACGAGGCCTGTGTACCAGTCGAGCAGCCGGCGATGGTCGGGCTTGTCGACCTCGGACCAGTCCAGACGCGAGCGGTCGACGGTGGCCACCGACTGGGGGTCGGGCACGTCGGCGCGGTCCCAGCCGTGGCTCTCGAACTCGTCGCGGCGGCCCCGTCGGACCGACTGGGCGATGCGGCGGTCGGTGTGGTCGGTGAAGTACTGCCACGGCGTCGATGCGCCCCACTCCTCGCCCATGAAGAGCATCGGCGTCGCCGGGCCGGTGAGCAGCAGGGCAGCGCCCGCGGCCAGCAGGCCGGGCGACAGCGTCGCGGACAACCGGTCGCCGGTCGCCCGGTTGCCGACCTGGTCGTGCGTCTGGAGCGACACCACGAACCGCCAGCCGGGAGTGCGGGCCCGGTCGACCGGGCGGCCGTGCGTACGCCGACGGAACGTCGAGTACGTGCCGTCGTGGAGGAACACGCACTCGAGCACCTTGGCGAGCGCGCCGGGGTCGGCGAAGTCCTCGTAGTAGCCCTGGGTCTCGCCGGTGAGCACCACGTGCAGCGCGTGGTGGACGTCGTCGGCCCACTGGGCGTGCAGCCCGAGGCCGCCCGCCTCGCGCGGCGTCACGGTCAGCGGGTCGTTGCGGTCGGACTCCGCGATCAGCCACAGCGGTCGGCCGAGCCCGGTCGACAGCGCGTTCACCTCGCCGGAGAGCTCCTCCAACAACGTGACCGCGCGGTCGTCGTACAACGCGTGCACCGCGTCGAGGCGCAGCCCGTCGACGTGGAAGTCCCGCAGCCACATCAGCGCGTTGTCGAGGATGAAGCGGCGTACCTCGTCGCTGTCGGCGTCGTCGAGGTTCAGCGCCTGGCCCCAGGGCGTGCCGTAGCGGTCGGTGAAGTAGGGACCGAACTCGCTGAGGTGGTTGCCGCTCGGTCCGAGATGGTTGTAGACGACGTCGAGGCAGACGCCGAGCCCGCGGTGGTGGCAGGCGTCGACGAACCGCGCGAGTGCCTCGGGTCCGCCGTACGGCTCGTGCACGGCGTAGAGGCCGACGCCGTCGTAGCCCCACCCGTAGCGGCCAGGAAATGTCGCCACTGGCATCAGCTCCACGAGGTCGACACCCAGCACGACCAGGTGGTCCAGCCGGCCGATCGCCGCGTCGAGCGTCCCGTCGGGGGTGAACGTGCCGACGTGCATCTCGTAGATGACCGAGCCGGGCAGCGGGATGCCGCGCCAGCCGTCGTCGGTCCATCCGAACGCGCCGAGGTCGACGACCTCGGACGGTCCCTCGGGCCCCGCCGGCAGCCGCAGCGCCCGGGGGTCTGCGCGTGGCTCGCCGCCGTCGAGGCTGACGGCGTAGCGGGTGCCGGGTGCCGCGTCACGCTCGAGCTCCCAGTAACCCTGGGAAGCCGGCGCCATCGCGAGCCGCTCGCCCTCGATCAGCAGCTCCACCGAGTGCTCCGCGTTGGGCGCCCAGATGCTGAACTTCATCGGCCCTCCCGCACCAGCAGCGCCACCGGCAGCGTGGCGAAGACATCGGCGCCCGGAGTGTGGACGGCATCGGTCAGCACGTCACGCCAGGTGGCGTCGGGGAGCGTGACCCTTCCTTCGCCGTCGTGGACGCGCACCGCCGTCACCACCTGCCGGTGCTCGTGGCTGCGAACGAACGCCACCACGTCGTCGGACGAGGGGAGGGGTGCGTACGCCGACTCCGTGCCGAAGTCCTCCGGCCGCTGTCGTCGTAGCCGCAGCGCCTGCCGGGTCACCCACAGCTTGGCGTCGTCGAGGTCGAGGGCTCCGCTGGCCCGCCCGGCAGACCACTGCTCATCCAGCCGGTGGAGCCGCGCGCCCAGCGCCTCGTAGTCGACGGGGCGGCGGTTGTCAGGATCGACCAGCGACAGCGCCACCGACTCGCAGCCCTGGTAGATGTCGGGCACCCCGGGCAGCGTCAGCTGGAGGAGCTTGGCCGCCAGCGTCTGGGCACGGACAGCCGACTGGTGCTCCTCGACGGTGGCGGTGAGCCGGGTGGCGAGCTCCTCGTCGCGCAGGCACGCAGCCACGAAGGCGTGCACGCGCTCCTCGTAGTCCGGCTCCGGGTCGTGCCAGGTGGTGTGCTGCTTGGCCTCACGGACTGCCTTCTCGGCGTATGACTGGAGCCGGTCGGCGTCGATCGGCCACGCACCGAGCAAGGTCTGGAAGAGCAGGTAAGCCGTCGGACCGTCCACACGGTGGGGCGCTGCATGCTTGCGCACCGCCTCCCACACCGTCGTCCATGCCTCGACGTCCCCGGCGACCGCGAGAAGCCGGGCCCGGACATCCTCGCCCCGCTTGGTGTCGTGGGTGGACAGCGTCGTCATCCCCAGCGGCGAGTGCTCCTGCTGGTACGCCGCCCATTCGTGCAACCGCTCCGGGCCGGGGGAGTCCAGCCCACTCGGGTCGCCGCCGACCTCGTTGAGCGCGACCAGCCGGTTGTAGCGGTAGAACGTGGTGTCCTCGACACCCTTGGCCATCACCGGTCCGCACACCTGTTGGAAGCGGATGACGAGCTCGCGACGCGGCTCGCTGGTCGAGTCGACGTCGCTGAGCAGGAGGTGGAGGAGGTCGAGCGGCTCGGTCAGGTCCGGGCGTGCGGCCTGGGCCTCGTCGACGAGGTGGCTGAGCCGCGCCACTGCGCCGGGATCGACGGGATACCCCGGCCGCAGGTAGGCGCGATACACCTCCACCCGGGCCAGCAGCTCCGCCAGCGCCGGCCGTACGCCGTCGTCGCTCGCATTCTCGCGCCCGATGTCGCCTGCCGCCTGCCGCTCCACCCGCAGCAGTCGTTCGAACTCGGGGTCGAGGAGCTCGGCGATCACCTGGCGCTTGGCGGCCAGCTCGACCGCATCGAGGGAGGCACTCGCCGTTTCCCCCTCGGCGGCCGCCTCCTGCCACAGCGCATCGAGCTGCGAGCCGGTGCGGGGCGCCAGCGCCGTCTGGATCACGTTGAGCGCGTCGTAGCCTGTGCTGCCGGCGGCGGCCCATTGCCGAGGGAGCCGCTCTGCCCCCTCGAGGATCTTCTCCACGACCACCCAGGCGCCGCCGGTCGCGAGTGCGAGGCGGGCGAGGTATCCCTCCGGGTCGGCAAGCCCGTCGGGGTGGTCGATGCGGAAGCCGTCCAGCACTCCGCGGTGATGCAGGTCGACGAGCACGGCATGGCTGGCGTCGAACACCTGCGGATCCTCGACACGCACCGCGATCAAGGTGTCCACGTCGAAGAACCGTCGGTGGCTGAGCAGCGAGCTCTTGTCGCGCCAGCTGCCGAGCAGGTAGTGCTGGCGCACGGCGACGTCTGCGACGCTGCCGTCAGCGGTCCCGTCGGCAACGGGGAAGACGTGGCCGTGGTAGCGCAGCACGGCCTCGCTGCCGCCAGCCGTCTCCAGCTTGTCGAGGACCAGCTCGCCGGCGTCGATCACCTCGCCCAGCCCGGCTCCCAGCACTGGCATCCCGAGGCGACCGTCCAGCAGGTCCCAGTCGATGTCGAACCAGGACGCCGACGGCGCCTCGCGGCCGTGGCGCAGGACGCCCCACAACTGCCGGTTGAGGTGCTCCGGCTCCGGGATGCACATGTGGTTGGGCACGACGTCGCACACCATGCCGAGGCCGTGCGCGTGTGCGGTGTCGGCGAGCATCAACAACGCGGGCTCACCACCGAGGTCTGCGGACACCCGGCTGTGGTCGACGACGTCGTACCCGTGCATCGAGCTGGGCGCCGCCTGCAAGATCGGGGAGAGGTAGAGGTGGGAGACGCCGAGGTCAGCCAGGTAGGGGACGACGCGTTGTGCGTCGGCGAAGGTGAAGCCTGCGTGCAGCTGCAGCCGGTACGTCGCCGTCAGCGGTCGCTCACCCACGGCGCATCACGACGACGGAGCGGGAGATCACCGTGCACAGAGAACCGGCCGGTTGTGGCGGGTCCTCGTGCGGAGCGTTCGTGTTGGCGGTATCGAGGACCCGCTGCCAGGTGTCCCCGAACGGCCCGTCCGGAAGGGTCATCTCGGCGTCCTCGGCGGTCGGGTTCAGCAGCAACAGGAACGAGTCGTCGGTGATCACCTCGCCACGGAGACCGAGCTCAGTGATCGCCTCCCCGTTGAGGAAGACAGCCAGCGGTCGCAACGAACTGTGCTGCCAGTCGTTTGCATCCATCTGCTCCGCGTCCTGACGCAGCCAGGCGATGTCGGGAACCCCGTTGTCGGCCGCATCGCCGGTGAAGAAGCGGCGCCTGCGGAAGACCGGGTGCGCCGCGCGCAGCTCCAGCACCGAGCGGGTGAACGCGAGCAGTTCTTCGTCGGCCTCTTCCCACTTGACCCACGACAGCTCGTTGTCCTGGCAGTACACGTTGTTGTTGCCCTGCTGTGTGCGTCCGAGCTCGTCGCCGTGCAGCAGCATCGGGACGCCCTGGCTGAGCAGCATCGTGGTGAGGAAGTTGCGCTGCTGGCGACTACGAACCCGCAGCACGTCGGGATCGCCGGTAGGTCCTTCGACGCCGCAGTTCCAGGAGCGGTTGTGGCTCTCGCCGTCCTTGTTCCCCTCACCGTTGGCCTCGTTGTGCTTCTCGTTGTAGGACACGAGGTCGCGCAGGGTGAAGCCGTCGTGAGCGGTCACGAAGTTGATCGACGCGTACGGCGCTCGGCCGTCGCTCTCGTAGAGGTCGCTCGACCCGGACAACCGGGCCGCGAACTCCGCCAGGGATCCAGGCTCCGCCCGCCAGTAGTCCCGAACGGTGTCGCGATACTTGCCGTTCCACTCCGTCCAGCTCGGGGGGAAGTTGCCCACCTGGTAGCCGCCGGGCCCCACGTCCCACGGCTCGGCTATCAGCTTGGCCTGCGACACCACCGGGTCCTGATGCACAAGGTCGAAGAAAGCGCTCAGCCGGTCGACCTCGTGGAACTGGCGTGCCAGGCTCGCCGCCAGGTCGAAACGGAACCCGTCGACGTGCATCTCCGTGACCCAGTAGCGAAGCGAGTCCATGATGAGCTGCAGCACGTGCGGGTTGCGCATCAGCAGCGTGTTGCCCGTACCGGTCGTGTCGTAGTAGAACGCCGGGTTGTCGTCGACCAGCCGGTAGTACGCGGCGTTGTCGATCCCACGGAACCCGAGCGTCGGACCGAAGTGGTTGCCCTCCGCGGTGTGGTTGTAGACGACGTCGAGGATGACCTCGATGTCTGCCCGGTGCAGGTCGCGGACCATCGCCTTGAACTCCAGCACCTGCTCACCCAGCTGGCCGGTGGAGCTGTAGGCGTTGTGCGGGGCGAAGAAGCCGATCGTGTTGTAACCCCAGTAGTTCGACAGGCCTTGTTCGACCAGCGTTGCGTCGTTGATGAACTGGTGCACGGGCATCAGCTCGATCGCACTCACGCCGAGGCTCGTGAGGTACTCGATCATGGCCGGGTGGGCCAGCCCGGCGTACGTGCCGCGGATCTCGTCGGGGATGCCGGGGTGTGTCTGCGTCAAGCCCCGCACGTGCGCCTCGTAGACGACGGTCTCCTGGTAGGGGTGGCGGGGAGGTCGGTCGTCTTGCCAGTCGAAGAACGGGTTCACGACCACGGACTTCATCGTGTGGGCGGCTGAGTCCTCGGCATTGCGCCGGTCAGGGTGGTCGAACTGGTAGGAGAAGCAGGCCGGTGCCCAGTCGATCTCACCCTCGAGCGCCTTGGCATAAGGGTCGATGAGCAGCTTGTTGGGGTCGCAGCGGTGCCCGCGGGACGGCTCGTACGGACCGTGGACGCGGTAGCCGTAGCGCTGTCCAGGTGTCACGCGGGGCAGGTAGACGTGCCAGACGAGGGCGCGGCGCTCGGTCATGTCGACCCGGGTCTCGGCTCCGTCCTCGTCGAAGAGGCAGAGCTCGACCTTGTCCGCGATCTCGGAGAAGAGGGCGAAGTTGGTGCCGGCGCCGTCGTACGTGGCGCCGAGCGGATAGGGGCCGCCTGGCCAGACCTCCATGAGGCTCCTATGTCGTGGGGATGCAGCCCGGAAACCCTAGCCGGGGCGCGGTCGAGTGGCTCATCCGCCCGTAGCCTGCAGTTCGGGTAATGCCTGATGAACGCCTGCTGAACGCGTCGGTTGACACTTCCGTGAGGGTCGGCTGACGCGCTACTGTGACGTCGCCTCAGCGCCCACGGAAGGCAGCCTCCTCATGCATGCACTCAAGCTCAGTCGTCCCCGGCCACGTCTGGCCACCGTCGGCATCGGGATCGTCTCCGGCGTCACCGCCCTCGTCCCCCTCGCCGTTTCCCCTTCGGCGTACGCCGACGCGGCGCCCGACTCCCGGTCGGTCAGCTCCGCTGACGAGCATCGGGCGGACTCCGCCCGCAGCTTGGCCGGGCAGCTGCCCATCATCATCGGCCACCGCGGTGCCCCGGGGTATCGACCCGAGCACACGCTGGCGTCGTACAAGCTGGCGATCCAGCTGGGTGCCGACTTCGTCGAGCCCGATCTCGTCTCTACGAAGGATGGGGTCCTCGTCGCCCGGCACGAGAACCAGATCAGCGGCACGACCGACGTGAGTGAGCATCCCGAGTTCGCGGACCTGTATACGACGAAGGTCATCGACGGTGTGTCGGTGACCGGGTGGTTCACCGAGGACTTCACCTTGGCCCAGCTCAAGACGTTGCGGGCGGTCGAGCGCCTTCCCGACGTGCGTCCCGACAACACCCGCTACGACGGCCGCTTCGCCATCCCGACGTTCGACGAAGTACTGGCGCTGGTCAAGCAGCAGTCGATCGACAAGGGCCGCCGGATCGGCGTGTACCCCGAGACCAAGCACCCCACCTACTTCCGCTCGGTCGGTTTGAAGCTCGGCCCGCGGATGCTGCGCGACCTTCGCGAGGCAGGCCTCGGCAACGCGACCAGGCGGGTCTTCATCCAGTCGTTCGAGACCGACAACCTGCGTCGCATCAACAAGACGACCGAGCTCCCGCTGATTCAGCTGCTGGACTCCAAGGGCGCGCCGTACGACCTGAAGGCCTCCGGCGACCCGCGCACCTATGCCGACCTCGTCACGCCTGCCGGGCTGCGCGAGATCGCGACGTACGCCGACGGCATCGGGCCCAACAAGGACCTCGTGATACCGCGCGACGCGGACGGCTACCTGCTCGACCCCACCGCTGTGGTGTCGCGTGCGCACCGGGTGGGACTGCTCGTGCACCTGTTCACTTTCCGTGACGAGAACCAGTTCCTGCCGGCCGACTTCCGGGTCGGCAGCGACCCCAACGCCAAGGGAGACGCGTTCAGCGAGTACGAGACGTTCTTCGACCTGGGGATCGATGGCCTGTTCTCGGATTACACCGACACCGCCATCGCGGCGCGGGACTGGTACTACGACGAGTCCACCCCTAAGCAGGCCAGCTGAGTTTCAGCGGTCAGGCGCCTTGGTGGTCGTGGACGATGTAGGTGCGGCCGTGGGGGCTGGTCCAGGTGATGGTGTGGGGGTCGTGCGGGTCGGTGACTGGTGTCCAGTTGAGGTGGGTGCGCAGGCGGTGATGTTGTCGTCGTAGTGGTTGGGCGTTGGGCACCACGGTCTGTCCGGGTGGGTCTGTGCCGCCGGCGGCTGCGAATTGGTAGGGCGCTCGGTGGTCGGTGTCGCATTTGCTGGCGGCGGTGGTGGCGCCGGGGAAGGTGGAGATGGGGTGCAGGGTGGCGATGGCTTCGGTTTGGGTTCGGGTGAACCGGTAGGTGCCGGCGTCGAGGAACATCACCGTGTCGTCGGCGGGGTCGGTGAAGACGCGGCGCAAGGTGGTGGTTGCTGAGTCGAGGGCGAGTCGTCGCGCCTGTTGGGCGGTGATGGGGCCGTAGCCGGCGAG
>JAABUS010005070.1_pt1 | contig 17837 bp, 15 predicted proteins | sample 5560161 | NCBI WGS metagenome assembly JAABUS01 (sample SAMN10711885, study PRJNA513376) | rock metagenome | isolation source: Antarctica rocks | place: Antarctica: Victoria Land, Trio Nunatak nord | collected 2016-01-04 | reverse complement strand
GGTCGGCAATTGTGGATCCGGTCCGAGCCACCGCGGCGCCCGTCCGCATCGGAAATCTTGACCTGGTCTGGCCTGGGCGATCCGTGAGGCAACATCCCTCGTCAACGACGACGCGCCTCCCCGGCCCGCGACCTGATCTCATGGACGAGGCGGTTCTTCGGCACCGAATCCGCGGATGCGAGTGACGCCGTTGGCGTGACGCTCCCCGTCCTGATTCACTCCTTGTTGGCCAGGCTGGGCCCGACGGTCGTGACCAATGCGGCCGACGCCAGGCTGACCCCGAGAGCGCGCCGCCGATGGGCCGGCGAGTCGATCGCCGCCGTGTCGTGGGGTACTGGGAAAATCGAGACGATTACGGCGCCCATGAGGAGCAGCTATGGGATCAGCAGGAGGGCGACGATCGGAATGCTGGTCGCCTGCCAGACGATGACGACCGCCATCATTAGCGCAGTCACGGCGATCGATGCCAGCAGCGGAATGGCGGTCCATCGTTCGCTCACCGGTTGGCTTGCCATCATGGCTGGTCATCCTCTCCATCAGGCCCGTCGTGCTGACGACCGGCCGGGACGCCGGACCTTGCTGCCCGACGTCACCACGATAGGGAGTCGCCCGTATGCTCTTCGTATGGCCCCGGCCCCTTCAGCTCCGTCGCTGGAGGACCAGCTCCGGGGTCGCTACCGGCAACGTGATCCGCACTCGCAGTCCGCCGTCGCGACCGGGGTGAGCCTCGATCCGTCCCTCATGGGCGGTGGCGACCGATCGGACGATCGCCAGTCCGAGCCCGTGTCCCGACATTCGCTGGCGCCCGGCGGAGTCACCCCGATGGAACGGAGCGAACAGTGCGTCGATTCCGGACGGTGGGATGACCGGACCGCTGTTCTCCACCTGGACGCTCGCGACCGCTCGTCCGTCGATCGCCTCGGTCCGGACGTCCAGCCGAACCCATCCACCGGGGTGGTTGTAGCGGATCGCGTTCTGGAGCAGGTTGCCGATCAGCCGTTCGAGCAGGGCCCTGTCGCCCCAAACCACGGCCTGGTCGAGCGTCAGATCGAGCCGAATGCCAGCCGCATCGGCGTCCGCGACCTGCTCCCCGGCAATGTCGCCAGCGAGGTCGGCGAGGTCGAGGCGAACACGGTCGCGCATCGAGCTCTCGCTCCGGGACAGGGCGAGCAGACCATCGACCAGCCGCTCACTCCGCACCGCCGCCGCGCGGACCGCAAGGGCCAGGTCTCGCTCACGAGACGTGACGTCGGGAGCCGCCAGTGCGACATCGGCTTCGGCCCCGATGATCGCGAGCGGTGTCCGGAGCTCGTGGGACGCCTGGGCGGCGAAGTGACGCTGGCTCTGGAAGGCGGACTCCAGCCGGTCGAGCATGTCGTCCATCGTGTCCGCCAGCTCTTTGAGCTCGTCCGACGGTCCCTGGAGGGCGATGCGGTCGGCGAGGGTCGTCTCGGAGGCGAGGCGGGCGTGCTGGGTGATCTGCCTGAGCGGCCGGAGCATTCGCCCTGACACCACCCAGCCAATCGCTAGCGCCGCGAGGCTCGTCACGAGCAACGCGACGAGCGCCAGACGGGGGACGCGCCGCAGCAATCCGGCCCGCTCGTCACGACGCACCTCCAGGATGCGACGCTGAACGTCGTCCTCGGAGAGGTTCGGCCCAAGGTTGCCCGCCACGGCATCCCCGCCCGGACGATTCCGGGGGGCGGGGTTGCCATCGTTCGGGTCCGCTCCCGCCAGCTGGCCGGTCGGTGGTCCACCGGCGCCCAGTTCAGCTGGCGGCCGGAACTCCCGGCTCAGCAGCGCGTAGAGCAGGACCAGCATCAAGGCGGCCGCGACGAAGAACAGGGCGCCGTAGAGCAGGGTCAGCCGCAACCGGACCGTCGGCCGGAACACATGGGTCAGCCGGCTTCGCACAGGCGGTATCCCACGCCGACGACCGTCTCGATCAGGGCCGGTTCGCCCAGCTTGCGCCGGAGTGTCATCATCGTGATCCGGACGGCGTTGGTGAACGGGTCGGCCGCCTCGTCCCAGACCCGATCGAGCAGCTCCTCGGCGCTGACGACACGGCCCGGCGCCGACGCCAGCACCTCCAGCACCCCGAACTCCTTGCGGGTGAGGGAGAGCTCCCGGTCGGCGCGGCTGGCGATTCGGCGCGACGGGTCGATCCGGAGGTCGCCGACGACGAGCCGGGGCGGGGTCACGGCGCTCGGCCGGCGACCCAGCGCCCGGACCCGCGCCACCAGCTCGCTCATCACGAACGGCTTGGGCAGATAATCGTCGGCACCGATCGAGAGCCCCTCGACGCGGGCATCGACATTGCCCGCCGCGGTCAGCATCAGGATCCGGGACGGTGCGGGCCGGGTGACCAGCTGGCGACAGACGTCGTCGCCATGGACCCCGGGCAGCTGCCGGTCCAGGACGACGACCTCGTATGGCGTCAGGTCCGCCTTGTCGAGGGCCTCCTCGCCGTCGCGCGCGACGTCGACGGCCAGACCGGATTGCCGCAGCCCGCGGGCGATGACGTCCGCCAGGGCCGCCTCGTCCTCAACCACCAGCACCCGCATCGCCGACCTCCATCACGCGCAGTGTCCCACACCCTCGGTTGACACCCGGTCGATGGTAGCGGGCACGCCGTATGGCCGGTATATGGTCTCGTGCCCCGCCGTCGTCGGCAGGGCTTGCCCTGGGCCGTTGGCCCTTCGCGGAGTGCCCCAGCAAGACTCGTGGCTCCATACGGAGACCATACGGGCCAATGGCTAGGCTCGTCGCACCGGACGGCTCGTATCCGCACCGGCGGAACCTTCCGGAACCAATGACGGGGTAGGACGGCCAGCCGTCCCACTCTCGCGAAAGGCACGCATCGATGGATTCGCTCAACCAGCCCCACGGTCGCCGCACGCTCATCGCCGGGGCCGCCGGCCTTGGTCTCGCCTCCGTCATCGGCGGCTCGCTCGTCCGTGCTCAGGCCACCCCAGAGCCGAGCGGCGGGACGACGACCGACACGACGACCCAGGACACGGACCGCGCCGCCGAGGCGGCCACCCGGTACGACGACTTCGTCGCGAAGCTCGCGACCAACCTCGGCAACACCGACTCCGCGGCGGTGGACACCGCCATCCGGGCGTCGCTGACCGACATCGTGGACGAGCGCCTCGCCGCTGGCGAGATCTCGGCCAACGATGCGACGGCCGCGAAGACGGCAATCGCGTCCAGTGCGGCCCCGATCCTCGGTCTGTTCGCGGCCGCCAGATATGACGGCGGCTCCGGGCGGTTCGGTGGTCACGGACGACCTGGCGACTTCGGACCAGGCGGCTTCGGACCAGGCGGCTTCGGATCAGGCGGGCGCCCAGGCGACGACGAGACGGGTGACGACACTGATCCGGCCGACACCGACACCACCGACGCCACTCCAGTGGCGGCCGTCTAGTACCGGTCCGGCTACCCGCGCGGCCGACCTCGGAACGCTGCGCCGGGTCTCGCATTGAGACCCGGCGCAACGTCATCGTGTGAGGTCCGCCAGCCAGGGCGATACCAGCGAGGCGACCATCGAGGCCGTCTCCCGTCGGCGCTGTTGTGGACCATCGCCGGCCGTCTCGACCGGCCATCGGGCAGTGGAGGCAAGGAACTCGACGACGGTCCACAATTTCGCCAGCATCAACCGCCGGGCACTGATCTCCGATCCATCGCTCGACCGGTAGGCCAACGCCGCGCGCTCGAACTCCGCCGGGCTCGGCAGGCCGGGCATGGTGATGGCGACGTCCAGCGCTGGGTGGCCGAGGCCGATTCGCTCCCAATCCATCAGGACCAGCTCACCATCGCCGGTCAGGCCCCAGTTACGGGGGTTCGGATCCCCGGAGATGACCGATCGCGGCGCGAAGAGCAGGGCCGCCTCCCGCCGGAGGACAGCCAGTGTGGTCTCCAGCCCCGCATCGGGCAGCCATCCCAGGGCAACCCGCTGCATCTCCTCCGTCCAGGCGGGCTGGAAGCGGTCGGGAAGGATCGATAGGTCCTCGATCGGGAGGCCATGCAGCCGAGTGAGGACTGCCATGATCTCGTCGTCGGCCAGCCAGCGTTGGCGCGGGAGCGGCCGCGGGACGTCCTCCAGAAGCAGCCAGACGTCGCCACCCTCGACGACCGTCGCGTAATGCCGTGGGATCCGGATCCCATGGCTGGCCAGTCGGTCGGAGAATAGCTCGTAGACCGCCCGTTCCCGGACGGTCACACGTCCCTTCGCGACGACCGACCCGTGCGGCCCCGAGACCCGGACGACGTTGGCGCCGCTCATACCGCCCAGCGTCTGGAGCCGGACTCGTTGGTTGGAGCCCACGATCGACCGGGCGCCATCGAGGACGCGGGCCGGGAGCGTCCGTCCGTCGGGCTCACCGAACATCAGGCCGCCCCTCCCCCGAGCTCATCTGCTCCCGTCCCATCCCAATCAACCCTGGCCCTCGGCGATCAGTTCCCCGAACAGTTCCGTCGCACTGCGGGTCCTGGCCGGAGTTAGGCGGTTGGCGGCCAGGTAGTTGCCGAGCCGGCTCGCGCCACCTCGTCGATCCTGGCAATGCCGATTGGTCTCAGGTCGTTGGCTCGGGACGAAGCCGGGCCATGGCGAAAGCGTCGGTGTACGTGCCACCGGTGAACGAGTAGTCGCGCAGCCGGCCCTCGATCGCGAAGCCGTGCCGCTCGTAGAGGCGGATCGCGCGTTCGTTGGCGCACATCACCTCGAGCTCGATCCGGTGGAGGTTGAGCCACCGGTCGGCCAGCCCGAGGACCGCCACGAGCAGCGCAGTCCCGATCCCCTGGCTCTGGACGTCCTGATCGACGGCCATGCCAAGGGCGGCGGCGTGGCGCCGACGCGGGCGCCGATTGACTTCCAGCCCGATCGAACCGACGACGCGCCCATCGACCTCGGCGACCAGGCGATGCAGCTCCGGCGAGAAGGTTCCGGCCGCCTCCCGCCGCGAGGCCAGCGGGGTGAACGGGACCTGCAGCGTCCCCGGGACCACGCCCGGCTGGATCAGCAGTCGCCCCACCGCGTCCGAATCCTCGGGTTCCTGCGCCCGGATCACGATCTCGACCAACGCGCACTCCTTTCGCTCCCTGACGATGCTCTCGGCATCGTCCCACGCCCAGTTCAACGACGGCTCGCGACGGTTAGGCAGAGCTTCCCTGACCGCGCCGGAATGAGGGTCGCATCGTGGCACACTTGCGATCGAATCGCCGACGCCGTGGCCGTCCAGGCTCGTTCCTGGCACCACCTCCCACTCCAAGGACCACCCATGTCGATCTACGGTGCTCAGTCGGCCGACGCCGCGCTTTATGACGATGCCGCTAGCGATTACGACGCCATCCTGGTCCTGTCCTTCGGCGGACCGGAGGCCCCGGATGAGGTCATGCCGTTCCTCGAGCACGTCACGGCGGGGCGCAACGTCCCGCGGGAACGGCTGGAGGAGGTCGCCGGGCACTACCTCCACTTCGGCGGCGTCAGCCCGATCAACGCCCAGAACCGCGCGCTGATCGCGGCCCTGCGCGACGAGCTCGACCGGCACGGCATCGGCCTGCCGATCTACTTTGGCAACCGCAACTCGAACCCGTTCGTCACCGACACGCTTCGCCAGATGCGGGCCGACGGCGTCCGGCGCGGGCTGGTCTTCGTCACCTCCGCCTTCAGCTCGTGGTCCGGTTGCCGGCAGTACCGGGAGGACGTCATTCGCGCCCTGGCGGCGATCGACGACGCCATCGCGTTCGACAAGATCCGGGTCTACTACAACCACCCTGGCTTCATCGGACCGATGGCCGACAACGTCCGCGCGGCCCTGGCAAGGTTCCCGGCGGACCGGCGCGACGGCGTCGAGGTCGTCTTCACCGCTCACAGCATCCCGCTAACGATGGCCCAGGGGTCGGCCTACGAGGTCCAACTCACCGAAGCCTGCCGCCTGGTCGCCGAAGCGGTCGGGACGCCGCGATACCGGCTGGCGTACCAGAGCCGGAGCGGCTCACCCCGCATCCCGTGGCTTGATCCGGACATCGTCGACGCGCTGGACGAGCTCCACGCCACCGGGCAGGATGACGTGATCGTCGTTCCGATCGGCTTCATCTCCGACCACATGGAGGTGCTGTTCGACCTGGACGAGGAGGCGTTGGAGCACGCCCAGGCGACCGGGATGCACATGGAACGCGCCGGCACGGTCGGCACCGACCCGCGCTTCGTCGGCATGATCCGCGAGCTGATCGTCGAACGGATGACCGATCACCCCATCCGGGCGGCGCTCGGCGGCCGCGGCCCGAACCACGACAGCTGCCCGCTCGACTGCTGCCAGCGCGGCGTCGCCCCACCCCGGATCACGATGCGAGAACCAGCCGTGACGGAGTAGACCGTTTCAGTCGCGGGGAGACCACCGAACGGTGGATCGGACAGGACGCCGAGCGTCCAGACGTCACGAACCATACCTGGACTGCTCGCCCGGGCCGTCGCTCTTTCGTGACGTTCCGGGTCTACCCTGACCCTTGCGCCGGAAATGCTTGGCGACCCGGTGGCCGAACGTTGCCGCCACGATGGCGTCGAAACCTCGAGGAGACGAGCCAGACATGTCCGCAACCGAGTCTCACCACCGGACGGACCCGCCGGTGACCTGGCCCCAGGATCTGTCGCTCACGCGACCAGACGGTGATCAGCCCGTCCTGCGCGTCGCTGGTCTGACGCGGCGCTTCGGCAAGATCACCGCCGTCAACAACCTGTCGTTCGACGTCCATGCCGGTGAGGTGCTGGGCTTCCTCGGACCCAACGGCTCCGGCAAGTCGACGACCGTCTCGATGATCCTTGGCCTGGTCCGACCGACCGCCGGCCGGGTCGAGCTCTACGGCCACGACATCGCGCGACACCCCGAGGTCGTCGCCAAGAGTGCCGGCGCGATCATCGAGAACCCGGCCTTCTACCCGTACCTCTCCGGGCGGGACAATCTCCGGGCCTTCGGCAAGGCGCTCGGGAACGTCAGCAACGCGCGCATCGATGAGTTGCTGGAGCTGGTCCGGATGGACGAGCGGGCCGGCGACAAGTACAAGACGTACTCGCTCGGCATGAAGCAGCGGCTCGGGATCGCCCTGACGATGCTCCAGAACCCCGGTCTGATCATCCTCGACGAGCCGACCAACGGGCTCGACCCGTCCGGCCAGCGCGAGATTCGCGACTTCCTCCCGGAACTCGCCCGCAACGGCCACGCCGTCCTGCTCGCCAGCCACCTGCTCAACGAGGTCGAGCACGTCTCCGACCGGGTGATCATCATCCGGCGAGGCGAGATGGTTCAGCAGGGTCGCGTCCGCGACCTCGTCCAGAAGGGCGGCGTGATCGAGGTCCGGGTCGAACCGCCGGAGGTCACGCCAGCCGTCGACGCGATCCGACGGATTGGTGGCGTGACCAACATCCAACCGGGCGATGGCGACGGAACGATCGTCGTCACCGCCGATCCAGGTGTCGGTCGAGACATCAACCGGTCGCTGGCCGGGCTGGGTATCTACGCCGCCGCCATTGCCCCACGCGCCAACACCCTGGAGAACATCTTCCTGGAACTGACCGAGGGCAGCTCGCCCGGTGAGCAGGAGACCACGCCCAAGCGCCGTCGTTTCGGCCGCGGCTCCTGATCCCATTGCTGGAACCGGCATTTGGCCAACGGTCGTTTAGAACCACGAATAGCCAGGAGTGAAACATGCTGGCCCTGCTCAACAGCGAGATCTTCCGGACCGTCAAGCGGCCGGTGACCTGGATCATGCTCGCGATCCTCGTGTTGGTCATCGCCGCCTTCTATGCGATCGTCTACTTCACCGTCAGTGACGCGGCGACCAGCGAGGCGCTCCGGCCCGACGCGACCCGGAACAACGGCTTCGCGATCGGTTCAGGCATCGCCTCCATCCTCGTCATCGTCCTCGCTGCCCAGTCGATGGGCTCCGAATACGGCTGGGGCACGATTCGCGCTCTGGCCTCCCGGGCGAGCGGCCGCATCCCCCTTATCCTGGCCAAACTGTTCGTTCTGGCCGGCTACACGCTGCTCACCCTGATCGTCACCGCGGGCGCCAGCGTGGGGTCCGCCTTCCTGTTCGGGTCGCTCGCCAACAACGACACCGGTGTGTCGGGCAGCGAGTGGGTCGACATCCTCGAAGCGGTCGCTCGCGGCATGCTCTCGATCGGCGTCTACGCGATCATCGCGCTGGTCATCACGATCCTGTCCAAGTCGACGGCCGCCGGGATCGCGGGTGCGATCGCCCTTAGCTTCCTGGAGCAGGCAATCTGGGCGCTCCTTGGTGCGGCATCCGACACCTTCGATACCATCAGTGAGTACTTCATCAGTTACAACGTGACCGGTCTCACATCGATCGGTTCGGACCAGGCGGTGGACGGCTTCGATGCGACCCGTGGCACCATCGTGCTCGCGGCCTGGCTGATCGGACTCTTCACCATCGCGCTGTTCATCTTCCGCCGCCGTGACATTACGTCTAGCTAACGGTCAGTCCCCATTGATCCCTGGCGAAGGCCGATCCCGTCGCGGAGCGGCTTTCGCGTCGTCCCCCAATGGCATACTTCGGTCGTTGTCCCACCGGGCTGGTACGTCGCGTCCAGCAGCTTCCGGTCGATTCCCTCCCTCGTTCCCCTCCCGGAAAGGCGCCTCCCGTCCATGGCCGACACCACGACGACCTCGGTTCCCAACCCCCTCTGCGACATTGGCCGGACGCATCCACGCGACCGGCACCGGATGCGTCCCGTCGAAGGTCGGGAGAACGTCTGGTACTGTCCCAAGCACGACCTCTACGCCGAGGTGATCGACAGCGATACCGCCGGAGGCCTCGATCGTGGCGACACCTTCCCGCTGCCGGACGGCGCACCGGGGACGGTCCTGCGCCACGGCGACGAGCGAGCCGGCGGGACGCTCGTCTACGTCCGGGCTGAACGCTAGCCACCCGGATGCGCTTCAGCATCGCGCTGAGTCACCACGATCTCGCCCGGGCCGAAGCGCGGGACGAGAGCAGCGAATCCGCCCACGCGGGCGCCACGCGGGCCGCCCGCGAGCGGCTCGTCGCGCTCGCCCGCGCGGCCGAGGCCGGCGGCGCCGAAGCGATCTGGGTCTCCGAGGACCCGGAGGGGTGGGACGCCTTTGCGATCCTGACCCTGCTCGCGACACAGACCGCGACCATCCGCTTGGGCACGGGCGTGACGAACCCCCTGCTGCGCCACCCCAACCAGATGGCCGCCGCGCTGGCGACCCTCGACATCGTCTCGGACGGACGGGCCTTTCTCGGGATCGGACGGGGCGAACCGGCCTGGTACCGGCAGGGACTCGGTGTCCCGGTCCCCCCGCAACCACTCGACGGGCTCTGGCGCACGGTCGCCCTCCTTCAGACGTGGTGGCGCCCGCCCCACCATGTCATCGCGCCAGAGTCCAACCCGGCGGGAACGGTCTTCCCCGTCCGGAACTGGCAGCGATTGATCGGCCCGTGGCCGGCGCGGACCTCACCACCGCCCATCGTCATCGCGGCGGCCGGCCCCCGGGCACTGCGACTGGCCGGCGAAGTCGCCGACGGGGTGCTCTTCAACGACCTCGCCAGTGACAGCTACCTGCGGTGGGCGGTCGAGAGCGTCCGGGGCAGCGCGATGGCGGCTGGCCGCGACCCGGCGACGATCCGGTTCACCTACGGCACCCGAGTGCTGATCACTGACGATCCGGAGACAGAGCTCGAACGCCGCAAGACGACGCTGGCCCTGATCAACGCGTTACCCGGGATGGACCGGCAACTCGCGGGCGCCGGCCACGATATCCCGACGCTGATCGGAGCGATCCGGGATGTCCTCGGCAGCTCCGGATTGCTGGCGACTGGCGGAGGATTCCCGGAACTGCGGGCTCAGGGCAACCTCGCGGCAGCGGCGAAGCTGGTCCCTACCGACCTCGTCGATCGGTTGAGCATCGTCGGCCCAACCAGCCACGTCCGGGAACGTCTGGCCATTCTGACCTCGCTCGGCATCGATGAGGTGTTCGTTCAACTGCCGCCGGCCGGTCTGACGGCCGATGTGCTGCGAGACCGTCTCCTGGTGTTGAGAACGTTGTCGTAGCCGATCAAGCGGTACTCGCTCGGGGTCTCCGTTCCGTGATTCGCCCGAATGTGTCCGTACGCGGATCCGCAAAACCACTCCCGGCGTTCCTGATATCGCCCGCCTAACGCTGGGGCCTTGCCTTTTCATGGTCAAGTGCTCAAACACGCCCGAACGGTATCGCTGATTTGCGCGATTTCGGATAGACTATGGTCGAGAAGGAGCAGCATCCATGGCTTGGGGCACGATCGGAGCTGGGGTCGCTGTCCTCGCACTGGCCGTCCTTTGGTACGGTTTGCAGGTTGTGGCGCTTCGGGACCTCCGTGTGAGACCACGCGTTCGCGGCGACAACAAGCTCCTGTGGGCGTTCGCGATACTGTGCGTCCCGTACATTGGGGCGCTGGGCTACCTGAGTCTCGGCCCGACGAGCTTCCTGAGTCGTCCCGTCCGTGTCGCGGGGCGGGTGCGGGTGGCCCCGCGTAGTCGTGTCGCCCGTAGCGCCGTCGCCAGCACCAGGCGTTCTGTCCGTCCAGAGTCTCCGCCCGTCCCCCTGCGACCCGTCGCCCCGTCCAACGATCCTCGCGTCCGCCCACCGACTCCACGCCCGGCGATTGCGACGGCTCATGTCCGGACTCCAATGGCGATCGACCCGGTCATTGGGACCGATTCCAACGAACTCCTGGTCCGGCGTTCGCGGAAGGCCCCGGATCGCCGTTCGCCGGACATGATCCGCTGGCCCGGGACGCCGTTCCCGCAGGCCTACCAGCAGCCGGACAGCGAGCTGCGCGAGTAGTGGTTCACCGTCGACCCAGGCGGAGAAACCGGACTGGCCTTCTTTGGCCGGTCCGGTTTCTCCGCCTGCATCCCAGAAAGGCTTTTGGCCTATCCCGTCGTCAGCAATCCGTCGTCGGCACGTTCCACGAGCAGGGTGCGGTAGCTGACGGACTCGAACAGGACCACCACGGCGTCTCCCTCGTGGCGCAATACCGTTCCGTCTCCCCACTGCCGATGGTGAACCGTCGCGTTGGTCGCAAAGGGCTGGCCGACCGTCGGCTCCTGGACGCCGTGACCCGCTAGTCAGTTGTCGCGGTTGCCACATGGGGGTTGGAACGACTCGCCGAAGTATTCGATCCGGTCGGCACGGCGGGAGTAGGCCTGATCGGCGCCGCGCCGCATCATCTCCAGCCGGGACCGGGCGAACTACTGGTGCCGGCCATAGGCCTGGATCGCCGCCTCGCCATCGGGCCGGACGTCGCGCCGCTGGTGGCAGGGCTTCGATCGTCTCCCCGGGATCGATCTCGACGGCACCGACCTCCTCCAGCCGGTTGACGACTCGCCTCATACAGGAGTCAGTGAGTTCCACCGCCTCCCGAACGCGGGCCGGGTCGCTCGGCCCGTGGTGCCGGAGCAGCACCTTGAGCACATCGGTCGCCTCCTCCTCGGGCAACTTACCAGCGCCCGTCTGGAACCAGTGAAGGTCGAGATCCTTCGGGTCACAAAGGAGGATCGCTACCGCCGGCTCACCGTCCCGGCCGGGCCGGCCGATCTCCTGGTAGGAGGCGTCGAGCGACTCGCTGATCGCGGCGTGGAGGACGAACCGGACGTCGGGCTTGTCGATGCCCATTCCGAACGCGATCGTCACGACGATGACGTCGTACTCGGCGGCCATGAACGCGTCCTGGATCGCCCGGCGCTCGCTGCTTGCCAGGCCGGCGTGGTACGCGACGGCATTGACGTCATGCTCGCGCAGCGTGGCGGCGATCGCCTCGGTCTCCCGCCGGGTCGCCGCGTAGATGATGCCTGGCCTGGCCTGGCCTGGCCAGGCCCGCGCCGTGGGCCACGATCGATTCAAGCTTCGCCTGCCACCCACGACCCGTTCGACCTGGATCTGGACGTTGGGGCGGTCGAAACGAAACCGCTCACGCTCACGCTCACGGCCGCGCCGTCCATCCTGAGGCGCTCGACGATCTCGGTCCGGACCGGCGGCGCGGCCGTCGCGGTCAGGTCGCAGATCGTCGGGTAGCCGAGCCACTCGATGACGAGGCCAGGATCAGCAGGATCAGGGAGAGCCTGATTAGGCCGTCGCGAGTGGCGGCAGGGACTCGAGCGCGCCACCGACGACGACCGTCTCGCCGGTCGGCATGCTTCGGTCGGTGGCGGCGCCGACGATCGCGGAAGCCATGTCCTCGGTCGTCGGCAGCCGGCCGGCCCGGTCCTTGGCTTCGGCCGTCATGCCTGGCATCGCCCGCTCCAGCAACTTCGGCGTAATCGTGCCCTCGATCAGGTCGCCGGTAATGACAGCGAGGCGAACGTTCCGACTGGACAACTCGTCGAGGCGGGCCCGGAGCGCCTGCTCGCCGGCGTGCTTGCTGCTGGCGACCGGGTCGTAGGCCGGCAGCTGCTCGACCCGCCCGTAGAGGTGCGCCCAGTGGCTGGTCACGAAGACGACCGTCCCGCCGCCCGGGGCGTCCGCCAGCAGCGGCAGCACGGCATCGAGTGTCGCGACCTGGGCGTCCCGGTTGATCGTCATCGGGTAGTCCGGGTTGGCGGTGACGATGTCGCGCTCCAGCCCACCGGACGCGTTCAGGACCAGCAGGTCCAGCCGGCCGGCCCAGCCATCGACCGCTCCAGCCAGTGCCTCACGATCGGCGGCGACCGTCATGTCACCGCCGATGGCGAACCCTTGTCCGCCGGCCGCCTCGACCTTCGCGACGACTTCCTCCGCCCGGGCGGCCTTGTTGCGGTAAGTGACGACGACGTCGTAGCCGCGCTGCGCGAGCTGGACGGCCGTCGACGCGCCGACGCCGCGGGAGCCGCCGGTCACGAGCGCGACAGGGCGCCGTCCGTCGGGGTTGGTCATCGTTGCATCTCCTTCAGGTCAGATCGATACCGACAGGGGTCGCCGTGGTCCGTCGCCGGTGGCTGGCCATCGTCGGGCGATAGCTCATGCAAGCGCCCATTGTCGCACGCTCGCCAAGGCAGCCAGCCACCCGGACCCGCTGGCTCAGTCAGCCAAGGCTGGCCGGTCGACACCGGGTGCCAGCTCCATCTCGTCTCTGACGGCCGACGACGCGAACCGGCGCCAGGCGTACGCTGCCGCGAGGATGCTGAGCAGGCCGGTCAGCGACAGCAGCCCGTCCAGCGCACCGAACTGCACGCCGAGGAACGTGACCGAGAACGACTGACCGAGGACGCCGTAGACCGTGCCGCCGGCCAGCACGCCGACCAGCGTCGCGACGTTGATGAGCGGGTTGAGCGTCCCGCCGACCCGGCCGAGGTAGGCGCGAGGGGTGACCCGAAGCATGATCGGCGAGATGGCGATGTCAACGGCAGGAAAGACCAGTCCGAACAGGAAGATCAGGGCCAGACCGGCTGGGACAGACGCCAGCTGGGCGTAGATGAGCGTCAGGAAGCCGATTGCCGCCATACCGGCGCAGAACATCGCTGGCATCCCAAACCGGTTGGCGATGACACTGAGCGTCACTGCCCCGATCAGTGAGCCGGCGCCCTGCGCCGTGCCGAACCAGCCGTAGATCTCGGCCGACCCGCCGAGGTTGTAGATCACGAAGAACGGGTCGACCGCGTTGAGCAGCCCGAAGCCCGCGAGCGCGATGATGAGACAGAGGGCGATCGTCGTCAGCGTCGGCGACTGACCGAACATCCGCAGCCCGGCGACCAGATCGGTCCAGACCGTGGTCAGACGCGCTCGCGGGCTACCGTCTTCGGATGTCAGTTCCGCACCCTCGACCGCTGCCGGCTCGTCGAGGACGGCGCCGCGGGCGGCGATGCGGACGAGCGCGGCGGAGGCGACGAAACTGGCGGCGTTGAGGGCCAGCGCCCAGGTCAGCCCGAAGGAGATGAAGAGCGGCGCGGCCAGCGGCGGGCCGACGAGGATCGCGATCCCGAAGGCGATCTGGTTGAGGCTGGCGGAGCGGGGCCGGTCGGGCTCGGCGACGATGTCGCGGGCGATGATCCCCTCGGCCGGACGGATGAACTGGTTGACCGCGCTGATGATCGCGACGACTCCGAGCAGGAGTCCCGACTGGACGGCCGTCGGGAGCGCTGGTCCGGTCCCGAACAGGTCCTTCGCCAGCAACGGCGCCAGGAGGACGGTCAGCACCGCGATCAGCCCGCTGGCCCGGACGACGACGCGGACCTTGTCCCGACCCTGGTCGACCAGCGTCCCGGCGATCGGCCCAACCACGATCGTCGGGACCAGCGAAGCAACGAAGATCCCGGCGACCAGCCATGAACCGGAGTCGCCGTAGCGCTGGGCTGCCCAGACGATCAGGGTGAACTCGAAGATCATGTCGCCGATGGCGGACAGCAACGTCCCGGCCCAGAGCAGGGCAAACCGGCGGCTAATGTAGAAGCGGTCCGAGGGTCGATTCTCTTCGCTCGCCGGATGCACGGTTCATCCCCCTGACACAACGGATCGGCCGATCGATCCATCTTGACAGGGGCGGGGTCGGATGCCGTCAGTCGAATGACTGATTCACCGACGGCTTCGACGCCAGACGCGGGGCACTCACAGGACCATCGCGATGCAGAGGTGATCGAGGCGATCCATCTGGCGCCTGGACAACCGAAACGATCCGTTCGTCGGGAAGTGGAGTACGCCCAACTGCCGGATCGTGATTCATCGCTCGCGAGCGACCATCGGCCGCCGCGGCGCCTTGAAGGAGACCCGCAGCGCCTCCGGGACCATGTCGCCGACCGGATCGCCGACCGCGACCCGGACCGGGCCGTCACCCGCCATCACGATCAGACCGCCGCCCTCGTGTCCGACGACCTCGCCGGGCTGGACCGGCAACCGAACGTAGGGAGCCTCCGCCTCAGGGACCGGCGCGACCGCCACAACCAGCCGAGCCTGGCCGTCGATGACCGCTCGGGCGCGCGTCTCCACGAGGTTCAGGGCGATCGCCTGGCGGCGCAGCACCTCGGCGGGCAGACGCCAGTCCAGCCAGTAGTCGTGCTCCGTGAAGCCCGCGGCGTAGGATGCGACCGATTCGTCCTGCGTCTCGCCGTGCTCACCGCGCGCCGCCCGGGCGACCCCCTCGTCCAGCGCCGCGACGATCAGCCGGTCGTAGAGCGAACGGACCGCCTCGACCGTCGGCTCGGCCGGCAGGGCCGCTTCCTGAATGCTCAGCGTCGGTCCGGCGTCGAACTCGGGCGCCATCCGGTGCAGCGCCGCGCCGACCGTCGGCAATCCCTCGTAGATCATCCGGTGAGGGTTTGGACCACGGAATCGCGGCAGCGGCGCCGGGTGCAGGTTCACGGCGCCCAACGGCGCGACCGCGAGCAGACGGTCCGGCAGCCGGTACGGGAAGGTGTAGGACAGGATCAAATCCGGCCGAGCGGCGGCAATGATCGGGGTCGCCCGGCGGAAGCGGGTCGTGATCAGGATCTCCTGCCGGGCCGGAGCCGCCGCCACGATCTGCCGGTAACCGAGGTAGGTCCGCGGCAGGGGACCAGGGGTCGTCACGAGCAGGACGATATCGTGGCCGTGGGCATCGGCCCAGTCCCGCACCAGCCGGTAGGCCTCCGGCTCGACGTGGAAGGCGGCGATCCGGAGGCCGTGGGAGCCATGCCCGTTGGTAGGGGTGGTCAACGCCGCGGTCCTCAACGGTCTGCCGGAAGAAATGCCTAGGATAAGCGCCATTCTGCGCTATCGCGCTCTGGGGAACAAGGCGCCCACTGGTGTCGGGCGGGCCGCGCCAGGCGAGCGTCGTGGTTACCTTTCAATGACGGACGGGAGCGAACCATGAGCGACAAGCGAAGCCGGTCGCCCGTCCCGGCCATGAATGGCCTGGCTCAGGGACGGCGCTTCGCGCTCCTGTTCACCTCACGATGCTTCGCAAGAGCGCAAGGCGCCGTCCTTCAGCCAGGCCATTCATGGCCGGGGACCAGCTTGGAACCCTTACATCGACGCCCTTCATCCAGGACGCGCTGAGTCCAGCCCTCGTGACGCAAAGTGCCAATCCTGGCTCCGGACATTCATGGCTGGAGCGTCACGGCCTCGTGCCTACCGGAGCAGGTGGCGCTCGAAGAACGCGACCGTGTCCCCGTAGGCCTTGAGCTCATTGCTCCGCTTCGTAAAGCCGTGGCCCTCATCCTCATAGACGTCGTAGGTGACGTCGACACCACGCTCCCGGAGCCGCGCGACGATCTGATCGCTCTCGGCCTGAACCACGCGCGGGTCGTTGGCGCCCTGGATCACGAACAGCGGCGCCCGGATCTGGTCGACGTAGGTGATCGGCGAGCGCGACATCAGGAAGTCGACCTCCGTCTCCGGGTCGCCGACCCAACTCGCCATGACCCGGCGCCAGGTCGGCGGGACGGCCTTCGTGAAGGTCACGAGGTTGGACGGTCCGACGATGTCGACCGCCGCCGCCCAGTACTCCGGCAGCCGGCTGACGCAGCTCAGGGTGGCGAAGCCGCCGAACGACCCGCCGTAGACGCCGAGGCGGTCACCGTCGACCCAGTCCAGCCCGCGCAGGTACTCCGCGCAGGCCCGGAAGTCCTCCAGCTCGGCGCCGCCCCAGTCACGGTGGATCAACTTCTGGTAGCTCTTGCCGTACCCGGTGCTGCCGCGGACGTTCGGCGCCATCACGCCGATCCCACGGCTGAGCAGGTACTGGTACAACCCGACGCCGTAGGTGGCCCGCTCCTGATACTCCGGCCCACCGTGGATGCTCAGCACGACCGGGAACGGCCCCGGACCCGCCGGCCGGTACAACCAGGCCGGCACCTGAAGGCCATCGTGGGTCCGGAACCGGATCAGTTCCGGCCGGATCATCGTCTCGGGCTCGATTCCACCCAGCATGCTGTCGGTCAGCTGGGTCAGCGTCCCCGCCGCCAGATCCAGCGCGAACACCTCCGGCGCACTCTCCGGACGGCTCAGCAGAAAGGCCAGAACGGGAACATTGGCGGCGGCGGTCAGCGTACCTATCGTCCCGTTCGGGATGTTGGGTAGCGCGATCTCAGTCGCGACGGTCAGCGGTCCAGACGCGACCCCGTGCTCGCCAAGGTCGTGGACTGTCAGCCGGCTGTACCCATCCTCGTTGACGACGAACGCGAGGTAGCGACCACCGGCGACCGACACGACCTCCTCGACGTCCCAGTCCGGCGTGGCGACCGGTCGTCGCTCACCGCTCGCGAGGTCGAGGAACTCCAGACCATTGAACTCGCGTCCTTCGTTGGTCACCAGGTAGAAGCCCGAGCCGTCTGGCGCCCACGGTCCGGGGTAGTAGACCCCGTCACCCTCGTGCGGCGTCAGGATGCGAGCCTCGCCGCTCGCCAGATCGATCACGCCGGTATCGACGTCGGTGTTGGACCGCGCCTCGACGTACGACAGCTTCGTCCCGTCCGGGGACCAGCTGACCGGCGTGTTGAGCTTGCCGTTGGACAGCGGCCGACCGGCCTCCGCACCGTGCAGGTCACGAATGACGATGTCCATGTCCGTGTCGACGCGGTCGTTGGCCTCGATGACGATCTGCCGGCCGGAGGGCGAGAATGGCTCGGCGGCGAGGCTGGCCTGCACGTCGGCCCGCCCGAACAGCTCGACCGGCGCGCCGCCCGTGATCGACAGGCGGTAGATCCGGGTGAACTCGTCGCCGGCCCGGTCGGCGGCGAAGACCAGCGTCTGACCGTCGGGCGACAGCGCGACGGAACGGACGGTCTGGTCGTCGAACAGGGTCAACTGGCGGGCGTAACCGCCGATCGCCGGCTGCCGCCAGAGGTTGAACTGACCTGAGACGTT
>JAABUS010005068.1_pt1 | contig 17844 bp, 15 predicted proteins | sample 5560161 | NCBI WGS metagenome assembly JAABUS01 (sample SAMN10711885, study PRJNA513376) | rock metagenome | isolation source: Antarctica rocks | place: Antarctica: Victoria Land, Trio Nunatak nord | collected 2016-01-04 | reverse complement strand
AAGGCCCCCGTGGGGTGGCGGCAGATGACCAAGGCGTCGGGCTTCAACATGCTCGCCCTGGGCATCCTCTACGAGACCGCCCTGCGGTGGATCCCGCCGGCCAACCGCGTCCTGGCCTACGCCTCGAAGCTCATCCCCATACGCCTCGACCACGAGACCGGCCAGCCCGCCCGGGTCGGCACGCCCGACAGCGTGCAGGTGCTGACCGTCCAGGAAGACGGGTCGTGCGGGACCTACCGCCTCAGCGCACTCGTCTGGCACGAGACCGGCATGGGCATCACCCTCCATGGCAGCGAGGGGACGCTGATCTACGACCTGGCTCGCGACCAGATCCGCGGCGCCCGGCGCACCGAGCCCGCGGTGCAACCGATCCCCATCCCGCCCGAGCAGCTCGGGGGCTGGCGAGTCGAGTCCGACTTCGTCGCCGCGATCCGGGGCGAGCGCCCGGTGACGCACACCGACTTCGCGACCGGAGTCCGCTACATGCAGTTCACCGAGGCCGTCGCCCGCAGCTCGCGTCATCAGTCGCCCGTCACGCTTCCCCTGAAAGAGTTCTCCAACCCGAGCCTCTAACAGCCGCCTGCCCGAGCCCCCTGCGGTCCCCCGTCCCCGGGCGATCTCCTCGCAAGGCGCACCGAAGATCGGGAGAGCCCGCACGCCGCCGGGGAGTGGTCCCACGACCGTCCGAAACGATCGGACAGACGTGTCTCCCCGGCGGTCGTGCGACCACGCCCGAGGCGTGCGCGCGACCGAGGCGCGGTCAGTTCGCGGCGGCCTTCGGCCGACCTCTGCTCGGGCAACTCTCGTCGCCGGCTGAAATCAACGATATTGATACTGAGATTCAGTCTCAGTTAGTAGGCGAGTCTAATGGATTGAGTCGGGCTGTCAATAGGCCGCCCCGGTTCCCTCGCATAATCCGTGCATCGGTCTCGCGATCGCGGTGCGTCCGAAGTTCTGGGGTAGGCCCGACGTCTCCCGCTCAGCCCGGTGGCTCGAGCCGCCGCAGGGCCCAGGCTGTCGGGAGGCCAGCGGCGGCGACGACGGCGAGCATGACGAGTGCGACGCCCGCCAGGTGGCTCTCGACGCCCGAGTGCAGCAGGCTCCAGATCAGGACCGACAGCGGCATCACGCCCGGCGGGTACACGAGGTTGGTCGCGGGGAGTTCCCCCAAGGCCAGGACGAAGGCGACGCCCCAGGCCGCGATCGTCGCGTCGCGCGTCAGGGGGAGGGCGAGCCGCCGGATCCGTCCCCACTCGCCGGATCCGTCGAGGGCCGCCGCGTCGAGATATTCGGGGGGGATCGCCCGCAAGGAGGGCCAGAGCAGCAGCAGCGCATACGGCAAGGTGCGGAGCAGGTCGGCGTGGACGAGCATGAGCGCCGAGCCGTAGGCCCACGGGACCTCGCGGTAGGCGAGCACCAGCCCCATCCCCACGACCGGCCCGGGAGTGGCCAGCGTCAGGGCGGCGCAGGCGAGGGCCGCGCCTCTCCAGGGGATCGACCGGCGGCCGAACCAGGCCAGGGGCCAGGCCAGGGCCACCGTCGTCGATGCCCCCAGCGCCGACCATCCCACGCTCACGAATAAAGGGCCGACTGCTTCGACGCCCGAAGCGCGGAGCGTGCCCAGCAGGCCCGCGACCGACCACCGCGGCGGCATTCCCAGGGCCGCTGCCCCTCCCACCCGACCGGCCCACTCGAACAGGCCGTAGATCGGGAGGAGGACCAAGCCCCCCGACGTCGCCGCGACCGCCAGGCCGAGCGGGACCCGCCAGCCTCCGAGCCTCCAGGTCCGCGCCCGGGCGGCCTTCGAGACGAGCTTCGCCGGGTCGTTCCGGAGCAATCCGCGCGCGGCGAGCAGGATCAGGCCGCCGAAGACCACCAGCGACGGTAGGGCGACGGCCGCCGCGCCCGAGTCGTCGCCCAGGCTGTAGCGCAGATAGGCTTCCTCGGCATAGGTCCGCACCTGGAGCAGGTCGGTGACCGTCATGTCGCCGGCCGTCAGCACGGCCACCGCCACCGCCGAGGCGGCCAGGGCCCCGACGCTCCGGCGTAAAGTGACTCGGGCCAGGACCCGCCAGGCCGGCATGTCGAGCAGCGCCGCCTCTTCCAATTCCGGCTCCACGGCGCGCAGGCCGACTCCCGCCAGCAGGACGATCCAGGGGATCGACGCCATCGCGTGCACGAATGCCGCGCCGGCCCATCCCGACAGGATCGGCCCCGTGCCGAACGCCGAGGCGCGCCCCGCATTCCCCAGGGCACCCAGCCATGCGGTGGCGAGCAGCGGCATCGGCACGAACGCCGAGACCGCCATCCATCCCAGGACGACGCGGCGTCCCCACAGATCGGTCCGGAACAGGACGAGCGCCAGCGGTAGCCCGATCGGCAAGGCGATCGCCTCGGTGGCGAACACCAGTCGCGCCGTCTCCATCGCCAGCCGGAAGGGCCGTCCCTGCCCCCCTGCCCTGCTCGTCGCCGTGTCCCCCGCCCGCAGGGCCTGGGCCACGGTCGCGACCGTCGGCCAGCCGATCGCCACCGCCAGGGCCAGGGCCAGGGCGATCTCGGCCGGGCGAATCCTCATCCCCTCAGCCCCGCCCCGCGCATCAGGGCCGCGGTCGATCCATAGGCCTCGCGCACCCACTCGGCGATCTTGTCGGGCTCGGGCGAATACTCCAGTTCCACCGAGACCGTGGCCTCCTCCAGGCCCAGCCCTCGGATGGCCTCCAGGTACGGCGGGAAGTCGACCACCCCCCGGCCCGGCGGCAGGTCGCCGTGCACCTTGCCGTCGCAGTCGGAGATGTGGATGTGCGCCACCTTCCCGCGCAGCCGTTCGATCAGCGCCGCCGGCTGCTTCGCCAGCGCCAGGTGCGAGATGTCGAGGTTCGCCATCACGGCCGGGTGTCCCACGTCCTCCAGGAACCGCGCCATGCTGTCCACGTCGTTCAGGAGCGACAGGTGGAACGGTTCCAGCTCCAGCGCGATCTCCAGCCCCAGGCCCTCGGCGTGGTCTCCGAGCGTCCGGCAGTTGGCCACCCCCGCCGCCCACTGCTCCGCGGGGGGGATCACCTCGCGCTGCCACATGTACTCGCCCAGGACGAGCAGGACATTCCTCGCCTCGAAGCCGTACGCCATGTCCAGGTACGCGCGGACCCGCTCGACGTGGAACCGCTGCACGCTCGGGTTGAAGTCGACCAGTCCGACCGCGACGCAGGCCACGCTGATGATCGGCAGCGCGGCCCGGTCGCACTCGTCCTTGATGAGCTTCCTCTCCTTGGCGTCGGTGTCGAGCGGGTCGGCGAAGATGTCGATGGTGTCGAAGCCGATCTCCTTCGTCATCCGGATGCCGAAGGCGGTCTCGCGGCCCGCTTGGGCCCAGGCGGAGTTGATCAGGCCGAGTTTCATGGCGTGGTCCGACTGGTGGATTCGATCTGAGGATCGATCACCCTGTGTTCTCGGGCGCCCGTGAGGACGGCCTCGCAGAGGGCGATCGTCTTGAGGTTGTCGCGGCCGGGGATGTCGGGCTCGGTCCCGTCTTCGAGCGCCCGGAGGAGGCCGGCCATGGTCCCGGCGAAGGCGTCGGGGAACCACGCTTCGGGCCACCGCGGGCGATGCCAGGTGCCGTCGTCCCGGGAGGTCGAGTAGTCGAGGGTGCTGGGGACGTGCCCGGGCCAGCCGGGCCAGCCGATCGTGCCGAGGGCCAGGCCGTCGGTCCCTTCGACGCGCCAGCGGATGCCGATGTCCGATGCGGCGCCCTCACGCGCGGGGCCGTTCCAGACGTCGTCCCAGGCGGAGGCGCGGGCCCCATTGGCGTATTCGAGGATGTAGAGGTTGACGCCGTCGTCGTGCGCGAACTTCGTCCGGGGATCGGGCCGGGTGCTGGCCAGGACGCGGGCCGGGTCGCCCAGCCAGTAACGGAAGGTGTCGAGGTGGTGGATGCTCATCAGGAAGGTGGAGAGCGAGCGGCCCCCTTCGGCCCAGGGCATCCAGTGCGGGATCGCGCGCATCTCGATCGTGGCCAGCACGGGGAGCCCCAGCGTGCCGCGGTCGAGCAGCGTCTTGAGGGCGCGCACCGAGTGGTCGAATCGCATGTTCTGATTGACCTGCAAGAGCACCCCCGCGCGTTCGCAGCCCTCGACCAGGGCGAGGGCCTCGGGGTACGACGGGGCGAGCGGTTTCTGCGCGAGGAGGCCGCGGACCTTCCTCGGATGGGCGAGGATCCGGCCGATGATCCCGGGCTGCGCCGCGGGGGGGACCGCGATGTCGACGACCTCGATCTCGGGGTCGTCGAGCATCTGTTCAAGCGTGTCGAAGACACGGGGGACGCCGCGGAACCGGGCGACCTCGTGTGCCGTGGCGAGGGTCCGCGAGGTCAGCCCGACGACCCGGAATCCCGCCTCGGCATAGGCCACGAGGTGGCAGTCGCGGACGATAAAGCCCGCCCCCACCACCCCGATCCCCACGTCGAATCGCTTCGGGGGCACGTACAGGTGGCCGAGGTCTGCATCATCGTGATTGGACATGGTGGGGGCCGCTCGGTCGGTCGGACCGGGGTCGAGAGGCCGACCCCTTCCAGACCCCCTATCCTACGCGACGCCAATCGTCCGTCCAGGGGCGAGTCCGGCCGCCTGTGAACTCCGATGGATGTCACGAGAGGTACCGCCCCTCACATCGGGTTTCATTGTGGACAATTGTCATAGACGGCGACTTCCTGGCCTGATAAGGTCAGCATATGGACCGAATACCCCGGCCATTGGGCGTCTCGAAGGAACCTACACCATGAGGATGCTCGCTCTGATGGTGGCCGCTGCTGGCCTGCGACTCGCTGCGGACGACCCGTCCAGGAGCGAACTCGATAGGTATCAAGGGACGTGGGTCTTGGTATCCGAGGAGTTTGGGGGCAAGGCGGTCCCAACCGTTGAGTTGCTGGACCTTTCCAACACCGTCCGAGGTGACAGGGTCCGCTTCACTATAAGAGGCAAGGACCGTTCAGCGACGGTCACGTTGGACTCGAGCAAGACTCCCAAGACCTACGACCTCCTGCGGGATGACGGCCTCCAATCCTTGGAGGGCATCTACATGTGGGAGGGCGACAACATCAAAATCTGCTCGGCAGACGATCAGGGGGATCGGCCCACGGAGTTCAGGACAGCACCCGGAAGCAAGAATCGGATTCGGGTCTGGAAGCGTAAGGAGTGAGGGACGGACAATTGCCCCGCCACGCTCGGGTCAGGGCCCGTGGGTCATGGCACGAGACTCGGCTCATCCCGTGATCTCACATTCATCGGAGTCAGACCCGTCTGTGTCGTAGGATCGCCAGGCATGTCGGACCGGAACCAGCGGTCGAACTCGGCCTCGACCGCATACCCCCGGATCGCACGCGCCGCCCGCGCCGAGGCCAGCAGCGGGGCGAGCACGGCCATCCCGAGCACGCCGCCGCGCCAGAGCCGCAGCCAGGCCGAAGGGGCGATGATCGCGAAGAGGGCGAGGAATGTTAATCCCATCAAGACGACGTGCGGTTCGCACGCCTTGAAGAGGGGCCACGTCAGGGAGGCCCGGCCGCGCCTGGGCCACGGGGAGGGAGGGCTCGGACGCCCTCCGCCGCCGCCGTCGACGCGTAGCGAGCCGGTCTCGCGCTTCAGGCGCTGGAAGAAGGCCTTGTACCGGCAGTCGTTGTGCAGGCTCAGGAAGACCCAGCCCAGGGCGATGAAGAATCCCGCCGCCGCCCAGCGCACGTCGCCCGTCCGGGCGGCCAGGCCGTAGCCGAGGGCGAAGCCCAGGCCGAGGCTCGCGGCGTGATGCATCAGGTAGTCGAAGTAGACCCCGTCGAGGCTGCTCGTCCCCCGCCACCGCGCCACCTGGCCGTCGACGTGGTCGAGCCAGAACGCCAGGTGCGCCAGCGCAACCCCGGCGACGAACCCCCCCCGGGTCCCCATCGCCACCGCCAGAGCGGATCCAACGCTGGCCAGGAGCGCCAGCAGCGTCACCTGATGCGCCGAGGCCCCCAGGCGGACCGCGACCCACGTCCCATACACGGCGGAGGGCCGCGCGATCCGACGCGCCAGCCAGTTGCCGATCTCGCGGTGCCGATCCTTGTGCACCCGCCCTCGCAATTCGACGAGCGTCGGCCGGTCCGTCATCGCCGCCCCTTCCCCGCGAGTCGCGTCGCCACGCGGGGCGACAACTCGTGGATCTCGTAGCGGCGCACGACGCCGTCGGGGTCGGCGATCTCGGCGCGATACAGGGGGGGCCGGCCCGCCAGCCAGGGGGCGAGCAACCTGCCCAGGGTCGGGTCGAACTCGACCGCCGACTCGGGGATCGGCGGGGCGAGCAGCACGTGGGTGAAACCGGCCGCGCGCAAGCGGGACACGACCTCCGTCGCCGACTCTCCGCGCGTCCCGAGGCCGGTCCGGCGTCGATGCGCCAGCTCCATCGTGTAGTCGCGCGGGAAGTAATAACCGCGATGGTCCTGGCCCACGATCCGGGCCTCCGGGGGCAAGTGGCCGTCGACCCATCGCGCCACGCGGAACGTCGGCTCGCGCCGGGTCAGGTAGCTCGATCCGGTCTCGCGGCCGACCACAACTCCAATTCCGTGCCGCGCGCGGGCCAGCGCCAGGCTCGCCTCGAACCCGAGCGCCAGGACCAGGACCGCGACCAGGATCCGCCCCGGCGTCGAGCGCCGTTCCCACCATGTGCTCGCCAGCCAGGCCACGGCCACCGCCAGCGGCCCCACCCCGATGAGGACGAATCGCATGCTCTGACGCTGGGTCCAGCAGAGCATCATCATCGCATATCCCAACCCGGCGATCCCCAGCACCCGTCGCGGCGCCCGCTCCAGCGCCAGGGCCGGCAGGAACAGCAGGAAGACCGGCCCGAACTGGTGCGAGAAGCTGTCGAACCGGTCGGGCTCCAGCGTCATCGGCCCCATCGCCGTCAGCAGGTTCCACGCCGAGACCGCCAACGGCCGCTTGATCGGGTCGAGCACCTCGTCGAGCCCCGCACCCCCGAAGACTTGCCGGAAGAAGGGGTACACGGGGTTGCCCGTGTGGACCAGGGCCCGCAGATACCAGCCGCCTCCCACGAGGATCGCCGTCAAGCTGAAGATTGATAGATGTTTTAGACAAATTCTTATGTGTTGTAAGCGGATGAGGGACGAGGCCACGATCGCCAGCCCGAGCAGCCCCGTCCACACCAGGGCGGGGTATTTGACTCCGAGAGCGAGGCCGGCGAGGAGTCCGACGAGGGCGGCGCCTCGGGCGGAAGGCCCGTCGTGGAAGCGTGCCCAGGCCACGAGGGCGGCGGTCCCGAAGGCGGCCAGCGAGGCGTCGTTGAGCGGGGCGCCCATGCTGTTGGAGACGGCGGGCACGAGCAGGGTGATCGCCCCCGCCCACCACGCGCGAGGCCCCAGGCTCGGCCGCGCCAGCGCCGTCACGTTCGCCGCGAGCACCAGTCCGAGCACCCAGTGGACCAGCCGGCACGCGACCGGACCCCGGAACGCCAGGGCCACCGCGTAAAGCGCCTCGGTCAGGAGCGGATAAATCGTCTCGTGCAGGTCCGGGTCGAAGACCGCCGCCCCCCTCCAGAGGAAGAGCTTGGGCACTTGCAGGTGATAGCACAACGCATCGCCGTCCGTCACCGGCGTCAGGGCGGTCAGCAATGTCCCCAGGACGGCGGCCAGCAGGGCGAGGCCCACGAGAAGATCGGGCGGACGGAGAAGAGGGTTGGCGAGCGAACACTCCCCTCTCCCCCCGGGAGAGGGTGCTCGGAGGGCGGGTGAGGGGTGTGGCCTCCGCCGTGCAAACAGCCCCGCAAATCCAGAGGCAGAAGGCAACATCTCCGAGAGTCTGCCCCCGCGCCATCCCAGGGCCGCCCCGATCGCCAGGACGATCGCCAGGCCCATCCGGTTCAGCATCGAGCACTCGGCCAGGCCGAGCGTCGCCAGGCCCAGGAGCCCCAGGCCCAGGGGGACCGCCAGCGCAAGGGCATCGAACCGGTGTTCGGGGGTCGATCCGAGCCGACGCAAGGTCCACAGGCCGACGCCCGCCGACCAGATCGTCAAGAACCCCACGAATCCAAGGTCGAGCATCCATACCTCATCGGGAAGTTGTACGTACGGTCCTTCGATCCAGGAGTCCCCCCCAGGCGTGTCGACGTCCCCAGAACCAGAGCGGGGGGAGGATCCAGGCGGCCAGGACGGCGCAGCGGGCCGCGAACGGGATCGGGGACCTCGCGGCGAGGATCGCCCCCGCCGCGTACCAGGCCAGGGTTCGCGCCAGTCGAGCCTGATGGGACAGCCAGGCCCGCCATCCGAGCGTGGGGACGAAGGCGGTAATACTCGTCAAGGCCGAGACGGCGGCATAGCCGAGGGACGTCCCCCAGGCCACGCCGACGATCCCCGCGCGGTCGGCCCCGAGGGACCCGGCGACGGCCAGGACCGCCAGGCCGGCGAGGGTCGCCACGCAGAGCCGGTAGGGGCGTTCGATCGTGATGAGCATCTGCCGCGCAGGCCAGGCCAGGCCGAGCAGTAGAGTCCCCGGCAGGAGGGGCCGCAGGGCCGGCAGGCCTTCGGCATAGCGAGGCATCAGGGCGCCGAGGAAGGCCGGGCCGATCAGGTATGCCACGGCGCTCCCGGCGGCCAGGAGCGGCGCCTGGGCCTCGGTCGCCCGCACGGCCTGCCGCGCGACGGCCAGCGGGTCGCGGGTCTCCCCCAGGGTCGTCTGGAAATAGGTGTACAGGACCGTCACGATCCGGCCGGCCAGGTCGAGGCCCCAGCTCGTCCCCATGATCGCGATCGTGTACAGGCCCGCCGCGCGTGCCCCTTGCGGGACCCGCCACAAGATCAGGACGCGGTCCATGCTCAGGACCGTGCCGAAGACGGCCGTGTTGGCCAGGATCGGCAGCCCGATCCGCATCAGATGCGCGGCCGATCCCGGGTCCCACGCCCAGCCGAACCGGAGCGGGTGGCGGACGTGCAGATACGCAATTTTGACGACCAGGATCACCCCTACGGCGGCCAGGAGCCCCCAGAATCCCGCCACCCAGAGCCCCGCGGAGACCGCCACGGCCGAGACCAAGGCCTCGAGGACGTCCAGCTCCGTCGTGAGGGCAAACTGCTGGTGGGCTCGGAGCACGGCGATCAGGAAGCTCTCGTAACGCTTGATGAGCGCCAGGCCCGCGACCGCCACCAGCCCCCAGGTCCACTCGGCCGCCAGCGGGTCGCCGGCCAGGAGCGGGGCGCGGATCCAGGCGTAGGCCACGAGCATTGCCGCGTAGGCCAGGCAGGTCAGCGTGTTCGTCGTGGCCGCGATGTCGGCCACGCGTCGGGCTTCGGCCTCGCGACCGGCGGCGCGGAGGATGGGGATCTGCTGGACGGCCCCCAGGCCGATCCCGAGGCTCGAACGGTTCGTGTTGTCCAGGAAGAGCCGGAGCCCGGTGTAGACGCCCAGGCTCGCGGGATCGAGCCCCCAGCGCAGCGCCAGGGCCGTCAGGGTGCCGAGCACGCGCTCGAGCTGGCCGCCGAGCGTCACGACGATGCTGTCCAGGACCGCCGTCCGCCCCGCGCGATCGGCGACTCGCGCGGGCGACGCCCCGCGGATCAGCGACGCCACGGCCCGGCCACGCAGAACTGCGAGTGCATGGCGTCGGGGCCGACCGGGATCCGGCCGGCCTCGGCCAGCGGGAGGCCCGCCGCGCGGTACCACGAGGCGGTGTCGTAGCCGAAGCGATTGTAGCTGACGTCGGTGTCCTCATTGTGCGCCGCGAATCGTCGCGAGACCCGGATCACCTCGAGCCGCATCTGCTCGGCGACCGCGGGGGGATTGTGCAGGATCACCGCCGAGGTCAAGACCAGGTCGAACGACTTGTCGGCGAAGGGCAACCGCGCCCCGGAGGCCAGCGCCAGCCCGATCCTCCCCATCCCTTCGAGGTAGCCCGCGGCCATGCCCAGTTGGCTGGGGCTGAAGTCGACGCCGACCATCGGCACGTCGAGGTGCCCGCGGATGGCGCGCAGTTGCTTGCCGTAGCCGCAACCGACTTCCAGGATCGAATGGGGGCGATACCGCGCGACCCGTTCGGCCAGCCAGAGCGAGCGTTCGGTCCGGGCGTCTTGCCCCTCCTGCTCCCGGAAATAATCCTCGCCCCCCCGGAGCGTCCAGTAGTGGCGGGGGTCGGCGTAGAGGAGCTGGCGCTTCCAGCCCGGCCAGCGGCCGAGCGAGCGTCGGAGGGCCTTGTGCCAGGCGTAGTGTGCACCTCGCTCGCGCCAGGCGTTCCAGGCTCGGACGGGGAGTGGGGGGTTGGGGGTAGGGCCCACGCGCGGCTCCGCCGGGGCGGCCTCCGCCCTACCGATGGCGGGAAGAGGCCCATGTCCTGGGAAAAACAGCAGGTTCCACCTCAATCGGATGCGGTCGGCCGGGAGTGTACGAGCCCGGCGTCCTATGGTCAATACGGCCTGACGGCGCACGCGTTGCTGCGGAACCACCGATCGTGGAATGCACGGCCGATCGGTTTGCCGGGTCGCGCGAGACCATTTAAGATGGATGTCAGGATGTGCGGTACTGGCTGCGAGTCGGTCGACCCGAGGGAGTCACGGGCATGGGGGTGAGTTTCAGGAGGTCACGGGTCTCCGACCTCTCGTTTCAGGTCTTCAGCCGGGCCCTCCACCCCGACTGGTTCGCCGTGCGGAGACATCGCCGGATCACGCGCGACGGCTGGGAGGCCGACATCCGGATCGTCGAGGGGGGGCACGCGGTGACCTTCCGCTCCGGGAACGTCCGCCTGACCGAGGTCTTGACCGGGCCGGAGACGCTCCTGCCCGAGCCGGGCCTGTTGTTCCACTCGCCGATCCGTCACGAGCGGTCCACCGCGCTACGACCTGGGGGCGAGACGGAGTATCAATCGTGTTTCGAGGTCGAGCGGATCGACCCGGAGGTCTTCGCCCACCTGTGCGACGAGATGACCCTGGACGCGAGCCGGGACGTGCTCTTCCACCGCTTCGACCCCTCGAACCGGATGGCCCCCGCGCCGATCAGCCACCTCCACCTCGAGTCGCGGGCCAGGGGGCTGTCGGTGCACGCGTTCCACTCGTTCCCCGACGAGCGGGCGGTCGTGCGGACGCAATCGCTCTTCGAGACCCGCGTCGCCCTCCCCACGCGCTGAGCCCCGCCCCTCTTCCCCTCTCCCGTCGGGAGAGGGTGCCCGGAGGGCGGGTGAGGGGCCAAGGCTCCGACACGGAAACCGCCCTGCCTCCGCCCCCCCCGCGATGGAATAGGGGTGCCGTCATGTGCTCATGTTTACATTAAATCTGCTTCCGGCGATCCCCCGGGTCCCGGCCCGGGGGGGGCGGCCCGAGTGCGTGGAGCGGCAGGAAGGGCACGATCAGCCAGCACGAGGCCGTGAATGCGGCCCCCACGCCCACCAGCAGGTGGAACGAAGCCCGGCCGCCCCAGCGGGCGGACCACGCGTCGTACCAATGGCCGCCCAGCCCGATCGAGGCCGACGCGCCGAGGTTCTCGAGGGCCATGATCGTGGCGAAGATCGTGCCGGCCGCCTCGGGGGGGCACACCCTCGCGGCGAGGTCGAGCTGGATCAGGGTCGCCGTCATGTACGTGAAGCCCACGGCGAGGGCCACGAGCACCGCGGAGCGCTCGCCGGTCACGGCCACGTAGGCCAGCGTGCTCGCGACGCCCAGGGCGATCGACAGGTGGACGAGCACCGGCATCGGCACGCGCCGGCAGTACGTGCCGTAGGCCAGGCACGCGGCGATCGACGCCATCGCCATCAGCGAGGTGGTGTAGCCGTAGAACTGCTCGCCCATGCCCAGCACCCGGGTCATGTGCAGGTGGACCACGACCGTCGAGAACGGGTTGAAATTCCAGAGGAACAGGAAGGCGCCGACGCCCAGGATCGTCGGCGAGCGCGCGGCCTTGCCGAGCGCCTTCGCGGTCGCCCTGCGCCCGGGACCCTGCCGGTGACGAGACGGCTCGCGGACGGCGAAGACCGCCAGGGCCAGGGTCACGACCCCGCCCGCGCCGCAGAGCAGGAACGCGAGCGGCTCCCGGTGGCGCTCGCTCAACGCGCCTCCCAGGACACCGGTGACCATCGCCGCCGCGTACATGGAACCCCACTGGATCGCCTGGAACCGCCCGGTGAGCCCGCGCGGCTGCCCCTGCTCGATCATCAGGGCGTCGGCCACCACGTCGGTGAAGGCCACCGCCGCCGTCGCGACCCAGAGCCGCCCGAGGAGCGGGCCGGACGCCCCGGCCGGGACCGGGAACGCCCAGAGCCCCACCAGCGTCGTCGCCGTCACGGCGCTCGTGGCGATCAGGTAGCCCTTGCGGCGCGACCCTCCGAGCGGCACGAAGTCGGACAGCAGGCCGTAGAGCGGCTTCAACGCCCAGGGGATCGCCAGCAGCGCTCCGAAGGTGGCGATCTCCGCGACGCTCCGGCCCCACGTCCCGAGCAGCGTCCGGACCGGCTGGGCCATCAGGCCGTCCGTCGGCTCGCCGAATCCCTGGAGGAAGTAGAGCGCGCCGAAGAGGAGCCCCAGCCGCAGGTCCGCGCCGCGGTCGGCGTGCCGGTCCGGGGTCCGGTCGGGACTCTCCATCCTCCCCTCGCTCGCGGATGTCCTCACCGCGTCCCGCTCATGGAGACGACTTCGGGTCGAGCGGCACCAGCCAGATGTTCCGATACTGGACCGGATTGCCGTGGTCCTGGAGCATGATCGGCCCGGGCCGGCTCGGGTCGCCCCCCAGGCCGGAGACGGTGTTGTCGAGAGATATGGACACGTTCTGATGAATTTCGACGCCGTTCTGTCGCACGCCGATGCGCGCCGGCTCGACCTTCCGGCCCCCCTCGAACTTCGGGGATCGGAAGTCGATGTCGTAGGCCTGCCATACGGTGGGGGCCTTGCATGCGTTGACGCGTGGGGTGGCCACCTTGTAGATTCCCCCGCAGTCATTGTCCCGACTCTGGAGGCCGTAGCTGTCGAGGATCTGGACCTCGTAACGTCCCTGCAGATACACGCCGCTGTTGCCGCGCCCCTGGCCCTCGGCCCTGGGCATGTAGGGGACGCGGAACTCGACGTGGAGCCGGAAGTGGCCGTCGAACGTCCGGCGGGTCTTGATGTCGCCCCCCTGGACCTGCATCGCGCCGCCCTCGACGAGCTTCCACGACGCGGGCGAGCCGTCCCTGGCCTTGACCCATCCGTCCAGGCTCTTGCCGTCGAACAGGGCGATGGCGCCGGGCGGGGGCGGCATCGCCTCGACATCGGCCTTGTCCTCGGGCCGGGCGAGTTTCAGGTCGCCGATGTCGCCGTAAGGCCCTTCCCCCCCCGCCGGCGCCGCGGCCACCAAGAGACCAACGAGCAGGGCGATCCGTCCGATTGGTGGCGTCGGCATGATCTGAATCTCATTCATTCAAGTGATCGAGATACGGTGGGGGTGGACGTCGTTGTCCCATCGTCGCTCGTCCCGGGAGGACCGTCAAGACACGGCAGCAAAGACGATCGGGTTGGCGCACCTGCGTAATCAAAGTGTCGTCCATTCCTCGCTATTGTTCGGGAAACTATGCCGATGCAACCCTTCGCACGACATCCGCCGGAACGCCCCCGCATCCGGATTTCATGCGTCGCGCCATTCCTCGCGGTTGCATGGCGGTCGATCGCCTCGGGCGAGGATTTCCCCATCCCCCGGGTGCTTCGAGCCCGACCCCCACGCCGATAATACACCAGGGTCGGCAGTTTGCAGGATTTAGTGGACTTTGGAGAGCTCGGGGAAATATCACGTCGGGCATCCCTCCACCGGGGCGGGCTCGCGGGCTCGGATTGGCGGTTTCTACTATTCATCTGCTCATCAGTTGGCGGGAAACCGGTCGGCGCCATTATTTCGGAGGTGGGGTGGGGGGGACCTGAGGGGGACAAATCGCGGGCGAGCGAAAAAAAAACCCGAAGGGGTCCGACCGGTCCTAACTAGAACGCAGGCTACGCGCCGGTGTTGCCATGGTGGCGTCGCGATCGCTCCCGAAGCGCGATTGTGGGCAAAATTCCGTTTGCGTGCTTCGGCCACGTTGTTAGGTTCATCTCGTCCCGACGAGAAGGGGTTTGGGCCGGCCCTCGCCGACGGACCCGAGATCCGAAGGAGCCTTGAGACAATGCGACAATTGACCCGCATGGACCGCGCCCGAGGGTGCTTGCTCGGGTTAGCCATCGGAGACGCGCTGGGGGCCCCGCTGGAGGGGCTCAGTTCCCAGCAGATCCGGGCGCACTACGGTCTGGTCGACGATTATGTCGACGGCGCGCGGGCCTGGAAGAAGAAGCCGTACCGCTGGCGGATGCCGGGGCTCTACTCCGACGACACGCAGCAGGCGATGGCGCTGAGCGACGTGTTGCTGGAGTGCCGCCGAATCGATCTGGATCGGCTGGCCGAATTGTACCTGGGCATGGCCACCCCCAAGGGTTCCTACGTGGGGGCCCATCGCGGTATCGGGCGGAGCTTCCGCCAGGTGCTGGCGGGATTGGAACGGGGCGTCTCGCCTCGCGAGACGGGCCAGGCCTCGGCGGGCATCGGCGCCGCGATGCGGATCCCGCCGGTGGCGTTGTACTTCCACGGCCTGCCCGACGAGATGTCAGAGGCGGCCATCGAGGCCAGCTTGATGACCCACGTCGACATCCGCAGCCTGGCCGGGGCGGTCGCCGTCGCGCACGCCGTCCGACGCCTGGCGGCCGGGGCGGCGCGCGAGCCCAGCTTCCTGTTCCGGCTGGCGGCCGACGTCGCACGCGACGAGGACAAGATCGCCGCTCGGCATGCCGACGTGGTCGTCTCGCTCGACGCGTATCGCCACAGCATGTCTCGCGCCATCGCCCATGTCGAGTCGCTGCTCGACCTGCCCCGAGACCAGGCGCTGGCCGCACTGGTCGAGGAGGCCAACCGCCACGGGGCCGACCCCGTCTGCAGGCGGGCCACCATGGGCTTCCCCCCCGCGTGCATTCCCACCTGCTTGTATCTGCTGATGACCACCGACTCGTTCGAGGAGGCGGCGGTCGAAGTCGTCAACCTCGGCGGCGACGCCGACACCACCGGCGCGATCCTCGGGTCCATGGCCGGCGCCCACTACGGCGTCGAGTCAATCCCCCCCCGCTGGCTGGACCGGCTCCAGAACCGCGAGGCGATCGACCTCCGCGCCCAGGCCCTCGTCTACCGATCCGCCGACGGCCTGGAGATCGCCGACCTGATCGACACGGAGCACGAGCTCAGCGCCCAGGAAGGGGCCTGTCGCGAGCACCTCTTGGCCCACCCCCAGAATGGCGGAGATATGGGCGCCAATCGCCGGCTCTGAGCGGGCCGAACCGGGACCGAGCCGGGGCGTCTCCCGACGCCCCGGCATCGTCGACGGAGGGGCTCCGGCGCATCGGTCGGGGGGTGAGCATTCGCCCGTCCGAGTCTTCCCCGGGCGTTTCTCTTGAGGTAGGCTGAACGTCTGGAACGGACGTCGCGCGTCGATGCGCGGTCACGTGGAGACCAGGGGGTGCGCGAAGCGATGGGGGACGTCGAGGCGATGGGCCGTCTCATCCGCGACCGGATCATAAGACAGCTCGACGAGGCCGAGGGCTATCTGATGCTCGCCCTGCCCCGCCGGGCGCTGGAAATCCTCGAAGCTCGGGCCGATTGGGCCACCATGCAGTTCGAGGCCAGCTCGCTGACCGGCGAAGCGCTCCGCGCGCTGGGGAGGTATCGCGAGGCCCTGAAGCCGCTGGAGGTGGCCGCGGCGCTGCAGCCCGGCGACATCGGCGTGGCCATCGCTCTGGGCTGGTGCTACAAGCGGACGCATCGGCTTGCGCAGGCGATCGACGCCCTGGAGCGGGCCGTGCGGTCCAACCCAAAGGAGGCCCTGCTCCACTACAATCTCGCCTGTTACTGGACCCTGGCCGACAAGGCCGCCAAGGCGCTCGACGAGCTTGCCATGGCACTGGACCTCGACCCCGACCTGCGTGCCCTGATCGCCGACGAGTCGGACTTCGACGGGCTCCGGGGCGACCCCGAGTTCGAGCGGCTGACCGTCGGCCCCTCCCCGCTGGCCTGAAGGGCTCTCAGCGCGTCGGGCTCGGGCCGGCGGCCTTCGACCCGGCCAGTTGCGGGATGACCAGGGGGCGCCCGAGCATCGCCCTCCAGCGGGCCCTCTGCGGCTCGGTGAGGATCGCCAGCGCCTGCTCGGCGAGCTGCCGTTCGTCGCCCCCCCTGTCCGGGGCCTGGTTGCGCCGGTGGTCGCGATCGGAGACGGCTTGGGCGAGCGTCGCCCGCTGCCGATCGTCGAGGTTGAGCGACTCGGCGACCATCTTGCGGGAGATCAGGGCTGAGGGGCCTTCCCACTGGAGATCGATCTGGACGAGCCGGTCCCGTTGCTCGGCGGAGAGCAACGCCTCCAGCCGACGCCGATGCTCTTCATCGATGGCGCGGCGGGCGGCGACCGCCTCGTCGCCCTTCTTGCCCCGCACCGCGGCGGCCTTCGCGTACAGCTCGGAGATCGCGCGCCGGGCCTCGGCCGTCTGTGCCGGATTCAGGCCGAGGTCGGCCCGGACGTCGGGGCGGCTCAAGAGCAGCAGCGGGACGGTCCGGATCCCCAGGCGGGAGTCGGGCAGCGGCGAGTCGTCGCCGAGGCTCGACGCCGGTATCGCCGCCGCGCTCAAGAGCAGTATCGCGGCCAGGGCATGTCTCGCTCCGTCTCGCATGCGCCGGCTCCCGTCTGGGGGTGGTCGAAGCGACGGGGCGGCCCGCCTCCCTTCGATCGCGGCGATTCTTATACGCCGAACCGGCCCATCCGAAAAGCCCAAGGCTCTCCGTCCGTCTCGGCGGCCGACAAGGGCCTCGACCCCGTGGCCTCGTCTGCTCCTCAGACGTGCTGCCGCCAGAGCCAGGCCGCCAGCACGGCCGCGGCGCCGAGGGTGACCAGGCGGACGAACGCCCTGTAGGCCGCGAATCGGCGGCGGGCCTTTCGGAGGTCGACCTCGGCCTCTCTTCCCGCCTCCGCGTCCGTCCCGGCATCGGCGAGCCCTTCGCGCTCGAGGCCGGCGATGGAGTTCATGCTCACCAGGTACACGAGCCAGAGGACCAGGAAGCCGAACCCGTGCTGCAGCCAGGCACGCCAGGGGACGGGGGGGATGCCTGGCTTCCACCACGCCGGGGTCGTCAAGGGCTTGTCGGACTGGTAGACGACCAGCCTCGCGGGCCGGCTCACCCGCTCGTCGCCGTCGCCGACGCGCAAGACCAGCGCGGCGGGCACTGCCGTGCCGGCGCGAGGCGTGCCGCGAATCTGTCCGGAGGGAGGGTCGAAGCTCAGGCCTGCGGGCAGCGGGCCGTCCACCGACCAGCGGATTTCCCCTTTCCCTCCGGTCGCGGCCAGCGCCACCACGTAGGGATGCCCCGCGATCGCCTCGGGGAGCGTCTCCGGCGTGGCGATCGCCAGCGGTCTCGCCTCCGGCTTCGGTCCCTGATCTCCCCCGGCGGGAAGGTCCACCGCCTTGGGTATCAACGCCATGATGACCATCGTCAGGAGCAGGATGAACAGCAAGGCGCCCGTGAGCTTCGTCACCACCACGGCGACGAACGAATCCTCGCCCGAGCCCCCGAACTCCATCCCCCCATGCCCACCGCGTCGCGAACTCCGCATCATGGCCTCCCGGAGACGACGAATGAGTGGCGAGTGGCGAGTGGCGAGTGGCGAGTGGCGAGTGGCGAGTGAAAGAGGGAACGGATCGAGCCGTCGCTGTCGTCGTGCCCGTCTCTCCCCTCCCCTCTTCACTCCCTCCCCTCTTCACTCCCTCCCCTCTTCACTCCCTCCCCTCTTCACTCCCTCCCCTTTTCA
>JAABUS010005067.1_pt1 | contig 17849 bp, 15 predicted proteins | sample 5560161 | NCBI WGS metagenome assembly JAABUS01 (sample SAMN10711885, study PRJNA513376) | rock metagenome | isolation source: Antarctica rocks | place: Antarctica: Victoria Land, Trio Nunatak nord | collected 2016-01-04 | reverse complement strand
CCGCCGGAGGAGCGGTGCCCGGGCGAGGTCAGAGCAGGCTCAGGGCGATCCCGTCCAGGATGTCCTCCTCGGAGACGATCACCTCCGGCGTGGCCAGGGTGGGCCCGACCCGGGTGAGGATGCGGTCCAGCACGAGTGCGCCGGCGCCGATGACGTCGACCCGTCCGGGGTGCAGCCACGGGAGTGTGCTCCGCTCGGCCCGGGTCATGGTCAGCAGGTCCCCGGTGACCTGGTGCACCCGGTCGGCTGCCAGGTGCGCGTGGTGGATGCGGGAACGCTCGTAACGGTCGAGCTGCATCACCGCCGCGGCGACGGAGGTCACCGAACCTGCCAGCCCGAGCAGGGTCCGCGCCTGCTCCAGCGGCACCGCCCGGGCGGCCTCGTCGATCGCCGCGTCCACCAGGTGGGTTGCGGCGGCGACCTGTGCGCCGTCGGGCGGGTCCCCGGACAGCACCCGCTCGGTGAGGCGCACGCAGCCGATGTCGACCGACACCCCCAGCGGCGAGCCGTCACCGTCACCGGTGGCGTCGTCACCCGCGATCGAGCCGAGCACGAACTCGGTCGATCCGCCACCGATGTCCACCACAAGCACCGGCCCCGGCGGCGACTGCCCCGCAAACCCGGCGAGCGCGCCGGTGAACGACAGCTGCGCCTCCTCGGCGCCGGAGACGACTTCCGGGTCGACCCCCAGCCGGCGACGCACGCCGGCGGTGAAGACGTCGGCGTTCGCGGCGTCGCGGGTGGCCGACGTGGCGACGAACCGCAGCGCGTCCGGATGCAGCTCGGCCAGCACCGCCGCGTACTCCTCGCACGCCCGGTAGGTCCGGGCCAGGGCCGTATCCGACAGCCGACCGGTGGCATCGACGCCCTCACCGAGGCGGACGATGCGCATCCGGCGGTCGACCTCCCGCAGCTGACTGCCGTCGAGCCCCGCCCCGGTCCGCGGACCCCCCGCGTCGGCGACGAGCAGGCGGATGGAGTTCGTCCCGCAGTCGATCGCGGCGACTCTCACCGGCCCGCGCCGTGGGGATCGCCGGCGACGCCCAGCTGGCGTTGGAAGCACACGAGCCGGGTCGTCGAGCCCGGCCGGAAAGCGAAGTCGACCTCGCGCACGTTCACCTCGGTGAAACCCGCGTCGGCGTAGAAGGCGCGCAGCCGGCCATTCGAGGCCCGGCAGTCCAGCCGCAGCAACGTCCCTCCGGCCGTACGGACCGAGTCGGCCGCCCAGCCGAGCAGCCGGCCCCCCAACCCGAGGCCGGCAACCGAGCGGTCGAGGACGAGCGCGTGCACGTACCCGACGCCGGGCTCGCCGATCGCCTCCGGCCACACGTCCGCATCCGCGTCCATCAGCCGAAGTCCACCGACGACCACCCCGGCCAGCTCGGCGACGTGCAGGTCCCCCGCCGCCAGCCCGGTAGCGGCGACGGCGTCGTACTCCCCCGGCTGCCACTGGTCGATCCCGTGGTCCAGCATCCACCGGGCGGCATCGTTCCGGATTGCGAGGTACCGAGGCAGGTCCTCGGCGCGTGCCGGGCGCACCGTGAACGGGGCGGCCGGGAGTTCGACGCAGGGCCCGATGCCGCCCCAGCTGCCGTCGGCGTCGAGCTCGGCGACGACTCGGGCGCCCAGCGGGTTGACGCCCGGACCGTCGGCGAGCTCGTGGGCGGCGAGCACGTGCAGGCACTTCACCCGGTCCGGCATGCCCCCGGCGGACACCCCGGCGATCTCCGCCACCTGCCCGAGCCGGGCGCGCGCGGTGAGGTAGGCCCGATGGGCGGCCCGGTGGGCGGCGGCCAGGACCGCGTCCGTCCCGAGCTCGGCGGTCATCCGGGCCATCACCCCCGCACCCTCCAGCCGACCGACGGCGGAGGCCGCCCGCGGACAGGTCAGGTAGTAGGTGGTGGGGAAAGGGGTGCCGTCCGGCAGCCGCGGCTCCGTGGTCACGACATCGGGCAGCCCGCAGCCGCACCGGTGGGCGACAGAGTGCACCGATCTCGCGGGCCGGCCGAGTTCGACGGTGACGGCTGCCAGGTCCGCCGGCGACACGGCAGCGGGACGGGGCGTGGGTGCCCTCGGGCAGAGCGCCGTCACCGGCCCGGCGTCGGGTGCGGAGTCCACCACGGGGCCGCCGAACCGAGGCGGGCCGTCGCCTCGCCACCCCGGACGACCGGAACCGTCGGACGGGCCGGCACCGTCGGACGGGCCGGCCCCCTCGGACGGGCCGGCACCGTCGGACCGGCCGGGCCGGCGGTCGCCGTCGGTGGGGCAGCCGGCGCCGGGGTGGCCGAGGGTGCCGCGCCGGAGTCGGTGACGATGTAGCCGGTCTCGCCGGGCGCGACCAGCCGCAGGCGCTCGCGGGCCTGGGCGCTGACGAAGGCCGGGTCCTGCCAATGCGCCGCGGTCACCTGTAGCCCGGCCACCGCTGACCGTTCGTCCGCGACCCCCCGTTCCAGAGCACTGATCTGGGAGCGCTGCTCCAGGTAGGTCCGTACCGGGAGCACCGCGGAGAGCGCCAGTCCGGCGAGGACGAGCAGCAGGATCCCGACCCGGGCCGTCGACACCACCGGCAGGCGTCGTTCGGGCCGGGACGGTTTGTGGGCGGGGGGTGGCGTGAGCGGCCGGCGAGCCTTCCGATGAGGGCCGGCGGTCGCCGACCGCGACCCGCCGCGTGCCGGGCGCGGCGCCGCCGGCCGTGGACCGGCCGAGACACGCCCGGGCGTCCCGCTGCCCGGCGTGCGCAGTGCTCCCACCCGGGGCTCCGTCAACCCGCCGACGGGACCGGGCCGGCCGACACCGGTCGGGACGCCGAACCGGCGCGGGGGAAGGCCGACCGGCCGGCGTAGCGGGCGGCTTCGTCCAGCTCCTCCTCGATGCGCAGCAGCTGGTTGTACTTGGCGACCCGCTCGCCCCGCGCCGGAGCACCGGTCTTGATCTGCCCGGTGCCGACCGCGACCGCCAGGTCCGCGATCGTCGTGTCCTCGGTCTCGCCCGAGCGGTGGCTCATCATGCAGGCGAATCCGTGCCGGTGCGCGAGCTCGACCGCGTCGAGGGTCTCGGTGAGGGTGCCGATCTGGTTGACCTTCACCAGCAGGGCGTTGGCCGAGGCCTCGTCGATGCCGCGCTGCAGCCGCGTCGGGTTGGTGACGAACAGGTCGTCGCCGACGACCTGCACCCGCGCACCGAGCGACGCGGTGAGCTTGGCCCAGCCGGCCCAGTCGTCCTCGGCCAGCGGATCCTCCAGCGACACCAGCGGGTAGTCGGCGACCAGCTTCTCGTAGTAGCCGATGAGCCAGTCCGCGTCGCGCTGCTCGCCCTCGAAGGTGTAGGCGCCGTCGGCGTAGAACTCGGTCGCGGCGACGTCGAGGGCGTAGGCGATGTCGGTACCGGGGGTGAAGCCGGCCTTGGTGACCGCGGTGGTGATCAGGTCCAGCGCCTCGGCGTTCCGCGGCAGGCTCGGCGCGAACCCACCCTCGTCGCCCAGGCCCGTCGGCAGCCCCTTGGTCTTCAGAACGGACTTCAGTGCCTGGTACACCTCCGAGCCCCAGCGAAGCGCCTCGGCGAACGTAGCCGCCCCGACCGGCGCGATCATGAACTCCTGGATGTCCACCCCGGTGTCGGCGTGCGCGCCGCCGTTGAGGATGTTGAGCATCGGCACCGGCAGCAGGTGCGCATTCGGGCCACCCAGGTAGCGGAACAGCGGCAGCTGCGCGGACTCCGCGGCCGCCCGGGCCGTAGCCAAGGACACGCCGAGGATCGCGTTCGCGCCGAGCCGCGCCTTGTTCGGGGTGCCGTCCAGGTCGATCAGCACCGCGTCGAGCAGCCGCTGCTCGCTGGCCTCCAGCCCGACGACCGCGTCGGAGATCTCGCCGAGGACGGCCTCGACGGCCCTCGTCACACCCTTGCCGCCGAACCTGTCCGGGTCGCCGTCGCGCAGCTCGACCGCCTCGAAGGCACCGGTGGACGCACCGCTGGGTACCCCGGCCCGCGCGACGGTGCCGTCGTCGAGGGCGACCTCGACCTCGACGGTCGGGTTGCCCCGGGAGTCGAGGATCTCGCGGGCTCCGACTGCTTCGATCGTGGCCACGTGGCGGACCTTCCTGGCTGGCTGGGCACCGGCGCCGCCGGCGACCGCGCCGGGGTTGGACGACCGTGCCGGGTGGGGCGGCGACGCTGTCGCACCGGGGTCAGTGCCACCGTAACGGCGCGGTCGCGGCCGGCAGGCAGCATCCGCGGGACGGACCCCGGCGTGTCCCGGAGGGTGGCCGTGGCGCGGGCGCTCCGTCGCCTGACCGCTGCGAGAGGCGGGCGGCGCTCGCCCCCGCGTCAGACTGCCTGGACGGCGGCCGCGAGGGCGGCCAGGTGCGTCCGCAGTGCCTGCTCCGGTTCGACACCCGCAGCGCGGGCCCGCACCACCGCGTCGAGCAGGTCCGCGCCGACCGCTGCGCCCACGTCTGCGTCATCCCCGGTCGCCGCGGTCGCCGCGGTCGCCGCCACCTTGGGTACCGCGGCCACCTTGGGTACCGCCGCCACCTCGGGTACCGCGGCGCCGGCGGCTGCGAGCCGGTCCAGGTACTTCGTGGCGAGCAACAGCGCGGGAATGGCCGTCGGGATGCCGTCGAGCACACCGCGGCGCTGCTTCTCGGCGCGCTTGCGTCGCTCCCAGCTCGCGTGCAGGTCCGCGCGGTCGGTCGGTTCGCCGGCGAAGACGTGCGGGTGGCGCCGGACCAGCTTGTCGGCGACGTCGCCGGCGATGTCGTCCAACCCGAACGGTGCGGCCGGGTCCTCGGCGGCGATGCGGGCATGGAACACCACCTGCAGCAACAGGTCGCCGAGCTCCTCCCGCAGCAGGACCCGGTCGCCGGTGTCGAGCGCCTCGAGGACCTCGTAGGTCTCCTCGAGCAGGTACCGGGCCAGGCTGGCGTGGGTCTGCTCGCCGTCCCACGGGCAGCCCCCCGGCGATCGCAGCCGGTCCATGATCGCGACCAGCCGCGCCACCTGGTCACGACCGGCGTCGGTGGCGCCGGCGTCGGTGGCGGCCGCGGCGGTGGCGGTGGCGGCCGCGTCGGTGGCGCTCAGCTGCCCGGGGTGGGCTGGGGGCTCGGCGTCGGCTCGGCGCTCGGGTTCGGCTGGGCGCCCGGCGCGGCCGGCGTCGGGCCGGCCGTGGCTCCGTTGGCGGCAACCGAGGACAGTGAGCCGTTCGCCGGGGTGATGGTCACGCCCTGCCAGGTCCCGTACTGCGGGTTGATCCGCACCGGCAGCTTCCGCGCCGGGTCGGTGATGTAGGCGATGGCGCGCTGCGCGGCCTGCTGGTCGGTCGTGTTCGCCGGCGCTCCCCGGCGGCCGATCGCGTAGACCTGGAGGTTGATGCGCAGCAGCCCGGGCAGCCGATCGCGCGTCAGGTAGTTCTGCGCGAGCTGGCTGTCGAGCTGGCCGCCGGCGGCGGTGGTCGCCTGGGTGACCTGGGTCGAGACGGCGGCATCGCTGACCTGAACCCCGGCCTGGCCGGCCGCGCCGCCGACGAGACGCTCCAGCACCAGCTCGTTGAGGATCGCCGTCTGCACGATCGGGAGCCGGCCGTTGGCCGAGGAGCGCTGCTGGGTCGGCAGGCCGTCCAGGAACTCGGTGGCCCGCTGCTCTAGCTCACGCTGGGAAATCGCCGTGTCCCCGACGGTCGCAGCGCTGCCGGCAAGGACCGGACCGCCGCACCCGGCGAGCAGGCCGGCCCCGACGACGACGGCCACCGATGCGGCGGTGCTCCGCGACCTGCCGTGCATCCTCACCTGGCTCCGACCTCCTGCAGTACTCGAGTGCCCGGTCCAGCCACCCCGGGCGGGGCGCCACGGGGTGGCTCACCCCCGCTCGTGTCGGCCGGCGGCTGTGCCGGCACCTCGAGCACCGACTCCAACACACCGGCGCACCACTCGAGCAGAGCGACATCCCGGAGCGGCTCGCCGCCGACCCGGGCCGTGGTCGGGCGCGGCACCAGGATGGTACGGGTCACCTGCTTCACCAATGAGGCCGGGTAGAGGCGGTCCAGGCGCATCCGCGCCGAGTCGGCCAGCTCGACCGGGCCGAACCGGACGTGGCGACCGGCCAGCGTGACCTCGGTCAGGGCCGCCCGGCGGGCATGGGAACGGAAGCGGGCGACCGCGAACAGGTTGGCCACCGGCTCCGGCCAGGCACCGAACCGGTCGCGCAGCTCCTCGCCCACGGCGGTGGCAGCCGCGTCGTCGGCTGCGTCGGCCAGCCGCCGGTAGACCTCCAGCCGCAGCCGTTCACTGGCGAGGTAGTCGTGCGGCAGGTGCGCATCCACCGGCAACTCGACGCGGACGTCGGGGGCCTCGGCGTCCTCACCACCACGGCGGAACGCCGTCACCGCCTCACCGACCAGCCGGATGTAGAGGTCGAAGCCGACGTCGGCGATGTGCCCGGCCTGCTCCCCGCCGAGCAGGTTGCCCGCACCGCGGATCTCCAGGTCCTTCATCGCCACAGCGGTCCCCGCCCCGAGGTCGGTGTGCTGCGCGATCGTGGCCAGGCGGTCGTGCGCGGTCTCCGTCATCGGCCGGTCCACGTCGTAGAAGAAGTAGGCGTAGGCCCGCTCCCGCCCGCGGCCGACCCGTCCGCGCAGCTGGTGCAGCTGGGACAGGCCCATCGTCTCGGCGCGGTCCAGGATCAGCGTGTTGGCATTGGGGATGTCCAAGCCGGACTCGACGATCGTCGTGCACACCAGCACGTCGAAGCGCCGCTCCCAGAAGTCGACGATGACCTTCTCCAGCTGGTGTTCGCCCATCTGCCCGTGGGCGACCGCGATCCGGGCGTCCGGCACGAGCTCGGCGATCCTCGCCGCGGCCCGCTCGATGTCGTTGACCTTGTTGTGCACGAAGAAGACCTGGCCGTCGCGCAGCATCTCCCGACGGATCGCCGCACCGACCTGCTTCTCGTCGTAGCCGCCGACGTAGGTGAGCACCGGGTGTCGCTCCTCCGGCGGGGTGGCGATCGTCGACATCTCCCGGATACCGGTGACCGCCATCTCCAGCGTCCGTGGGATCGGGGTCGCGGACATGCTGAGCACGTCCACGGAGGTCCGCAGCCGCTTCAGCGCCTCCTTGTGCTCGACGCCGAACCGCTGCTCCTCGTCGACGATGACCAACCCGAGGTCCTTCATCCGGACCTCGCCGGAGAGCAGGCGGTGGGTGCCGATCACCAGGTCGATGCTGCCGTCGGCCAGCCCCGCGAGCACGGCCGCGGACTCGGTCCGGGACTGGAACCGGGACAGCTGCGCAACCTTGACCGGGAAGCTGGCGTACCGCTCGGTGAACGTCTGCCCGTGCTGCTGGACCAGCAGCGTCGTCGGTACCAGCAGCGCGACCTGCTTGCCGTCCTGGATGGCCTTGAACGCCGCACGCACGGCGATCTCGGTCTTGCCGTAGCCGACGTCGCCGCAGACGAGCCGGTCCATCGGCGTCGGGCGTTCCATGTCCGCCTTGACCTCGTCGATGCAGGCCAGCTGGTCCGGCGTCTCCGCGTAGGGGAACGCGTCCTCCAGCTCCCGCTGCCACGGGGTGTCCGGGCCGAACGCGTGCCCGACCGTCGAGTTGCGCGCGGCGTAGAGCCGGATCAGCTCGCCGGCGATCTCCTTGACCGCCTTGCGCGCCCGGCCCTTGCGCTTCGCCCAGTCCCCGCCGCCCATCTTGTCCAGCGCCGGTGCGTCGCCGCCCACGTAGCGGGACAGCTGGTCCAGGGAGTCGGTCGGGACGAACAACCGGTCGCCGGGCTGGTTCCGCTTGGACGGCGCGTACTCGACGACCAGGTACTCACGGGTCGCGTTGCTCAGCGTCCGCTCGACCATCTCGACGAACCGGCCGACACCGTGCTGCTCGTGCACGACGAAGTCGCCGGGCTTGAGCGCCAGCGGGTCGACGGTGTTGCGCCGGCGACTCGGCATCTTTCTCATGTCCCGGGTGCTGGAGCCCACCCGACCGGTCAGGTCGTCCTCGCCGAGCACGACGACCTTCAGTGCCGGCGCGCGGAACCCGCCGACGAGAGCACCCGTCGTCACCAACACGATGTCGGTCGGCAGCGGGTCCGGCAGCGCGGGGACCACCCGGGCCGGAGCACCGTTCTCGGTCAGGACTTTCGCCAGGCGCTTGGCGCTGCCCGGGCCCGCGGTGACGACGACGGCCGCCCACCCGGCGTGCAGGGCCACCGACAGGTCCTTCGCCGCCCGCTCGGCATCTCCGCGGTAGGGGTCCACGTCGAACAGGTCGATGCGCCTGGACGTCTCCGCGGCCTCGCTGGCGACGGCGACCGGGTCGGCGGCGTGGTCCGCGGTGCCCCGGCCGGACCCACTCAGTGAACCGAGCGGTCCGAGGGTCCACCACGGCAGCCCACCGGCGAGCGCGTGTTCCCGGACCTCGCCGAAGTCCTGGTAGGCGGCGGCGCCGAGGTCGATCGGCGCCTGGCCGCCGGCCGCGGCGTTCGCCCAGCTGGCGTCCAGGAATTCCCGGCTGGTGGCGACCAGGTCGTGGGCGCGGGTCCGCACCCGCTCCGGGTCGAGGACCAGCACGCCGGCCCCGTCGGGCAGCACGTCGACGAACAGCTCGAGGGCATCGGCGAGCACCGGGGACAGGGACTCCATGCCGTCGACGGCGATCCCGTCCGCGATCCGGCCGAGCAGGTCCGACAGCTCGGGGTGGTTGGCGAGCAGTGCTCGCGCCCGGCCCCGGACGGTGTCGGTGAGCAGTAGTTCCCGGCACGGCGGGGCCCACAGCGAGTCGACGGACTCCAGCGTGCGTTGGTCCGCAACCGCGAATCGACGGATGGTGTCCACCGCGTCGCCGAAGAACTCGACCCGGACCGGGTGCTCCTCGGTCGGCGGGAAGACGTCGACGATCCCGCCCCGGACGGCGAACTGGCCCCGCTTCTCGACCAGGTCGACCCGGCCGTACGCCGCGGCGGCCAGGCCTTCGACCAGCGCGTCCAGCCCGACCTCGTCGCCGACCGCCACGTGCACCGGAACGAGGTCGGCCAGACCGACCACCTGCGGCTGCAGCACCGACCGGATCGGCGCGACGACGACCGAGGGCATCCCCCGGGGTCCGGTGCCGTCCGGATGTGCCAGGCGCCGGAGGACGGCCAGGCGCCGACCGACCGTGTCGCTGCCGGGCGAGAGCCGCTCGTGCGGCAGCGTCTCCCAACTCGGGTAGAGCGCGACGTCGTCGGCCGGCATCAGGCTGCGCAGCGCGGAGGCCAGGTCCTCGGCCTCGCGGGTGGTGGCCGTGACGACGACGACCGGGCCGGCTGCCGGAACCGAGCTGTCGCCGTCGCGCGCGCCGGGAGCCCGGGCGCCCGCGAGCAGGGTGGTCAGCACCGCACGGACGGCGGTCGGGGCGACCAGGTCGTGCCGCAGGTCGCCATCCCGCCAGCCCGCCACCGCAGCGGTCAGGGCCGGGTCCGCGGCGAGCGCGGCGAGCAGCGCGGCAAGGGTTGCCGGTGCCTCGTCGGCCGGGGCGGGCGGCGTGCCGTTCGTCCCGCCCGCGCCGGCGCCCGACGCAGGTGGCCCGCCCGCACCGTCACCCGGCCTGCCTGCACTGCCGACCGGACGGGTCAGCGTGGACTGTGACATCGATCCCTCTCGCGCGACGGAGCGCTGCGGGTCGGGGCACGACACGACAGCAGGACGGGCCGGGGGCGACGTCGTCGGCCCGGTCCGTGGATCGGGCACCACCCGATCGGTGACGCCCGGGCCAAGCGTAGGCCCGGCCCGGGGAGCCGACCCGGGGAGCCGTGCCGGGCGTCGAACGGCTCGCGCGGCTCAGGCGTTGAAGGTGTTCTGGGCCGCGGCCGCCCCGGACAGGACCACGGCTTCGACCGCGTCGGCGGCGACCTCCAGGGTCACGCCCAGTTCACGGCGCTCGGCCGGGGAGAAGTCCTTCAGCACGTAGTCGGCGGCGTCCTGCCGCCCCGGCGGACGGCCGATCCCGACCCGCACGCGGGTGGTGTCCCCGGTGCCCAGGGAGGACCGGATGGACTTCAGGCCGTTGTGGCCGCCGTCGCCGCCGGCCACCTTGATCCGCACGGTCCCGGGCTCGAGGTCGAGCTCGTCGTGGACCACCAGGACGCCGGAGGCGTCCACCCCGTAGTAGGCGGCGAGGCCGGCGACCGGTCCACCCGAGTCGTTCATGAACGTGCGCGGCCGGGCCAGGACCACCCGGCGACCGGGCAGCGCACCGAAGCGGACCTCGGCGACCTCGGCGTTGGCGCGGGGGTGCCGGGCGAAGCGGGCGGCCACCCGTCCCGCGAGGACGTCCAGTACGAGGCGCCCGGCGTTGTGCCGGGTCGCCTCGTACCTGGCGCCAGGGTTGCCGAGCCCCACGACCAGCCAGCGGTCGTCCGGGCCCGGCGTACCGGGGGGGCTCAGGACTGCGGGACCGCCGCAGCGGGATCGGCCGAGTCCCCGTCCGAGGACCCGCCCTCGGTCTCCGCCTCGGCGCCCGGGGTCTCGGGCTCGGTCGCGACCACACCGGCCTCGGCCTCGGCTGCCGCCAGCTCGGCGTCGGCGGCCTCCGCGGTCTGCTGCCCGGTGACGTTGACGACGGAGATCTCGGGCTCGGTGACCAGGATGGAACCGGCGGGCAGCGTGAGGTCGCCGGCGGTGAGCACGGTGCCGGCGCGCAGGCCCTGCACGTCGACCTCGATGCGCTCCGGGATGGCGGTGGGGTCGGCCTCGACCTCGATCTCGGTCAGCTCGGTGACGATGAGCGTCTCCGGCGCGGCGTCGCCGACGACATGCACGGGGACGGCGACGGTGATCTTTTCACCGCGGCGCACGACCTCGAGGTCGAGGTGCTCGATGAGCCCCCTGATCGCGTCGCGCTGGATCTCGCGGGGCAGGGCCAGCGAGCTGCCCGCGCCGGTGTTGACCGTGAGGATCGAGTTGGACGACGCGCGAAGCGCCAGCATCACCTGGTGGCCGGGCAGGACCAGGTGCACCGGCGCCGCGCCGTGGTCGTGCAGCACGGCGGGGATCTTGTTGTCGCGACGGATGCGGCGGGCCGCGCCCTTGCCGAACTCGGTGCGCGGCTCGGCGTTGATGACGAGGTCGATCTCCTTGGCCATGCGGGTGCTCCCTGCGTGTCGGTGCCCGGGGTCGTGTCGGTGGTCTGGTCTGGTCTGGTCTGGTCGGTGGTCGGTCTCACGGGCCCCGGGGATCGGCACGGGCGGAGACGGAGCGGAGCACCGGCGACACCCCCGTCGATCACGGCCCGACTCCGTCCGGTGGTGCTGGACGGCTCCGGCCCTCGCCAGGGCAACCCTCACAGGATAACGGCTGTCCGGCGCACGGTTCCTGCCGCGACGTGCACGTGACCGGCCCGCAACTCCCGCTGGACGACGTCGTCGGTCTGCTCGACCACCAGACGCCACGGGACCCGGTGGGGGTCGGCGCCCCCCACCCGGCAGGCGAGACCCGCCAACGGCCGCAGCGTCCACGCCGATCCGGTCGGCAGGCCCAGGTCTACGACGGCGACCCGCCCACCGGGGCGCACCCGGGCCAGCACCGCGGACCACGCCCGCTCCCAGTCCCCGATCACCGAGAGCGCGTAGGTGAACAGCGCCGCGTCGACCACGGCGCCCGGCTGCAGCAGGGCGTCCACGTCGGCGGCGTCACCGCGGACGAGCGTGACATTGCCCCAGCCGTGCCTGGAGGTCCGCGCCCGGGCGCGGACCAACATCGCCTCCGCGGCGTCCACCCCGACGATCGACCCGGTCGGACCGACCCCCGCCTCCAGCAGCGCGAAGTCCAGTCCGGTCCCGCAGCCGGCGTCCAGGATCCGGTCGCCGGCCCGCAGCCGGAGTGCATCGATGCCGGCGACCCGGCCGGCCCGGTAGACCAGCCGCTCCCCGGACAGCGCGTCGTACCAGCGGGCGAAAGGCCCGTACCGCCGCAGCCCGGTGGAGGTCACACCCGCACGATCCACCCCGCAGAGTGGTGCCGTGGCCACCCCCGACGTCGATCTACTCGTCATCGGCGCCGGGAGCGCAGGTCTGGTCGCAGCCAGGACCGCCCGGTCCCTCGGCGCGTCGGTGCTGCTGGTCGAGCAGGAACGCTTCGGCGGGGACTGCCTGTGGACGGGCTGCGTGCCGAGCAAGGCCCTCGTCGCGGCCGGGAACGCCGCCGCGGACGCCCGCGCCGCCGACGCCTTGGGGGTGCACGCCGAGGTCCGCGTCGACGGGGCGGGCGTCGTGGCGGGCATCGAGGCGGCGGTCCGGCGCATCGAACCGGTGGACGCACCCGAGGCGCTGCACGCCATCGGGGTCCGCACGGCCACCGGGACCGCTTTCCTGACCGGCCGCACGGCAGCCGCGGACGCGGTCACCGCGGACGTCGCCGGTGAGACGGTCACCGCCGGGCGGGTCGTGCTGGCCACCGGAGCGACGCCGGTGGTCCCCGCGGTGCCCGGCCTGCAGGCACTGGCGCCGGACACCTCTGCGACGTTGTGGGCCGCCCTCGCCGCCCACGGGGGCCTGCCGGAGCGGCTCGCCGTCCTCGGCGGCGGCCCGGTGGGCTGCGAGATCGCCCAGGCCATGGCACGTCTGGGTGTCGCGGTGACCCTGATCTCACGGGCGGACCGGCTGCTGACGCGGGAGGACCCGGACGCCTCGGCGTTGATCGCCCGAGCCCTGTGCAACGACGGGGTGGACGTACGGCTCGGGGTCCGGGCGGTGTCGGCCGACGGGGATCCCGACCAGGGCGTGCTCCACCTGACCGACGGGAGCACCGCCGGCTTCGACCGGCTGCTGCTCGCCGCCGGACGCCGCCCGACCACCGACGGCCTGGGGCTGGGCTCGACGTCGGCGGCAACCCGGGCCGACGGCAGCGTCGTCGTCGACCACACCCAGCGGACCGCCGACGCCCGGGTGTTCGCCGCCGGTGATGTCACCGGCCCGCCCTACTGGACCCACCTGGCCGGGGTCACCGGTAGCAACGCCGCGGCCAACGCGCTGCTCGGGACCCGGCGCGCCCTGGACCCCTCGACGGTCGGGCGGGTCACCTTCACCCGGCCCGAGGTCGCCGCCGTCGGGGTGACGTCGGCCGGCTCGCGGATGACGGTCCGCACGACGCAGCACACCCACCTGGACCGCGCCGTCACCGACCGGGCGACCGACGGCTTCACCCGTCTGGTCGTGGACCACCGGGGCCGGGTCGTCGGCGCGACGGTCGTCGGCCCGCGGGCCGGGGAGACCCTCGGCGAACTTGCCCTGGCGGTCCGGCACGGGCTGCGGACCCGCGACGTCACGGCCACCGTGCACCCCTACCCGACCTTCTCCGACGGCGTCTGGGAAGCGGCGATCACCGACACCCGGGCCCGTCTCGCCGGGCCGCTCAGCTCACGGGCGATCGATGCGCTGCGCCGCCTCCGCGCCCGCTGAGCACATGCGCGTCCGACAGACAGCCCCTCGGGAGGCGAGCGTCAGGCAGCGCCGTCGAACAGGCGGGTGACCGAGCCGTCCTCGAAGACCTCGCGGATCGCCCGGGCCAGCAGCGGCGCGATCGAGAGCACGGTGAGCGTGTCGAACCGCTTCTCCGCGGGCACCGGCAGTGTGTTCATCACCACGACCTCGGAGATCCGGGAGTTCTTCAGCTGGTCCACCGCCGGCCCGGACAGGACCGGGTGGGTGGCGCAGACGATGACCTTGGCGGCGCCGTTGTCGAACAGCGCCTCGGAGGCCTGCACCAGGGTGCCGCCGGTGCCGATCATGTCGTCGACCAGCAGGCAGGTCCGGCCGCGGACCCGGCCGACGACCTCGTTGACGTGCACGACGTTGGCCTGGGCCGGGTCCCGGCGCTTGTGGATGATCGCCAGCGGCGCACTCAGCCGGTCGCTCCAGTTGTCCGCCACCCGGATACGGCCCGCGTCCGGGGTCACGACCGTGAACTCGGACGTGTCGTACTTGTCGATGATGTAGTCGCAGAAGATCGGCATTGCGAACAGGTGGTCCACGGGGCCGTCGAAGAATCCCTGGATCTGTGCGGCGTGCAGGTCCACGCTCATCAGCCTGGTGGCCCCGGCCGTCTTGTACAGGTCCGCCATCAGCCGCGCCGAGATGGGTTCCCGGCCGCGGGACTTCTTGTCCTGCCGGGAGTAGCCGTAATAGGGCACCACGGCACTGATTCGCTTGGCCGACGCGCGCTTGAGTGAGTCCAACAGGATCAGCTGCTCCATGATCCAGCCGTTGACCGGGTAGCCGTGACTCTGGATGACGAAGACATCACAACCCCGGACCGACTCCGCGACGCGGCAATAGACCTCCCCGTCGGGGAACTCGCGGATCTCGGTGGGGACGAGGGCGACGCCGAGCAGCGCTGCGACCTCCTCGGCCAGCTCCGGGTACGCCCGACCGGAGACGAGCATCAGCTTCTTGTGGGTCGGCCTGCTGATCGTCACTTCCATGCGCGGGCGCACTCCGTTCCCTGGTGGCGGGCTGACTGCTGCCGGTGCTGGGTGGCCGTCGGTCAGTGCGTCCGGACCGCTGGGGCGGGGTCGGTTCCGGCGCGGGCGAGCCTACGGGACGGTGGTCGGCGACCCGTCCGGTCCGCCGCCGTCCGGTCCGCCACCGTCCGGCTGGCCGGACCGGTCCCGCGTGTTCGCCGCGGCACTTGCCGCGGCGGTGCCGGGACGGTAGCGACCGACCCAGCCGTCCAGATTGCGCTGGGGGGCGACGTTGATCGCCAGGGCACCCGGCGGGACGTCGCGGCGGACGACGGTCCCCGCGCCGGTGTAAGCGCCGTCGCCGACACTGACCGGCGCCACGAACATCGTGTCCGAGCCCGTCCGGCAATGGTCGCCGATCATCGTGCGGTGCTTGTGCACGCCGTCGTAGTTGACGAACACCGAGCTGGCACCGATGTTCGAGCCGACGCCGATGGTCGCGTCGCCGGCATAGGTCAGGTGCGGGATCTTCGAGCCGTCGCCTATCTGGACGTTCTTGGTCTCGACGAACGTCCCGATCTTGCCGCCGACACCCAGCACCGTCCCGGGCCGCAGGTAGGCGAACGGCCCGACCGTCGCGTCCGGCCCGACGACCGCCCCGGACCCGTGGGTGCGGACGACGGATGCCCCGGCCCCGACCCGGACACCGTCCAGGGTCGTGTCCGGGCCGACCGTGGCGCCGACGTCGACCGTCGTCGCGCCGTGTAGCTGGGTGTTCGGCAGCAGGGTGCAGTCGGCCGCCAACCGGACGTCGACGTCGATCCACGTCGTCGCCGGGTCCACGACCGTGACACCGGCACGCATCCACGCGATGACGGTCCGGCGGTTCAGCTCGGCGCCGAGGCCGGCCAGCTGGACCCGGTCGTTGACGCCTTGGACCTCGAGCCGGTCGGGCGTCCGCAACGCCGTGACCCGCTGTCCGGCGGCGATCGCGGCGGCGACGGTGTCGGTCAGGTAGACCTCGCCGGCCGCGTTGTCCGAACCGAGTCGCGCCAGCAGGCCGGGCAGCGCCGCGCCGTCGAACGCGTACACCCCGGAGTTGATCTCGGTCACGGCCAGCTGGGCGGGGGTTGCCTCGCGTTGCTCGACGATGCCCACCAGCGGGCCGAAGTCGGCGGCGGCGTCGGCGGGCACGGCGGCGGCGGCGTCGGGCACGGCGTCGGCGCGGACGATCCGCCCGTAGCCGGTGGGATCCGGCACCACCGCGGTGAGCACGGTCACCGCGGCCGAGTCGCGCTCACGGGCCGCCACCAGCCCGGCCAGCGTCGAGGAGCTGAGCAGCGGGCTGTCGCCGGCCATGACGAGCACGGTCCCGGTCGTCGGCGCGCCGGCCGCAAGGGCGACGCGGACCGCGTCACCGGTGCCGCGCTGCTGCTGCTGCACGACCGGGCGCGCGGCGTCGTCGACCGCGGCGAGGTGGGCGCTGACCTCGTCCCTGCCATGGCCGACCACGACGGTCAGCTGGTCCGGCGACAGCGCACGCGCGGCACCGACCACGTGCGCGAGCAGGCTGCGGCCGCCGATGGCGTGCAGCACCTTGGGACGGGCAGAGCGCATGCGGGTACCCGCGCCCGCCGCCAGGACGATCACCGTGAGGGACACGCTCCGGCGCCTGGCCTCGATCCAGGACTGGAAGGCTTCAAAGGCCTCCGGGCTGCCAATTACCCCACGCCGGATGGTGGCGCGCCTGCTGGCCCGCCGCCCGGTCAGTCTCGCACCGCGGACCGCCCTTCCCGGGGGCCGTGGGTGGCCGGCACGTCGCGGCGCGGGAAGTCACTGCGGCTCGGCGGCCAGGAACTCGACCCGGTTGCCGTGCGCGTCGTCGGTGTAGAAACGGCGGTACCCGGGCAGCAGCTCGTCGACGCGGACGTCGCGACCGCGGCTCGCCAGCCGGTGGGCCAGCGCGTCGAGCGCGCCGGTCGTAGCCAGCAGCAGGGCGGGATGCGCCCGGGTCGCCGGCCGGAACGGGTCCTCGACGCCGACATGCAGCTCCAGGTCGGTGCCGGGCGCCCGGAACCAGCACCCGCCCCGCGGCACCAGCCCGGCCGGCTTCGCAACCTCCGTCAGCCCGACGTCACCGACCCAGAACGCGCGTGCGTCGTCCTCTCCTCCGGGCGGGCAGGACAGCTGCACGTGGTGCAGGCGCGCGAACCCGGTCATGCGGCGTCGACCCGGTGCCCGGCGTCGACCCGGTGCGCGACGTCGACCCGATGCGCGACGGCGAAGACCCGCCGGAACGGCAGGACGGTCCCGCCCGGCCCCGGCGGGTACGCGGCGCGCAGTCGTTCGGCGAGAGCGTCGACGAACCGGTCGGCGAGCCGCTGGTCGGCGGCGGCGAGCGCCTGGACGGCCGGGCGCGCGCCGGTGCCGGACAGCCACGCCAGCACCGGGTCCGCACCGGCGAGCAGGTGCAGGTAGGTGGTCTCCCAGACGTCGACTGCGAGCTCGCCGGGCAGCCCTTCGACGGCCGCGACGAGGGCGGCGAGGTAATCCGGGGGATCGGGTGCAGCGGCGCGCTCGGTCGAGGCGCCCAACACGGCCGCGTACGGCTCGGTGGCGACCAGCTCGGCAAGCACCCGGTGCGACGGAGCGTCGAAGTTTCCCGGCACCTGCAGCGCCAGCCACCCGGCCGGACCCAGGGCAGTCAACCAGCGCGGCAGCAGCTGGAGGTGGCCGGGGACCCACTGCAGGGTCGCGTTGCACACGAGCACGTCGACCGGTTCGTCCGGCTGCCAGTCGCGGACGTCGCCGGTGTCGAACCGGACCCGGCTGTCCCCACGGGCCCGGGCCGCGTCGATCATCGGCGGGGACGAGTCGATCCCGGTGACGCGGGCCCCCGGCCAGCGGTCGGCGAGGGTGGCGGTCAGGTTCCCCGGTCCGCAGCCCAGGTCGACCACCTCGCGCGGCCCGATCGCGCCGACCCGGGCCAGCAGGTCCGCGAACGGCCGGCCGCGCTCGTCGGCGAACCGCAGGTAGCTGTCCGGGTCCCAGGTGGGCATGAGCTCTCCTGACGCAGCAGGCGGACCGAGCCCCGGAGGACCAGGCTCGGCGTCTTTGTCTTGACGTCAAGTATCTTGACATCAAGATACCTAGCTGTCCAGCCGTGTGCGCTGTCCGGCCGGACGCGCACGGTCATCAGCACGCAGCCGAACTCCCCCGACACCTCAAGGCGGCGCTCCCCAATGCAGTCGGGTGACGGAACGCGCTGCCGGCGTTCCTGCGCCTCCGCGACGCTAGTGTCCCGTGTTGGAAGTTGGTTTCCGGTTCGAGGGTGTGGCGTGGGCGATGATCGTGTCGGCGTTCTTGGTCCAGATGAAGGGGTGGGCTCGGTCGTTCCAGCCCTCGATATAGGTGGTG
>JAABUS010005066.1_pt1 | contig 17857 bp, 24 predicted proteins | sample 5560161 | NCBI WGS metagenome assembly JAABUS01 (sample SAMN10711885, study PRJNA513376) | rock metagenome | isolation source: Antarctica rocks | place: Antarctica: Victoria Land, Trio Nunatak nord | collected 2016-01-04 | reverse complement strand
GGCGCCATCGAGACCTTCATCGACGGCTGGAACGACCGCTGCGCACCGTTCGTCTGGACCAAGACCGCCGACCAGCTCATCCCGCATGCGAGGGGCGGTCAGCGGACTTCAATAGCGCGACACTAGAGTGGGCATATCGATCTTCGCCATCCTGTATGTCCTGGCGCAAGGAATCGAGCGCACCGTTGATGTCGTGATCAACTTTATAACGTTGTTGAGCGACTCGTTCGCGGAAAGCCGCAAGCGCGCAGCCCTTCTAATCGTCAACTCAACCAAGAACGGCAATCCGACCGAGGCCGAGATTGCCGGAACGGCCAAGGCGACCCAGACAGTCGAGGAGACCCGCAAGGACCTTGCTCTGTTCGCTCAAGGCTTAGCCTTCGCACTATCCTACGCGCTTGTCAGCTATTTTGAGTTCGGTATCTTCAACACCATCGGTGTGGAGAACATTACGAAGGGTGTCGACAGGGGTCTTACCGCGATAGCCGTCATGGGTGGATCGAAGGGTCTTCACGACCTCATCAGCAATGTACAAAAAAGCAAAGAAGCAACGGAGACCGGCGCCAAGTAGGGCCCCCCGCGGCCGGCCCAATCTCGAATAATAGCGGCTGCCAACGCATTCCGCTCGAGATCGACTGCGCTGGCTTCTCTGAAGCGGCGTAGAGCTGCAGGTCGGCGGCGAATCGGTCGGCCATCTCGATGGCTCTCGACAGCTCCGGGTGCCGGACTATCACCATCCCGTCGGAGATCAGCGTCGCCCGCCAGTCCCGCCGCGGTGCGCCGATCGGCAGCAGGTCGAGGGCCACCACGGCGCCGCCGTACTCGGCCAGCAGCCGGTCGAGCCCGCCGTAGTGCGTGATCCGCCCGGCGCCTTGCGCGCGCTTGAAGCTGCTGGCCGCGTTGTAGCGGCGCTCGATCGCGAAGGAGATCCGCCCGGAGGTCACCGCGTCCGCGTCGATGTCCCGCAGGGCGATGGTGATCGGGCTGACCCACTCGTGCACCTTGGTCACCAGCGGCCGTGGCCGGTACCAGCTGATGTTCTCGAAGAGCACCTGGCCGTCCGCGCAGATCGTGTCGTGGGTGAACTCCTCGGCCTCGACGAACTCCTCCACGCTGATCCGCGGCACGTGCCGGACCATCGGCAGCAGGTCGTTCAGCCCGGCCGCCGAGTCGACCGGTAGGTGTCGGCCGAGCCGGCACCGTCGATCGGCTTGACCATCAGGGGGAAGCCGATCCGCTCGGCCGCCGCCCAGATGCCGGCGACCGTGGTCGCGCTCTCGTGCTTCGGCGTACGGAGGCCGGCCGCGTCGAGGACCGACTTCATCAGCTCCTTGTCCCGGAAGTGCAAGGGTCTGCGCCACCGTCATGCCCGGTACGCCGAGCGCCTCGCGCAGCCGGGCGGCCAGCACCATGTAGGGCTCCCACAGGCACTCCACCCGGTCGACCCGAACGTGCCGTGCCAGCTCCAAGACGCTCGACACCACGCCAGCGTCGTCGGCGAGTGAGCGGACCGGCTCGTAGTGGGCGAGCGCCTGCCGGGCCACCGAAGGGAGCGCCGCCGGCGACTGGTCGCCCACCCCGATGACCGACGCACCAACCGCCGCCAGGCCGCGGGTGAAGAAGGCCATCTCCGCCGGGTAGCCGGGGGACAGCATGAGCACGTTCATGAACGTCAGCCCAGCTCGACGCGCACACCCGTGACGATCCGCCGCAGCGCCTCGCCGACGACGGCGGTCTCCGGATGGCGCAGGATCACGAACCCGTCTCCCTCGTAGCTCGCGGAGGACTGCTGTCCCGGCCGCGGCAGCTGCGCCTCCACGACGACGGACTCCAGGTCACGCAGCTGTTCCAGGCCATGAACCCCCCGGACCACCTCCCGCCCCCTGCCCGCGCAGGTAGACGGTCCCGACGGACCAGCGGCGCTCCGGCGGGTCGAAGTCGCCGAAGACCATCAGCCGCGCCCAGTCGCCGTACAGGTCGAGGTCGTGCGCGCAATAGAGCCTCGAGGTGATCTGGGCACCAGGCGGTCGTACGCCGACCTCGGATATCGCCACGCTGCCATCCGGCCGGCGGAACCACTCCATATGCGAGAGGCTGGTGTCGAGGCCGAGCGCCCCCAGGGCGGCGGGTGCGAGATCCCGGATCTCCCGCGGCAGATGCACGACCCACTGGATCCACGGGTTGCCCAGCACGTCCAGTGGCGTGGGCAGGTAGCTGGAGATGGAGTGCCAGACGACCGTCCCGTCGACTGTCACGCTGTCGCAGGAGCCCTCTTCGCCGGTGAGGAACTCCTCGAGCAGCGCCGGCCGGCGGCTTCACCACTAGCCGGAAGCCCACCTCCTCGGCGAAGGCCAGTGCCGCGGCCCCTCTTCGACCGTGTGGGCGCTTTGGCTATCCTCCGGCCGGATCAGCGCCCGGTGGAGGAGAAGTGCTGGTAGTCCTTCGCCGAGGTCCAGTAGCCGCCCCACTTCCAGCCGATCCGGCGAAGGCGTCGACCACGGAGTCGCTGGTGTGGATCATGCCCGGCGCCTGCCGGGAGCGGTCGACGTACGCTCGGCCGGCCGGCGGTGACACGGTGCCGTCGGCCGCGACGTAGGGGTTCTCCAGCGGGTTGACGTCGATCGCCACGCCGTACGAGTGCTGCGACCACACGCCGGGCCGACCGGCCACCTCCCGGCAGTTGAAGGCGGAGGTGTTGTCGGCGGCAATAGAGGCGTTGTCGTCGGCGTGGTAGACGTCGACCAGCCGCATCTGCCGGACCGGGAAGCCGGCGTAGAACAGCGACCGCATCGCTGCCAGCACCGCATCGGTCTGGCCGGCGGACACGACGAGCTCGCCGCGGTGCACGGCGCGGTCGAACCCCCGGTAGCTGACGGTGAGGTAGCGCAGGTCGCCCAGCCCGACGGGGCAGCCGGGTCGCCAGGAGTACGGCATCCGCGCCCGGATCGCCGGCGTGATCACCGAGACCGAAGACGAGAAGACCACTGTTGGAGCCTTGGTCGCCGGAGGCTGGGTGCGTGCAGTCGGCGACGGTGCCGGAATGGCCGGTCGGGTCCGGGTCGCTGAGGGCGTCGATCTTTCCGGCGGTGTCGGGCTGGTCGAGATCGCGGACGCGGGAGGCGTCGCGCGGGGACTGGGGTAGGCCGGCCCGGAAGGCGACGCAGCTGGGGTCCGCTCGGCCGAGGCCCCACCCTGCGCACAGGCGGCGAGGAGCGGTACGACGGCAACCGCCACCGTGGCCGCCATACTGGTGCAACGCTTGGTCACCTGACACCTCCCGGCAATGGCGCGACATTCTGCGCCCCATTACAGCGCTTCCAGCGCCGAACGCCGCAACATTCCGACCAGCAGCAGGCCGAGCACCGGCCGACGGCGGAGTCACCACCGGGCTGGCAACCTCGCCCGCGGTGCATAACAGACGGCGGGTGTCGGCGGCTCAGCGGCCGCGCCGGCGGCCCCATGCGTAGGCGATGTTGACGGCGGCGATTCCGCCCCAGGCGACCAGCAGTCCGCGGACGCCGCCGGTCCCCCCGGCGATGCCTGAGATGGGGATGCCCATCCCCAGTGAGCCCAGCGCCAGCGGCAGGCTCGGGTCGCTGCTTGGCCGGCGCCGCTGCGGCGAGTCGGCGGCGCGGGCGTCGATGCGCCGGTCGATGTCACGGTCGAGCCGTTCGAGGAAGGACTCCACCAAGGCGCTCTCGTACTCCGGTCCAAGTTCCCGGCGCGCCTGGGTGGCAGCCGCCAGGTCCAGTCGTCGGCTCTCCCGCTCGGTCATGACGCTCAGTCAACGCCACACCAGGCCGCGCTCGCCAGTGTTGAGGCTGGAGACGGGCACCGAACGCGGCGGCCGGGCCGGGCAGACACCTCAGCGACCGGTCGCGGAGAAGTGCTGGTAGTCCTTCACCGAGGTCCAGTCGCCCCCCCAGCTCCAGCCGACGGCGGCGAAGGCCCGGACCACGGCGTCGCCGGCGTAGATCATGCCGGCCGCATGTCGGCTCCGGTCGACATAGGGACGGGACACCGGTGGCTCGACGGAGCCGTCCGTGCCGACGTACGGGTTCTGCCCCGGGTTGACGTCGATCGCCCAGCCGTAGGAGTGCTGCGACCAGACGCCCGGGCGGCCCGTCGCCGAGCGGCAGTTGAAGGCCGCTGTGTCCTGTGACGCGACCGCCGCGCTGCCGCCGCCACCGCGCGAATTCACCAGCAGCATCGCGGCCAGGGGGAAGCGGGCATCGAACAGCGACCGCATCGCCTTCGTGACCGGGTCGACGGCCCCGGCGTTGACGATCAGTTCGCCGCGGTGCACCGCCGCGTCGAAACCCCAGTAGCTGACCCGCAGGTAGCGAAGGTCGGCCAGCGGCACCGGACAGCCGGACCGCCACGAGGTGTACATGCGAGCCCGGATCTGGGCCGTGATGACGGACACCGACGAGAAGAACGCGGGGGCTGATGGAAGGGTCGCCGGCAGCGCCGCAGGTGCGGGTGTCCCGGCCGGCGGGGGACCTTCCGCGACGGGAGCGCCGCGCCCGCTGTCGCCAGCGGCTATGGGCAGCTGCCGTGAGGTCGCCGATGTGCCGGGGCCACCCCCGCCCACCGTTGCGGTGATGGCGGCGGCAACAGCCAGCCGCACACAGACGGCACCGGCGGAGGGAGGCACAACCCAGAATACCCGCGATCAAGCGCCGGGCTGCCAGGTCACAGCTGAAGCACGGTCGCCACCGGGCCGGCCGGGCGACGTACGGTGAAAGCGTGACTCCGGCCCACCGATCGGCGCTGCGGCGCTGGGCCGTGGTGGCCGCCGGGCTGGCCGCGCTCGGCGCCCTGCCAGCGGTGGTCGCCGCCGTACCGGCGAGCGGCAATGGGGACGTCTCACCGACCGCCCTGCTGGCGCGGGTTAGAACGTCCGCCGGCGTCGCCTACAGCGGCTACGCCGAGAGCCGCGGCACGCTGGCGCTGCCGAAGATCCCGCGGCTGTCCGGCGTCGACGACCTGCTCAGCAGCACCACCAGGATGCGCGTCTGGTACGCCGGTCCGGCCCGGTACCGCGTCGACGAGGTCGGGCTGGTCGGCGAGACCGACACCTACGTTTCCGACAGCGGCACCTGGCGATGGGAGTCCGACGAGCGACGGGCGACCCTGATCCTCGGTCGACCCTCGGTCCGACTGCCCCGCGGCGGCGACCTGCTCCCGGCCGAGCTGGGCCGCCGGCTGGCCAACGCCGCCAGGCCCGGGGAGGTACGCCGGCTGGCTGCGCGTCGGGTCGCCGGCCGCACTGCGCTCGGCCTGCGGATCACCCCGCGGGACCCCACCACCACGGTCGGGCGGGTGGACCTGTGGGCCGACCGCTCGACCGGCCTGCCGCTGCGCGTTGATGTCAGCGGCCGCAACGCCGCGCCAACCCTGACGACGGCGTACCTCGACCTGGAGATGAGCCGGCCGGCAGACCGGCGGACCGACTTCCACCCGCCGGCGGATGCCTCGCTCAACACGACCACCGCGCCCGACATTGCCGCCGCCGTCGACCGGTACGGCGACTTCGAGCTGCCGGCGACGCTGGCCGGACTGCCGCGCCGGCAGCGGGTTCAGGGCATTGGTGTCCAGGGCGGCACCGCAACCTACGGCGAGGGCTACTCGCTGCTGACCCTGCTGCCGCTGCCCCACAACGTCGGCGCGGCGGTTCTCGACAGCCTCGACCAGCCGCCGGCGACGCCGCTCGACATCGCCGGCGCCACGGCGGCGGCCCTCGGCACGCCCCTGGCCAACGTCGTCGTGCTGAGCACCGACCAGGGCCACTTCCTGCTCGCCGGCTCGGTGCGGCCGCCCGTCCTGGAGCGTGCGGCGCAGCAGCTGGTCGAAGACCCGCCGCCGTACCGCCCGGACGCCCGATGAGTGCCGCCATCACCACCCGGGCGCTGACCAAGCGGTACGGCGCCCTGACGGCGGTGGAATCGGTGGACCTCGACGTGGGCGAGGGTGAGCGCTACGGCTTCCTCGGCCCCAACGGCTCCGGCAAGACCACCACCGTCCGGATGCTGCTCGGGCTGGTGCACGCGACCAGTGGCGACATCTCGGTGCTCGGCGCACCGGTCCCACGCCGCGCCAAGGCGGTGCTGGCGCAGGTCGGGGCGCTGGTCGAGGGGCCGTCAGCGTACGGGCACCTCTCCGGGCGGACCAACCTCGCGCTGCACGACGCGGCCGGCCCGGGCGGCGGGCGGCGGACCCGCAAGCGGCGGATCGACGCGGCGCTGGAGCAGGTCGGGCTCTCCGGCGTCGGCCGCAAGCCGGTCAAGGCCTACTCGCTCGGCATGCGGCAGCGCCTGGGCCTCGCCGCCGCGCTGCTGCGCGCGCCCCGGCTGCTGATCCTCGACGAGCCGACCAACGGCCTCGACCCGCAGGGCATCCGCGAGGTCCGCGACCTGCTGCTCGAGCTCAACCGCGCCGGTACGACGGTCTTCCTGTCCAGCCACCTGCTGGCCGAGGTCGAGCACCTGTGCACCCGGGTCGGCGTGGTCGACCGTGGCCGGCTGGTGCTACAGGAGGACCTCGCGGTGCTGCGCGCGCCGACCGGCCGGATCGCGGTCCGTACGCCGGACGCCGGCGCCGCCCTGGCGCTGCTCGACGGCCGGGTGGCGCATCGCGCGCAGGACCGGCTGCTGGTCCGCGGCACCGACCCCGCGGCGCTGAACGCGGAGCTGGTCACGGCCGGCGTACGAGTGGCCGAGCTCGGCCCCGAGCGGCGGACGCTGGAGGACGTCGTCCTAGCGGTCACCACGGCGGGCAGCGACCGGGTGACCGGCTCGTGATCGCCGTCGAGCTTGCCAAGCTGCTGCGCCGGCCGCGGACCTGGGTCACGGTGGCACTGCTGACCGGGCTGCCGACGCTGGTCGCGGTGTTCATCGCAGTCACCGAGGTCGGCCCCCGGCCGGGGCAGGGGCCGGCGTTCCTCTCCGCGGTCCTCACCAACGGCAACCTGTTCCCGGCCGCTGCGCTGGCGATCGTGCTGCCGCTGTTCCTGCCGATCGCCGTGGCCGTGGTCGCCGGCGACTCGATCGCCGGCGAGGCGAACGCCGGCACCCTGCGCTACCTGCTGGTCCGCCCGGTCGGTCGGACCCGGCTGCTGATCGCCAAGCTGGTCGCGGTGACCGCGTTCATCGCCCTGTCGGTCGTCTCCGTCGCCGTCGTCGCCTACTTCGTCGGCACCCACCTGTTCGGCAGCCATCCGCTGCCCAGCGTCTCCGGCACCCAGCTGTCGACGACCCAGGCGTCCGCCCGCGTGCTCGGCGCCGTGCTCTACGTCGGCGCCTCGATGCTGGGCGTGGCGGCGTTCGCCCTGTTCTTCTCCACGCTGACCGACTCGCCGCTCGCCGCCGCGCTGGGTGCGCTCGCGGTGCTCGTCACCAGCCAGGTCCTGGTCCTGCTCGACGCCGCAGCGGCCGTGCGCCCGTACCTGCCGACCCGCTACTGGCTCTCCTTCGTCGACTTCTTCCGGGACCCGATCTACTGGCGGGAGATCCAGCGTGGCGTCGCTCTGCAGGCGGTGTACGTCGTCGCGCTGCTCGGCATGGCATGGGCCAACTTCTCCACCAAGGACATCACGAGCTAGCGCCGGGCATGCGGTCAGCCGGTGCCGACCGCCCGCAGCCGGGCGCAGTCAGCCGGTGCGGACGGCGTGATGGGAGCGGCTGCCAGCGCGGTGAGCGTGAGCCCGATCGCCAGCGGGTCCGCCGGCAGCAGGCCGTGCCCGACCCGGTCGTCCCCGCACACCGACTGCAGCGCTACGTCGACCGCCCCCTCCAGCGAGGCGGTCTCCGGCGGCGTGACGAGGTCGTCGACCGTCGTCCAGATGGACAGCCACTGCGGCCCGTCCGGTGTCTCGTCCCCGGAGTTGAGCCGACGCAGCAGCGAGCTGCCGGGCTCCAGCTGGGCGCAGGCCCCCCGGCACTCCGACGGTGAGAGCGCGCCGGCCAGCGCCGCCACATCGGTGCCGTGGTGCGGCGACCCGAGCGTGACGATCCGCCGAGCCTTGCGGTCGCCGTCGTAGTCCTTGGCCCACAGCCGCACAACGACGCCGCCGGCGGAGTAGCCGACCAGGTCCACGGATGGCGCGCCGGCGGAGAGGGCGGCGTTGACCGCGCCGTTGACCGCCCGCGCCTGCTCGCGCAGGTCCCCGGTCGCACCGCCCGGCAGCGACACCAATGACGCCGGCCGACCGGTCGCCCGCAGCCGGGCCAGCAGCGCGTCGAAGGCAGCCGCCCGACCGCCGTACCCCGGCACCAGCAGCACCGGCCCCGGCAGCGCCTGCGGCGGCCGCCGCTCGGGGAGCGCAGGGGACCCCGAGGTCAGCCGCTCGATGACCGCGAAGGCGACCACGACGACGCCCACCACGAGCAGGGAGAGCACCAGCAGCCGGCGGCGCGGGGTCAGTGCGGAGAGCACCGTTCCATGGTCGCCCAACGGACTAAAGTCAGCGCTCGTGCCCGCCGACCCGACCGAGGACCTTGCGGCCCTCGACGCCACGCTGACCTCGGTCGAGACGGTGCTCGATCTGCCGGCTCTGCGCGCCCGGGTCGGCGAGCTGGGCGAACGTGCGGCCGCGCCGGACCTGTGGGACGACCAGGAGGCCGCCCAGGCCGTCACCAGCCAACTGTCGTATGCGCAGGGCGACCTCGCCCGGGTGGAGGGGCTGCGCCGGCGGCTCGACGACCTCGCCGTCCTCTACGAGCTGGCCGGCTCGGAGAGCGACGCCGCCGTTCATGCAGAGTCCGACGTCGAGCTCGCCGGCCTGCAGCGCGAGATCGGCCAGCTGGAGGTCCGCACCCTGCTCTCCGGCGAGTACGACGAACGGCATGCCCTGGTGGCGATCAACTCCGGCGCCGGGGGCGTGGACGCCGCCGACTGGGCGCAGATGCTGCTGCGGATGTTCCTGCGCTGGGCAGAGCGCCACGGGCATCCGGTGGAGGTCTATGAGACTTCCGAGGCCGAGGAGGCCGGGATCAAGTCGGCCACCTTCGCCGTCAAGGCGCCGTACGGCTATGGCACCCTCTCGGGCGAGCACGGCGTCCACCGGCTGGTGCGGATCAGCCCGTTCGACAACCAGAGCCGGCGGCAGACCTCGTTCGCGGCCGTCGACGTGACGCCGGTGGTCGAGGCCAGCGACCACGTCGAGATCGACGAGAAGGAGCTCCGGGTCGACATCTACCGCTCCAGCGGTCCGGGCGGCCAGGGCGTCAACACCACCGACTCCGCCGTCCGGCTGACCCACCTGCCCACCGGCATCGTCGTGACCTGCCAGAACGAGCGCAGCCAGCTGCAGAACAAGGCCTCCGCGATGGTCATCCTGCAGGCCCGGCTGCTCGAGCGGCGCCGGCGGGAGGAGTCGGCGGAGATGGACAAGATCCGCGGCGGCCGGGCCGACATCTCGTTCGGCTCCCAGATCCGCGACTACGTCCTGCACCCCTACCAGATGGTCAAGGACAAGCGGACGGCGGTGGAGACCGGCAACGTGCAGGCGGTCCTCGACGGGGATCTCGACGCCTTCATCGAGGCCGAGATCCGCTGGCGAGCGGCGGAGGCGCGGGCCTAGGTCCTAGCAGCGCATCGGCGTACGCCGAAGGTCAGCGGACGTGCGCCAGCAGCACGGTGAGCAGCGCCAGCAGGGCGACCAGTACGGCGAACAGCTGCGGGGTGAGCACGAACGACGACGTGTGCACCTGCGCGCGGGAGGCCCGGCAGGTGGCGCAGCGGCCCTCGACGACCGGGCCGGCGCAGAGGGCGCAGACGAGGTGCTCGCAGGTCATCGGCTCCTCCTATGCGCGCGGGGTCTCCCCACAGTCTTACCCATCAGGGCGTTGGCGTCAGCCGGAGCGGCCCAGCGACGTAGAGTGATCCGTTGTGATCCGGTTCGAGGGCGTCGGCAAGCACTACCCCTCCACCAGCCGGCCGGCGCTCGCGGATGTCACCGTGGAGGTGGAGAAGGGCGAGTTCGTCTTCCTCGTCGGGCAGTCCGGCTCGGGCAAGTCGACGTTCATCCGGCTGGTGCTCAAGGAGGAGCGCCCGACGTCAGGGTCGATCCACGTGGCCGGCAGGGAGCTGGCCCGGTTGTCGAACTGGAAGGTGCCGGCGCTGCGCCGCCAGATTGGCACGGTGTTCCAGGACTTCCGGCTGCTGCCCAACAAGACGGTCACGCAGAACGTCGCCTTCGCCCTCGCCGTGATCGGCAAGCCCCGGCACACGATCGCCGCCGTCGTACCGGAGGTCCTCCAGCTCGTTGGGCTCGAGGGCAAGGGGGACCGGCTCCCGCACGAGCTCTCCGGCGGCGAGCAGCAACGGGTGGCGATCGCCCGCGCCTTCGTCAACAAGCCGCGCATTGTTCTCGCCGACGAGCCGACCGGGAACTTGGACCCGACGACCAGCGTCGGCATCATGAAGCTGCTGGACCGGATCAACCGGACCGGTACGACGGTGGTGATGGCCACCCACGACGCCGTGATCGTCGACTCGATGCGACGCCGGGTGGTGGAGCTCGAGGCGGGGCGGGTGGTCCGCGACCAGGCGCGCGGGGTCTACGGCTACACCCGCTGAGCGGTCGATACCCGGCGATACGACGACAGCAGGGATCTGGATGCGGGCGCGGTTCGTTCTCTCCGAGATGGCCATCGGCCTGCGCCGTAACCTCACCATGACCCTAGCGGTGGTCATCACCGTGGCCATCTCGCTGGCGCTGGTCGGGGCTGGGCTGTTGATCCGCCATCAGGTCCAGGACATGAAGGACTACTACTTCTACAAGGTCGAGATCTCGGTCTTCCTGACCAAGAACGTCACCGCGGACCAGCGCGAGTCGATCAGCCGCGACCTCTACGCGCTGCCGCAGGTGCAGCAGGTGTTCTACGAGTCCCAGCAACAGGCGTACGAGCGGTTCCAGAAGCAGTTCAAGGACTCGCCGGGGCTGGTGGAGAACGTCCGGCCGGATGCGCTCCCGGAGTCCTACCGGGTCAAGCTCAAGGACCCGACGAAGTACGCCGTGGTCTCGAGCCAGTTCGCCGGCCGGCCAGGCGTGGAGGACGTCGTCGACCAGCGGCGCTTCCTCGACAAGCTGTTCCGCATCCTCAACGGCTTCCGCAACGCGGCGTACGTCATCGCCGGCATCCAGCTGATCGCGGCGACGGTGCTGATCTCGAACACGATCCGGGTGGCCGCGTTCAGCCGCCGCCGGGAGACGGGGATCATGCGGCTGGTCGGCGCCTCGAACCTCTACATCCAGCTGCCGTTCCTGCTCGAGGGAGCGCTGGCCGGGTTGATCGGCGCCGGGCTGGCCTGCGGGTTCCTCGCCCTGGCGAAGGTGATGTTCGTCGACCGCACGCTGCGCGGCATCTTCTCCGCCGGCGTCATCCCCTCGATCGGCTGGCACGCCATCGTGCAGACGATGCCGCTGCTCCTGCTGGGCGGGGTCACCCTGTCCGCGCTGGCCTCGTTCGTCACCCTGCGCCGGTTCCTTCGGGTCTGAAGCGCGTTCCCGCGCCAGGCCCGCTGCGTATCCTCGGCCGATGCCCACCCGCCGCCAGGCCGCCGCCGCCGTGGTAGTCGCGGTGCTGACGGCGTACGCCGTGGGGGCGGCAGCTGCCGGGCAGCCGGGCGTCGCTGCTCCGGTGCCGGCGGACCGCTGGTCGGCGTACTACCCCCCGGCGGACTTCGCCCGGCTCCAGGCAACGCTGGCGGGCCACCACCGCTCCGACGTCAGCGTCGGGCGCGGGTCCGACGGCGTGGTGCGGATCCGGGTGGCGGCGTTCACCCGCGGGGTGGGACGGCAGGTGCGCGAGGCGGTCGCTGTCGCCAGGCGGGAAGGTGCGCTCGGGCTCCTCCTGGACTTGCGCGCGGACCCGGGCGGCCTGCTCGAGGAGGCGGTGGAGACGGCGTCGGTGTTCCTCGACCCGGGGCCGGTCGTCTCCTACCAGCGCCACGACGAGCCACCCCGCCGCCTCGATGCGTCGGGCCACGGTGACACCACGCTGCCGCTGATCGTGTTGGTGGACGGTGGTACGGCGAGCGCGGCCGAGGTCGTCGCGGCGGCGCTGCAGGACCGCGACCGGGCGGTGGTGGTGGGCTCGCAGACCTTCGGCAAGGGGTCGGTGCAGGCGCCGACGCTGCTCTCCGACGGCTCGGCGGTGGAGCTGACCGTGGGCCGCTACCTCACGCCCAACGGACGCTCGCTGGAGGGCGTGGGGGTGCAGCCCGACATCGAGGTGCGCCACGGTGCCGACCCGCGGCTTGCCGAGCAGCGGGCGCTCGAGGTGCTCGCCGGGCTGGTGGCCGACGCAGCCGCCGGCGGTCGGGGCTGAGTTCTCGTGGTCCGGGAGAGCGGCCGCAAGCTGGTCGCGCAGAACAAGAAGGCGCGGCACGACTACGCCGTCGAGGACGTCTTCGAGGCCGGTCTCGTGCTGGTGGGCACGGAGGTCAAGTCGCTGCGCGCCGGGCGGGCCTCGCTGGTCGACGCCTTCGCCGTGATCCGCGACGGCGAGGCGTGGCTGGTGGGGGCACACATCCCGGAGTACACCGAGGGCACCTGGACCAACCACGAGCCGCGGCGTGAGCGCAAGCTGCTGCTGCACCGGGACGAGATCGCCCGGCTGGTCGGTGACACCAAGGAGGGCGGGCACACGCTGGTCCCGCTCGCGCTGTACTTCAAGGACGGCCGGGCGAAGGTGGAGATCGCGCTCGCCCGCGGCCGCAAGGCCTACGACAAGCGGCAGGTGCTGGCCGAGCGCGACGCCAACCGGGAGATCAGCCGCGAGATGGGCCGCCGGGCCAAGGGACGGGCCTGACGGCTTGCCCCGGCGGGTATCCTTGGGGAGTCAGCCGCCGTACGGCGGATGTTCCAACCAGGGGGTGAACGGTCTCGACTTCGGTTGTCGGGGCAGGGGAAGCGGGCCGAGGAAGGCGACGATGATCTCGTTAACCACGAAATGTCGCAAACAACAAGCGCCGATAATAACGCGCTTGCCATGGCTGCCTAACTAGGTAGTCCGTGGCCGTCAGACCGGGGTCGCCTCCGACCCGGAACCTGGCGTCGCTAGGAGGCTCACCGCCGGACCCGGCTGCGGGGTACGGCGGAAAACCAACAGCAGCTGAGCCCGTCACCGGCTTGCCTGCGGGACCGGTGGGGCCGAGAAAATCACAGCGGGCTACGCCCGAAGAAGCCCTGACTCGGTACCGAAGGACGCGGGTTCGATTCCCGCCACCTCCACCGACAACTGGCGACGGCAGCCGGTCTCGAAGATGACACGGCCGGCGTTGACCTGACCTGGCGCCCGGGGCCGCAGCACCGTGACGGCGCTGGTGGCTTATGGTCCACCGTCTCGGCTGCCGACCAATCTGCTGGCGGTCCGGACTGAGGGCTGGCTGCTGGGTCACACCCGAAGTACGGCGCGGGAGACACCGACGGATGCGTTCGCGGTTCGAGACGCGCTGATTGACGACTACGCGTCGTACACGCATCATCGGTCGACGTCGAGGCCGTGTGCAACGCGGACCGCCTCTTCGAGCGCCCGGAGCTCCCCCAGCGAAAGGCGACCCCGCTGGGTGCGCAGCGCAGCGAGCGGCACGTTGTGAAGTTCCGTGGCGACGGCGTAGCTCTCGGCGTGGCGGCTCAGCCCCGCCTCGGGCCCGAGCGGAACGTGGGTCGATCCCGGGCCGGCGGTGCCGGTCACGAGCACGGCGTCGAAGGCGGACAGACGCTGCAAGAGCGGGTTGATGGTCAAGATCACGACCGGGTGCGCGCCGATCCGCGGCATCGCCGCGTCCCCCACCTCAGCCCGCAGCGGCGACGGCCCCTTCGGACTCTCACCACGGTGAGGAGTCGCTTGCGTCCTCGCCCTCGTCGATCGCCGAGCGTCTGTGCCCGTGGAGCGCTGCCGACCGGCGGCACGGTTTGGCAGACGCGGCTCCATGCGTCATACGGACCGCCCAGGCCAATGGACGCCAGTCTGTGCAACGGCTTGGCCGGCGGGTCCATGAACCCGAGTGCCAAGGGGCTGCCGTACGTCGGACTGCCCGTGCCCGGTCACTGCTCCTGGTCGTAAGTCCACGTTCGCTGGTGGAGGACGTTGCACGCCGCCTCTACTAGCTAGCGCGGGCGGCCGCGGGGGGGCAGGATTCACGTGTCCGATACAGCGCCAACAAGGAGGTCCCGAATGCGCGCTACCGTCGGTGATCGCGTATGCATCAGGGGGAACTCTGTGGGTACCGCCGATCGGCTCGGTGAGATCCGAAAGATCCAGGGGCCGGACGGCACGCCGCCTTTCGTCGTCCGCTGGGACGACGGACACGAGGGATTGTTCTTGCCGGGGCCGGACGCCAAGATCCAGCCCACGCTCTCGACCAGCGAAGCGTAGCGGCGAGCCGCGCTCAGCCTGCCGGCGGACATGCCTTTGCGGGCAGGCTCACGGGCGCGGCTCCGTGGCCTCCTCCGGGAGGCCTTCGGCCCGCAGGCTGTCGGCGTACCGGCCGCCATGGGCCCGCTTGCTCGTCATCCCGCGACTGACCGAGGCGTACGCCGCCCGGTTCGAGAGAGGGTCGGCATCCGCGGCGAACCGGGCGTCCTGCGGGATGGCGCTGAACTTCTGCCCTTCGGTCCAGGCGGCGGTGCCCGTGCCCAGGAAGACGAACTCCCAGCCCTCGGCCGTCTTGGCGCTGATCAGCGCGTTGACCTCGTCGAGGTTCGTGGTGGTGGAGCTGTTCTCCTCGCCGTCGGTCTGGATGACGCAGATGACGTCGCCGCTGAACTCGGCGTGATGGCCCGCCAGCCAGGCGTCGGTGCCCTTGATGGTGGTCGCCACCGCGTCGAGCAGAGCGGTGCCCCCGGCGGGTTGGTAGCGGTTGCCCCGCGCGCCGAGCGGGGGCACCTCCCGCAGGTCGGCCGCGACGTAACGGACGTCGAAGCCGGTGTCGAAGAGGGTCAGCGACAGCAGCGCTTTACCGGCACCGGCTCGCTGCTCGTCGAGGAAGGCGTTGAAGCCCTCGATCGTGCTGGCAGCCAGCGGGTCCATGCTGCCGCTCTTGTCCAGGACGAAGTTGACGAGTACGTCGGTGGGCTCGCCGGTTGCACTGGGGGCCGAGGTGTCGGTCATGGTGTCGCTCCTTCGTGATCAGCGGCCCGCGAGGACCTGGATGGTTCGGCGGTCCCGGCGGGTGCCGCGGCCGGGTCGGCAGCCGGGAACGAACGCGGCCGGTCGGGCCGGGATGGCCACCAGCACAACCACGACTTCCCCGGCACTGGCCCACCCGCGACGCGGAGAGCAGCAGTGATCGGGATGGCAGTGGCCATGGCCGGACCGCTGGGAATGGAGCATCGCTCAACCTCCTGACAGTTTCCGGATGGCGTCCTCCTGCGCGCTCCTGGCAGCAGAAAGCCGCTTGTGGAACTTCGCCGAGCCCAGGTAGTGCTCGACGGCTTCCGCCACCAGGCGATTCACGCTGGTGTTCGTGACCGCCGATGCCGCCTTGAGCGAGTCGTACGTCGTCTCGGGAAACCGCACCGGGTAGGCGACCCGGGGCTCGCTGCTCCGGGCGTTGCTGCGCTTCGCCGGCTTGTCTCTCCGTGTGTCATCCACGATATTGATGATATCACTCGGCACCGGAAAGGTGCCGTCGTGCTCCGGGACGTCGTACACTGGCCATGGGTCACGAGTGCCAGCGTCAAGCCCCGGCTCGCTGGCCGGCATCCCGCTCCGCTGCGGGTGCCCCGGGTGACGACCCGCCCCGCGCGACGTGCGCGGGGAAGCAGCGGATCACCGACAGCGCACGCGCTCAGCCCCCGGACGATGGTGATCCATGCCCCTGCGGTGTCGCCAGGACGACACCAACGGGACATGGATCAAGCCGGGTCGGCAGCGCATGCGCCGACCGGGGTCCACGAGGCTCCGGGAGAAACCCATGCCACGCGTCCCACCGCTCAGGCGTTGTACGTCGTATGAGGCCGGGCACACCGTTCACTGGATCCAGGCGCTGCACACCGCGAACAAGCCGGAGGTCGCTCGCCGTACTCGCAGGGGCACGCTCGTCGCCGTGGACGGCGACGTTCTCATGATCCGCTTCGCCGTTGACGCGGAGCCGGAGGGCTTCCGCAACCACGAGCCCCAGCGGCTGCTGACCATCGCCCGCCGGCTACCGACAGCGGTCTCCTTGAACGACCGGTACTGCATCCTGCTCGTCGACACGTACTGCTTCTCCGTTCGGCCGGCGGCCAGGGGTCCGCTGGGTCAGTGCCCGGTCGACGACCCGGTGGACAGCAGTCCGGAGGCGCTGGCCGAGCGGACCCGAACCCACGGCGGCTTCAGCGTTCCGCTGTCCCCGGCGGTTCCGACACTGTCGGACCCTCCTGGCATCGTCATACCCGAGGTGTGATCAACTGTGCAAGGACTGGTGGTGACGGTGGTAGGGAGGTGCCAGACGGTGACCAGTGGTCAGCACCGCGCGCTTGCCCAACTACCTCCCGCTACGCCGGAGGCCGATGGGTCAGTTGCTGCAACCCCGTGGCGCGACCGACTACGCGCCACCTGGAACGTCCTTGTAGGCAGCATCGGCGTCGTGGTGGGGCTCATTCCGCATGTCCTGCACCACATTGGGCTTCTCGCCGGCACCGCACTGCTCGCCGGATCGGGGGGCACCGCGCTCTTTGGGGCCGTCGGCCTGCTGGCCTCGGTGCCGTTCCTCTTGCGTCTGCGCAGACGCTTCCGGACGTGGCGGGCGCCTGCGATCGGGCTGCTCGTCTTCGCCGCGATGTTCTCGCTGTCGTCGTTCGTCATCGGCCCTGCGATCAGCGGCTCCACAAGCGACAAGCCGCCCTCTGCTCCCGGCCTTGACCACAACTCGCATCAATGAAGCACGTGCGCGCTCACATCCTTGCTCTGGTCTGAGTACGGCAGTCTTGCTGATGCCGTGGCGCTTCGCGATGTCTCGGCTGGTGGCACCGGCCTGGTAGTCCTCGACCACCTGGTGCCGGAAGGCAGTCGAGAGCCGTAGTGCCATGGAGTGCATCGGCCGGGGCATCGGGGAGGGCTGAGCTTGTGGCTGGAGCTCCTTCTTGATTCGTACAGTGACGCTCTGTACGCGCTCCAGCACGTCGGGAGACCTGGAGTAGCGTTGCAGGACCTCCACTGCCCAGTCGGCTGCCCGGCGCCTGGGAACGACGCTGCTTCGGACGGGAGTATCAGCGCTGCTGCGCTACAGTAGCGCTATGGCGACCATCCAGGTGCGCGACGTGCCCGAAGGAGCCTATGAGGTGCTGCGCCGGCGGGCACGCCAGGCCGGGCAGTCGATGCAGGCCTACATGCGCGGCGAGATCGTTGCCATCGCGGCTCGGCCGACCAAGAACGAAGCAATCGAGACGATCGAGGCCATCCTCGGCGGGATCGGCGGGCCCGGTGCCACGGCCACGTCGATCCTGGACGATCTTGCCGCCGACCGCCGCTGACCGCAACGCCATGGCGATAGTGGTCGACGCCTCCGCACTCGCGTTCTGCCTGCTTGGCGCCTCGCCCGGGCATCGGTCACTGCGTCGGCGCCTGGCGGCTGACACCTGCCACGCTCCGCACCTCCTCGACGCGGAGATCGGAAACATCCTCCGGCGACGCGTTCTCCGGGGTGAGCTGCCGGTGGCCGACGCGTCGGCCTTGCTCCGCGCCGCCGCGCCGCTCATCGACTACCGGTACGAGATGACCGGAAGCCTCGGCCTGGGAGCCTGGGCACTGCGGGAGAACCTGACCTTCTACGACGCGCTCTACGTGGCCCTCGCTGCGGCGTTGTCGGTCCCGCTCCTCACCGGGGATCGTCGGCTGTCGCGAGCGCCCGCTCTGCCCTGCGC
>JAABUS010005064.1_pt1 | contig 17865 bp, 22 predicted proteins | sample 5560161 | NCBI WGS metagenome assembly JAABUS01 (sample SAMN10711885, study PRJNA513376) | rock metagenome | isolation source: Antarctica rocks | place: Antarctica: Victoria Land, Trio Nunatak nord | collected 2016-01-04 | reverse complement strand
GACCGATAGCAGAGCCGCCAGCAGAAGGAGGCCCTTGATCACGTCCTCGCCGACGCGGCGGCGGGGCGCCCCCCCCCCCGGGGGGGGGGGGGGGGGGGGGGGGGGGGGGGGGCCCCCCCGGGGGGGGGGGGGGGGGGGGGGGATTCGTTATTACAGTACCTAATAGGGGGATGAGAAGGGGTTTGGGGAGAGGGGGCGGCTTGATGATGGCGAGGGGTGGCCGGGTGTGGAATGGGCTGAGTTGGCGGTCAGCAAGGAAGCGGCGGGACGGATGTGGAACACACTCGTTACAAGTCACTCAGGATGAATGCCTCTTGGTGTGTTGTTAGGGGGAAGCGGCAGGTATGGATCAAGTCATGCGATTCACCGACAATCCAAGCGAGAGGACAGAGTGAATGCTCAGAAGACACATTGATCGTTACTTCTCCTTGTTTTTGTTCCTCCGCAAAGCAGTGCCAAAGCCAAAAGCAGCCCCGTGCCCATTCATTGCAAAAGTGTAGAGTACATCGAGGGGACTGACAGAAACCCGGCTCGCTTCCCTCCTTCTATTATTGATTTGCACCAGGAACAAGGACGGTGGTGGAGGATCGCCAGGAGATTAGGGGCATGGCACGAGAAGGGAGAAGCAAAGACAGACCTCGACTCCGCATGAACGCCTCGTTAATCGTAAAGAGCCGTCCCCAGCTTTTTCTCCGCTCGCCTTGGTATCGCGTAATCTCCTTTGTCGCCTCTTCGCCATTGGGTTACCCACACTATTCAAGCCGCTACTCGGACACCGTTCAGTGTCGGGTACAACCCCGGCGTCTCCCCCTCGGCCTCACGTTTCGCATCGCCTTCTTCACTCTCATATTCTCCGTTGTCCAGCCTCGCAGCTATGTACTTCCTCAACGCCTCCACAGTGCGTACAGTGTTAAGCCATATGTCATCGGCAGGAGCGGAAGTCTTTGCATGAGCATGCTCAGTAGCCTCGTTGGTAGCTGCCGACGACGATGGCTCCTCACCTGAGAGAGCGGGATCGATGTTTGAATTTGAATAATCGGCTTTGGGTCGCATTTGAGCGACGGGAGCTGCGAGCTTCGGCGTGGTCGCGTTGTCTTCGGATGTGTCCATGCGGTCGTCGTGGCGTGTACTACGCACAGGTCGGGCTTTCTGCAGGTAACCTCCACCGCGGCGCGGACGGTAATCGTTTCCATGTTGGGTGCCGAGGGTGGCGGTGGGCCCCATGCTTGAAGGGGGGTAGCCTACTGACGATGGACCTGGAAGACTTGGATACATTTGGCCGTTGGGTGTTGCTGGTGATAGTCTAGGATTGGAGTGATTGGATTCAGGTGAATGGCCCGAAGCATATCCACCGGCGCTTGATGGAGGTGAGAGAACGGGAGTGCCGCTGTGGTTGGATCGTCCTGAAGTTGCTGTAGCCATAGATGACTCGAGGGCGGACTGTAGTTGCACTCCTGGTGGAGAAAGGCTTTCAACGTAGTGAACATCTGGCTGGCCGGTGCCAGCTGCCGATGTTTGCTCGGCAATTTCGTATACGGTAGAAGCCATCTGTTCGAAGCGACGTGCCATATCCAGTAGCTGGTCTTTAGTCCTCAGATTATCAAGCGGCGGAAGGCTGTATTGCGCGGTTGGACCATAGATACTACCTTGACCTTCAACATTGACCTCGACTGGAGCCGGCTGATAATCTGCCATGCCACCAACCAGATACTGCACACCGTTCTTCTGCAATGGGACCAAGCGGTTGCTGACCTGCGAAAAATTCTTCATATCAATGGCACCACGCTGGACATCACCAATGAAAGAGCTTAGACTGGCAACAGACTTTCCACTGTCGAAAGATGCGTGTCCACCGTTGCCGACGGCATACGAAACCGTGCCATAGCCGTGACCAGGACCTTGTTGTTGCTGGCTTGAACCATAGTAGTTCGGCGCGCCGCCATGACTTTGATGTCCATAGCCCATGGGCGGCGCATAAGGTTGCTGAATCTGATGTGGGTCGGGATAATAATTTGGGGCTGCAGAGTTGAAGTCTTGCAAATTAGCTGCCAGGCCTAGAGGATTACTAATAGGGAGGGACGTGCATGGAGTGATTGGCAGCGGTGTCTTGGAGTCTCACCTTTGTGTTGATTACCCATGTTGTATCCTCCGTTCTGGTGAGGGTGACCGTTATTCGGCTGAGAAGACTGGCCCATGCCATTGACCATGGTGTCGTCAGCGTGAGTTTTGACATGCTTCTTGAGATCCTGAGGACGCTTGAACGTCTTGCCACAGAATTGGCATCGATGTGGTTTCAAGGGCACATGCACTCGGATGTGTGAAGTGATGTGATCGCGTTTGACGACTTGAACGTGGCAGTTGGCCCACGCGCATTGCAAGTTGAGGTTGTTGGTGCTCTTGCGCCCGATATGCCTGTCGCATACATGATCCTAGATAGAAGTCAATTTCGACTCGTCGCGTTGATGGCAGACCACTTACGTAGAGCTGCTCAGGAGACAGGTGGAATTCTGTACAGCCTACCCACTGGCACTTGTAGGCATTGTCGCTGCTGGATTGCAATGGCGATACTGCGGGAGCCTGATGGGGGGGTGGTAGGGGATGCTGAAGTTGTTGTTCAACGGCAGGTGATGTTGTTGGTTGAGGGCCTTGCTGAGGGCCTTGGCCAACTTGACCTTGTGAGCCTTGGCCTTGGCCTTGAGCCAAGCTCTGATCTGCACTCGACATAATAAACGAACGTGTATGAACTCAACCAGCTTTCCACGGAGTACTACAATGTCGACCCGCGTTCCCACGGATGATTTCGTCGATGGCGTGAGCTGAACCGATTACAAAACACTCAGGAAGGAGATTTCGTGAGTGAGGAAGCAGAAGTGCGACCGCGACCCTTTTGAGTGCTCTGGGCGCCAAGACGCCAAGGCGCCAAGATCTCCCGCCCCGCCCGTGTTCTCGCGACAGCGTCACAGCGAAGAACTCAAGTCGAGCACAGCCGCCCCTTCTCTTGTTCGCTTTTTCCCTTTCCCATTTGCATGATGATCGACTGCCTGCACGGTACCAATTACAAATACACCTACTGAGGTAACCTCTACCAATCAAGCTTTGGTCTGACACAGCTGCAGATCCGGTTAAAGGGGGGTTCGACGGGGGTGGAAGGCCAAGTCTTTCCTCACAGTTCACTGCCCTCCGCAGGTGCCAAGGTTTGTACTTGGTAGGAGAACCGTTGCGGAATGCTTGGAATTTCTTGGGACTTCTTGGCCACTGACCCCGAACGATTTTCCTTGGAGGGTGCGCGGGCGGCGCAGCGGTGATGAACGCGCGTGCTTGTTAAGAGGGCACAAAAGAGTCATTGCTTAACGTTCAAACAGGTTGACATCGAGGCAAATGCTCGGTCCTCACAACATGTGCAAGCTGATGTGGTCAAGAGGCTGACTGTGTCTGGGTAAGAATGCCCTCTAGTCTGAAAATGGTTGGAGGTATCGCATGGCATTATGTGGACGAACAACTCATCGTGCTTCTGAGTTTCCAGGGACTACTTCAAGGTTCTCGAGCCTCGTGGCTCTGAAGAGATTGCCTCTATACAAGGCACCTTGAATCCCCACATATACCGTGGTTGTCGTAAGTGACTGTTGTAAAAATAATGTCAATGGGCCAACTATCAATGTTCTGACGGAGTACAGAGAATGGAAGCATGGTCAAGTCAGGCAGATTTGGTCAAACACCGACTCAAGGAATTGGGAGGTTCCTAGCAGTCGTTCTATGTACATGCCGCCCATCGGCTACCTCTCTGCTACGGTTCCCCTTATGCACTGAAGCCAAAGCTTAGACGCCATCATTATGCTTGTGTTTCCAAGTGCAAGTCCTGTAAGATGCCATATAAATCCACTTAATGCGCCGGTTGCAATAAAACGTGGCTCATCGATCAATTATACAAACTTGACAATCATGTTCACAGGAACCATCCGCGATCGGCTGGTCACATTATTGATGCTCGTCATTGCCTGTAGCTTTGGCTCATCCAGGGTTGGCCCCATTCGTCCCCAAATATTGGCCCATCACCCTCACGTTGCATGTTTTGCGAGCTCCACGGACCTTCATGTCCATCCACAGCCATTGCACTGTCCCCGCCAGGAGCGAGACTCAAGGGCATGGGGGAATCCATATGTTGCCAGCCAAACCCTGCGTATTGACCCTGCATCAAGTACGGGGGCATTGGTCCGAACAGCCGAGCGTCTATAGACTCGTTCGAAGGCGTAGTTGCTGGTGTTGTATTGCCGGGATCGAATAGGATTGGATTGAAAGCATCAGGATCCTGTCTCTCAAAGAGGGTCATTGGTTGATTGGGGTAGGCGAGCGGATCCGCTGAAGGGAACATCATCGCATTGAAATTCGGAAGGTCAGCTGTAGAATGATGCTGTGGGCCGGGCATCGACCATGCACCGCTGGAAGGTGTTCCACTGGCGCTATTAAGAGGGTGGGTGTTGGTATGACTAGGACTAAAAGGATCATACGATCCACTTTGGGCATCCAGCCCATGTCTCGGTTGGGGTACGGCTTGCTGGCGTAAAGTCGATGGCTCTCTGGCATCGGGCGGACGATTCTGCGATGCATCAGAAGAATTCGGTGAACTCTTTGCGCGTTGCCCAGACATTTCCTTCCAATCTACGGTTTGTTTGATGGTCGGAGCACTCTGTGCTGATATTTCGGGTCTTGAAGGTCTGTTATCCTGCAATGCGGACGCTTGTCGTTTCTTCTGAGGCACTGGAGCGGCCCGCACACCTTTGAGCTTCTCTGGAAGCTGCTCGAAAAGCCGCTATCGATATATCAGCAGTGCGAAAGCGCAGAATCATACATAGTACGTACCGCCAACGTTTGTGTACACCTGTCGGCTGCCATGCTTCTCTTTGCAAGGCTCGCTAAGGTATCCCTGCCTTCATTGGCATCGCGAAGTATTTCTTTGGCCGTTGTGCTGGACGGATTTTCAATGACGAAGAATACTAATGATAAGACAGCGAAAAAAGTCGTATACATGTAGAACCAATAGGAGCCGTTGAGGAGGCCCCTCCTTTTCATCTCGCTGGCTATGTGTATGATATTGCGGGATACGCTCACACAAGCTGCTGCGCAAGCATAGTATCGCTTGTCGATAGACTTCGCCTGCACCTTCTGAGAAATATAGTGCAAGAACGGCCGGTACAAGATCATCTGAATATGCGCATATGCCATACGTAAGAGTTGTTGAACCCTGGTTTGCCGTGCTCAGTACAGCTATAGGACCAAGGAGGGGAACGCTTACCTGGCTATGTCTGGAGGCGCTTCACTCCCTGGCCTCAAAGCCATTGGCAGGCCCTCCATCCATTGCTGGAGATCTTGTTCAATCTCCCGTACTTTCTTGTGGCTGACAGCATACGATCGATCGGCTCTGTTCTCGTCTGCTTTGATCGGATAAATGTACCTCACAATTTTCAGTAGTATTTTTACCAACCTAGTGTGGGCGTTGACAGCGGTCATAAGCGACAAGTGGCCATCGGGCATTGGCAGGATCTTTTCACTGGTGATGTATTCATCGTCGACTTCTAGGGGCATCTCCTGATCGATGTCTTCCTCGCTCAGTAGATTTGGCAAACCGAGTAACGCACCTGTATAGGCGTCCATTTTGCGCACCGTCCAGAAGATGCGCTGTCGGATTTGCCCTTCAATCGGGTTGAATTTGATGGCGACTGAGCGGTGTAAGCCCATACGTATGGAGGAGCGGAGGACCACACCAATATATGAATAGCAAGTGCTCAGCCTTGAAGAAGATTGGAGAAAGAGTATCATGAACAGAACAGTCTGCAACGACGTCAAGTCTCGGCAATCTGTAATATCCACCATCGAGCGTGCGGCATCAAACCAAGTGAAACTATTGTTCAGGTCAGTAGAATTTTTCCTTCGGACATGTCATATCTGTACATACCCCTGGTCTATCGCGTTTTCGTAGCCCCATTGTTGGAGTTGACTCCGATCTGCTTTTGCGAATAGGGCGCCTAGGGCCACGACGGAGTACAGCAAGGGTAAGAAGCGGGTTTCGCTGTCGCGATATTTATCTGCAGGCGTGTCGTACGCCCGCTCGAACTTAGCCCAGAATGTTGGCTGATGTACGAAACGCATGAGCGCACATGCATCGTCTAGAGCGCACTGAGCCAGTAGGACCGCACAATCTTTAGGTGGCAGATCTTCTTTGTTCGGCAGTCCAGCATCTGACAAGGATGGACCCGATTCCGCAGACTTAGGTGAATTTACTGGTGACGCAAGAGTTCGCGTTTTGAGGAAGGGCATGCCGTAGCCTTCTGCCTGTCCCATAAGATCACCGAATTGATCGCGCAAGGCCCGTAGAAACACTATGCCGGACGAGGTGCCGTGAAAATCCCAGTGACCCCGGTCGTCTAGGTCCAAAGAGCCGGTGTTCTGCAACATGGACTCCAACATGGAGCCGGGGTCTGCACTCCTAGCTTGACCGGCGATGGGGGAGGGATTTCTATCCATACTGCTCTGCGACTGCGGCTCCTGCTTGATCCGTGGCATCATTCGCTGCGGCACGCCATTGCTGGAATTGGGATCGTCCAAGTCGACGTCAGGGAGAACCTTCCGTAGGAGCGCTTCAGCACGCTGAAGTCGTCCTTCTAAAGCGTCAACGTAGTGAGGGGCGAGGTTTCGCCTTCGGTGCGATGGTTGATCGTATGTGCATTCTGCGAGTACATTCAGGACATTGTTCGATGATGGCGTCCAATCTTTTCAAAAGTAGAGCGAACGGTATGCTCACCATAGCTGTAGACCGTGCAATGGGTACATGGCTGTCTCCCGTCACATTTGATCTTTTTCCGTCTACATTCATCGCAAGCTCTGGTCACGCGACGGCGTTTCTGAGTGGGAATGGAGGAATTCGGAGGTTGACTGGAGGGAGTTACGCTGATACTCGGACCGTCGTCCTTTTCACCCTGTGGCTGCAGTTGATCGTCTGACTCGTTCGATGCATCGACGTCGATGTTCTCAGACGATGACGCATCGTCAATCGCTTGGCCTTGCATGGGAAGCGATCGCTGGCCGACGATAGTGTCAAGGACTTGCTTTGCTGGACAAGGACAGTCAAAGAGTTATCCAGCAGACGCGGGTTTTTGTGAGTTTTGTTTCATCAGTGTGAGCCGTGATGTCACCCAGATCTTATGGTTTGTGAGCGAGGCGCACAATGACAGTTGGGGCCCCTGGATGGACATGGTCTCGGACTTAGGCTGTGGCATTGGCCGAATAGCTGCGAGGTCGATTATTTCGAGGTGTCGTGGCTATCCACCGTAAAGCAGGAACGATGATGTCCCTTGTTACTAAACGGACTGCGCAGTCAATGATCAACGACGCTTGAGAGCGTAAAGGTCGCACTTTCCAGTCGTTGACGCCACAGGGCGAAGTCGCGCGAAGAGTGAGAACGAATGACAGGCCTTCAAGGAATCAACGGCAACGCTATATCATAACGCTTCAACCGGATGCTCGGATCCATAAAGTACTTCGGAAATGGTGGTAGAGGTTCCACATCGCAAGTAGTACTCCTAGGCGGCTCTGCCCAAAGCACCCAAGCCTTCAGCCTGATGCTTCGGGGTCCGGGAATAAAGTACGTTAATCAGAGGCTTTTTCGCTTGGGGCTCGTGGCTTGGGGCTTGGTACGTACATCTAGATCGTCGGTCTTCACCACACACCTTGCCATCCTAGATACGAAGGTTGTCCAAAATCGTGGGACTCGAGTAACCTGCTCGTTGCACTAGGCAATCATAGAGAACCGCGCCCTTCGATTCCTTCCCCTGGTCGGGCAATCGCTGTCCCCACAACTTGATAATTGGCAATTTCAAGGGCATGGTAAAGCGTAAGGAGCGCCCTCCCGGTAACACATCACCATACGATGACAAATTAAAGACACCATGGACCAGCATAGTCGACGATCCTCCTCGAACTCGTCGGAAGTCGTGAGCAGCACAGATGAAATGTCTCATGGCGGCGATGCTACGGAGACCCCCCGCAAGAGACGAAAAGTCTCGCCACCGCCAATCTTGGAATCTGAAAAGCTAGACTACCAGTCCCACAACATATCTCGTATCAAAGCCAGACAGTCCAATATTCCGAAATCACCGCCTGGTGGGTTGGCTGTTCCTACTGTCAGCAATGGCAGACTCGCTGATGACAGTCGGAGTTTCGCTACACTTGACGTTGCGCCATGGCTCATCGCGTCACTGGGCGCAATGGCAATCACAAAGCCAACAGGCATACAAAAGGCCTGCATACCTGCTATTCTAAACGGGAAAGATGTCATAGGCGGCAGCAAGACGGGGAGTGGGAAGACAGTGGCCTTTGCAGTCCCGATGTTGCAGAAATGGGCTGAAGACCCGGTGGGTATATTTGCCGTCATTTTGACGCCGACCAGGGAACTAGCGCTACAGATATTCGAACAAATCAAGGCAATCTCAAGCCCCCAGTCCCTGAAAGCTGTCCTGGTAACAGGTGGGACTGAGATGCGCCCTCAGGCCCTTGCACTGTCTCGGCGTCCCCATATCGTCATTGCAACTCCAGGCCGTCTGGCAGACCACATTACTACCTCCGGCAAGGACACTACATGGGGTCTGCGGCGGACTCACATTGTGGTACTCGACGAAGCAGATCGTTTGCTGGCTTCGGGGCCTGGCAGTATGCTACCGGATGTCGAGACTTGTCTCTCCGCCCTGCCACCATCGAATCAACGGCAGACCTGTCTTTTCACCGCGACAATGACGCCAGAAGTCCTGGCGCTCAAGTCGCAACAGAGAGACCGCGACCGATCCCATCTATTTGTGTGCGAGCTAGACACTTCTGAGCTGGCTGTCCCCGCCACTCTCTATCAAACATATCTTCAAGTCCCAGTAACATATCGCGAAGCATACTTGCATGTATTGTTGCTTACGAAACAGAACGTCTCCAGGACGGTCATGGTCTTCTGCAACCGCACTACGACTGCAGATCTCCTTGAACGTCTGCTCAGGCTTCTAGACCATCGTGTCACGTCGCTCCATTCTCGACTTTCACAACAAGAACGAACGTCGAATTTGGCACGATTTCGAGCGTCAGCGGCTCGCATCTTGGTGGCAACCGATGTCGCTAGCAGAGGCTTAGACATACCAGAGGTCGAGCTGGTAGTCAATTATGACGTCCCTCGTAATCCTGATGACTACATTCATCGTGTAGGACGTACAGCTCGGGCTGGTAAAAAGGGCAAAGCGATCACACTGGTTGGTCAAAGAGATGTCGCATTATATTTAGCGATCGAAGCTCGAGTCGGTATGAAGATGGATGCGTTCGAAGAGCCAGGGGTTAACATAGAGACGAGGGTGGTAAGAGATGGCCTGAAAGACGTAGGTCAGCGCAAGAGAGAAGCTTTATTGGACATTGAGGAGGACAGGGACGTCAAGGGCAACCGCACTCGCGGAAAGGTCCGACGACTAGAATAAATCATCTACAAATCCACGAGCTCAAAGTACTCCTGTAGGCTATGCGAATGATGCAAGTAAAGTAGGTACTTTACTCTCCAACTATCTCCATTCCATCCATGCATGTGATCTACGCTTTCGGGTCTAGCTTCGAATCGCGTGCGTGCGGCGCGCGCGCCAGAATAAAGCATCTACCGCCTGTTCGAACAACATCTCTGCCAAATTCCTATCTTTCAAAGTATTCCTACGTACTTTGGACTTATACTTGGTAGCAGGCTCAATTAGAAGAATAGCCACTAAACGCTTTCCCTTATTACCGTGCTCGATTTCGGTGTAAGCTCTTTGAGCCAGACTCTGACGCACTATTTGCGTTTCCTATCACTAACTCACGAGACTTTCATCAACTTGAGCCGCATCTCTCCAACCGAAGCTACGGGCGTCTAATTGTACCCTACTCTGGGTACCATGGGATAGACAAATTTCTCGCTGATCTTGCATCGAAAGTACGATTCTCAGCATGCCACCCACGAAACGCAAATCCCGAAAGCAACCGGCCAGTGCACGTAGGACGTTTAACGCTGGCATCTCTGATTCCCCTCCACCGAACCGTGTAGCAAAAAGGCGGAGAGTATGGCATGTACAACTGTATGCGACAGGGATGCTGATAGATCTACAGACCGACGGTGCCTTCGCGCAAGCAGCCACCCACCCTGCCGCTCCCGAGGAAAAGGAGGAAGATGGCAATGAATCTGGTGAAGCGATGAGCACTGCTGAGGCACAAGAGGTGGCGGATAGGATAATACCACTGCTGGCTGTCGCGCCGTATCCTATTACCGTTGCCTCCGAACATGCCAACGACCAATACGACGGGGAAACTGCCGGCGCCATTCAAGCGTATGCCAAAATCTGCGGTGCGACCTGGACCTACTATATCAACACTACAAGTGTGAACATCGGCCGCACTCCGGAACCAGGTACAAGGCACAGTATTGCAGCTCCTGGCGAGTCCAGTCCGGGTGAAGGTGGTGACTCCGCGAAAGTCCACATCGATCTGGGGCCACACAAGCACGTATCACGATTGCACTCTACGCTGTTCTTCGACAGCAGCGACGTAAAATGGTATGTCCGTGTTGAGGGTCGCAACGGGCTGAAAGTCAACAACATGACTTTGAGGAGGAATCAACAGCGCGCCATTGAATGCGGCGACATACTCGAAATCGCCAATACCCAGATGATGTTTGTCACCGCGAACGACAAGGCTGTCATTGATGAGTATTTCCTGCGCAAGCTTCAGGAAGAAACCAGCGAAGAGGAGCAGGTGGACGATGTCTACCAGCAGCGTGTACCGGCAGTGCATGTACGTAACCTTTCGAACCAGAAGTTGGACGCTAGACAGTATGCCACCTCGACTACCAACGCCGCCGTACCAGATTTTGTTCGGCCTACGACGCCGGTACGGTCAGCCCGAAAACCAGGAACAGCCGCAACTCAATCGCCCGCACTCGGCCGTGGGCCGAACATGGAGATGACCGAGAACATTGACTACTCTCTTGACGCCTACAAAGACTGGAAACCAACGTGTAGCTACTTGGTCATGATCGGTCGAGCTATACTGTCTACACGCGAGGAAGCCATGACGTTAAATGGTATCTACAAATGGATTAGCAACAATTTTGCATTCTATCGGCACAATAAGACTAATTGGAAGGTAAGTCGACACCTAATTGTCTACAAAGTGAAGTCGTGAATATTTGAATGAACATGCCTATAGAACTCAATTCGCCACAACCTATCGATTCATGATCAATTTCAAAAGATACCAAGGAGAAGCGACGAGCCAGGCAAAGGCATGAAATGGTCCATTCCTACCAATCAACGGGCCAAAGTTATTGCGGAGATCAACCGACAGCAGAGTAAAGGCGGTAAATATCGATCTAGATCGACACCAAGTTCACCAACCGCTCGAGTTCAAGATCCACAAGTCGATGCCCCATCGTTCCCGCAGATCACTGGAAACTTGAAAGACTCTCCCACGGCGCGTACTCCGCGTGTGTCTGTCTATCCACTCACCGCGCAGGAATCATTTACTCCTTCCCGCGGTTCACGAATCTCGGCACTCGGCAACCACGAAGGGGGTTCCCACGGGCTTCCCAATCTTTCTTCTGACGACCCTTCCTCACTGCCTGTCCGTGGTCCACATGGATCATCGGGCGCTAATCTTGGCTCCTCACCGACTCTTACCTCTGGCGCATGGCTTGGCTACGACGGCAATTCGATGCGCACTCCTTTGCCGAGGCCTCACAATCTCAACATTCCGCTGCCCAACACTATGGCGAAACCGTCCAGCTACATGCCTGACAGCAGCCCCGCACCGTTCTGGAAGTACACTCAGATGGCCGCTGGTGGCACACCTGGCCTCTGGCCTGCCGAATCCAGTCCGTTGAAGCCACCAGTGTTGCCGAGCAGCAGCCCCCCTCCACCAGCGACCAATGGGGTAGTCATTGATAGCCCGACCAAAGCACGAGGTATTATCAACTTCGAAGCTCCGCGGGTGGAGATGGATGCGGATGACGATGACGGGGGCATTGATCTTGCCAAGTGAGTCGCGACTGGCCTTTCTAATGTTATGGAGTTGCAGGCTGATAGTAGGTAGGGGGTTTCAGAACATCAGCTCCTTTCACAAACGGCGGGCTGAAGCAGCTGCGAACTTGATGTCCTGAGCTTGTCCGCCTGATCACATCGTCAATCCTTCAATAGAACGATGATCGCCGTAGTGAACTGGAGGTGGGCTGAAGAAGAAAATCTACGATGCCAAGCGTTCAGGGGTTAGGTCTCAATGCAGCATCACCCGCACGAGGCGGAGGAACTGAAATCACCGCTTTTACCATACCCTTCCTTCTGGCTTACCGCAGAAAGTGATGAAATCTGCGGGCCCTGTACGCTTAGCTAGCTGTAGGATACGCCAGGACCATTTGACATCAGGGACGAGCATGCCTAATGCTAAATCGCTAATAAGTGACTTCGCCTTTGAAGATGAGATTAGTGTGGAGTATCTTCCACTAGTGATTATGGACTTTTCAGTCACCCATCAGATATTAGCCTCCGGCACGAAGGGTATGGATATATCTCAATACTCAGAATGCGGTTCCCCTCCGCAACTTTTGAAAACCGGGGTTTTTTTTCAACGCCGAATTGCAAATACCACCAATTGCTCAACACCAACACTATTATTCTACATAAAATCGATTCTAAATAGAAACACTATATACAAGAATACGTCTACGAGATTTTATTTTCTTAACTTAATTTAAGCAGAAGTTATGTGTGTAATCGCATTTTTCAAAGCTTCGTCTTGGCACGTTTTGAGCACTCCCCAAGACCCTAGCTCCTTATGGCCAAAAAAGATGGCACAATTTAGCCGAAGATCCCCCCAGATCTGTGCCAATTTTTTTGGCCATGAGGAGCCTAGTAGGTGGTGGGCAACTGGGGCGGGAACTTTAACGAAATCACGCTTTGACGCAACAAGTTCGTCGAATAGGTCTTCATACATGTTTAGGTGTATTCTCACCTCACATCTAGACCAGTGCGCTCGCGGAGAAACCAGACTGCCCCGGCCCCCGAGTCAATAAGGTCCGCCAGTATTCCAATATTACATGCCAAGAGTATTGTTACTAGAGTGTCAGCAATCCAGACGATCTTGCGCAATATACACGTTAGAAGAGCAGTTGATAGCGATAAGGTAGAAAGCTAGTCCGCCAAAAAAGTAGTAGGTGACAGGGATAAATGTTCTTTCAGTGCAGACTTGCATCCGCGAACTTATGAAACAACGTTAAAACGTTATGTCCTTGGCATTTGGCATGGTAATGTAATGATGGAATTTTTGCGGAGCTTTACCTCCGATCGTGGCGGGCGCTAGTGATTGAGCTAACGATGCGCGAGCTAGCCCATACATATGCCATTGATCAATCGACCTTTTCTTTCGGAGCACCGACCGGAGACCCTGGATCGTTGAGTTTGGTCATCATGACACTGACCTATTCGGATTCCCGGTCTGCTTTCGTGATGCGGTCGATCTCGGTTGTGCGCAAGACGTATGACCGGCACCGTTCCCATGCTAGGTACTTAGCTATCTATTCTCGACTTGCTTTCAGTCTGATATTGCGCCCTCGTCCCTGATAGAGCTCTGCTATCAACAACAGGGACGATTTTTCTGACTCCCGGCTGCGATTCTAGACTCTCTTTGTGCGCGAACGGTCACTCCTACTCATATAGGACGTGTTCCAAATGAGCATCTCTCGCGCTGCGCTGACCATCATCCTCTACCACACATTTAGGCATTCGATAGCTTGCGTCTTTCCGTGTTCTAATCCGCTGGGTGGCTCTCGGTCTCCTTATTATCGTCTGAAGCGACCCTGGTTCGTGCCTCGCCCGTTGGAGACTTTGTTCGCCGTTATCATTTTAATTCCGTCGATTCACTCTTCAGCGTCTGTTCAAGGATTTAAATTTGGGCAAGGCGCCGGAACTATCAGCCAATTGACCTTCAAAACACTGCCAACGGTGTTGAGACGGATGGGCTCGAATTTGATACGAAGAGTACAGTACCGCAATAGCACACCAGGAACGACGAAAAACATTGTCTCTATTCATTCATCAATCTTACATCTCAATTTTGGCCAGCTCACTACGCTTCCTTGCAGAGCGGGTCTACTACATTCCGCTCTTCGATCAATGACTAGGAACTTGAGGCTCAGACTGAACAATTGACACTGGACGATGTCAGATCGTCGGCCTCAAGCCTCGAGCAAGGAGTCATCACCCAGCCAGTCGGGGAAGAGGAGAGCTCCCATAGGTTCGTTGGAGACCTCAGGTCCGCGGCGGAACCCCCTTTCCAAACGTGCGTCCCGAGCGGCCTCACCCAAGCGACAGCCAGCGCAACAGCCAGCGCCGCCATTTCAGAGTCCGACCGATGCTTTCCAAGTCCTACAACGGCCTCAGTCGTCAGCCTTGTCATATCAGCAGCAGCAGCAGTCCGGTGGAAAGGTAGCGATACCCCGGCTTCGCCGAGACAGTAACTTTTCTTTGGCAGCGACGGCTGAGAAGCATCGTGTTGCCCACGCTTGCGAGCCTTGCAGGCATCGCAAAACTAAATGTAGCGGAGAAAGGCCAGTATGCAAACACTGCGAGGATTTCAAGATCAATTGCGTTTATGCGGATGGGAAACGAGACAGGACTAAGAAGTAAGAGTTATATGGGCACGAACAGCCGAAGAATGTTTGGACTGGGCTTATTACGTGGTAGGGAAATCAGACAAATGGCTGAAAAGCTAGAGGAATATGAGAGACTTTTGCGCGATCTGAGCTTCCGTGCGTGTGATGTCGATCAGTCCCTGATCCGCCAAGTCTTGCAAAAGGCAAGCTCTCCAAGTACATGACGAGGGCCTAGAAATACTAACTCGCTCAAGGAACAATCACCAGCATCCGATGACATCTCTCCTTCACCAGGCTCCCGAAGAGGCACTGACGTCGACGGCGTCAGCGAGCCAGGTGGGGAAACTAGAGTATCGGCTCGAGTTGGTTCTACAGGATCGATGGATGTTGTCAACGAGGACTTCAATAAGAGTGCAGCTGCTCGAGCCACAGGCTTCATGGGCAAGAACTCGGAGGTGGTCTGGATGCAACGCCTTAGTCGGCGAGCTGCGGCAGGCTCAGGCAGTGATACCGAAGGCAGTCTGCCTGGCCAGTCTGGGTCTATGCAAGGTGGTAGTCAAGGTGCAGGTGCTCGAATCAGTGACTCAACATATCACTGCGACACCCTTTCCATCATGGTTTCTGATCAGGTTGATGCATATGAGTTGCCACCGAAACACATCGCCGACTTCCTCTTCCAATCCTATCTCGACATCGTCCACCCCGCCTTTCCCATTCTTGGGAAGGCAACTTTCACTAATCAATACAATACCTTTTCAAACAGCCAGAGCGTCAACACTGGCGATAACTGGCGAGCAATCCTTAATCTCATATTCGCCATCGCCGCCCGGTACGCACATCTGATCCAAGCCGAATTGAGAGGTGATGAGAGAGATCACCTTGTTTATTTCACCCGGGCCCGAATTCTGGGGTTCAACGGAGACAGCATCTTAGCCCATCCCGATCTTCAGCAAGTACAGATCTCTGGTCTCATGGCATTTTATCTCGCGGCGACCGACCAGATTAATCGGTATGCATCCACCTCCTGGACAATCCTTGTATTCTGCTGATTCGCCGCTGTGCAGCGCATGGACCGTCAGTGGCATTGCCGTTCGCCATGCTGCTACCTTGGGTCTCAATCTCCAGAACGAGGATAAAAACATTGCAGATTCATCCAAGGAAGTCCGTTATCGAGTTTGGTGGGCTCTGTCATCTACAGAAAGAATGCTTGCCGTAATGACAGGACGCCCGACCTCATTCTTGGACGCGGACTGCTCCACCCCGCTGCCGCTTCCACTCGAAGGAGATTCTTTGGTGAAAGGGTCGCGAAGATCTGGTGTCAGCACAGCAGCCGCCGAGAGCCTCCGGCGATACTCAAGCCAAGAGTCGCGAGACTCGGACCCGCCCGCCTCGCTCTCAGAGCAATCCACCAGAATATCAGGGACCTCGTCTAAGCCAGATAACGAAGTAGGCGGGGCCGTGGCCCCAAGTGATGCTCTGTATTTTCTCTGCCACACAAAGTTAAGCATCTTGACCAACGCCGTCCTGAATCGCCTCTATCGCGCAGGTACGTTGAAGCAGACATGGGCAGATATACAGGCTAGGATAGCAAAGCTTGATGACAGGCTTGAACGTTGGCGGCAGGGTTTACCAAGTGTTTTTGACTTCACCAAGAAGCAGCGGGACCAGCAGTTCATTCGTCAACGCATGTGCCTCGGCTTCTTCTACTACAACACACGGACAATCATCAACCGCCCATGCCTTTGCAGGGTGGATCGTCGGATACCTCAAGAGTCTGGAAAGGCCAAGGAGTTCAACCGGACTGCCGCCGCGAGATGCGTTCATGCAGCTCGAGATCTGATGGACATGCTGCCTAACGTGCCAAACGCAGTAGGCCTCTATCGAGTATCCCCGTGGTGGTGTCTAGTCCATAACATCGTTCAAGCGAGTACGGTACTAATGCTCGAGCTTTCCTTCCGAGCTGACCACATGCCCAACGAAGCCGATAACATTCTTGAAGCTGCTAAGAAGGCTGTGTACTGGCTGCGAAGCATGTCCGACGATAACGTAGCAGCCCGCCGCGCATGGCGACTGTGCGATGATCTTCTGCACAAGGTAGCTCGTAGGATTGGAAGGAGTGCCGACAACATGCCAGACGGCGTACTACCTCCTTCTGCGGATTACACGTCGCAGAATACCGCGACGGACCCTGCACAGCCTGAGAGCCCGTCCAACTATAATAGGGGCCCTGACTTGACGCGTCCTTCTCAAGTATACTCAGCATACGACGAATTCTTAGCTCCACTTCCTTCACCAAATTTTAGCTCAATCTTCCCAGTCATGGATCAGACGGATACCAACATGTATCCTGGCGCCCCAGGTGATCTCGATTATCCTTTTGCGGATGGAGAGCAGCAATGGGATGGCGACGAACTCTGATAGCTTTGGACTGTGCCAATCTTTGTGTGCCAATGGCAAAAAGCTTCTCATACTCCAAGCTGGCACTACTTGTTTTTTGAAGTTTCAGCTTCTCCAGAGATACCCTGTGTGTTGGCTTTTGCTCTTTGCTTTATAGGCATAGCTAATCCCGATCTTTCGGACCTTTCAGTAAGGGACATTTAACACCTAAAAACACGTTCTTACATTCCATCCTCACCTCTTCTATTTACATCGAGAATGTTTCATCGCGCCAGCTCAAGTACCACGCCTTCCCCACAAGCATAAACGTCAAGACGTCACTACACCCATTGCAACATGAAACCCTTACACTCTTTACCCTTCTTCTCCATCTCCTATTTCTTTCCCTTGACCGTTTCCGCGCACGCAGCACCTCAACCAGCTGCAGAACCTGATGTCGCCAATCTAGCCCTCGGCCCCCGCGCCGACGCCGTCTCAACACTCACCCTTTTTACTCCCTCCCCCGGCGCCGACCCCATCCCCATAACCTCTCAGTCTCAACCCGTCACCTCCTACGTCCCCATCGTAGGTTATCCTTTGCGGCGTTTTCTACCCCCTTTTGAGTGTCTCAATAGCCTTGAAACAGGTCTAGCGAGCACTACTCAATAGATACGCTCTACATAGCTATTTCCCAACTTCCAGAAGCGATACTGACTCCGCAATCCTACAGCTCACCATCTGCCCCTTCATCCCCTTCATCTCTTCCCTCCCCACCCCCGCCAGCAACACTACTCTTCCTCCCTCCG
>JAABUS010005063.1_pt1 | contig 17876 bp, 15 predicted proteins | sample 5560161 | NCBI WGS metagenome assembly JAABUS01 (sample SAMN10711885, study PRJNA513376) | rock metagenome | isolation source: Antarctica rocks | place: Antarctica: Victoria Land, Trio Nunatak nord | collected 2016-01-04 | reverse complement strand
GTTCTCGGCGGCCACCACCTGGAGAAGCCGTCGGGTGCGATCGGCTGCACTGTCCAAGACGAGCCCCGCGCCGGTGGTCCATGAATTTCAAGAAGGTGCCAGAAGGAATGCACGCAAGGTAAATGAAATGTTCATTCACCGATCATGTTCGGGCCATCCACCCATGTTCGAACCACGCACGACTTCGTGCAGCACGAGGGCCCCGGCACCTGTGGTGCCGAGGCCCTGCGTGCACGTTCAGGAGTCGTTCCCCCCGCTAGGACCCCTTCGAACGGTCAGGTGGAGCCGTGCAGATCTATCCCCCGACAGTAGCTGCCGGCTCTCTCCCCCGGCTGACGACGCAAAGCCTCGCAAATCAACCTTGTGGGCAGACGCGCGGACCTACTGGTTGTCCCGAAGATCGCCTCAAGATCATCACCAGATCCACCGATGCCCGGACCATGGACCGGCGTCCGGCCTAGCGCGGTCAAGTTCTGCGGCGACGGAGACGCTGTCCGACTCGGCCGATCGGGAGGCGACACATCGTACCGCATGCTGGACAAGGTGCCGCGGAGGCGGCAACATGTGACGACAGTCACACCGACAGTGACACAGGAGGCGTTGATGTCCCAGTCGCAACCCGACCCCGTCCTCGAACCACCCACGCCCGAGCCAGCCGACTTCAGGGCGGCGCAGGCTTCGGAGGAGTTCAGCCTGCTCCGGTCGACCTTCCGGCGCTTCGCTTTCCCGATGACCGGGGTGTTCATCGTCTGGTACCTGCTCTATGTCCTGCTTTCCACCTACGCAGGCGGCTTCATGTCGATCAAGGTGATCGGCAACATCAACGTCGGCCTGCTGATGGGTCTCGCGCAGTTCCTCACCACCTTCTTGATCACCGGCCTGTACGTCCGGCACGCCAACCGGCGGGTGGACCCGATCGCTCGACAGCTGCGCAGCGAGCTGGAAGGAGAAGCACGATGAACGTCGGCAACCCGGTCCTCAACATCGTCATCTTCGGCGTCTTCGTCCTCATCACCTTGGTGATCGTGCTCTATGTCTCACGTGGGGCCCGATCAGCGAACCAGTTCTACGCCGGCGGCCGCTCCTTCTCCGGCAGGCAAAACGGTTTGGCCATCTCTGGAGACTACCTGTCCGCGGCCTCGTTCCTCGGGATCGCCGGTGCGGTGTCGGTCTACGGCTACGACGGACTGCTCTACTCGATCGGCTTCCTGGTGGCGTGGCTGGTGGCACTGCTCCTGGTCGCCGAACCACTGCGCAATACCGGCAAGTACACAATGGCCGACGTCTTGTCCTTCCGGATGCTGCAGCGCCCGGTCCGGACCGCAGCAGCCGTCTCGACCCTCACCGTCTCCTTCTTCTATCTACTTGCTCAGATGGCAGGCGCCGGTGGCCTGGTTTCCCTGCTGCTCGGGGTCCACGGCAAGCTTGGCCAAGGTGTCGTGATCGCCATCGTCGGCGCGATCATGATCGTCTACGTTCTGGTCGGTGGCATGAAGGGCACCACCTGGGTGCAGATCATCAAGGCCACCCTGTTGATCATCGGGGCGGCGGTGATGACGGTCTGGGTGCTGGCCCTGAACCACTTCAACCTCTCCTCGCTGCTCGGCCGGGCGGCCGCGGCGTCCCCGTCCAAGGACGCGGTGCTGCAACCGATGCTCCAGTACGGCACCACCGGCGCCACTCGGCTCGGGTTCGTCTCCCTGGCGATCGCCCTGGTCTTCGGCGCGGCAGGTCTGCCGCACATTCTCATGCGCTTCTACACCGTGCCGACAGCGCGGGAGGCGCGCCGCTCGGTGACCTGGGCCATTGCGCTGATCGGGGCGTTCTACCTGTTCACCCTGGTGCTCGGCTACGGCGCTGCGGTGCTGGTGGGGCCGGAGGTGATCAAGACGGCTCCCGGCGGGGTGAACTCGGCAGCACCGTTGCTGGCGTTCCAGCTCGGCGGTACCGTCTTGTTGGCCCTGATCTCCGGCGTCGCGTTCGCCACCATCCTCGCCGTGGTCGCCGGACTGACCATCACGGCCTCAGCGTCGTTCGCCCACGACATCTACAACAGCGTGATCAAACTCGGCAAGGCGCTGCCTGGCACCGAGGTCCGGGTAGCACGGATTGCGGCTGTCGTGATCGGTGTGCTCGCGATCATCGGCGGCATCGTCGCGAACGGCCAGAACGTCGCCTTCCTGGTGTCGCTGGCTTTCGCGATCGCGGCCAGTGCCAACCTGCCTTCGATCCTGTTCTCCTTGTATTGGAGGCGTTTCAACACCCGCGGCTCGGTCTGGAGCATCGTCGGCGGTCTGGCCTCGGCGCTGATCTTGATCATCTTCTCACCAGCCGTCTCCGGTGCGAAGACGGCAATGTTCCCCACGGTCGACTTCGCCTGGTTCCCCCTCACCAACCCGGCGCTGGTCTCCGTGCCCCTCGGGTTCCTACTGGCCTGGCTCGGCACCATCACCTCACCAGAGAGCAACCCGATCAAGCACGCCGAGATGGAGGTCCGCTCCCTCACCGGGATCGGCGCGGAACCGGCCAGCACCGACTAGGACGATCCGAGTCCAGCGAGGAGGGTGGCAGACTGTCCGCACGCCACTCGACGTCTGGATCCAGCTCACACAGGACCGGTCAGCGGCCGAGGAATCAGCGCCTCTCGCAGGCGACGCCGTCGTTGTCCCGGTCGAGGTCGTACTCGCCGGTGGCCCTGGTTGCGTGATCCGTTGTTGTGGTTGTACACCTTCGTGCTGCGGGTGAAGTTGGTGACTGGTCTGCTGGTGGTCCTGTCCGTGGCCCCGCTCTTCCCGACTCCGTGCGGGTAGACCTTGTTGAGCGCCATGCAGGACGCGCAGTGCTTGGGCGCGGGCGCCGCGTGGGCGGTAGCCGCACTGAGCGTGAGCGAGAGGCGGCCAGGGCCATAGTGCCGGCAACAGTCCGGCGCGAAACTGAGATCACCCGTGGACCGTACTGGCCGCGCGGAGCCGCCGAGTCGAAACTGGGCTGTTTGACCAGACTGTTGTCTGGGTCGGTCAGAAGTCATCTCAGAATGAGCGGTGAGGTCCCAGCACGACGATGAGTGGAAGTATCCACGCTGCGACGCTGAGGACAGGCAGGCTCACCCTCGGCAACCTCCGGCGCTGCCCTAGGGTCAGCAGTAGCCCCATCACCAGAATCGCCACGACTGCCACGCCTGCGATCACGTCGCCGGCGACACCCAGCGGGTTCGTGTAGCGTCCCTGTCCGTTCGGCAACGCGTAGACGATGACCGTGTTGGAAACCGAGACTGCGAGTCCCGCCCCGGCGACAAGCAGGCAGACCACCACCAGGACCACATCCATCGTTCGCCCGCTCTTCGCTGCAGCAGCCACACTTCAAGCGTACGGTCGATCCAGGTCAGGTAATGGAAGACGATCGCCAGCTTGCCCTTGGCTCGTACGAGCTGGACACGGGCGGCATCAACCGTTCCGAGGTAGGCCAGCACCTGCCCAGAGCGGCTCGGCGAGGTCGACCTTCCAGAGCATGGCCGGCCCGGGATACAGGCTGGTTACCTCGACGTCCATGCCGTCGACCTTGACCTCGACCGAGCGCGGCGAGACCCAGCTGGCAAGGAGCGGTTGGGACGAGAAGTGGTTGCCTCCACCGTCAGGTCCAGCTCCGTTGGCGGGTTGAGAAATGCGGTCATTTCGCAGGAGGCCGCCGTTGGCCATGAGGTGGTCTGTCGACAGCTTCGACAAGACGCCCGGCTGACCGGTCCTACCGGCTACGTTGGTCGCGTACCCGATGAGCTTGCCGCCATCGGGAACCAGGACGGACCCTGGATCAACCAACTGAACCGGTCCGCGTCGAAGAACCCTGGCGTGTCGTGCGTGCCCAGTGGATCGCCGTCACGCATGAGTTTCCCATTCTGTCAGGTTCGCAGGATCCCGGGTCTGCACAGGGGTTCCAGCCTGCGCATCCCAGCAGGGCCGGGAATAGAAGCATGCCAGGTCCCGGGGTCTGGCTGCGGTGAATCATCAGCGCGCCCATCGACATGTGCGGGTGCGCCATGGCCCCCAACTGTGCACCAGCAGATCTTCGGCGTCCCGACATTCGGCTTCGCTGTCGCGGGCAGTCGGCGGGTGCTGATCTGGCCGGCCCGGGGAAGAGGTTCACCTTCGAGGTCTGCCATCACCAGCTCGCGGCACCTTGTCCCGCGCGGGGAAGGGTGAGCTGCTTGCGGTGGTGGTCGTAGTGCTGGGTCGGGTAGTGATAGACGTCGCCGATGGTCATGTAGTCCTTGAAGTAGGGGTCCCACCCAACCGGAAAGTGCATCCCCCGGCGAAGACCCTCGTCGCTTTCTCCCATCAGCGACCCTTCAAAGTAGGTGGTGATGCGGTCCATGAGCCTCTCCATCCGCGCGTGCCCGAGCATCCGTGCGCCACCCAGCGAGCCGACGTAGTTGACCAGATGGAACGGCCTGGTCGCCGCGTCCAGCGCCGCAGCGAAGAGCCGGGAAGAGCCACGCGGCAGCCGAGCGAAGACGCGCACCAAGACCATCAAGGTGCGTACGAGCAGGTAGCCGAAGAGCATGTGGAACAGCAGCTGCTCGTTGGTCCAGCCCGTCCCCTTGGTTCGCCTTCGCAGGTCGGCGCTGGTGGCGTTGTCGACAAGATCACGAAAGTCGAGTCTGACTCGCTTCAACTCCGCGGTCACGGCGCCCCTGTCCATCAGCCCCTCCTGACGCATGCAGCGTAGATCGACCGTACCGTTCAAAGAGCGGGTGTGCGGTTGGCACTGATTTTGTGCTGCTGGGTCGCCAGGCACCGGCACGCAGGAGACAATGGTGAGATGCACGTACTCCTGGTCGAGGTGCCTGACTGTCCACACGCAGCTGGCGCCGCGGCTCGTCTGACTGAAGCCCTGGACCTGGTGGGCCGAGGGGATGTGCGGGTCGACCGTGTCGTCGTGAGCAGCGCCGCGGAAGCGGGCCGGCTCGGTGCGCCGGGTTCGCCGACGATTCTGGTCAACGGACGTGACCTCTTCCCCTCGAAGATTCGGCTGCGGGTGGTGCACTGGCCTGTCGCCTCTACCGGACTCCCGCAGGCTTGGCCGGCGTGCCTACCGTCGACCAGCTCGTCGATGCTCTATCGGCTTGGGAAGCCTGATGCTTACGACCCAACACATTCACAACAACCGCGCCGGCACGAAGCAGTGTGGCTGCTGCGCCCGCGACCTGCCGCTGCGACGGCTCGTCGAGCTCGGCGCCACCCCAGGGGTCTATCTCTGCCGACGGTGCGCGCTGTGGGCGGCACGGCGTGCACATGGACCAACGCCGTGGCCGAATCTGCGGTCGCTGCTGCAACGTCGGCCCCGCGACCGGGGCATCCCCGGGGAGTGCTGTCCCCATCCTGCCGAGCGGCGACCTCGACCGTACCGAACACTTCTTTGCAAGGCTCGGCTTCACAACCGTAGGACGCTATCCCGGCTACCTGCTGGCGCAGCACGGACCGGTCGAGCTGCATTTCACCGAGCAGGAGGGTCGAGTCCTCACCGGAGAGGACCCCGATGGCAACCGCCTCCGGTTCGCAAGCCCGACGTGACTGTCGACGGGGCCCTGCTGTGAAGGAACATCCGGCGAGCAGAAGCGCAACACTTCATGGCTTCGCGGTGACCACCAGGTGACCTCGATGTCAGGTTACGCGTGGCTGGGGCGGATGCGGTCTGCGGTCAGCTGTGTTGCCGACGTCGACCACTCCGACCCCATCGGTAGCCGTGCCAAGATGCAGGCCATGCCAGCGAGAACGCGCCCCCTGACCGATGCGACGACTGCCCACACTGCCCCTCGCGCAGCCCGGCGTTTGGGTGGCCTGCTGGGGGCGGTGACGCGGCGGTTCGGTGGTCCGGTCAAGGAGCTGGTGGACCGACGCGCTCAGCGCACAACGCAGCAGGTGCTGTCCGAGCAGCTCGCCGGAGCCGTCCGGGCCGAGGTCGAGCGCCTCACCGCGCCAACCGCTGAGACCGCGCAACGGGAGGCGGTACGACGCGACCGCGAGTTCAGCCAGTCGCTGATGCTCGCGTCCGGACTGCCGTCGCTCGACCGCACGGTGACCCCGGGAAAGATAGCCCAGCTCCGCTCGCAGGTGCAGGCGCTGGCGCCGTCGCCGCTGGTCGACCTGCTCATCCGCCAGGCGTACCGCCAGATCATCGACCACGAGACCCGGGGGGTCGGCCGGATCGCCGGGTCGACCTACAACATCCTCGGCAAGCTCACCGTGCCGGCCCTGCTCAACCCACCGTCCGGTCCGGTGCTGGAGATCGGCACGCTGTACGGCTTGTTCATCCCGGCCCTGATGCGCCAGCTCCGTCGCAACGGCGAGTTCCGCCGGCTCACCGTGATCGACCCGTTCTTCGGTGTCCAGCTCCAACCCGGCACCTCGGCGATCGACGACCCGTCGGGTGTCCCGGTCACCGCCCGGATCGCCCTGCACAACCTGTTCACCTGCGGGCTCTGCGCCGACGAGGTTCGGCTGATCCAGGGCCTGTCGACCGACCCGCACATCCGGCAGCAGGCCGCGGACCGGCAGTACGCGGTCGTCGTCATCGATGGCGACCACTCCGCCGAGGGAGTGCTCGCCGACCTGTGGTGGGTGGAGACGATCTGCCTCCCCGGCGCGGTGGTGATCATGGACGACTACGGCGACCGGCGATGGCGGGGCGTCGAGACCGCGGTCGGTGCGTACCACGCCGACCGCGGGCTGCTGGAGCTGGTCGGGACAGCCAGCACCTCGGCGTACCTGCGGATGCGGCAGTGACAGCTCGTGGGCTCATCAACCGACACCAAGGGATCATCGACGCCTGCGTCTACAACCCGCACTGAGAGTTCCAGTCAGGAAAGGCCCAGTCGTCCACGCTGACCTTGTGTCCCTTGCCGGTGACCACCTTGATCGCCCGTTCACGTTCCGCCTCCAGGCCATCGGACAGCTTCTTGAACGCCTTGCCGGCGTCGGGAAGATCACCGATGAAGATGCCCTGGACGATGGCCGAGTAGTCCGGCTTGACCTCATGCATCTCGCCAACGACCTGAGCCGTGCTGGCGTTCTTGACCACCGGCGAGGGGGCCAGGAACACCGTGTCGGCATACCAGCCGATCAACGTCTTCTAGGCAGGGTGAACATTGGCACCGGCGACAACGCTCAGATCCATCGGGACCGCCGAGCTCTCTGCGACCCCTTTTGGAAAACTCCTTGGTGATGAAATAGTCGGCCATCAGCGCACTCGCCTGCGACGCATGCTTCGACTTCGAGGACAGCCAGAAGGCCCCGCCGCTCGGGCTAGCGTAGGACTGCCGTTCCATGCCGGCCGACGGCACCAGGATCGGGGCGACCCTGACCTTGTCCTGGATCTTGGCCATGCTCTGCCGAGCGTATCCGGGTAGCCAAGGGTCATCGAACCAGAAGGCGGCGGCACCGGCGCCCCACCGTGCCTGTCCCTCCACTCCGTTCATGCTCAGGCTTGCGGATACATCAGCCCGTCCTTGTGCATCGAGAACAAGAACTCCACGGTGTTGACGAACTCGTCGGCATGGTAAGCGCAGGCGCCGGTGCGGGTGTGCCTTCCACCCCCGGCCAGCCGGCGGCCTGCGCCAGATCTTCCACTTCGGGTCCCATTCGATTCCCGACACCGAGCTTCGACATCCAGCCCCACACCTTGCCGTCCGACTTGTCCTGCATCTGACGGAACGCGGCCCGGAACTCCTCGTACGTGCCGGGTGGATGGTCCGGATCTAGCTCGCACCTGCCAGCGTCTCGCTGATGTACCAGACCGGCGCCCAGTACTGACGCGGCTGTCGAACAGCGGGCGCATCTCACCGTTGTTGTGCCACAAAGTGATCTTGTCCCCGGTAGCCGCGTTCTGTGCCCCACCGCTGCAACCTGTCAGGCCGGCGGCTGTCGCCGCGCCGGCCAGGCCGAGCAGGGAGCGCCGTGACACCCCGGTCATGAGCGGACCCTGGCTGGCTCCGGATCGGGTAACCGCCGGTACGGCGCGCGCTCGTACGCAACGGCGTGCCCGTCGTAGCGTACGAGGATCGACTCCAACCTGCGCCGGTACTCCACCGGCCAGCCTGATGGTGGCGCCTGCCGCTTGCCGGCCAGCTGTGCCAGCATCCGCTCGGGCAGGCCGGCGGGATCGGGCTGGTACCACAGCGTCACCAGCCGGCGGCGCTCGGTGGTCGTGTTCGGGTGGCCGGCGTGCAGCAGCCGGGCGTCGGTGATCAGCACGTCCCCGGCCGTGATCGGGACGTCCACCTCGTCTGGCCGATCGGTGAACTCAGGTGAGTCCATGTTCGTGCCGGCGCTCAGATCACCGCGCGGGCTGGACAACACGTCGTGCATCGGGTTGTGCGTATTGTGCGAACCGGGCAGCACCCGCAGGCAACCGTTCTGCACCCGAGTGGAGTTCAGGTAGTACATCATTGAGATCTGGCAGGGCTCTCGCCCCAGGCTGGCGTCGTCCTGCCAGGTGAACCAGTCATAGTGCCAGAACAACCGCGGGCCGCCGGCGGGTTTGCTGATCACCCAGCCGTCGGAGAAGCTCGGGGTCGGATAGCCCAGTCGCGCCAGCGCCTCGATCGCCGAGGGCAGGGTGACCAAGTCGACGTACACCGGATCGCTCGTGATCTGCACCATGCTGCCGGTGGTCTTGTGCCGGCTGGTGTGCTCGGCCATCTGGGCGGCCACGACGCGGTCGGTCACCATGATCAAGCGCTGGCGCAGGTCATCGTCGAGGACGCCCGGGACCACCACATAGCCGTCGCGCAGGAATGCCTCGCGCAGGTCTGCATTCGGGGTGATGAGTGCGCCCGTCGGGGTTCTGGTAGCAGTCATCGGGCGAGCCCTTTCCAAAATTTGGCGGTTCTTCTTGATCGATGTTGTAAGGCTAAGCGGCAAACACCTTGCTATCTAGGGCTTTCGTACGAGAAACTTGACTGATCCTGCACTGCAAGATGTCAATCAGCCGACAGGTGGTGATCATGCAGGTCCGGATCGGCATCGATGTCCGGGGCCGGCCCGGTCTGACGGTGGACCGGCCGTCAGGGTCCGGTGACTACGTCGTCATCCAGTTCCTCGCCGATGCCGGCCTGTCCGGGGGCAGGACAGCGGCCCCGGGCGACTGCCTCGTGCTGCAACCGTCGACGCCGACTCTGATTGTCGGACGACCGGAGATCGTCAACCACTTCGCGCACCTGTCCGCCGAGGTGGCCGAGCCGGCGCTGTCCCGGTTCAGGGTCCCCGTCAACCAGGTCGTCACGCCGTCCGACCCCGGCTTCGTGCTGCCGTTGCTGCGCCGACTGCAGTCGGAGTGGGCGCGCCGGGACGTACACGCCGAACGCGCGATCGAGCTGGCGATCGAGGACCTCTTCCTTCAACTCCATCGAGAGAGCTCGGCGAGGGACGGGCTCGGCGGTTCGATGCACGACGACCGGCTACGCGACATCCGGCTGAGCATCCAGCGCGACCCGGCGGCCGACTGGTCGGTGGACGGGCTGTCCGGCCTGGCATATCTGCGGCCCTCGCGGTTCACTGCCTTGTATCGGCAGCTGTTCGGACGGAGCCCGATGGCCGACGTTCAGGAGATCAGGCTCGAGCTGGCGGCCTATCACCTGGCGCAGCTGAACATCGGCGTGGCCGAAGCCGGAGCGCTGGCCGGGTTCGGCGACCCTGCGGCGTTCAGCCGCCGGTTCAAGGCGAGATTTGGGCTCGGCCCACGCGCCTACCGCAGCCAACACCGCGGCAGACTTCGCCGCGCCTGACCCCGGACGGTTAGCGATCCGCCGAACCGGTCCGCATCCGCTACGACTCAGATGTCACTCCGGTGTGCCCGTGGGGCGACCAGCTGTGCAGCAGTCGCGGTGAGCGTCTGAACCGGCGCGGCCGACCCTTCACCCACCACCGGCCCGGACCTTGACAACGCCGCGGCGACCGGTCCGTCCGGATCCTCGGGGTCACCGACCCGACAGCACGTGCGCGACCTGCGGGAACACGTCCCGCACCTCGTCGGCAAGGACCTGCCGATAGCGGTTGACCAGGTCGGGCTGTTGGTCGGCGAGGTTGCTGACCTCGGCCGAGTCGTCGACCTGGTCGAAGAGCTCGTCCCGGTCGTCGGAACGGTAGATATATCGATAGGCGCGGTCGCGGACCGACAGGTTGATCGTGTCGCGACCCGCCGTGAACCCCGCTGGGTCGACGTACTCGCCGTGCGCATTCTCGGAGTCTCTGTTCCACAGCACGGTCTCCGCGGTGACATGATCCCGGATCTCATGGCCGGTCCGACCGATCGAATCGGCGAAGCTGATCCCGTCCAGACCATCGCGATCCGGCAGACCGGCAAGGTCGAGGAGGGTGGGAGCAAGATCAACCATGCTCAGCAGCTGGTCGGTTTGGGAGCTGCCATGATCGGGATGATCGATGAGCAAGGGCACGTGCACCGACTCCTGGTAGTGCAGGAAATGCCCCTTCTCCATCAACCGGTGTGCACCCATCATGTCGCCGTGGTCGGAGGTGAACACGATGATCGTCCGATCCAGCTCACCGCGCCTGCGCAGCAGCTGGATGATGGTGCCGACCTGGTCATCGACCATCGAGACCATGCCGTAGTAGTGCGCGACGGTGTCGATCCAACCCTGTTCGTCCAGGTTGGTGAACTGCTGGGCGAAGTGCGTACGTTGCACTTCCTCGGGCAGCTCAGCGAAGCCGGCCGACCAGCTTGCCGGCAACTTGATCTTGGATCTGTCGATCAAGGTGTCGTACGGAGCCGGCACCAACAAGGGGAAGTGCGGCGCGTTGAACGAGCAGTAGCCGAACCAGGGCCGGTCATCGGGAGTTCGGTCCAGCACTCGTGCCAGCTCACCCGTCTGCCACGACTCCAGATAGTGCTCGCTCGGGATCGATGCGGTGGCCCGGTGGGGTGACGCCGGGTCACGTAGGTTGGCGAGGTCGGCGGAGGTGACGTTCTCGATGTGGTCGGGCAACAGCTGGTAGCCGTGCTGGCTTGCGAACTCCCGGTAGGGCTCAATGAAACGGCCGCGATCCTTGCCGTGCAGAACTGCCGGAATCGCTGCCTGGTCGGCAAATCCCATCGTGGCGGGATTGGTACCCGGCACGTGCCACTTGCCGACATAGAAGGTGTGGTAGCCGGCTTCGCCGAACCAGCTGCCCAGCCCGGCCGAGCGCAGGTCCGGCCGGATTCCGCGCCAGTTGCCCAGCACCTGGTGGTGGCGCGGCATCAACCCGGTCATCAGGCTGGTACGGGACGGGCAGCACAACGGGAACGGCGTATACAGCCCATCGAACTGGCTGCCTCGCTCGGCCAGGGCGTCCAGATTCGGAGTACGGGCTGCTGCGTTCCCGGTGCAGCCCATGGTGTCCCAGCTCTGTTCATCGCTCATGATCACCAGAACATTCGGACCGCCCTCCGGCTGGTTCACTGCGCCGATCTCCAGCTGGAGACGTAGGGCCCGACCAGCTGACCCGACTAGCCACCTGTCGCCTTCAGCACCTGGTCGCGCGGTATCACCCCGCATCGGTCCGCCCACTGCTGCCAGCGGGCAGCCATCGCCGTCACCCGACCAGGTTCGGCGGCGCTCAGGTCGTTGAGCTCGGTCCGATCCGAGCCAAGGTCATAGAGCTCCCACTCGTTGGCGTACTTGCGGACGAGCTTCCACTGCCCGACCCGGATCGCACAGTTTCCTTCGTGCTCGAAGAACAATGGATGCTCCGGCGTTGACTTCCCGCGCCAGGAGCCGAGCATGCTGGTGCCCTCGAGCGGCAGCACGTCCCGACCGGCGAAACCCGATGGATAGTCCACTCCGGTGATCTCCAGCACGGTCGCCAGGACGTCCGGCAGCTGGTGCGGGTCGTGGTTGGTGCCGGCGCGCAGGCCACCGGCCGGCCAGTGCGCGATGAACGGCGTCGCGATGCCACCCTCGTGCACCCAGTGCTTGTACTCCCGGAACGGGGTGTTGGACAGGTTCGCCCACGGCTTGCCGTACGAGGCGAACGTGTCCGGGCCACCCGGCGTGACACTGGTGTCGTTGCCGCGCCGCACCCGCCGACCGTCCCGGGTCCGCGTCGGCGTGTGGATCGGCGGCGAGGTCAGCTCGTCCACCCAGCCCGGCGGGATCTCCTCCGCACAGCCGCCGTTGTCGGACAGGAAAATGATCAAGGTGTTGTCCAGCTGGCCGGCCTCGGTCAGCGAGCGGACCACGGTGCCAACGGCGGCATCCATCAACTCCACCTGCGCGGCGTACACCTCCATCCGTCGTGCCTGCCAGTCGGTGTCGGCCGTCTCCTCCCACGCAACGACCTCGGCGTCGCGCTCGCTGAGTGACCAGGAGCCGTCGATCAGGTCGGAGGCGACCTGGCGCCGGTAACGCTGCTCCCTCAGCACATCCCAGCCTTGGTCATAGCGACCTCTGGTGCGCTGCACCGCGTCCGCTGGGGCGTGCAGCGGCCAGTGCGGTGCGGTGAACGGCAGGTACAAGAAGAAGGGGTCGTCGCTGTCTCGGCAGTGCTCGGTCACAAATGCGGCAGCCCGGTCGCCGAGTTGGTCGGTCAGATAGAAATCATCGGGAACGTCGGCGACCGGGTCGATGCCCTGGGTCAGGGTTGCGGGTTGGTAGTAGCTTGCTGCGCCGGCGACGATCCCCCAGAACGAGTCGAAGCCGCGCTGGGTTGGCCAGTACCCGTCCGGCTCGCGCAGGCTGCCGGTCAGATGCCACTTTCCCCGCATGGCGGTCGTGTAGCCCGCCTGACCCAGTACCTCGGCCATGGTGACGCACCGGTCGTTGATGGTGCCCGGATAGCCGAGCGGCCCGTCGTCGTTGGTCAGCACCCCGATTCCGGTCTGATGCGGGTGCAGGCCGGTCAGCAGCGAGGCGCGCGCCGGTGAGCAGCGGGCGGTGTTGTAGAACTGGGACATCCGCACACCACTGACGGCCAGCGCGTCGAGATGCGGTGTCAGGATCTCACCGCCATAACAGCCGAGATCTGAGTAACCCATGTCGTCGACCATGATCAAGACGACGTTGGGACGTGCGGTCTGCACAGGGACTCCTGGCGTTGGTAGCGGGTGAGCCGGGATCGACTACTTGTACATCTCTGCGGTGAAGTCCTGCCGGGGCTTCCAGTCGGGGAAGGCGTAGTCGTCGGCGGACACTTTGCCTCCCTTGGCGTTGACCTTCTTGATTCCGTCCGCGCGCTGGGCGTTCACCTTGGCCGAGTAGTCGGTCAGTGCTTTGCGCCAGTCCGCGACATCCCCGGAGAACGCGCCTTGGATGATGTCGCCGAAGGTGGGTTTGATCGGCGCGTTTGCAGCGTCCACCTTGGCGACGTCGGGGTTGCGGACGACCGGGGTGGGGCCGAGGAAGGCGTCCCGCTGATAGAGCCCGATCAGCTTCTTGTACGACTCGTGTGCATCGCTCTGGGCGACGACCGACACGTCCTGCGGTGGCTGTGCCATCCCGGTGGCGATGGCCTGCTGGTAGGTCGCACTGGTCTGCAGGCTGAGGAGCTGGCCGGCCTTGTCGGGGATCTTGGACGACCCGGTGGTCCAGTAGACGCCGCCCTGAGGTCCGGCATAGGCGACATTCCGCATGCCCGGCTGCGGCATCACCTGGCCGCCGACGCCTATCTTGGACATGAACGCCTTGGCATCCTTGATCACCACGCCGGGGCACCAGGGGCCGTCGAAGTAGAACCCGGCGATGCCGGTGGCCCACCGCTGCCGGGCGATTTTGTCGTCGAAGGAGATACTGCCCGGCATCATCATCTTGTCGGTGTTGAGCGAGAGGAGGAACTCCAGCACCTGCAGGTACGGCTCGCTGTCCACAGCGAACTCGCCGGTGTGAAACAGGGTGCCGTTCATGCCCTGGAAGCCGGCCGCGGTCGCCAGGTGATGCACCTGGGTCGCCATCCGATCCGTCATCCCGATGTTGGCGATCCAGGCATACGAGCCCTTGGTGGTGGCCATGATCTTCTTGCCGGCGTCGCGGAACTCCTGGAACGTGGTCGGCGGATTGGCCGGGTCGAGGTCGGCCTTGGCCATCAGGTTGGTGTTGAACCAGTTGGCCGACCAGAACTGTTTTGGCGACTGGATCGGGAACGAGTACAGCTTGCCCTCGAAGGTGTGGATGCCCTCGAACAGGACTTTGGCATCGTCCAGCTTCTTGCGCGCTTCGTCGGTCAGCTGGAGCGGCTGAAACCAGTTGTCCGAGATCAGGTTGGGCAGCGGCAGGTTGAGCCCGACATTCACGGTGACATCGGGTAGCTGGTTGCTCTGCTTCGCCAGCTGCAGGGACTGACCGATCTTCGCGGTCTGGATGTAGGTGTAGTCGACATCCAGGCCGCCGACTTTCTTCCACTCCGCGTATGCGGCGTGGTTGGCAGCTTGAAGGTTCGGGCTATGGTCCCACCAGGTCAGCTTGCCGGCGCCGCCCTGGGAGGACGGGCTCGTATCACAGGCGGTAACGGTGCCGGCCATGGCGACGGCGCCAACAGTAGCGGCAGCGCCGAGCAGGTGACGACGGCTGACGGAGTGGTCGGTCATTGTTCTTTGCTCTCCTCGACGAAAGCTGGTCGGTCGGCTTTACTTCGGATCCTACATCGTTGTAGAAAGTTGTCCATGGTTCAGCCAGCGATCCTGCTCATCACCACCGATCAGCTCCGTGCGGACGCCCTGGGATGCTTCGGTGGGACTGCTGTGGCCACCCCGCACCTGGACGCGCTGGCCGCCGAGTCCACCCAGTTCGACTGCGCATTCACCGCCAGCCCGTACTGTCTGCCCAGCCGCTCGTCGATCATGACCGGCAACTACCCGCGCAACCACCGGGCCTACAGCAACTTCCGCGACGCACGACTCCTGCCCAGCACACCGAACGTCTACAACAGCCTGGGCGGACTCGGCTACCACATAACGCACGTTGGCAAGTGCCACTATGCAGCGGTGCCCTACAGTCAGACCAAGCCCGACGAAACACAACCGTACAAAGAGTTTCGGGACTACTACCTGAGGCTCGGCATCGATGACCTCGACCTGCAGGACGACAAGCAGGTCTCGGTCTGGTTCCGCGACGACTACGCCGACGAGCTGGACCGGGCCGGTCACCTCGAGGCATACCGCGCTGCCGTTTGGGACAAGGACGCGGCCAAGGTGTTCACCTTTCCCGGCCCGGCCAAGTGGCATCCAGACGCCTGGGTTGGACGCAAGGCCTGCGAACGGATCCAGGCGGCAGATGCCGACCGGCCCCAGTTCCTCTGGGTGTCGATCAGCGGACCGCACTTTCCGTTCGACCCGCCGGCTGAGTATCTGGACCGGGTGGACCAGGCGGCGACCGGCGACGCGTTGACATTCGGCGAGCTGGAGGATCCGCAGCGCATCCACTACCGCAGCCTGCACGAGCGAGCACCCGGATGGATCGAGAGTGGCCGCAACGACCGATACAGCCGGGACTACTGGGGGCGTCTGCGACTGCACTACTTCGCCAATGTTGCGCTGATCGATGATCAGATCGGACTGATCATGGCCGCGGCCAAACGGCAGTTCGGCGACAACCTGATGGTGGCCTTCACTCCTGATCACGGCGAGATGCTCGGAAACCACGGGATGTGGGGTAAGGGACACTGCTTCTACGACGACGTGCTGCGACGACCTGGTCAGTCTTGTCGACCTGTTCCCTACCTTCGTGACCGCGGCGGGCGGCGACCGGCCAGAGGTGGACGGGATGCCACTCACCGAACCGAACCGGGGTCATGATCAGGTGTTCAGCGAAGGCGAGGGGATGAGTGTGGTGATGAACCGCCGGCACAAGCTGGTCACCATCCACCAGGGTGGCCGCACCTGGACCGAGATGTTCGACCGACAGGTTGATCCGCACGAGATCACCAGCCTGGCAGGCGACCCGGACCATGCCGAGGTGGAACGCGACTTGCGAGGACAGATGGCCGAAGCACTCCTCGACACGGCAATGCCATGAGCTCGACCACAGCGCTGGGCACAACGCCCAACATCGTCATCCTGATGACCGATCAGCAACGGCAGGGGTTCACTGCCGGTGAAGGCTTCGGTCTGGACACGATGCCGTTCTGCGACAGCCTTGGCACGCGGGGACGCCGGTTCACGCACGCCTACACACCGATGCCCGCCTGTGTCCCGGCCCGGACCAGCCTGCTGACCGGTCGGTTTCCGTCGACCCATCACGTCCGGCAGAACTCGACACCGCAGGCTGTCGTACGCGGAACCGACCTGGTGGATCTGGTCCGGCAGGCCGGCTATCGCACTGCCTTTGTCGGCAAACCACACATGTACCGCGGTGCCGCCGATTTCGACCATTGGGCCGGACCGTACATGCATACCGGGGCGCCGGAGGCCGGCGAACCCGAGCAGGCCTTCACCCGGTGGCTGAAAGGTATTGATCATGGCCCGGCAACCGAGGCCACACCGTTTGGTCTCGAGGTGCAGTATCCCTACCGGATCACCTCGGACGCGGTCGACATCATCGACCAGCACGACACCAAGAACCCGTTGTTCTGCTGGGTTTCCTTTCCGGAGCCGCACAACCCGTATCAGGTGCCGGAGCCGTACTGGTCGATGTTCCCACCAGATGAGGTGCCTGACCGCGGCGTCGGCCCAGAAGGTGCCGACGCCAAGGGTGGCAGTTACCGCTGGCTGCGCGAGCTGATCGAGGAGAAACGGCCAGACTATGACACGCTGTGGCGGCGGTACCGGGCCAGTTACTGCGGCATGATGCGCCTGATCGACGACCAGGTCCGACGGCTGGTCGAAGCGGTCTACGCCAAGCTCGGGGACAACACCGTGATCGTCTACCTGGCCGACCATGGCGATTACGTCGGCGAGTACGGCCTTCAGCGCAAGGGCGCAGGCATGCCCGAGGTGCTGATGCGGATTCCGTTCTTCGTCACCGGACCCGGCATCCAAGCGGCGCACGACGACCGCTCCATGGTCAGCCTTGTCGATCTGCTGCCGACCGTCGCTGAGATGGTCGGCGCAGAGATCCCGCTCGGCGTGCAGGGCCGAAGCCTGTGGCCGTTGCTGAGCGGAGTAGTTGATCATTGCGCCGACCTGGACAGCGTCTATGCAGAAGGTGGTTTCGGTGGCCTGCCATACCCCGTTGATGCTCGGCCCGAGCTGCACTTTCCCTATGCCGGCACGGTGTTCGATGAGCTCAACACGGTGACCCAGTCCGGGACCACCCGCATGCTGCGCCGGGGCCGCTGGAAGCTGCTGTTCCACGTTTCCGGCACCGGTGAGCTCTATGACCTCGACAACGACCCTCTCGAACTGACCAACCTGTGGGCCGATGAGGCCGCCCGCACTGCCCGGACAGAGCTGGTCCAAGAACTGCTGTGGTGGACGATGCGCGTCAGCGACGACCTGCCCCACGGCAACTACAGCGCCCTGCGCCCCCAACACAACCTCTGGCGCTAGCCACCGCCTCGTTGGTCGGGCCAGCGAGCGAAAGCGAGCGGCCTCCTCACGCTGGTCGAGCCAGCGAGCGAAAGCGCGCGGCCCTCTTACGCTGGTCGAGCCAGCGAGCCAAAGCGAGCGGCCCTCTTACGCTGGTCGAGCCAGCGAGCCAAAGCGAGCGGCGGTCGAGACCACCTACGAAAGGCGAGCGGCCCCCTTACGCTGGTCGAGCCAGCGAGCGAAAGCGAGCGGCGGTCTTACGCTGGTCGAGCCAGCGAGCGAAAGCGAGCGGCGGTCGAGACCACCTACGAAAGGCGAGCGGCCCTCTTACGCTGGTCGAGCCAGCGAGCCAAAGCGAGCGGCCCTCTTACGCTGGTCGAGCCAGCGAGCGAAAGCGAGCGGCGGTCGAGACCACAAGTAGCCCGGAC